>WNGE01019121.1_pt1 | contig 13481 bp, 12 predicted proteins | sample 5400651 | NCBI WGS metagenome assembly WNGE01 (sample SAMN13153370, study PRJNA577476) | soil metagenome | isolation source: 60 cm soil or saprolite under grassland replicate 2 | place: USA:California | collected 2016-06-15 | reverse complement strand
TGACCGCCTTCATCTCGAGCGCGTCCGCGATCACGAGCCCGTCGAAGCCGAGCTCGTCGCGGAGCAGGCCTTGCACGATCGCGGGGTTGAGCGTCGCGGGCTCGTCACCGAACACCGGCACGCGAACGTGCGCGGTCATCATCGACTGCACGCCCGCGGCGATCGCTGCGCGGAACGGAGCAAGCCCCTCGGCGACGTCGCCGGTCACGGTGGCCAGCTCGAGGTGCGAGTCCTGCGTCGTCGCGCCGTGGCCCGGGAAGTGCTTCGCGCAGGCGGCGACGCCCTGGCGCTGCAGCCCGGAAACGAACGCCGCGACGTGAGCCGCGACGAGCAACGGATCGGAGCCGAACGAGCGCACGCCGATCACCGGGTTGGCGGGCACGTTCACGTCGGCGACCGGCGCCAGGTCGAGGTTGATCCCGAACGCCGCGAGATCGGCGCCGATCGACGCCGCCACCTCCTCGGTCAGCTGCGGGTCGTCGACCGCGCCGAGCGCGGCGTTCCCGGGGTACGAGCTGCCGCGCTCGACCTCGATCCGGGTGACGTCGCCGCCCTCCTCGTCGATCGAGACGAGCACCTCCGGCCGCTCGGCTTGCAGCGACGCGACGAGCCCGCCGAGCTCCACGCCGCTGCCGACGTTATAGGCGAACAGGATGATCCCGCCGCCGCCGCCGTCGAGGAAGCGCCGGATCCAGTCGGGGACGACCACGCCGGGGAAGCTCGGCAGCAGACACGCGGCGGCGAGCCGGTCGAGCGCGCTCATCCGCGCACGGCGCCCGCTGTCAGCCCGAACGCGATCTTGCGCTGCACGAGCAGGAAGAAGACGACGACCGGGATCGCGGTCAACGTCGACGCCGCCATCAGCGCGCCCCAGTCGGTGTGGCGGCTCGAGCCGAGGAAGTAGGAGAGCCAGACGGTCACCGTCTGCTTCGACTGGTCGTTGAGCAGGACACGGGCGAAGATGTACTCGTTCCAGCTCGTGATGAACGCGAACACGGACGTCGCGACGAGCCCGGGGCCCATCAGCGGCAGCAGGATCTTGACGAACACGCCGAGGCGCGTCGAGCCATCGACCATCGCCGCCTCCTCGAGCTCCTTCGGGATCCCGAGCAGGAAGCCGCGCAGCGTCCACACCGAGAACGGGAGCACGAACGTCATGTAGGTGATGATCACGCCGGTCAGCGCGTTCACCTGGTGGTAGCGCGCGAGGACGACGTAGAGCGGGATGATCAGCCCGGCCTGCGGCAGCATCTGGATGCCGATCACGAGCACGATGAAGAGCTTGCGGCCGGTGAAGCGGTAGCGCGCGAGCGCGATCGCCGCGAGGAACGCGAGCACGATCGAGATCGCGACGGTGACGCTGACGATGATCACGCTGTTCTTGACGTCGTCCCAGAAGAACGGACGGTGGAGCGCGTCGCGGAAATGCGCGAGCGTCGGGTGCACGGGAAACCAGGTCGGCGTCAGCCCGATGATCTGCTCGTCCGATTTGAACGCCGTCGACACCATCCAGAAGACCGGGAACACCATGACCACGAAGACCGCGATGCCGACCGTGTTCCACACGGCGTTGCCCGAACGGGTGCGGGAACGGCGGCCGCTCACTCGGAGTCCCCGATCCGCACCATCTTCCGCACGTAGACGACGCTTAGGACGGCGACCATCAACAGCATCAGGATCGAGATCGCGGCGCCGCGGCCGAAGTCACTCTTGAAGTAGCCCTCCTCGAACAGGTAGACGCTCATCAGGTAGTTGCCGGGCGTGATCCGCGACTGTCCGATCAGCAGATAGGGCTGCGTGAAGACGCCGAAGTCCCAGATGATCGAGAGGCTCGTGAGGATCAGCAGGATCGGCTTGAGGATGGGCAGCGTGATGTCGAGGAACACGCGCCAGGGCTTCGCTCCGTCGACCTCCGCCGCCTCGAGCAGGTCGTGCGGCACCTGCGCCAGGCCGGCGTAGAGCGTGATCACCACGAATGGCAGCGCGCCCCAGACGATCAGGAGGGTGACGAGGCTGAGCTGCGAGAACGTCGTCGCATACCAGTCGTGATGGAAGAAGTCGCCGATGTGGAGCTGCGAGAGCACGTAGTTGAGGACGCCGTTCTCGAAGTTCGTCATCCAGTACCAGATCTCGACCGCGACGACGACCGGCATCGACCAGACGAGCACCAGCCCCGAGGTGAGCAGCAGACGAACGATGGTGCCGACGCGGACGAGGAGCAGCGCGAGCAGCATGCCGAGCACCATCGTCAGCACGACGTTGGCGGTGGTGAAGACGACCGTCCGCAGGAGCGTGTGCCAGAAGATCGTGTCGTGCAGGACCGAGCGGAAGTTCCCCAGTCCGACCGACACGCCCGCGTGCTGGATCAGCTCGAACAGGCCGTACCGCTCGGTCGAGAGCTTGACGAGCCAGTAGAGCGGGTAGCCGAGGATCGCCCCGATCACACCCAGCACCGGGAGGATCAGCAGGTACGGCGTCGAGCCGCGCAGCGTCCGGTCCCAGAGACGGCGACGCCGCCGAGACCGGAAAGGCTGGGTCTCGGCGGCGAGCGCCATACCGCTGGGGTCGTGCATGCCTACGGCTGGTTCAGCACCGAGGCGATGTTGTCGCTGGCCGAGCTCGCCGCCTGCTGCACGGTCAGCTTGCCGGTGAGGATCTGCGCCAGCATGTTGCGGAGGATGTTGCCGTTCTCGACGTCGACCCAGTGCTTCGCCGTCGGCACGAACCAGCTGCGAGCTGCCGCACGCTCGTTGACGCTGGAGCCGAGGAGGTTGGTCGCGTTCGGGATGTTGCCCTTCGCCTGCAGGCCCTTCTCAGAAGCCGTGCTGGTGAAGTCCTTGATCCAGTCGGCGCCGAGCGCCTTGTTGCCCCCAGCCGGAACGGCGAGGTCGGAGCCGCCGAGGAAGCCCGGGAGGCTCTTGCCCGCGACGTGGCCCGGCATGACGAACTGCGCCGTCGAGCCCTTGTACTTCGCGCCGACGCAGCAGCTGAACCACGCGGGGCCGACGATCGAGCCCGCGAGGCCCTGGGCGTAGACGTCGTACGGGTTCGGATGGCCCTCGTCGGTCGTCTTGCTGGCCCGCGAAGCCGCCTTGAAGAAGTTCTTGTAGGCGGTCAGTCCCTGGATCGACTTCGGCGAGTTGAGCAGGCCCTTCCACTTGCCGCTCACCTGCGTGGCGATGCCGCCGCCGTAGTCGAACACGAACCCCATCGCGAAGTACCAGTCGGTGCCTGCGATGTAGACGGGCGAGAAGCCCTTCGCCGTGTTCTTCGCGAGCAGCTTCTTCGCGTCGGCCGCGAACAGGCCCGTCGTCTTGGGCAGCTTCCTGATCCCCGCCTTCTTGTAGAGGTCGGTGCGGTACGTGACCACCCGCGAGCCGGCGTAGTAGGGGACGCCGAAGAGCTTGCCGCCGTAGACGCCGGACGCGGCGAGCCCCTTCAGCCAGTTCGACGAGTTGTCGAACGAGCCCTTGAGCGAGCTGATGTCCGCGAACGCGCCCGCGGCCATGTACTTCGTCATCTCGGTGTTGCCCATCTCGATCACGTCCGGCGAGTTGCCGCCGGCGAGCGTCGCGTCGAACTTCTGCAGGTGGTCGCCCCAGTTCTGGTACTGGACGTTGACGGTCGTACCGGGGTGATCGGCCTGGAACTTCGCGGTCGCGGTCGCGACCAGATCCGGCCAGCCGGTCTGAGCGTCCACCTGGAGCCAGACCGTGATGCTGCTGGCGGTCGCCTTCTTGGTCGCTCCCGACGTCGCGGCCGTGAGGGCCGCTGCCAGGACGGCAATGAGACAGAGAGCGACGATGCTGCGTCTCTTCATCTGGAAGCCTCCAGAGTCACGCGGGCCTGTCGCTCACTTCGCGGATCGCTGTGGCCGTGCGCGCGAAGAGTCCGGCGCCGCTCATTTTGGTACAGACCAGTTGCCACTGGGCTGGATCGTTTCACAACGTTCACTGAGTTGTCAATACCAATTTTCGGACATGGGTGTGGAGAATGGTCTTAGCCAGTTGCCGGGCGCGCGACGAGCGCGCCGACGGGAACGCCGAGCGCCTGGGTCGGCCGCCCGCCGGCGCCGAGCTCGGAGACGAGCCGGTAGCGGTCGCCACGGTAGGTCGAGCTGGTGAACTCGAGGATGTCGCCGCTTGCGGCGCGGGTGACGCGCTCGAAGAGCAGCGCCGGCGAGTGCAGGGGGACGCCGAGGGCTGCCGACTCCTCCTCGTTGGTCACGGTCGGCTCGACGGTCTGCGAGCCGCCGACGATCTCGATCCCGTAACGGCTCGCGAGCAGATCGTAAAACGAGTTCTCCTCGAGGTCCGACCCGGTCAGGCCGGGCACGAGCGCCTGGCGTGCGTGCAGCAGCTCGATCGCCATCGGCTCCCCGTCGGCGAGGCGCAGCCGCTTGACCGAGACGACCGGCTCCGACGGCGACACGTGCAGGATCCGACCGAGGCGCGCACCGGCCGGGATCACGCGCAGGTCGAGCGTCCGGCTGCCCGGCGTCATGCCGCGCTCGCGCATGTCGTCGCTGAACGAGCTGATCGTCAGCCCCTTCGCGACTTTCGGCTCGTTGACGAACGTACCGGCGCCACGTCGGCGGATCAGGTAGCCCTCGCGCACGAGCTCGTCGAGCGCCGCGCGCACCGTGAGGCGCGACACGCCCAGGTCGACGCCGAGCTGCCGCTCGGACGGGATCGCGTCCCCGGCGCTCAGGCCTTCGATCAGCTCGAGCACGCGCTCGCGGGTCTCGCGCTGCTTCGTCATGCGGTCGTCAGCTCGGCGGCGGGCTGCGCAACGAGCCGCTCGCCGGTCTCCGGGTCGAAAAAGTGGAAGCGGGCCGCATCGACGGCGAGCTCGACCGGCGCGCCGATGACCGCGCGGGTGCGGGTGTCGACGCGCGCCGTGAACAGGGCGCGGTCGGCAGGAAGCAGGCCCTCGCTGGTCGCTTCCAGGACTTCTGCGGTCATCGGCGGCGCGTCGACGTGGAAGAAGACGTGAGCATCCGAGCCGAGCTCCTCGAGCACCTCCACCTGGACCTGCACCGTCGGCAGCCCCGGCGCGAACGCGGAATCCTCGAAGCTCTCGGGCCTGATCCCGAGCACGACGCGCGCGCCGTCGTCGAGCGGCGGGCGCCGCTCGGCCGGCAGCGGCACCCGGAACTGGCCGAAGCGCACGGCCGCGCCGTCGATCGCGGCGTCGACAAGGTTCATCGCCGGCGAGCCGATGAACGCGGCGATGAAGAGGTTGTTCGGCCGGCGGTACAGCTCCTGCGGACGGTCGACCTGGAGGAGCTTGCCGTCGCGCATCACCGCGACCCGCTGACCGAGCGTCATCGCCTCGGTCTGGTCGTGCGTCACGTAGACCGTCGTCACGCCGAGCCGCTGGTGGAGCTGTGCGAGCGAGGCGCGCATGCCGACGCGCAGCTTCGCGTCGAGGTTCGAGAGCGGCTCGTCGAGCAGGAAGGCATGGGGCTGGCGGACGATCGCGCGGCCCATCGCGACGCGCTGGCGCTGGCCGCCGGAGAGCTGCGCCGGGCGGCGCGCGAGCAGCTTGGAGAGGCCGAGCAGCTCCGCGACCTCGTCGACGCGCCGCGTGATCTCGGGCTTCGGCGTACGCCGCGCCTTCAGCCCGTAGCCGAGGTTCTGGCGGACGGTCATGTGCGGGTAGAGCGCGTAGCTCTGGAAGACCATCGCGATGTCGCGGCTGCGCGGCGCCAGATCGGTGACGTCGCGCTCGCCGATCGAGATCCGGCCGTCGGACACGTCTTCGAGGCCGGCGATCATCCGCAGCAGCGTCGACTTCCCGCACCCGGAGGGCCCGACGAGCACGAGGAACTCGCCGTCCTTGATCTCGAGCGAGACGTCGTCGACCGCGATGACGTCCGAGAACGACTTGCTGACGTGTTCGAGGTGGATCTCCGCCATCGGCCCGGACCGATGGTATAGACCAACTCGGCCGGAGACAAGCCAATTGCCGCGATTCGTGTGAACTGGTATTGACCAAAGCGGTCCACGCGGCCTAGACTGCCGCGATGAAGCTCGGCGTCGCAGCGGCAATCGTCGAAGGGCGGCTCGTCCCCGGCGATGTCGAAGTGTCGGACGGCCGGATCGCCGGCGTCGGACTCGCTGCGCCGAACGGCCGCGGTACCGCAGTTCCGGGGTTCGTCGACCTGCAGGTGAACGGCTTCGGCGGCGTCGACTTCCTCGACGCGGACGCGGCCGGCTACCGCCGCGCCGGTGAGGCGCTGCTGGCGACCTCGGTCCCCGCCGCGGTGCTCGGCCTCGCGGACGCCGGCCGCCTCGCGATCGGGATGCCCGCGGATCTCGTCGTGCTCACCGACGAGATCGAGATCGAACGCGTGCTCGTCGCCGGCGAAGTCCTCGTCGCGGCGCGACCCGGACGTGGCGCTGCTCGACCGGCTCCTCGACGGCGGGCCTGTCCGGCTGATGACGCTGGCGCCGGAGCTGCCGGGCGCCGACACGCTGATCGACCGGCTGATCGAGCGCGGCGTCACGGTCTCACTCGGTCACAGCGACGCGACGGTAGCGCAGGCGAACGAGGCCTTCGACCGCGGCGTGCGCACCGTCACGCATCTCTTCAACGCGATGCGCCCCTTCCGGCACCGTGACCCAGGCATCGCAGGTGCAGCGCTCGCGCGTGACGACGTCGTCGTGCAGGTGATCCTGGACGGGATCCACCTCGCGCCCGAGACGGCCCGCATCGTCTGGCGCGCGACGGCCGGCCGGCTCGCGCTCGTCACGGACGCGATCACAGCGGCCGGGCTCAGCGACGGCTCGTTCAGCTTCGGCGACCTCGACATCCGGGTGCACGACGGAGCCGTCCGCGGCCCCGACGGCGTGCTCGCCGGCAGCGTGCTGACGATGATCGAGGCCCTCCGAAACCTGCATGCGCTCGACGTTTCGCTCGTCGACGCGGTCGCGGCGGCGACCTCGGTCGGCGACCTCGGTCCCCGCCGCGGTGCTCGGCCTCGCGGACGCCGGCCGCCTCGCGATCGGGATGCCCGCGGATCTCGTCGTGCTCACCGACGAGATCGAGATCGAACGCGTGCTCGTCGCCGGCGAAGTCCTCGTCGCGACTTAGACTTAGAAGCATCGGGAGCGCCTTACGGCGCCCCCGTTGCAGCAAACCACGCACCCGGCGCGGCCGTCTTTCCATTCGTCACGAACACGATCGGGGCGACACACGGATGCGGCAGGTCGAGCTGGGCCTCGAACTTCGCGTCGCCCGTCGCCGTGGCCGGCACGGGATCGGTGAAGACGTTGACGCCGTCCGTCGGCGAGTCGGCTGTCAGACAGTTCACGACGGCACGGAACGCGGAGACCGGGTTCACGCCCGACGCGACGATCACCAGCCCGTTCACCTCGAGCTCGAGGCTGCCGTCCCGCGAAAGCTCACCCCTGGCGGAGGCGATCTGCCACGACACGCCGCCCCCGGCGATGCCGCGAATCGGATTGGCCGTCCCGGTGAACGGCGCGACGACAGGAGCCATCGTGTCGAACTCGAGCACCTTCCCGTCCGGTGAGCTCCACGCACCGGCCTCGAGCACGAGCCCGGCGAGCAGCACACCCAGGCCCAATGCGAGCAACAAGCGCTTCATAGCGATCCCCCTCGCTCGATGTCGATTCAGATGTACGACGATCGAGCGAAGGCGGTTTCGTTCACGCCGCGCGCTCGTCGGCCGCCGCCAGAGGCTCGCACCGGGGCCGGAGCGAACGCCGCAGCGCGAGCGCCCCGGCACCGGAGACGACCGGGACGAACAGGAACCATGAAGAGAAGACGGCGAGCGCGAGGATCAGGACGAGCGTGAACCCGGCGGCGAGGCGAACCCGCCCGTCCAGGATGCGGATCGCCGAGATCAAGGCCAGGGCGTACACGGCGACGAAGCACGCTGAAGTGGCACGGATGAGGTCTTCGGTGCTGCTCGCGCCGGCGAGCAGAACGGCGAGCAGCGCGGCGCCGACGGTGGCAATCAGGAACAGCGGCCGCCGCGGGACGCTGCGATGTGCATCCCCCGCGAGCCAGCGTGGCAGCGCCCCTTCCGCGGCGATCGCAGCGGTGAGCTTGGCGGCGCCGCCGAGGTAGACGTTCATCGTCCCCATCGTCAGCGCGACCGCCAGTACCGCGGTCGCGTCGCGGCCCGCTCTGCCGAAGCCGACGGCCACGAGATCCGCGAGCGGCACACGCGAACCGGTGTCGGCAGTAACCCCGATCGTGGCAACTGCGAGCGCGACGTAGAGGGCGGTGACGACGCCGAAGGCGAGCGCCATGGCGCGCGGGAGGTCGTGCTCCGGGCGCCGGAAGTCGCCGGCGAGCTGGGCGACCGCCTCCCAGCCGATGAAGAGCCAGACGAGCACGTTGGCGGCCGCGCCGACCGCCCACCAGCCGTGCGGTGCGAACGGCGTCCAGTTGTCGCCGCCGCGCGACGGCAGGGCGACCGCGACGGCGATTGCGATCACGACGATCAGCACCGAGGAGAGCGCGAGCTGGAAGCCGGAGGAGATGCGTAGCCCGAACAGGTTGGCGGCGAGGACGGCCGCGAACATGGCGAGCCCGACCGCGGCCGCGACGGGCGTGCCCGACCCGGTCAGGTCGGCGACGTAGTAGCCGCCGATCAGGGAAACGGCAGGCGCGCCGAGCAGCACCGCGGTGAGGAACCAGCCGCCGGTGACCGCCCCGGCGGCGGCACCGAGCCCCTCCCGGACGTAGACGGAGACGCCGCCGGCGACCGGGTGCCGAACGGCGAGAGCGGCAAAGGTGACGGCGAGCGGCGCGGAGAGGACGAGCAGCCCGCCCCAGGCCAGGATCGATGCCGCGCCGGCCGCCTGCGCTGCCAGCGCGGGCACCAGCAGCAGGCCGGGGCCGATGAGTGCGCCGACGTAGAGCGCGCTGCCGCGCACGACCCCGAGAGGGCGTTCCACCATAAAGATGGAAACGCAGGCTGCCCGGGGAAACGTCCCGGGTCGTCACCTCGTATTGGTCAGACGTGCACCTCCGTTTCCTGCAGGCGAACGGTCCCGACGTCTGGGCTCTTGGCCCGGACTGCGAGCACCGGGCACGGAGCAATGTGCAGCAGCCTCTGCGTGAAGCTGCCCAGGAACGCACCGGCCAGCGCCGTGCGGCCACGCGTCCCGCAGACGATCACGTCGGCGTCCAGCTCCGCCGCCAGTGCGGCGACGGCGTCGGCCGCTTCCTGATGGCTGTGGCGCATCATCAGCTCGATGTCGACACCTTCCTCCGCGAGCTGCTCGACCTGGCGGTGAATCACCAGGAGCAGGTCCTCCTCGTCGGCGAACGCGGACCAGCCGCCCGCGCGTCCCCGTAGACGCTGGTCGCAATGGACCGCGACGATGTGCGCGCCGCTTACCTCGGCGAAGCGACAGGCCTCTTCGAGCGCCGCGTCGGCCCCGGGGGACCCATCGGTCGCCCAGACAATTGTCCTGTACATGGTTACCTCCCTTCAGGGCAAGCATCCGCCCGCCGAGTCGCGGGCGCACCGCGGGCGACCCTTAGCCGACCTGGGGGAAACTGCTGATCTTGCCGGCCTCGTTGGTCACGCTGTCATGGGAACCTGCGGCCGGACCTCCTGTGCGATCCGGTCGAGAATCTCCGGGAGGGACTCGCCGGTCACCGTGATGCCGTGGTTGTGCAGCCCGATCACGGCGTGCGCCGGATCGCTCTCCGCGGCCAGGGCGTCGGCGACGGCTGTCGCCAGCTCCTCGCTGCCGCAAGGGTAGTTGAAGTGCGTCGCCGAGATGCCGTCGATCCACGCGTGGACGTGCAGGATCGCTCCGACATCCGGGTGCGCCTGGTAGATCATCCAGTGCTCGATCGCGTCGACCGAGACTCGCCTGGGCTCGACCAGCGGTGGAACGCTGAGGATGATCACCCCGCGTTCGGCGTCGTAGTCGCTGACGAGCAGGATGTCGCGGCCTGGTGCCTCGAGCTTCGACTTGTCGACGCCGCTTGCGCTCATCCAGAAGCGCCGCTCGTCCTTGCGGGCCGAAAGGTTGCCGTAGGAGAGCCCGCCGATGCCGTAGAGCCGCTTGACGTGCCGGAGGTCGCGCTCGTCGAGCAGGTCCTCGATGGGGAAGGGCGCCGGCAGCAGCCCGAAGCGGTCGATCTCCTCGCCCGCGTCGCGGATCTGATCCGTCAGCTCGTCGCCGTTCCACAGGTGAGGCTCCAGGTCGGTGTGGAATTCGTTGTCGATCACGAGCCGCGCGCCCGCGAGGGGCAGCAGCTGGCCGACGACCTCGTCACCCAGTGACGTCGAGCCGGTGGCCGCGACGCGGTAGCAGCCGCGCTCCATCGTCGTGAACCAGACGCCCGAGCCGGCGGCGCAGAGGACGATGTTCGAGAGGGAGCGGACGAGGAGCGGGTAGCTGGCCGCGAGGACGTCGTCACCCGCGAGCGAGGCCTCGTAGAGCGCCGCGACGTACGTGCCGCGGGCGTGGCGCCGGAACGGCGCGGGCTCGAGCGGGTCGATGAGGTGGAGGACGAAGTTCGCGTCGCCGGCCTCCCCGGCTCGCCAGCCCGCGCGCCGCAACGCCGCTTCCGTCTCCTCGACCACGCACGCGACAGACGGAGTCGGACTCCGGTCGGACACGATCGTGTAGACGCGCGGCACCACGTCGAGCCTCGCCCGTGGCACGGCGCGGGGTCATCGGTTGCTTTGCCCGAAACGCTTGCGGGGAACTACTGACTCACTCGCCGGCCGTGCGCACGTCGACGGAGACGTGGACCGGCAACGCGAACGAGTGCGAGACGAGGCAGCTGTCCTCGGCCTTGAGCGCCAGCGCGTGGGCGAGATCCGAGTCGGAGGCAGCGACGACCGCACGCAGCCGCAACTCGACGCTCGTGAAACCGAAGTGGCCGTCCTCCCGCCGTCCGACGACGCCCTCGCCGTCGACGCGCAGGCTCGAGAGATGGACGTTCGAACGCTCGACGAGCCCCGTGAACGTCACGGCCAGGCACGAGGCGGCCGCGGCGACGAACAGGTCCTCCGGGCTCCAGATGTCGGCGTCGGTGCCGCGGAACACGAGCGGCGGCGCAACCGGGAGCTCTGGCTTGCCGCCAACACAGGCGAGGACCCGGCGACCGCCGAGCCACTCGACGGAGACGGGGAAGTCGATCGTCTTCGGCCTCACCGTGGGTGCGGCCAGAGTCGTGCGCATGCTCTCGATGATGAGCGCCCATCGGATCGGTGACATCGGCGCTACTGCTGACGGACGGAGCGGGGAACTACAGATCCAAGTCGGCGGCTCGAGAGGTCGTCGCTCCCGAGGGGGAAGCACCGCGGCAGCGACCAATTATGGAGGTGCCGGGAAATGGACGTCGACGTGCAAGCCTCCGTCGGCTCGTGCTCGCACGGCGAGCGTGGCCTGATGGGCCTCGGCGATCGCGACAACGATGGAGAGACCGAGGCCGATGCCGGTGGCTGACTGTGTCCGTTCGCTCTTGAGTCGTTGGAAGGGTTGGAAGAGCCGTTCGAGCTCGCTGGGCGGGATCACAGGGCCTGTGTTTGCGACGGTGAGGACGGCGTGCTCGGCCTCGGTTCGGGTTGCGAGCTCGATCCGGCCGTCGGGCTGGTTATGCGCGATGGCGTTGCCGACAAGGTTGGCGACGAGGCGCTCGACCAGGTAGGGATTGCCGGTTGTTCGGGCCGGGGCGAGGGTTGCATCGACGGTGAGGCCGTCGTGGTCGAGGGCTTCCAGGGTTTCGGCGGCGATCGCTGCCAGGTCGACCGGTTCGTTGCGGTCGAGCCCGCTCTGGCTCTGCGAGAGAGTGAGAAGCGCGTCGACCAGCCGTTCCTGCCGCTCGCCCGTGGCGAGGACGTCCTCGCCCATCTCGCGCAAAGCGTCGGTGTCGGCGTCGGGGTCGGCGAGCGCGACCTGGACGAGCGTGCGTTGCAGGGTGAGCGGAGTCCGCAGCTCGTGGGAGGCGTTGGCGACAAACCGTCGTTGCGCTTCGAAGGCGGCTTCGAGGCGTTCGAGGAGGCCGTCGAAGGTGTCGCCGAGCTGGGTAAGTTCGTCGTCGGGGCCGTCGAGGGCAAGCCGCCGGTGCAGGTCGCGGGCGGAGATCTCGCGCGCCGCGTCAGTGATGGTGCGGAGAGGTCGAAGCACGCGGCCTGCGACGAGCCAGCCGATCCAGACCGAGAGCAGCGCCATTGCGCCGAGGGCGATCAGCGATCCGATCACGAGCGCCTTGAGCGCGAGGCTGGACACCGTCTGTGCTTCGGCGGCGGCGGGGGGCGTGGCGGGGCCCACCCCATTCCGGAAAGGGCCGATTGGTGTGGGGGCGACGCTGTCGTTGAAGAGGCCACCACCGTGGTACTGGTGCGCGACGAGGATGTAGGTGATGACGAGCAGAGCGGCGCCGGAGAGGAAGAAGAGACCGCCGTAGAGAAGTGCGAGGCGGAGGCGGACGGTGCGCCGCGGCGGGCGGAGCCGCCATTGTGTGCGCTGGTTGGCGAGGACGGCGCTCATGGCTTGAGCCGGTAGCCGGCGTTCGGAACGGTTTCGATCGCTGGCGGGTCTCCGAGTTTGCGCCGCAAGCGGCTGACGGTGACCTTGACCACGTCGCTCGACCGGTCGACGTACTCGTCCCAGGCGCGGGCGCGCAGTTCCCGCGCGGAGAGGGTCGCCCCGTCGGCAGCGAGCAGCAGCTCGAGCACGGCGAGCTCTTGCGGGCCGAGCTCCAGCCGGCGCCCGCCGCGGCTTGCAACACGCTGCGCCGTGTCGAGGCGGATGTCCCCGCTGCTGAGGATCGGCGGGAGAGCGGGCTGGCTGCGGCGGGCGAGGGCGCGGATTCGGGCAACCAGCTCAGGGAAGTCGAACGGCTTCGGGAGGTAGTCGTCGGCGCCGATGCCGAGCCCGTCCACGCGGTCGGCGACGGTGCCGGAGGCGGTCAGCATCAGCACCCGTTTCCGACCGCCGCCTGCCACGAGCGCCCGGCACACCTCGTCGCCGTGGAGCTTTGGGAGGTCGCGGTCGAGCACAACCACGTCGTAGCTATCCCGGCTGGCGTGACGGAGGCCGTCCTCGCCGTCGAACGCGATGTCGACCGCCATACCCTCGCGGCGAAGCCCGACCGCAATCGCCGTCGCAAGCTTTTTCTCGTCCTCGATGATCAGAATCCGCATGGAACGTCTCGGTGGCCCGGTAGGGAGCGAAGCCGGCCCTCAAGCATGCCGCAGCACCGGTTGCACCGAGGTAACCGCACCTGCCACCACCGTGCAACCGGGGCGCGCTATCCCTTACCGGAGACGTCGTCCAGAGGAGCTAGATGGTGTACGCGAGCGCTCGCAACTGCGCCGGCCACGGAATCGCCAAACGGAGCAGGGCCGTTGTCGGCATCGGCGTCGCGCTTGTCGGCCTATCGTCACTCGCTGCTGGCTGCGGCGGCGGCGGCAGCTCACCTGGCGTCGCCCGCCTCGGTACGACCAGGTCCTCGACCGCCGCCCCGAC
>WNGE01006097.1_pt1 | contig 13487 bp, 8 predicted proteins | sample 5400651 | NCBI WGS metagenome assembly WNGE01 (sample SAMN13153370, study PRJNA577476) | soil metagenome | isolation source: 60 cm soil or saprolite under grassland replicate 2 | place: USA:California | collected 2016-06-15 | reverse complement strand
ACCCTCTTCCAATCAGTAACGGGAACGCGCAGATCACGGCAATCTCAGGCAACAACATCACTTTCACTTCAATGGCTCGCTTTACAGGAGGTGCCCCGGAACCTCCCGTTGTTGGCAGCACTGTTATGTGGGGTGGTGACGTTGGCCGGAACTACACAGTCACACATAACACGTTTGATATAGACCCGGTACTTGCACAAGCTGCTCTTAGCGCAACGGGATCATCTCCTAAAGGCTACATCGAAATGAAGATGGGTCTGAACGTCTACCTCGAAGGAAATATCTTTCAAGGCTGGCAATCGTTGATTGCGATTCAGGCAGTAAACCAAACTGGCAACACGCCCTGGGTGACGGTCAGCGATTTTACCTTTCGCAATAATTGGTTTAAGGATTTTGGTACAACCTTCATCATAAACATGGGAAACCCCGCTGGCGATGGCTGGCACAAAAGCCGATTGGGTGAGAACCTTAAAATTGAAAACAATCTGTTCACACAAGACACCATAGCGGGCGACAGTAAACTTATGACAGCGATAAACCTCGGCCCTAACGCCAGCATTCAGCACAATACCTGGGTCACTCGGGCTAATTATGAGGGGCAGGCTGTGGCAATAGTGGCGGGGGGCGGAGGTACTGGTTTTATTGTCAAGGACAACATCTGGTCAAACTCCAGGTACGGCTGGAACTGCAATGGCGGGTTTGCAGTGTGTTTTCCGGGCTCGGTTGAATCACAAAACGCCATCAGTAACAATTCCGCCGTAGTTTCGGACGCGGAGATTCAAACGATCTGGCCCAATTCTTACGTTGGGTCTTCGAGTAGTAACCCTATCGTGTTTACCGGCTCAAATGCTGATGTGTTGCTTGATTGGAAACTTGCACCAGGGTCGCCTTACAGAGCAGGCGGCGCAAGACAGGCATCGGATGGCACAGATGTAGGAGTCAATTTCGTAAGGCTTGCCGCTGCTCTAGCCGGAGGAAGCGAGCCCCCACCGCCAACGCCGACGCCGGCAGTCAGTCCTACCCCAACGCCGCTGCCAACGCCGACAGCTAGTCCTACCCCAACGCCGGCGCCAACGCCGACAGCCAGCCCGACCCCAACGCCGCCTCCTTCGCCAACAAGTCCGTCTGCGAGGTTTGTTCAAGTGGACTCAACCACGCAGGGGAATTGGCGGAATGTTTACGGCGCTGACGGATATCAAACAATTAATGACTCGGTTAGTTACCCCTCCTATGCGCAGGTGAGTCCGACCGGACAGGGTTCATATACCTGGATAGCATCAACTAGTGAAATCCGTGTCCTGGAGAAGGCGAGCGCATCCGGTAGACTCGCCGCTGCCTGGTATAACACCGTCTTTACAATAGACGTGAACCTTATGGATGCAGGAACCCACAGAGTAGCCCTTTACTGTCTTGACTGGGATTACTCACAACGGGTGCAAAGGTTCGATGTCCTTGACGCCTCAACTAATGCGCTGTTAGACAGTCGAACAATCTCATCCTTCAGCGGCGGTAAGTACTTGATTTGGGATCTAAAGGGAAATGTCAAGATCACCGTGACAAGCACTTTCGGGCCGAACGCGGTAGTAAGCGGATTGTTTTTTGAGTCAGTTGTTAACCCGCTGGACAACGCGCAGAATTTTGTCCGTCAGCAGTATCTTGATTTCCTCAGCCGCGAGCCGGATACCGGGGGATGGAATTATTGGAGCCAACTGATAACAAGATGCCCAGTCGGTGATGAGGCATGTGTGACGGCAAACCGTATTAGCGTGAGTGCGGCATTCTTCGTTGAGCAGGAGTTTCAACAGACCGGAAGTTTTGTCGATCGGTTCTATAAGTCGTCGCTTGGACGCCAACCCAGCTACGCCGAGTTCGTGCTCGATCGCGCGCAGGTTGTTGGCGGCGATAATCTCGAAGCTAACAAACAATCCTTCGCGAATGCCTGGGTCACGCGGGCGGAGTTTGTGCAGCGCTACCCCTTAAACCTGGCCGGTCCTCAATTCGTGGATGCATTGCTGCAAACAGTGCAGCAGAACTCCGGCGTGGATCTTTCGTCAGAGCGCGCCGCATTGGTTGCAGATTGGTTCGCGAACGGGAGCCGAGCGCGGATCGTTCGCCTGGTGGCCGATAACCCAGCATTTACGCAGGCGGAATACAACGCGGCGTTTGTGTTAATGCAATACTTCGGTTACCTCCGCCGCGATCCGGATCAGGGTGGCTTCAATTTCTGGTTGAACGTATTGAATAATCGCGAGCCGAACAACCACCGTGGAATGGTGTGCGCTTTCATTACCTCAGCCGAGTACCAGCTCCGCTTCAGTCAATATGTAACTCACACGGACGCGGAATGCGGGCTTTAGACGGGGACACCGGACACGGAGAGACGGAGACACGGGGACGCGGAGACACGGGGACAGGGAGACACGCGGACACGGAGAGACGGAGAGACGGAGATTCGGTGCAGCCGGACGGGATCACTTTGACTACTCCATAGCAAGGCGCGTGGTCGTTACCAATGAGTTGAGGTTTTTAAAGGGCCACGCGAATTTAAGGGCCACGCGATTTTAAGGACACACAAATTTAAGGGACAGCGAAATAGCCCAGCGATTAATCGCTGGGCTATTTGCATTTCGTTGGCACTGTTTTTCGGATACGCCCTGTCTCCGTGTCCCCGTGTCCCCGTGTCTCCCGATCTCCGTGTCTCCGTGTCTCCCAGTCAGGGAAACTATCTGGAGGGGCAGCCTCGTAAATACTGTGTTGTTTGGAAGTCCAGTCCTGAGTTTTAACTGGGGTGAGGCCAGAGAGCCAAAGATTCAGCGGAATATCGCCTGCCTTAATCCTTTACCCAGTTTGCAGCGGCAGGCCGGCTCTCTGGATTGAACCTGGAGGCTACTTGATATAAGCTCTGTCGCACGTTTCTCTTTGGGCTGGCTTCTACTACGGGTCGCCCTTCGTTTTCGTGGGGGAACTTGCCCTTTTCTTGCGAAAACATAGCCAGGAAGTCTATTAATGAGTGTCGCCGTCACCAGAAATCTCTGGCGAGTTCTCGCCATCTCTGCCGCATTTATCTTCACGTACGCTTTTGTGCTCGCGAAGCTGGGGCATGATTGGTGGACCGATGAGAACTATTCTCACGGGCTGCTGATTCCTTTCGTAATCGCCTACATTCTTTGGACGCAGCGCCACCGGCTGGGGCGGGAACCAGTACGGCCATCTGCCCTATGGGGTGGGCTCGCAGTCTTGTTTGCACTATTTGCTTTGTGGGCTGGGACGGCGGGCGCCGAACTCTTCATCCAAAGAATCTCGCTGGTCCTGATTCTTGCCGGCACAGTTATCTACTTCTGGGGTTTTCACCTGCTGCGTCTTCTGCTCGTTCCCCTGGGTCTGTTGCTACTTGCGATTCCGATACCAGCAATCATCTTCAATAAAGTAGCATTTCCACTGCAGCTATTTGCATCTCGCTGTGCTGTCTGGTCGATGGGTCTCTTTGATATTCCGGTGCTGCGTCAGGGGAATGTAATCGAATTGTTGCCTCTCGGCGCGCGGGAAACAAAAAAGCTGGAAGTGGTTGAGGCATGCAGCGGTATTCGTTCGCTAATGACACTGGTAACACTCGCAGTGGTCTTCGCCTATTTCACGTATCCACGACCGGAAGATCCCGGTGATGGTCCCCGAGCCAGCGGATGGAAAGGGTATGGGTTCTGGCGGTCTGTAGTGATCGTCCTATCGGCGGTGCCGATAGCAATTCTTACCAACGCGCTGAGAGTTAGTGGCACAGGCGTTTTAGCTCATTACTACGGAACCGAAATCGCCGATGGATTCTTCCATTCATTTTCTGGATGGATAATTTACATTGTCGCTTTTGTAATGCTCTTCGCCGTCGGCTGGATCATGGATCGTTTTAGACCGAACTCTGGCGGATCGGCGGGCCCGGTCCATACTGCTGAAGATGGGACCCCCAGCATGAAAACTGCGACGGTTGCGGGCACTAGACCAACAGCGCCCGTGATTCGAGGAAGGAGCTGAATAGAATGAAGAGCTCATTGCGATTTGGAATACTACTGGTACTGTTGCTGGCGGGCGGGATCGTCGTGAATGCCTGGCAGTATCTGGGCGAGGTGAAAGTAACTCGCAAAGAGCTGAAGGATTTTCCAGTTCAGATTGCTGCCTGGAAGCAAATTGGCAGCGATCAGGTATTCGATAAGGAGACCATGAGCGTCTTGCGTGCAAGTGACTACCTTTCCCGTGACTACCGTACCTCTGATGGCCGGTTAGCCAACTTTTACGTCGGTTACTATGCAACGCAGCGTGACGGGGCGAGTTATCACAGCCCGCTGAATTGTTTGCCCGGGGCTGGATGGGTGATGAATAACCCGGGGACGATCACGATTAAACCAGCAGATGGAAGCCCGGCATTCGAAGCCAATCGCTACTTGATAGAGAACAGCGGCAGCAAGAGCGTACTGGTCTATTGGTACCAGGGGCGAGGCCGTCGCGTCGCAAGCGAATACTGGGGCAAGATCTTTACGGTGATTGATAGCGCCAGGCTCCGGCGTTCCGACGGTGCAATGGTGCGGGTGGCTGTTCCGGTGGGCAACTCGGAGGCTGATGCACTCGCAGTCGCGGCGAATCTGGCAGCAAATACGTCGACAGTGCTTCCGGAGTTTATTCCCGACTGATGCCGGGATAGGGAGATACGAGACACGGAGACACGGAGACACGGAGTTTCGATGATAACTTTGCGGATTGATAACTTTGCGGAAAACATGCGGAATTGGCCATTTCTAAAAAGTGTCTCATCTTGTAGGTATCACGAGGCGTTGCCCGCCCAGGATGCTTAACAAAGTGATAAACGCGGTCCGGGAACCCCGCCCGCGATGGAGAAAAGAATGAATATGCAGTGCCGAACCAGGTTTTACTATGCAACCCTCCTGTCTTTCCTGTTAGCAGCCGTATTTGTACTCGGTGGCTGCACCAATCCCGAGAAAGCCAAGGCAGAGCACCTCAGCAAGGGCGAAGCTTACCTGAAAGATTCGAAGTTTCAGGAAGCCTCGATCGAATTCCGCAACGCAGTCCAGATCGACGATAAGCTAGCCGCCGCTCACTGGGGACTGGCTCGCGCCTATGAGGGCCTGCAGCGCTTTCAAGAGACCTTCGAAGAATTGCGGAAGACAACAACTCTCGATGCCAACAATCTTGAAGCGCGAGTTAAGCTCGGAAACTATTACATTGCTGGAAGCAAGGGAAGACCCGAGTTAATCGCCGAAGCGGAGCGATTGGCTAAAGAGATCCTCGAGAAAGATCCGAACCACATCGAGGGCCACATCTTGAAGGGGAGTGTCCTCTTCGCCCAGGCCAAGCCCGACGAAGCTTTCGCGGAACTCAATCATGCAGTCGAGCTCGATCCGAAGCGCAGCGAGTCGTATCTCAGCCTGGCCCGTTTTTACCTTGTTAACAAAGAGCCGGCCAAGGCGGAGGAAACCTTGCAGCGCGCGATCTCTGTTAACAATGACTCGGCGCTCGCCCACACGGAATACGGAAAATTCCTGGTTCAATCAAATCGCTTGCCTGAGGGTGAAGCTGAACTCAAGAAAGCGGTGGAGGTGCAACCCACAGATCGCAACTCGCGCTTTTTTCTGGCGAGTTACTATCTCGTGAGCAAACAGCTCGACAAGGCCGAAGAAGCCTATCGAGCACTCGGTGATTTGGACAAAGACAAACCCGAAGGTCAGGCGATACTGGCCGACTTCTACTCCGCAGTTAATCGCCTGGATGATGCTGCAAAAACCTATCAGGACATCCTGAGCAAATCACCAGAGTATGTTCAAGGTCGTTATCGCCTTGCCGAGATTATGCTCGCCAAGGGTGACACAGCGGGGGCCAATACTCAGATCAATGAGCTGTTAAAGAAGGATCAGCGCGACCGGCAAGCGCTGCTTCTGCGCGCGAGGGTGCGCCAGGGTTCTGGTGAGGTCGCTGCCCTGAAAGACGCCATCGAAGATTTGAAAGAGGTATTGAAACAAGAACCCAATTCCAAGGGCGGACTCTATTTTATGGCCCAGGCCAACTTTAGTCTTGGGCTGATTGATCAAGCACGCGCCTTTGCCGCCGATTTGGAAAGGAACTATCCCGATTACCTTCCCGCCAAGCTGACGCAGATTCAGATAAGCCTCGCGTCTAACGATCTCAAAGGGGCTACAAGGCTTTCCACTGAATTGCTTGAGCGCTTGAACCGTACCGGGCCAGACAAAGACAACTCTCCTCAAATGCTCAATGAGATCCAAACCAAAACGCTGATGGCTCGCGGATCTGCAGCAGCGCAAAGTGGAAATATCGCGGCCGCGCGGCAGGACTTTATGGCAGCGAGCGCAATAGCTCCTCAAAACACGGATGTTTACGCGAACCTGGCAGCCCTATCCATAATTGAAAATAAGCCTGATGACGCGGCAGGGTTCTACGAGAAAGCACTCGCGATTGATGCGACGAACTTTAACGCGTTGAGCGGGCTGCTTGGCCTGCATGTTCGCCGCAGTGAGTTTGATAAAGCTCACAGCAGGGTCGACCAGGTGCTCAGCTCTTATCCGAATAATGCGCCGGCGCATTATCTCAAAGCACAAGTCTACGGAGTCGAGCGCAATCAACAGGGAGCTGAAAGCGAGTTGCGGAAGACATTGGAATTGGATCCCAACTACATCGCCGCTTATTCGGCACTGGGTGCCTTGTTCGTCAATACGAAACAGGAAGATCGGGCCATTGCTGAATACACGAAGATCCTGGAGCGCCGGCCTGACAACGCGACGGCTTATACGTTGATCGGGATGCTCTACGACTCACAAAAGAAGGCGGATCAGGCCGCAGAGAACTACCGCAAGGCCCTCGAGAAAGATCAGAACGCCATGATTGCCGCGAACAACCTGGCCTGGCTTATTGCAGTCGAGAAGAAGGGTAATCTGGACGAAGCTGTGCGTCTCGCACAGGGCGTGGTGCAGAAAAACCCTAACATTGCCGGCTTCGTCGACACCTTAGGGTGGGTTTACTACCAGAAGGGCCTGTATGCCGCAGCCGCCGAGCAGTTGCAAAAAGCCGTTTCGCTGGATGAAGCAGCCGCGAAGAAGGCTAACGGGCCCCCGAGTCCTACTTATCATTACCACCTGGGGATGGCGCTAAGCTCCAGAGGCGATAAAGCTGGCGCAAGGCGCGAACTTGGAACAGCTCTGCAGTTGGCGGAAAAAACCCCATTTCCCTATGCAGACGATGCGCGCAAGGCCCTGGGTACGCTCTAGGTATCTGTGTCCGACAAACTTTAGTTTGTCGTGGGTGACGAAGGATGCTGATGACGAAGATCAGCGACAAACTAAAGTTTGTCGGACGTTTCAGAAAAGTTTAAGCAAAATCAGGAGTGTTGTATGAGTGCTGAATTCCGCCAGCGAACGCCAGGCGAGTATGCAAAGATCGTCTGGAAACGCAAGTGGTTAATTATTCTTCCAGCGATAGCCGTGGCCACAGCCGTAGCCTGGGTGGTCTATCGTCTGCCAGATGTTTACGAGTCCGTTACATTGATCGTCGTCAAGCCCTCGACGCTTCCTAATTCGGTTGTTCCCACGATGACCGAAGATGGTCTCACCCGGCAGTTGACCAGCATAGCGCAGGTTGTCACCAGCCGTAGTTCGCTGGAGCCGCTGGTTGAAAAATATCAGCTCTACCGAACGGAAAAACTTCGCGGCGAGCCGATGGAAGTGATCATCGACAACATGCGTAAGGACATTAAAGTTGAGATAAACACCAGCCGGAATGACATCACAAACGGCTTCAATATCACTTATCGCAACAGCAATCCCAGGGCTAGTCAGGTCGTAACTGCTGAGCTCGCCGGTAAATATATTGACGAGCAAACCAAGAACACGATCAGTGCTGGCGAGTCTGCAAAGAAGTTCATCGACCAACAAACTCAACAGGCAAAGGACGAGCTGGATGCGATAGATCAGCATCGTTTGGACTTCATGCAGAGCAACGTCGGCAATCTGCCTTCGGAGGCGGTAACGCTGATGGGCACATTGACTGGACTGCGGGAGCAGCAGAAAGCTTACATCCAGGAAGTTGGCCGGTATCAGGACCGTCGCTCAGCGCTTACAGGTCAGCTTGCACTAATCAAGAAGACATCAGATCAGGTGAAGGACGAAGTAATAGAGAATACCACTGACCCAAAGACAACGCTGGCCTGGGCCCAACTCGCGTCCCGAAAAGCAGATATTGAAGCGCAGGTGCAGCGGATGCTGACCGAGCTGCGGCCAAAGCATCCCGATGTTTTGGCCAAACAAGCGGAACTAGACTCGGTCCAAAAAACAATGGACGACATGGTCGGTGAATGGAAAGAAAAGATTAAGGCAAAGCAAGAAAAACTTCGCGATCGCCCGGACCTTGCGGTGGCCAACCTGGAGACCGAAATAAGGCTCGTGGACGGTGAAATCAAACGGCAGCAGAAAATGCTTGAAACGATTGACCAACAGATTGGTCAGGTGATGCAGCGGCTAAACAGTGTGCCCGGCGCCGAGGTGGCACTAGGAAAGCTCGATCGAGACTATCAGACCAAAAAGGCCGCATACGATTCGTTGTTGGTACAACAGCAGAGGATTGGTCTCGGCGCCGAAGCCGCAAGCCAACAGCAAGGCGAAGGCATTCAAGTGGTTGACGCGGCCAACTTGCCATCAAAGCCAGTGGCTCCCAAACGTTTCATGCTCTTTACCCTGGGGCTGGGATTAGGTTTGAGTTTTGGATTTCTTCTCGCCGGAGTGTTTGAAGTTCCCAGGCTATTTACTATTCAGAGCAGAGAAGATGCGGCGCATTACACGGGTCTTCCGGTGCTCGTTACGGTACCAGAGCTCCTGACGCCGCAGGAATCGCGAGCTATACCACGTCGCCGGCGGCTGCTGCTTGCTGCTGGGATTGTGGCAACAATTGTGAGTATCCCCGTACTGGCGCTCGCTCTGAGAGCGACCCACGTTTTCGAATTCTTTATGAGCTCAGGACGTGCCTGATTCAGTCTGCAGGGATTTTTCTTTACCAAGGAGGTTTACGAGTGTACGCAGAATTCTACGGTTTGAAAGAATTGCCGTTCGCGCTAACGCCCGATCCGCGCTTTATCTACTTTACGCCGTCACATACCGAAGTAATGGCTAACCTTCACTACGGCATTGAGAGCGGTAAGGGGCTGGTGGTTGTCACCGGAGAAGTCGGAACCGGCAAGACCACGATCCTGCGTTGGATGATGCAGCGATTAGATCGCACGGTGCTGGTCGCCTACATCTTTAATCCGCGCCTGTCGGTGCCCGAATTCTACCAGCACGTTGCGACATTGCTTGACGTCCAGAAGTGGGAAACGAAGTCAGATCTGTTGTTGGAGCTTGGACGTGCTCTGGGATCCCGGCATTCGAGAGGACTGCGTACGGTTCTGATCGTCGACGAAGCCCAGGGACTCTCGCCGCACGTGCTTGAAGAGATTCGTTTACTCTCCAACTTCGAGTCTGACACCGCCAAACAACTGCAAATTGTTTTGACGGGGCAGCCCGAGTTGCGCGACGTGCTCAATATTCCCGACCTGCGCCAGTTGAAACAACGAGTTGCGCTTCGCTGCGTGATTAAACCGCTACCTAATATAGAGGAGACCGAACGCTATATCACCTCGCGACTACTGGTGGCCGGCGCAGAACGCACCGAGATTTTTTCTCAGGCGGCAATCGACTACATTTTTCGCTGCTCTGAGGGAATTCCGCGCAACATAAACAATCTTTGCGACAACGGCATGCTCGCTGGCTTTGCAGCGGGTGAGACCACGGTCAGTCGTTCAATTATCGAGGAAGTTGCCGAAAGCTTCGACATGCTGCCCTCCGGGGACCGCGGGATGCTGTCCGGTGAAGAGCGAGCAGCACCCGCGAGCATCTTTTCTGCTGCCGGCCGCGCCGAGCTTTGGGCTGCTGGAACCGGCCAGCCAGAAGGAGAGTCAGAGACCGTCTTGCCAGTCCCCGCGGAGCGGAGATAAGACGTGATCTTTCGCTGAAGCACTAGTCAGCCCGCGAGAGGATCGAGAGGGAAAAAGCTAATGGGAAGAGTTTTTGATGCATTAAGACGAGCTAACGCCACAGAAAAGAGTGGCGCGGCTAAAACGCGACAATCTGAGAGTTCTGAGCACCGCGGCGGTGGAACTGATCATGTGTTCCGTTCCGCGCAGGAGATCGAAGAACAGCTCTTCAGCGGTTCTTCGATTGTAAATGTCTCCAATGATGCGGTGCAGAGTTCAGCGTCCACTGCGCACACTGCGGATGCACCCGCCGGGTCGGCACTCCCCGGCGGAACGGCTTCGCGTGCTGTTGGGGCAACTTTGGACGCTGCCGGGGCGACGCGCGCCGCGGGATTCGTCTCTTATGACGTTTCCGCGGCTCGCGTCGAGCCTCACTTAGTCGCTGTGACCCAGCCCCGCTCTCGCTTTTGCGAACAGTTTCGGTCTCTCCGTACGCGCATCCTGCAAGCCGGCGAGAGTCAGCAGATGCGAGCGTTCGTTATTACCAGCGCCGGAGTGGGCGAAGGAAAGACTCTTACAGCGCTTAACCTCGCCTGGCTATTGGCCCAGGCAGAAGGCGTGCGTGCCCTGATTATTGATGCAGACCTGCGCCAGCCTTGCGCGACAGATTATCTGGGAATCGACGCCCCGGTTGGCCTTTCCGAAGTGCTCGGTGGCGAGGTCGGACTGCATCAGGCAATCATTCGTTTAGAACCCGCAGGGCTCTATCTTTTGCCGGGAGGAAGGGCGCGCGATGACGTGGCCGAATTATTATCGGGCCCGACTTTTGCCCGGGTGATCACTGACGCGCGTCGCATGTTCGATTACATCATCATTGATGCCCCTCCTTTAGGAATTTTCTCGGATGCCAGTGTTTTGATTAGTCGCGCGGACGGTGCTTTGCTGGTGGTTCGAGCCGGCAAAACCCGGTATTCGCAGGTGGACAAGTTGCTGGAGCATCTACCACTGGAGAGGATCCTGGGAGTCGTGCTGAATCGTGCTGAGGAGCAACTCGATTCGCACGGCTATTATTACCAGCAGCGATATTACCGGAGGAGCGATGGTTTGGAGAGTGAGTCACCGACGCAAGTTACTGGAGAGCGCGCCAAGGAGGTGGCAATCGTCAGTTGAGAGCATCCCGTCTAAACGCTCGTACAGTTTTGTTGCTTCTCGCTGAAGCCACCGTTATTTTCGGCGCGATAGTGGCTGCTGTCTATTTGAGGTTTGGGATTGCGGACGCTTTGTATGAACTGACGGTCCGGCAGGGCTATCTGAAGGCCGGGCTCGCCACAGCATTTTGTCTCGCCGGGTTTTATTTCTTTGATCTTTACGATTTTATCGTTATGCACGACCGCCGAGAATTGGTCCTCCGGCTGGTCCAGGCACTTGGCTTGGCGTGGATTGGGCTCGCCCTGCTGTTTTATGTCTTCCCGCATTTGATGATTGGCAGGGGCGTCGCATTGATGGCCTTGCCGTTGGCTCTTGGTTTGATGGTCGGTTGGCGGTTGTCGATTCATTGGTTTTTAGGTCACCCTGACTTTGGTGAAAGGATCCTGATCGTGGGTTCAGGAAACCTTGCAGTAGAAGTTGCGCGAGAGGTTCTTGATAGACCTGACGCCGGTTATCGCATTGCCGGATTCGTCGGTAATGATGCCGAACTTCTGGGCACCAGCTTGATCAACCCACAGGTGATTGGGTTGACCTCCGAGCTCAACGAGATCGTTAGTCGCGAAAACATCGATCGAATCGTGGTGGCAATGGGGGAAAGGCGTGGTCAGCTACCGACTGACGAATTGTTGCACTTAAGCCTGGCGGGAACAGTTTCCATTGAAGAAGGAGCGTCGTTCTACGAACGCATAACGGGGCGTGTCTCTTTGAATATGATTCGTCCTTCGTGGCTGATCTTTTCCGGGCGCGGCAGACAGGCTCGGCTCTCCTCTATTACCCGTAGCGCAGTACACCGGGCAGTCGCTCTGATTGGAGCCATTCTCTCGCTGCCGATTGTCATTCTGACGGCCATTTTGATCAAACTCGATTCGCCGGGCCCGGTTTTCTATCGACAGGAGCGAGTAGGCAGGGGTGGCCGCACGTTTATTCTGGAGAAGTTTCGCTCAATGCGCGTAGATGCTGAGATGGAAGGCCCGGTATGGGCCGTCAAGGGTGATGATCGGGCTACCCGAGTTGGACGCATTATCCGCAAGATTCGCATCGACGAGATCCCCCAGTTTTGGAACATACTTCGTGGTGAGATGAACTTCGTCGGCCCCCGTCCCGAACGCCCCCACTTTGTGGCCCAGCTTGCTGAGGAGATTCCCTATTACGAACAGCGTCATTTGATCGCGCCAGGACTGACCGGTTGGGCACAAATCAAATATCCCTATGGCGCATCTATAGAGGATGCTCGTCAGAAGCTTCAGTATGATCTTTTTTACGTCAAAAATCAGAGTCTGATACTTGACGCTATCGTTTTGTTTGAAACGATCAAGATCATTCTTTTTGGACGCGGAGCCCACTGAGTCCGCGAGTTTTGAGGTTTGCAATGAAGATCGACAAAAAATTAGCAGCAATCGCATTAACAATCGCCTTTACGGTTACGCTCGCAGGCGGCTTTGCTCAAGCGCAGGATGTTGCCGGCGACAAGACGCGGGAAAGAGTTGTCACCAAGCCCACAGAGCAGGACAAGAGTAAGATTCCTCCTCAAAAGCAAAGTCAGCCCACGCCGCCAGGCGAAAGGCTTGAGCCTGACGAGCGCTCGCTGACACCGACTGACGTGCCGGCTGAGGCGCAGGCGAATCGCCAGGAACAGATTTCCGAAGAGGCCGAGGTGCTCCCCTACTACAACAATTTCTTCAGCACTTATCGCCTTGGTCCGGAGGACGTCATTTCAGTCAACGTATTTGGACAGGATCGTTACTCGAGAGGGGGAATTATTATTCCGCCAAGCGGACGCATTTCACTAGCCCTCATCCCGGGCGGGATCTTTGTTAATGGTAAGACTGTCGAAGAAGTCTCCGAACTGATTAAGAAGAAGTATGACGAGTACATCATCGATCCGCAGGTTTCCGTGTCGCTCGAAAAAGGGAATTCATATCGCTACAGCATAATCGGCGACATTGCCCAGCCTGGAGTTCGCTCGATGAGTCGTCGGATGACCGTGACGGAAGCCATCAATGAGGCAGGTGGTGTGCTGCCAACAGGTAATAGGAGCAAAGTCGTGGTTTTGCGTAGACAGGCAAATGGCAACCTTGCTCCGATAGCGGTAAATGTATCCAAGATTTACAAGGGCCAGGCGCCGGACACAACCTACCTTGTGCCCGGCGATCAGATCCTTGTGCCCGGCAACAGATTTAAGACCTTCCAAAAAATCATGAGCCTGACTTCGGTCCTGACCTTCGCTCGCATATTCGGTATTGGTTTTTAGAATAGAGATCAGAAG
>WNGE01006096.1_pt1 | contig 13487 bp, 8 predicted proteins | sample 5400651 | NCBI WGS metagenome assembly WNGE01 (sample SAMN13153370, study PRJNA577476) | soil metagenome | isolation source: 60 cm soil or saprolite under grassland replicate 2 | place: USA:California | collected 2016-06-15 | reverse complement strand
CCGATGTGCGCACCGTGGCGGGAAGCCAAAGCAAATCACGCAACCTTCTCGGAGGCTGGATATGGATCGAAGACAATAGGGAAAATGGAATCCAGAGATAACTGCCGGCTACGAAAACTTCCAAGTTTGTTCCAATGCGATGATCCGAATCCGCAAGGTTGTGAAATGGCTTTCCGTTAATCGTTCCGGTGACCCTGAGTCCTGATCCATCAGCCACCGGCTTCGGATAATCTTGCTTCTCGAACATGTCTTGGCGCGTCTTCTCTGCCGCCAGAGCCCCGCGGTAAAAGAGAGCGCCCATCTCGGATTGCGGGCCGCCCTGAGACAAGACATCGAGCTGCTTTTCCGCACGCGGATACTCGCCCGCAAAGCAAAGCAATTCGAAGAGGAAGGTTCGCCGTTTCGGATCGGTGGGGTTGTCGCGCACCTCGGCGGTGAGCGCCTTGAGCGCTTCATCGAGTTGCCCGGATTGGAACAGTTGTTGAACGGTCATGAGACAGTTCACCGGCACGCGTCCATTGCGATCGGCACGCCGCGCAGAAGACATTAGCATGGCCAGTCAGGGGACCGGCCATGCCATCATTTAAGGCAAAATCGGGGCAGCAATTAGACCTTTTGATTCTTCGAGAGGTCCCAGCCAGCCTTGACCACGCCGCCGAGATTTCCCTTTTCATCCTGGGGCTTGTACTCGTGTTCGATCTTCGCAAAACTGCACGTACAGCTGTCGGTTGGCAGCGTCTCTCCCCCCGAACCCGAGAATTGGACCGAAGAAATAAGGACTTCCGACAAGGTCCATTTCAGGAACTCCTGCTGCGAGCCTCCGGCCTTCCGGCAGGTCAAGGTGACCTTGGGCGTGTGCTTGCCGGTGCAACACGCTTCGAATAGCTTTGGACTGGCTTTGTCGTGGTGCTTGGTGAAATGAAAATCCTGAAGCTGCACTTTACCAACGCCACCGCCACCGCCGATGCCTGATGATGCCGGTTGAGTTGCGCCGATGGAAAAGCCCAGAAGCTCAATCTCACCTTTGTGAGCATGGTCTGTACTTTCCCCTTCGATTCCGTCGATTTTCAGAAACATGTCTGCATGCGAACCCATTCCTGTTGCAAAACCCGCCATATGCTTGCCTCCGATTCAAATAATTTGGAAACCTGCCTCCTCTTGACCTTCACTGTCCCAAACCCGCACCAGCTAATGCAGGCGCAAGACGTGGAGCTCAATAGGGGGCCAAAAAAAAACGGGAACCCAGTTACTTCGCAGCCTGCGGCAAATCCGCAACCAACCGCAACGAAACCGTTAATTCGTCAAGCTGGAAGTGCGGGCGCAGAAACGCGATCGCCCGATAGGCGCCCGGCTTGCCGGCAATCTCCGTCACTTCAACCTTAGCGTTCCTCAGCGGATATTGCGCCTTCGTCGAAGCACTGGCCTGATCATCCTCGGTCACGTACTGCATGATCCATTTGTTGAGGAAGGCCTCGCACTCGATGCGCGACATAAATCCGCCAATCTTGTCCCGCATGATGGACTTCAAATAATGGGCGAAACGGGAGATCGCGAGCATGTAGGGAAGCTGGGAGGACAAGCGCGCATTGGCGTTCGCTTCGGCCTTGTCGTATTTCTTCGGTTTGTTGGCGGACTGTACACTGAAGAAAGCAGCGTAATCGGAGCCCTTACAATGGACAAGAGGAATGAAACCCTGATCCGCGAGCTCCTTCTCGCGACGGTCGGTGATGGCGATTTCCGTGGGACATTTCAGGGCCACGTCACCCTCGTCCGTGTGGAAGGTGTGCGCGGGCAAACCTTCGACCAGGCCGCCTCCCTCCACACCGCGGATGGCCGCACACCAGCCATACTTCGCGAAGGCATTGGTTAGTCTCGCGCCCAACGCATAGGCGGCATTGCCCCAGAGGTACTTCGAGTGATCCGACCCGTCAACATTTTCCTCGTAGCCAAATTCATCAACGGGCTTGGTATCCCTTCCATACGGCAAGCGCATGAGAATGTGCGGCAGAGCCAGGCCCACGTACTTGGAATCGTCGCTCGCGCGAAAAGACTTCCATTTCGCGAATTCCGTGCTGTCGAAAATCTTACCGATGTCGCGAGGTTCGCCCAACTGCGTGAAGTTCTCCAGATTCATGAGCTCAGCGGACGCGGCGGTAAGAAACGGAGCGTGGGCGCCCGCAGCAACCTGAGAAATTTTCTCGAGCAGTTCGATGTCTTCGGGGTGCCGGCTGAACTCATAATCCCCGATCAAGGCCCCAAACGGCTCACCACCGAATACGCCGAATTCCTCTTCATAGACTTTCTTGAACAGAGTGCTCTGATCGAACTCCGGAGCGCGCTGCAAATCGCGCAGGATTTCCTTCTTGCTCACATTGAGAACGCGAACCTTGAGCTGTGAGCTGGTCTCGCTCTGGTCGAGCAGATATTTCAAGCCACGCCAGGTCGCTTCCAGCTTCTGAAGGGCCGGATGGTGCAGAACTTCATTGAGTTGCAAAGAAATGAGGTGATCGATCTGCGCGATACGAGCGTTGATCGTCGCGTCGGCGTCGCGCGAAAGGGTCATCTCCCCCGCAACAACTTGGGCGATGAACTCCTTGACCATGTCTTTCCCGCGTTCGCGGGAAGTCGCCTCGCGGCCGAACCTTCCTTCTTCAACAATCTTATCCAGCAAGCCGCCTTCGGCGGCCTTAGCGGCGGCTTGCGCGGCGGCTCCTGCTTGTTCCGGCTTATTCATCGGAGGTCCCCTTGTCCTTTTCCTTGCCTAATTCCTTCTTCAGGCGGTCGAGCTTCTCCGTATTGCCCGCAGCATCCATGAGCAGTTCATCCAGCTTGTCGTTGCCCTGCAAAGCACCACGCAGGTCGCTCAACTTTGTGCGCAGATCAAGCAGTTCCTTTAAGGGTTTCACCTGCTTGGCCACTTGCGTTGGTTCGAAGTCGTCCAGACTCTTGAAGTCCAGGTCGACTTTGAGCTGGCCAGCATTCGGATCTTCGCTCAGCTTGTTATCGACGGCGAAGGAAACGTGGGGATTAAAGCTCTCCAGCACGCTGTCGAAATTATCCGGCGTGATTTCCACAAATCGCCGGTCTTTCATTCGCGCCAAAGGCTCCCTTGGCTGGCCGCTGAGGTCGGCCATCACTCCCATTACAAATGGGAGTTCCTTCACTTCAATGGCGTCGCCCACCTCCACGTCATAAGTTACATGAACGCGGGGCGGACGAACGCGCTCCAACTTCTTGTGTACACTTTCTTTAGCCACGGCATGCACCTCGTAGGATCGGGTCTGAGGGAAGGTTCTTGTGTATGACGGCTGGCCCGATTTGTGTGTGTCAGTATCACACTATTAAAGATTCTGTCAAGCATCAGGAGAGCAACTCGAACGGACTAGAGTGCTAGACCTTCCTTTGCTGCCCAAGAGGGAGCCGGGTACATCCCTGGGCCGTCACGGATATCGCGACTGCCGCGTAAGACAAAATGCAAACCTAGGACGTATTGGACTGCACCCTGACAAGCTCAAGCTACCGCAACCTCTCGTTCAGTAACATAGTGCAACCTAACTCCAATTCGTTTCTCTCGTCGGCAGTTATTTCTGAAAAGGTCCCGGGAAAGGGTCTATCCTGGGACCGGGCTATGCCCGCCCAGGACGGCTTACTGTACGCCTGAATCTCTTTTGACTTCCCCTACTGCTCCTGCTAGGTTTAGCGGCAAACCATGCGTCAACTGCAACCGGTCATCTGGTCGAAGGGAACCTTTCTCACTCCGCAACATCTGCAGACGCGCGACCGATTTCTGGAAAGCGTGCTCCAATTCCGGCTGGAGGCCCTGAACTTCTGTCCATGGGGCTTTCAGAAGCTGCGCGTCGACCAGGAGGCGCTGGGGGGCGGCAACTTTGCGCTGACTCGGGCCGCGGGCATGTTTCCGGATGGTCTGCCCTTTGACATTCCTGACTCGGATCCCGCCCCCGCACCGAAACCACTGGCGCCCTATTTCGAAGCCGATCAAACCAGCGCGGACATTTACCTTGCCATCCCGCACCACCGCGAGCGTGGCCTCAACGTTTCCATTGCCGAGCGGAACGCGGACACTCGCTATATCTCCGAAGTAGCCAACTTGCGCGACGAGAACACCGGCAGCTCTGAAAAGCCGGTTCAACTCGCGCGGAAAAATATACGCTTCCTGGTGGAAGGCGAGTCGCGCGAGGGCTGCGCCTATTTGCGCATCGCGCGCATCAAACGCACGGCAGCGGGAAGCCTTCAGCAGGATCCTCAATTCATCCCGCCCCTTCTGGACATTTCCGCCAACGATTTTCTGATTGGGATCACTCGGCGGCTCGTGGAGATTCTTTCAGCAAAGAGCAGCATTCTCGCGGGAGGCCGGAGACAGCGCAGTGCTGATTTAGCCGACTTCACGGCCGCAGACATCGCCGGTTTCTGGCTGCTCTACACGGTAAACAGCCATCTGCCTCTTTTGCGTCATTTTTATGAAACGGGGAAAGCCCATCCAGAGAAGCTCTACCGCATTCTTTCTGCCCTTGGCGGCTCCCTCTCCACGTTTTCCCTGAAGATTCAGCCGCGTGACCTGCCGGCGTACGATCACGACGAGCTTGGCCCGTGTTTTTCGGATCTCGATGAAAAAGTGCGCGAATTGCTCGAAACGGTGGTGCCGAGCAATTTCGTCGCGCTTCCGCTAAAGCCGGTCCAGCCATCGGTCTATGCCACGTCGATTGAGGAAGACAAGTATTTGGTTGGCACCAAGATGTATCTCGCTGTGAATTCCACCTTGAATGAATCGGACTTGGCGAAAAAAGTTCCCCAGCTCGTCAAGATTTCCTCGGCGACCCAAGTGGAGCAGTTGGTGCGCCGGGCGTTGCCGGGAATCCCGCTGACGTACATGACCAAACCGCCCGCTTCCATCCCGGTGAAATTGAACTATCAATATTTCAGCTTGAATCAGTCGGGTGCGGCTTGGGATGCAGTGGGGCGTGCGCGAAACCTGGCGGCCTATGTACCTGGAGATATTCCGGCGCCTCAACTAGAGTTGATCATCCTTTTGCCGCAGGCAGTTTGACTTCTTCCACGTTCAGGAATCCCCCGCTGACAAACATGCCGATAAGATTCATGAACTCGCGCGGAGGCGTGTCCGGATGAATCCACTCCGTTTCTTTGCACTCCATGTAAAGTTGTTGCACGCTCCTCGAACCGTCGCAGCGCGCCAGCAAGTAGCCCATCCAAGGCTGAACCTTACAATCCATCAGGAACGGGTAATCAGCCGTCAAAGTGAAATCCTGGGCCGTGAATTCTCCCGCTTCAATTCGATGCCGAACGATCAGTTGCGCCCGAGGCGACGCCACTGGTTTTGCTCCGAACACTTTTTCAGAAGCGGTCTCCGTCACCAACTGCGTTTCCCATTGGAGCACCTTTTCCGTGGCGGCAGAATCGGCATTCGGGGCCAGAGACCGGCGGATCGTAAACACCGGGCGCCTCTTTTCTCTTCGCTGCACCACCACGGTCCCCGTCAGAATCTCTTTCACGTGGAGTCTTTCGAATAAAGCCCTCCATTGATTCACTTCTGCTTGCCCGGTCGACTTCCGTACTGCCGAATCCATGGCAAAACGCGCGGGATCCAGATTTTTTGAGATGAACACCGCAACGTCAAATTCGCCTTCAGCGCTCCCCAGCCAACCCCGCAAGCGCTGTTCGAAAGGAGCCTCCTCACGGTCCGTCCCCAGAGTTCGGCAGTAGAGACGTCCTCCGGGATTGAGGTGCTGCAGCAGCCCTTCCAAGATTCGCCGCGTGAGTTGTTCGCCGTCCTCGCCGCCGTCGTAGTAAATCTCCGCAGGGCGCAGCACCGGCATGTAGGGAGGGTGCGCGGCTATGCGGTCAAAAGTTCTCGCCTCAAACGGCGAAAACAAGTCTCCATGCACAGCCGTCACATTTTTGACGCCATTCAGCGCCGCGTTGAACACCGCAAAATGAGTGGAGCGCTCGGTAATGTCGCTGGTCCAGACATTTCGCGCGTTGCGTGAGGCTGTCAGTGCGGCGATCCCACTACCCCCGCATAGCTCTAGGAATTCTCCGCAGGAATCGGCCGGAAGAAAATGCAGAAACTCGCGTGTGCTTTTGGTGAGTGCAGGGTAAACGATATCGGGAAACGACTGCTTGGGGGTGTGATCGGGGTTTGTCCATCGGTCGGAGACGATGAACAGGTCTCCCATCGGATAGAGGGCTACGGAGCCAAAGCATCTTTTCCTGTCTGTGGAATCTTCCTCGATGAGCCCGAGCGCGTTGATGGCCGCCCAAACGGGGCCGGGAAACTGGGTTTCCGCTTCGACAATGGGAACAAACTCGCCAAGCAGGAATAAGCGGATGAGGGTATTGAGCGGCTCCGGCGGCGGGACATTTTCCGCGAGGCTTTGCGAGAGCGTCACTATGTCCAGGGCTTCGGTAGAAGGCAGACGTAATCTGGCGCAAATCTGCGGCTCCGCGTAACCCTCGGCGGCCAGAAAACCTCGCAAGGCTGCAAACTGTGATGGTGCACCGATCTCAAGCAAATTCATGGTGTTAGCATTCTTTCGGCGCCCAGCGTTCCGGCGGTAACGTCGCCAGAGCGGAAGCGAACCCGCTTGACATCCCCTAGGCCAAACGCCATAGTTATGCCACAAATCGGGTCTCCGACGCTCTGGCCATTGAGATTTTGGTCGCCTCGGGGAGGAACAAGAGACTATTTCGCCCGTCTCTTCTCACACGAGAGACGGACACCCAGGATGAACGGTTCCGGCTCGGTTTTCTCATCCATGAAACATCTCTCCAAGGTGGTTTGGTTTGAGGGGATGTACCTTGCGCCCCATCATTTCCAAGCGCAAACTCAATCGTTTGAAGACCTGATTCAGTTTTCCACCACCAATCTATGGTTTGAACCCTACGGCTTGGTTGGCTTCGAGCTCGACGCAGAAGCGCTGCGAAACGGAAACGTGGCGTTGGTCCATGCTCGAGGGATTTTCTCCGATGGCCTGGCCTTTCACATGCCGGATTCGGATCCCCTGCCGCCCTCACGTTATATCGCGGATCTCTTTCCTCCGACGCTCGAATCTACCATCGTCTATCTCGCAGTGCCGTCGCGCCGCGCGGACGGACCCAATTGCATGTTGGAATCGCAGGGGGAGCAGGATCATACCCGATTTGTCGCTGAAGTCCGCAGTTTGCATGACGACAATACCGGACGCGACGACCGCACCGTCCATCTTGCGCGCAAGAACATGCGATTCTTGCTCGACTTTGAAGACCGCGAAGGCCTAGTGTGCCTTCCCATTGCTCGCGTCATGAGGGATGGCACTGGGCATCTTCTCTATGACCCGAGATTCATCCCTCCCTGCCTGCAGATCAGCGCGAGCGAAAGGTTGATGATGATCTCCCGCCGGCTGATTGGAATTCTGGACGAAAAAAGCGCCACGCTCTCCCGAGCGCGCGGCAGTGGTCGTGGCATGGCAGGGTTTTCCTCGCAGGAAATCGCCGGCTTTTGGTTCGTGCACACCATCAATACCAGCCTCGCGGTGCTGCGCCACCTCTGTTTGTCGGAGCGCGGCCACCCTGAGCAACTTTATCTCGAGATGGCGCGGCTTGGCGGAGGGCTGTGCACCTTCGGCCTCGATTCACATCCCCAGACACTGCCGAGTTATAACCATTTGAATCTTGGCCAGTGTTTTCAAGACCTGGACGAACACATCCGCGCGCATCTCGAGCTGGTGGTGCCCTCGAATTGTATTTCCGTGCCGCTCAAGCAGAGAGGGCGCTACTTCTATGAAGGCGAAATCACGGATCATCGCTGTCTGGACCGCGCGCGCTGGATCTTCGCCATTCGTTCCGAAATCGGTGAACTGGAATTAATCTCGCGCACCCAGCGCCTGGTCAAAATTTGTTCGAGTCAGCTGCTCCCCGAAGTGGTGAAAGCGGCCCTACCCGGACTGGCGCTCTCGCACTTGCCGGTGCCGCCTTCGGCAGTCGCGCCGAAAGTCGAGAGTCAGTACTTCGGAATCAGCCGCACCGGTTCCGCTTGGGAACAAATCGTGCAAACAAGGGGTGTTGGCGTGTACGTTCCAGGCGAACTACCGAACCCGGAAATCGAGCTGCTGGTAATTCTGGACTCTTGAAAGGACTCCCATGGGCGCGACCATGTTTGGTGCCACTAGCATTAAGGCGGCGGAGCAGCCAGGGAACCGGCGTCGCGACAATCTGGCGATTGTGTACCAGAATCTCCTGACCGTCATCGCCCGGCTTCGCGCCAACCGACAAGTCATTAACGATGCGCAGGCTTTCCGCGTGCAAATGCAAAGCGCGCTGCGCGCGGCGGAGAAAGAAGGCATCGGCAAGCTGTATCCTCCCGAGGATGTGCGCCTGGCGACTTTCGCGATCGTGGCGTTCCTGGACGAGTCCATTTTGAACTCGACCAATCCTGCCTTCTCGGATTGGCCTCGCATGCCACTTCAGGAGGAAATGTTTGGACACCACCGCGCCGGGGAAGTTTTCTTCGAGAATATCGACCGTCTCCTCAGCCGCAGCGATTCTCACGGCGCCGCCGATCTGCTCGAAGTCTATTCGCTCTGCATTCTTCTCGGCTACAAGGGGAAGTATGGCCTCAGCGAGCAGGACTCGCTGCGCCCCGTGCTCGATGCCATCGCTGAAAAAATCCGCCGAATTCGCGGGCCTCTGCCGGGGCTTTCTCCCGCTTGGGCCATTCCGGAAGGCACAGTGAAAGTGATCGAAGCGGATCCGTGGATCCGCCGTTTGGCGATCGGCGCCTTGGCCGGAGCCTTCATCGCCCTGTTGTTTTTCATTCTCTTTAAAGCTTTGCTGAGTAGCGGCGCTTCCAGCGTGCACGCGCTCGCCGCGTTGCTGGGATGGTAGGAAACTGATGCAACTTTCCTGGCAACATTTCGTGGGCGGCATCGGCCTGGTTTTTGCCGCCATGATCGCGTGGTTCGGCGCACTGTGGTTGAATTTGCAGGGAGCCAACCTGTGGGTTTTCCGTATATGCGTTTTCATCCTTCTCGCTCTTGCGGTATTGGCTGTTGTCTGGTGGCTGCGCAACCGGCAGCAAGCCAAGCCCTCCGGCGAGGCGTCCTCCAGGCCCGAAGGCGCGCCGAGTGCGGGAGCCGCTGAAGACATTCTGCTGATTTTGCGTGAGGCTGAAGCCCGCGTGGCTTCTTCCTCGCAGCTACCCCGAGGCACCCGGCTTTCCTCCTTGCCGGTCATTTTTCTCGTGGGTGATGGAGGCGCGGGCAAGACCTCCGTAGCCACGCAGTCCGGCCTCGAACCCGAATTGCTCTCTGGCCAGGTCTATCAGGAAGGCAATGTCGCGCCGACTCGCTTGGCGAATCTCTGGTTTGCTCGCAAAGCTGTTTTCGTCGAAATGGGCGGAAAGACTCTGGGTGACGCGAATCTCTGGACTCGCCTGCTGCATCGCCTCGCGCCGAGCAAACTGAAATCCATTTTCAGCGGCAAACCGGCGGCTCCTCGTGCTGCGGTCGTCTGCTACGACTGCGAAAAGCTCGCCAAAGCCGCCGGCGCGGAAGAGATCACCGCCCAGTCCCGCGCCATCCGCGCCCGGCTCGAGCAGATTTCTCAAACACTGGGCATTCACTTCCCCGTTTACGTCCTTTTTACTCACGCCGACAGGTTGCCCTATTTCGACAATTTTTTCCGGAATCTGAGCGACAGCGAAATCACGCAGGTGCTGGGCGTCACGCTTCCGCCTCTGACCGCCTCCGCTACCGGTGTTTATGCTGAGCAGGAAACCAAGCGACTCACGTCCGCTTTCAATTCCATGTTCTTTTCCCTCGCCGAGTGCCGCCCAGGCCTGCTCTATCGCGAGCGCAACGCAGACAAGCTCTCCGGCATTTACGAATTTCCTCGCGAGCTGCAAAAGCGCATCACCATCGCCACGCAATTCCTCGTGGATCTCTGCCGCCCGAGTCACCTCCGCTCCAGCGCTTTTCTCCGCGGATTCTATTTCACCGGCATCCGGCTCGTGGAAGCCGCCGCTCCTCTTGGCGGCACAGTGATCGCCTCGAAAACTTCCATTGCGCCTGCTCGCTCATTTTCCGCAAATGCAACATCCATCATGCGTGCCGATGATTTTACGAAAACCCAGACGCAGGGCTGGCAAACCGCCACGCAGAACGTCCTTGCCGGCGAATCCAAGAAAGCCACGCAGTGGCTCTTTCTCAGCCATATTTTCAGCCACGTCATTTTGCAAGACCGCGCCGCGCTCGGAGCCAGCGGGAGCAGCTCTCGTGCCAATGTTTTGAAGCGCGTGCTCCTGGCGACCGCGGGTGTGTTCGCCGCCATTTGGGTCCTCGGTATGATCATTTCGTTTTTCGGAAATCGTTCCCTGCAGGAAGAGGTTCTTGCGGCAGCAAACGGAATCGTTCCCGTCAGGAGCCAAGGCCCTTCGATGGCCTCCATCGAAGATCTTCAGCGCCTCGATGCCGCGCGCCAGCAACTCGAAAAGCTTGCGGCATTCGAGCGTAGTCACAAGCCTTTGCATCTGCGTTGGGGGCTCTACTCCGGCGCCGACCTTTTCACCAGCCTTCGCAGCCTGTACTTCAGCCGCTTTCGCGCTCTTCTTTTCGGCAATGTGCAGACCGCATTGGTAAACTCGCTCAGATCCCTGCCTTCCAAGCCCGGTCTGAGCGACGATCCCGGCTCGGCCTACGAGACATTGAAAGCGTATCTCATCACTACCTCAAACCCCGAGAAGAGCACGCGTGAATTCTTGACCCCGGTGCTCATGAAGCGCTGGGAGTCCGCAGGTGACGTGGGCGACGACCGGCGCAACCTCGCACGAGCACAGTTTGATTTCTATGCTGATGAGCTTCTCATCGGCAATCCTCTTCCCTCCGAAGGAGACTCTTTCGCTGTCCTGCAGGCACGCACGTTTTTAAAGCTCTCTTCCGGTGTCCAGCCGGTTTACCAGGCCATGCTTTCCGCCGCACGCAAGCAAACTTCCGGCTCTTCCCTCAATTTCAGCCAAAAGTATCCCGAGGCGTCGGACGTTCTTCGTGATCCCAAGATCGTCGGCGGCGAATTCACCAAAACTGGCTGGGCGTTCATGGACAACGCCATCGCGCATCCCGAAAAGTACCTGACTGGCGAGGATTGGGTGTACGGCACCGCAGGAGGAACTCACTCGTCGGCGGTAATGAATCCCGCCGAGATCCGCGCCCTCTACCAATCCGATTACATAAAGCAGTGGCGAGAGTTTTTGGCCGCCGCTACGCCACTGCCGATGGGTCCGTATAAAGAGAAAGCGCGGAAACTCGGGAAGCTTTCCGGAAACCGTTCACCTCTGCTTGCCTTGCTCTGCGAGGTATCGCAGAACACAAACGTAAATTCTGCCGACGTTCTCAAAGCTTTCCAGCCCGCCCAGAAGGTCGTCGCCGGACAATGTCTGGAGCACTTGGTGCAGGAATCCAATCAGAAATACGTCGCTGCTCTTATCCAGGTGCAAACTTGCCTGGAGGGCATTCAAGACAGCCTTCCCGCGGATCAGAAAGATGCGGCGGTGAACAACTGCAATACGTTTTCCGTTCAGGCACGCGTGTCAGCCGCCGAGATCGCCCAGGGATTTAATATCGACCAGGAAGCAAAACTGGACGTGAAGGTCAAGCAGCTTCTCGAAGCGCCCACCTCTGCCGCGCCTCCTCCCAGCGGTGGGGAAGGCCCCAAAGGGGTCCACGAATTCTGCGTCGCTCTTCGTAACCTCGGATCCAAGTTCCCCTTCGATGCGAATTCGCACCTGGATGCTTCTCTCGCTGACCTCACCGGTTTCTTCCAGCCGGGAACGGGCGCTCTTTCGAGATTCCTGGAGCTCAACAAGACGGTTTTCACCTTGGAAGGCGGCCAGTATGTCCAAAAGGTCGGAAAGATTAATTTTGGCCCTGTGATCACTCAAGCCGCGAGCATTCAACGCGCTCTCTATCCAAATAACTCCGGGCAATTGCAATTCCAGTTCGCGCTGAAGGCACGCGTCCCCGCGGGCGAAACCAGCGAGAGCGTGGCCATTGATGGCCAGGAAATGAAATTGACAGGAACTGCCACGAATACGAAAACCTTCACCTGGTCGGGAAGTCTGACTGGGGCGACTCTGACGCTGAGCGGCAAGACGTACAGTCAGTTCCCTGGATCCTGGGGGGCTTTCAAGCTCTTTTATCAGTACACGTGGACGCGCACACCGGCGGGTTTTCAACTTGCTTGGCCGGTTCCCGGGCAGGGTGGACAGATCGTCCAATACAACGGCAAGAACGAAGTTGTAGAATTCGAATTGGAAACGGCCAGCGTTCCACTCTTCCAACGAGGGTATATTGCAGGTTTGAGGTGCCCGCCCGGCGCCAAGTAACCGGCGATGACCGTTTGGGCTGATTCTCGTGCTCGTCTTGGACCAGGCCTTGCGTTCCGCCGATGCGGTAAAGAAAAGTTCACACAACGGAACTTCCATCTCAACCTGGGCCGCACTTCACGGCCACTTATTTCAGGCGACTTGATTCTTTTCCCTTGCGAATCATCCGATAAACTGTTGACACATAGGCTCTTATTTGGGAGTATCGCCCAGACTTCGGAACCCGGCGTCCTCCGCAGAGACTCAGGGGAAAATGCCTCTCAAATTGCTCTCCTACCGCTAAGGGATTGGTTTGCCTCAGGATGCGTGTGCCCAGAAGACGATGAAGAAGCTCGGCAAATTCGAGATTATGGAGAAGGTCGGCCAGGGGGCCATGGGTGTTGTGTATAAGGCCCGCGATCCCTTCATCGACCGCATTGTCGCCTTGAAGACGCTGACCACGGGCCTTTCCGACGACCCCAATCTTTTGAAGCGCTTTTATTCGGAAGCGCGGTCCGCTGGTGGTCTGCAGCATCCCAACATCGTCACGATCTACGAACTCGGGCACGAAGGCGACACGCCCTTCATCGCCATGCAGTTCTTGAATGGTGACAGTCTCGACAAAATCATCGACCGCCAGCCAAGTCTTCCGCTCTCACAGAAGATCGGGTTCATTGTCTACGTTTGCCGCGCTCTTGAATATGCCCACAAGCAAAACCCACCTGTCGTTCACCGGGACATCAAACCCGGAAACGTGATGGTCACTACCGAAGGCACCGTTATGGTGGTCGATTTCGGCATCGCGCGGCTGGGTGAAGGCACGCGCTCCCAATCAGCGGGAATGCTGATCGGCACGCTCGGCTACATGTCCCCTCAATTGTTCAGGAATGGCGCTGCCGATGCGCGATCTGACATCTGGGCCACTGGCGTAATGTTTTACGAATTGCTTGCCTACCGCAGGCCATTCGAGGGTGACAATGCCGCTGCCTTGATGTCCAACATCATTCTCGAAAAGCCTCGCTCCATTACCGAAGCCTCGCCCGGAACACCTGAGGATGTACGGGCCGTCGTCGAGCGCATGTTGGCCAAGGAAGCCGACGCGCGATACCAAAGCATG
>WNGE01006095.1_pt1 | contig 13490 bp, 14 predicted proteins | sample 5400651 | NCBI WGS metagenome assembly WNGE01 (sample SAMN13153370, study PRJNA577476) | soil metagenome | isolation source: 60 cm soil or saprolite under grassland replicate 2 | place: USA:California | collected 2016-06-15 | reverse complement strand
ACGCCGCGATCGCGCAGTCGCTCTTCCTCACCGAGCCTTCGGTCGAGAAGGTGATCCACTCGATCTTCCTCAAGCTCGGGCTCACTTGGGAGCCGGCAGTCCACAAGCGCGTCAAGGCCGTGATCCTCTACCTGGCGGAGGGCGGCTAGCGTCATCGTGACAGCGGGAGCAGGCCGGACACGCGAGTGCTCGGGCCGGGCTCCGAGCGGATCGTCAGCCGACCGTCGAGCGCCTCGACGCGGTCGCATAGCCGATTGAGCTCCGCGTCGGAGCGGAGGCCATCTTCCACGACCTCGAAGGCGAGCCCTGCCTCCTCCTCTCGCACGGTGACGGTCAACTGCGCCCCGGCCCCCGCATGCTCGAGCAGCTCCAGACAGGTGTGGTAGACCGTTGCCGCGACGTCGGCCGGGTAACTCGCGTGCACTGCGACCTCGACCGAGGCGGCGACGCCGACGCTCGACGCCGCCGAGCGAAGCGCCGCGGCGAGGCCGCCCGCGTCGAGCAGCGGCGGGTAGATCCGCTGCGCGAGCTGTGCCGTCTCGTCCAGTGCTTGCTGCACGTCCCCTTCCATCGCCTCGACGAGCGCCTTCGCGGCCACAGGGTCGGCGTCAGCCAACCGGCCCGCGAGCTGCAAGTTGACCGCGAGGGCGACGAGGTGCTGCTGCACACCCTCGTGCAGTTCGCGTTCGATCCTGCGGCGGTCGGCATCGGCGGCGAGGACCAGCCGCTTCCGGGACGCGCGCAGCTCCGCGACCTCCAGGCGCAGCCGGTCGAGCGTTTCCCGCAGCGTCTCGACGTGGCGAGTCTCCAGGGCGATCGACCTCCTGGTCGTGGCCTTCCCAAGTTGTCCGTGATCGCGCCGGCGGCGTCAAGCGGCCCAGCACCCCGTGGGACGGGATGGCAGCCTCCCGACTCACTCGCCTGCCGCCACCGTGGTCGCGGCGGCTGCGGCTTCCTAGCCTCGTGGGATCCCGACGAGGAGGTGAATCATGAGCTCCAAACCGCTGGGAGCACTCGCGGTGATTGGTGCTCTCGTCACGTTCGCCCTGCCGAGCGTCGCACGGGCGGACGCGGTGACGGATTGGAATGCGATCGCATCGAATGCGATCGTCACGACTGCCGGGCAATCGCCGCCGGTGTCGGCGCTGAGCCTGGCGATGGTGCAGGGTGCCGTCTACGACGCGGTCAACGCGATCGATCGCGGGCATCGGCCGTATCTCGCGGCGCCGCCGGCGAATCCCTGGGATTCGAAGGAGGCGGCGGCGTCAACTGCCGCCTTCGAAGTGTTGAAGGCGTTGCTCCCGGCGCAGCTGGCGACCCTGCAGCAGCTCTACGACCAGTACATGTCAGGTCTGCCAGACCAGCCGCAAGGGGCTAAGGCCGGCGGGGCCGCCGCGGGTGGTGCGGCCGCCGCGGCGATGCTGGCGGCAAGGGCGAACGACGGTCGCGGCGGCGGCCCCGGCACCCTGGTCGGCACCACTCCGGGGGTGTGGCGGCCGACACTGCCGTTCTTCGCCCAGGACCCCACCCCCTGGATCGCAGACGTGCTCCCGTTCATCGTTCCGGACGCCGACATGCTGCGCACCGACGGACCCAACCCTCTGACGAGCGCCGCCTACGCGGAGGACTTCAACGAGGTGAAGGAGCTCGGCTCGCAAACGAGCACGAAGCGATCGGCCGACCAGACGGAGGCGGCGATCTTCTGGCAGGGCAACGGCGCGTTCTGGAACGGCGTCTTTCGCACGATCGTGAACGGCCGAGAGGGCATGGACATCGTCGAGAACGCGCGTCTGTTCGCGATGGAGAACATGGCGGCTGCCGACGGCTACATCGGCTGCTACAAGGACAAGTACTACTGGAAGTTCTGGCGGCCGATCACCGCGATCCGGGAGGCCGATACGGACGGCAACCCGGCAACGGAGGCCGACCCGGATTGGACGCCGCTGTTCGATCCCTCGACGCCGCAGTTCGGCCCGCCGCTCGCCACGCCGCCGTTCCCCGACCATCCGTCGGCCCACAGCTGCGCCAGCAGCGCCGTCGTGCACACGCTGCAGGACTTCTTCGGCACCGACAAGATCTCGTTCAGCGCCTTCAGCGCCCGCACCCGCACAACGCGCAGCTTCGAGCGGCTCTCCGACGCGCTCAAGGAAGTCATCGACGCTCGCGTCTGGGGAGGCATCCACTTCCGCACCGCCGATGTGCAGGGCGCAGTGCTCGGCACGAAGGTCGCCCACTACCTGCGCAAGCACTACTTCCAATCGGTGGACTGAGGGGCGGAAACGAGGAGGCCGCGGCGGCGCGGCCTCCTCGCGCGCCTGTGCCATCGGGATCGGGGGTAGCGTCTGATTGTGAGCGAGCGGATCGCCGAGTCGGAGCACCGGGTCACGCCGCTGGAGCTGTTCTTCGACCTGGTGTTCGTGTTCGCGTTCACACAGGTGACGACGCTATTGCTCGAAGACGTGACGTGGGCCGGGCTCGGACGCGGGTTGCTCGTTCTGGCTGTGTTGTGGTGGGCGTGGGCGAGCTATGCGTGGCTGACGAACACCGTCGACGCGGAGGCGGGGTTGGTGTTGGCAGTCATGCTGGTGGCGACCGCCGCGATGTTCGTGGCCGCACTTGCCGTTCCCGAAGCCTTCGGCGGGCATCGCCTCGTCTTCGCGCTGGCGTTCATGATCGTCCTGGTCATGTTCGTCGGGCTGTTCGGGCTGGCGGGGCGGGCCGAGCCAGATCTGCTCGCGGCCGTGCTGCGGATGGCGCGCACAACCATCCTCGGCGGGGCGCTGATCCTCGCCGCAGCGTTCGTCCACAGCGGGCTCAGGCCGGCGCTGTGGTCGGCCGCCTTGGCCGTCGGCTTCGTCGGCCCCGCTCTGGCCGGCGTGCGCGGCTGGCGTGTTCATCCCGCGCACTTCGCCGAGCGTCACGGTCTGATTCTGATCATCGCGATCGGCGAGGCGCTGGTCGCCATCGGGTTCGGGGCGAGGGGTACCGGCCTCGGTGTCGGGGTGATCTTCGCGGCAGTGCTCGGTCTTGTAGTCGCGGCGTCATTCTGGCTCGCGTATTTCGACTTCTTCTCGGCCGGCGTGCAGCGGCTGTTGTCAGACCGCCGAGGCGAGCAGCGCACAACCTTGGCGCGCGACGTATACACGTATCTGCACTTGCCGATGGTGGCGGGGATCGTCCTCTTTGCGTTCGCGATGAAGCCGACGCTCGCGCACGTCGATGCTGAGCTACACGTGATCCCGGCGGTCGCTCTCTGCGGCGGCTCCGCCCTCTACCTTCTCGCCTACGTCGCGCTCCGGTGGCGGGTGTCGCGGACGCTGAGCCGGGGGCGCTTCGTAGCGTCGGTTGGGTTTGCGGCGTTGGTGCCGGTCGCTGTGGCTGTCCCGGCGCTCGCCACGATCGCGCTCGTGGCCGCGGTCTGGCTCGGGCTCCATGCGTACGAGCTGATCTGGTGGCGTGAGGAGCGTGCCCGCAGGCGCGGCGGCGGCGCACCCGCCGCGTAGAGGGCGTCGTTGCGACTCGGGCTCGTCACGAAGTTGCAGTTCGTTGTGCGTGCGAGCGCTCTGCGAGTCGGCCGTGGACGAACTGCACGGCCATCGCTCCTTCGCCGACGGCGGTCGCGCAGCGCTTGGTGGAGCCCGAGCGCACGTCGCCCGCGGCGAAGACACCCGGCAGGCTCGTCTCGAGCAGGCTGTCGGTGCCTGCGGCGGCGGCCGTGAGGATGAAGCCCTTGTCGTCGCGTGCGACCACATCGCCGAGCCAGTCGGTACACGGCAACGCGCCGAGAAAGAGGAACAAGAACGAGAACGTCAGGCGCTCGCCGCTTTTGAGCGTGACCGCCTCGAGTTCGCCGTTGTCGCCGTGTAGGGCGGCGACTTCGCTGCGATCACGAACCGCGACGCCGTAGCGCTCGAGCTCCCGCACGAGGTAGTCCGACATCGTCTCGCGCAGATCGGCGCGGCGATGAAGCAGCGTCACGAGCGCGCCGCCGCGAGCCAGCCAGACGGCAGCCTGGCCGGCCGAGTTGCCTCCGCCGATCACGCCGACGCGCGAGGCGCCGCAGAGTTGCGCCTCGGGTGGCCCGGCTGCGTAGAACACGCTCATTCCCTCGTAGTTCGAGAGTCCGTCGACGGGGAGGCGCCGGTACTGCGCGCCCGTGGCGAGCAGCACGGTGCGCGCTGCGATCTCGTGATCCTCTTCCAGGCCCACCACGTAGCGTCCGTCGTCCGGTTCGAGTGACACGGCACGGTAGGGCGTCGCGGTGCGCGCGTGGAACTTGCGGGCTTGCGTGACCGCGCGGCTGGTCAGCTCTGTACCGGTGATCCCCGCTGGGAAGCCGAGGTAGTTCTCGATCCGTCGGGACGAGCCCGCTTGCCCACCGAGTGCAGTGCTCTCGACGACCAGGGTCTCCAGGCCCTCGGACGCGCCGTAGACCGCGGCGGCGAGGCCCGCGGGGCCGCCGCCGACCACGACCAAGTCGACCTCCTCCCGGGGCGCGAGCTCGCGGCCGATCCCCAGCGCGCGGGAGACCTGACCGGTCGACGGGCCGCGCAACTCCACGCCACCCGGCAACCGCACGAGCGGCAGATCCGTGGCGTCCAGACCCGCGACCAGCGCAGCCGCAGCCTGGTCGTCCGCTCGTTCCGGGTCGCGCCACGTGAAGGGCAAGCGATTGCTGCGGGCGAAGTCGACCATCCGCACCGTCGCTTCGGACGAACGGGGGCCGATGACCTCCAGACCGACGCCCTGAACCTGCTGCAGCGCCTCGCGCCGGGCGATGAAGGTCGACAGCAGCAGGTCGCTCAGAGGCCCGTCCTCGAACAGCAGCGATCGCAGCGCGTCACGGTCGACTGCGATGTAGCGCAACGCTTGCGTGACGACCGCCGTCAGGAAGACGGTCTGCCCGGACAGGAGGTTCATCTCGCCCAAAAAGCCCGACGTGCCGTGGCGGACGATCTCGTGGCCGGCCGCATCGAGAATCGACACCTCGCCTTCGATGATCGCGATGAACGGGTAACGCCGGTCGCCGACACGGAACAGCACGTCACCGACACGTGCAGTGCGCTCCTCGCCAAGCTGGGCGAGCGCCGCCAGCTGCGACGCGGACAACATCGGACTGGCGGGACCGGGCACGACGCGAGCTTACCCACACCGTTCCAGACGGCTCGCCGAGGTTCCCCGGTTCGGAGGGCCGCCGTGGCCCGCTCGCGTCCGCCAGTGGCTAGTTGCGCGTTCACTGGCCGGTGAAGCCCTTCAGACCGCGCGCAGCAGCCCTCGATCGAGCACGAGCGGAAGCAGGAGATCGCGATAGCCGTGCTCGTCGAACAACACGGTGAGCTGGTCGCCGTCGTAGCGCTGGACGGTGCCTTCTCCCCAGCGGTCACTCAGCACGCGTTCGCCCACCGCGAACGGCTCGACTGCGTTCGGCCTCGTGACGCGGATCGCATCGTTGTCGCAACGCCCGCACGGGCCGCGGTAACTCTGGCCGAAGTACGTCAGCAGGAAGGAGCGGCGGCAGTCCGTGTGCTCGGCGTAGCGGCGCATCATCTCGAGCCGGGAGCGCTCCACTTCGTCTTCGCGCTTCGTCTCCGTCGCTGATGCCGCAAGCGCTTCGGCCACGCTGAGCGCCCCGGTCCAGCGAACATTGCCGTCGGCCTCCCAGGCTGCGGCGCCGAGATCGACGAGACGGACGATGGCCTCGGTCAGCTGCCGTGGAGGACGTTCGTCGAGGTCGCGTCCGGTCGAGAGGCCTTCCGCAACGCGGGCGACGGCGCTTCCGCCGACACTCCGCGACGTGAGGTGCCGTGCCGCGCCGAAGTCCTCGGGCCGAAACAGCAAGCGCGCATGTGCGTCCTGCTCGTCCCGTCCGGCGCGTCCGAGCTCCTGGTAGTACGCGTCGAGCGATGCGGGCGGGTCGACGTGCAGCACCCAGCGCACATCCGGCTTGTCGATCCCCATCCCGAACGCGATCGTCGCCGCGACAATTCGCGCGGAGCCCGCAAGAAAGGCCGTCATCGCCTCGTGACGCGCTCTCGCCGAGAGCCCCGCATGGTAGAGCGTCACGGGATGGCCGGCCGCGGCGAGCACCTCGTGCGCCGCCTGCGCGCTCGCGTGCGTTGCTGCGTAGACGATTCCTGCACCCGTGAGCTCGCCCGCTGCGCGCTCGAGCTCGCGGTGCTTCTCCGCCACCGAGCCGGCACGCCGCGCAGACAGTTCGATGTGCGGGCGATCGAAGTCGCCGATCACCACCTCGGGGTCGCGCAGGCCCAGGCGCCGGCAGATCTCCAGCCGCACCGGAGGCGCCGCGGTCGCGGTCAACGCGACGCGAACGGGCACTTCGAGGGCGTCGGCCTGAGCGCCGAGACGCATGTAGTCGGGGCGAAAGTCGTGGCCCCACTGGCTGATCAGGTGTGCCTCGTCGACGACGAAGAGTCCAGGTCGTGCGCGACGCAGCGCGTCCCGCGTCTCCACGTTTGACAGCTGCTCCGGCGAGACGAAGACGAAGGTGTCGGAGTCGCAGGTGGCGACGAGCGCGTCCGCCCGTGCGCCCGCCGACTGCTGGGAGTTCAGGACGACCGCACGGAGGTCAGCCGCCCGCAGATGTGCGAGCTGGTCGTCCTGCAGCGCGATCAGCGGCGAGACGACCACCGTAGGCCCGTCCCGCATCAAGCCTGCGAGTTCGTAGATCGCCGACTTGCCGCCGCCGGTCGGCAGCACGGCCAGCACGTCGCGCCCACCGGCCGCCGCGGCAACAGCACGCAGTTGCCCGGCTCGGAGACGCTCGAAGCCGAGGCGAGACCGAGCGAGCTCCTCGATCGACCTATCGCTCATGTGGACAACGCTAGCCCTCCGAATACCGCCGATGTGGCGTCGGCAACCGCGTCGCCGGTGCCGAGACGGACCGCTACTCGACGCGGATGTAGGTCAGTTCGAAGTCGGTCGTGTAGGTGGTGCCGTCCTCGGCCTTCTCCCAGCGGCCGACGATCGCCATGCCATCGTCGTCGAATCTGCCGGTGAAGCGTTGCGGGAACGGCTTGCCCTCGCGCCAGAGCTTCCACTCGCCGTCGCCAATGCTCATCTGGTAGACGCGACAAACACCTCGATCGTCGGAGTAGAGCTGGTAGTAGGTCCCGCTGGCCGCGTCGCAACCGATGAACGAGACACTGTCAGGCGCCTCGGGCATATCGACCGTCGAGCGCTCGATCAGGTGGGCTCGCGACTCGTACCACTCGAAGATCGTCCTGCCCTCGCCCGGCCACGGCGGGCCGCCGGGCGGCGTCGCCGTCATTCTCCATTCGCCGACCAGTGGCTCGAGCTTCTTCAACGCGTGCTCTGCGGTGGGCTGCTCCATCGTTGTCCTTTCTTACTCGGCTCGTTGGTGATCTGGACTTGGACGCCGTCCCGGCCGACGATCTTGCTCTCCGCGAGCTTCAGCTTCGGTCGGTCGATCCCGTCGGGGAACAGGCGCTTGCTACGAGGTGTCGGGTTTGATCAGCTCCCGCGCGCGCTCCAGATCGCTCGGCGCGACGAGGATCTCGCGCGGCCCGCCGCTCCCGGTCGCGTCCCAAGCGCCGGCACCCATGTCCGTCTGTCGGTGGTCGCAGGCGATTCCCCCGGTCCTCAGAAGACCACAGATCGCCTCGGCCTCCATCCCGTCGCCTACTACAGTGAGCCGAACACCGAGCATCACGTCAGCCTCTCCTGCCTGCGGCCGCTATCTCGCCGTGGAGCGCTTTGAGCGCGGCGACGTAGATCTCCGAGAAGGTGGGGAAGGGCTGGATGGTGTCGCGCAGCACGTCGAGTGCGACGCGGGCGCGGATGGCCAGCGTAGCTTGCTGCAGCCACTCGCCGGCCTCGGGGCCGAGCGCGTAGGCGCCGGTCAGTCGTTCGCCGTCGCTGAGGAGTGTCATGAAGCCGTTGTCGTCGGCGTAGGCGCGGGTGTAGGTGGCGGTCTTGGACACCTCTGACACCGGAGCGGTCGCGCTGAAGCGGGCCTCGGCGACGCCGACCGAGGCCGCCTGCGGGTCGGTGAAGACGACGAGCGGCACAGCCTCGTAGTTGGCCTCTCGCGGTTCGCCGAGAATGTTGGCCGCGACGACGTCGCCCTGGTATTTGCCGACGTGGGTCAGTGGCCAGAGGCCGTTGACGTCGCCGATCGCCCAGAGGCGCTCGCCGGCGCGCAGGTGCGCATCGACGGGGATGCCGTGCCCGTTGACCTCGACACCGACGGTCTCCAGACCGATGTCGGCGACGCGGGGGCGCCGCCCGGTGGCGACGAGCAGGCGGTCGCCGCGCAGTTCACGGCCGTCCTCGAATTCCAGGACGTAGTCCTCGCCGTCGCGCCGTGCGGCGGTCGCGTGTGCGCCGAGGACGAGCTCGATGCCGTCGCGGCGAAGAACCTCGCCGAGTGCCTCGCCCAGTGGCGCGGGCTCGCGGGCGAGCACGTGCTCGGCGCTGTCCACGAGCGCGACCTCGCCGCCGAGGCGTCGCACGGCCTGCGCCAGCTCGACGCCGACCGGCCCGGCGCCGAGGACGAGGAGGCGGCGCGGTACGGCCTTCATGCCGGTCGCCTCGCGGTTGGTCCAGACGCCGTCGAGCTCGCGGAGACCCGGGACGGGCGGAACGATCGGATCTGCGCCGTTTGCGAGGACGACGTGTTCGGCCGTGTGGCGCACGCCGTCGACCTCAACGACGCCCGTCCCCGCGAGCCGGCCGCTGCCGCGCAGCAGGTCGATGCCGGCGCCTGCCAGCCAGCGCTCCTGGCCGGCGTCGGAGTAGTCGGAGACCATGAAGTCACGCCAGGCGAGCGCCGCCTCAACGTCGACCTCCGCGCTCGCCGCCGCGTTGCGCGCGGCATGCACGGCCTCGCCGGGGCGGAGCAGCGTCTTCGACGGGATGCATGCCCAGTAGGAGCACTCGCCCCCGACCAGCTCGCGCTCGACGAGCGCGACGCGCAGGCCGCCCTCGGCCAGCGCGCCGGCGCAGTGCTCCCCCGGCGAGCCGCCGCCGAGGACGATGACGTCGTAGTCGCCGCTCATCAGCGGGCACCTTCCATGTGGAGCGCGGCAGCGTCGGATGCCTCTTCCGGTGTGCTCCCCTGATCGCGCGCGATGATGTAGGCGGCATACCACCCCGACCAGTGGTGCTTCGGAGCGGTCGCTTCGTACGGGCCGTGGTGCTCCTCTGCCTCTCGCAGAAGCTCTGTCAGAGTCGCAACGTCCATGAGCTGGTCCTCCTTCTTCAGTAGTTCACGTGTCGTCACCGTCCGGGCGCGCGCACCTTCACCTCTTGGATCAGCCAGCCGTTGCCGTCCGGATCGCTGAACGAGGCAAACGAGCCGTAGTCGCTACGCCCCCGGATCCGGGCCGGCTCCCCGTCCCTCCGTTCCGGCGTGGTGGAACACCGCCCTCAACTCCTCTCCGTCTGTCGTAGGGGCGCATCGATCGATGCCGGTCGGGTCGATATTGGCATCACCGTCGCGCTTCGCGCTGTCGTGCCCCGGTAGCACGTGGTTGATCAAATGTGTGGTCGCGACTTTTAGACGCCGCTCTAACAAGGCGTGGGGCGCATCGGCGCCCCACGCCTTCCCGAGGCTGTTCGTCCTACGCGTTCGGTGTGATCTCGCCGAACAGCCCGTCTGCTTCGTGGTTGATACCGGCCGTGAAGAACAGCGTGTTCGGGCCGGCGCCCGGCGTGGCGGGCGCGAAGCGAAGTCCCCACAGCCCGGCGATGGTGATTGGGCCGCCCACAGGGCTGCTGAGCTGACCGACGTGCTCGCCGGTGGAGGGGTCGTAGGCGTTGATCCGTCCGTCGCCGAAGTTGCCGACCAGGATGTCGCCACCGAAGGCGCCGAACGTTGACGGCGCCAGCGTCACCGCCCACGGCGAGTCGAGCTTGCCGCGACTGACGAACCTCTGGAGCAGGTCTCCGTTCGGGCTGAACACGTCGACGAACCCGTTACCCGGGCGGGAGACATCATCGTGCTTCTCCGCATCCTGCTTGGCGAATGTCACGAAGAGCTTGCCGCCGATGTTGTGGATTCCGAACGGTGCGAACCCAGCCGGGACGGTTGGATCGGTGAAGCTGTTGACCAGGTCGAAGTGACTGTCGAACACGTCGACCGTCCCGAAGCGGAAGTTGCTCGCGTAGAGGAACTTGCCGGCCGGTGTGGTCACGAGCGCGAGGCCCTTGTACGCGGCTCCGACGTCACCTGCGCTGTCTGTTGCGGTCGACCGGTCGACGGCGATCACGGCGCGGGCCGGATCGACGTTCGGGTTCCAGCCCTCGATCGTTCCGTCTTCGGTCGCGAACAGGAAGAAGCCGGGGCCCGAGGCGCCGGCCTTCGAGATCACGAAGTCCGACGAGCCCGGGTCGAAAGTGTTGAACGCCTGTCCGGTCGGCGTTCCCACGGCGGCGGCCCCGGCTGACGGTGCGGCTGGAATGGTGACGACGAGCGGGCGCGCATTGCCCGCTCCGTCGTAGAGCGTCGTCACTCCCGCGGCGTTGTCGGACACCCAGATCGGGCTGCCCGGGCCGACCGACGTGCCCCAGGGGTTTCGCAGGTTCGGGTCGGTATGGGCGGCGAGCCCTGGGATGTCCGAGACGAGGTTCGTCTGCAGATACGACCGGCCGGCAATCCCACCGCCATCCGCCTTTGCAGGAGCGTCGACTGCCGTCAGGGCGACGGCCGACACCGCCGCGAGTGGCGCGAGTGCAACGAAAAAGCGTCGAGTTCTCATGGTTCTTCCTTTCCTCTACCGAGTGGACGGCGCTACTTGCCTGAGGAGTCGTGCGCCGGCAGCAGCGCGTTGTGCAGGACGAAGCCCGCTACGTCGTTCCCGAGCTCGAGACCGGCTTCGTGATCGATCCGGGTGTGAACGCCGGCATAGATCCGGCTCAGACCAGCCTCGCCGACGGCGGCGCTGAAGCTCGCGAACGAGCGGGTGACGCCTGGCAGTGCCGGTGAGGTGACCGAGAACTGTTGGTTGTCGCCGTAGAAGCTCGTGAGCACGTCGGCTCCGGCGGCGCTGATCGTGCTGTGGGCGCCGGGGTACGAGGGGTCGGCCGGCGTGTTCCCCGCGAGCGGGACCCAGTTCGTATCGGCGACGGTCTGCGGGTTCCCGTCGGTGTCGGCAAGGCGGATTGCCGTGATCGGCCGCCAGAGCTGGTAGGTGTACTTGGCGTCGTAGAAGGCGATCGCCGAGTCGGCGAGGCTGAGGTTCAAGGCTGCGAACAGCCGGGCAGTCGTTGGCAAATCGCTGTGGTGAGCGGCGGCGACGCTTTGGGCGATCTGGTTCCAGAAGTTCTGGATCGCCGGCGCCCAGAACTTCCCGATCACCGTCTGGTCGGCGGTGCGGGTCGTGCTCGTCGCCGAGCCGAGGCTCTGCACTTCGTTGATCGCGGCGGCGTACTCCGGGCTCGTCAACGCGGGCGGCGGAGCCGGCCGGAACTGGTCGCCGGTCTCGAGCACGAATGGGATCACGTGTCCCCAGGTGGTGAAGACGGGCGCCGGGAAGTTCGGCGGCGTTGGCCGGTAGTCGCCCGGATTCGTCCCGGGCACGAACGGGGGCGGAGTCGCGTTCGAGCCGTCGTCGGCGCGGATCGCAACCAGGTCGCGAGCGACCTGTTCACCCAGACGGATGCCCTGCTCCTTCGCCGGCCCGGCGGGCACCTTGGCGAGCTCGGCCGCGTAGTCGGAATCGAGAGCGCTCTGTTGCGCCGGATAGAGCCCCACGAGCGCTGTGTGCGCGGCCGCGTCGGCGGCTGCGGTCTCCGAGGCGTCGCGAGGTGCGCGCACGTCGATCAGGTACGGCTCGTGCGAGCGGTCGATCGAATTCACCGCGTCGTAGATCGCCGCGTGAAGGATCGCGAAGTTCCGGGTCGGCTGGATATTCGCCGGCTGGGCGCCCGGCGTGTTCACGATCGACAGGAGAGCCTGGTTCCAGTCGATCACCGGCTGCCCGGACTCGTGAAGCCTGCCTGCTGCCTTGGCGCTCCTCTTCCCATGCGCCGCCGGCTGCGCGAGTGCGGTTGCCGTCGGAAGCGCGAGCACGAGCGCCACTGCTGTGATTGCGAATGCCTTCATCTGATCGATCTCCTTCGGATTGATTGCTGTATGGCGGTTACGGCGTTCGCGCCCTGCGAATCGGAGCTGCGTCGGCGGCCCAGCCGCCGAGGGCGAGAAGCAAGACCGCGAACACGATGAGAGCGAGGAACAGGCGCCGTCTCATTGGCCGGTTGCCTCCGGCTGGAGTGAGCGCGCCCACTCTTGGAAGCCGTGCCGGTCGCCGCTGAAGAGGACAGCAAGCGTGTCCTCGCGCGCCGTCGGGAAGACGCCGCGAACCTCTTCGCACGCGAGCAGCTCCCAGCGAAGGTAGCGACGCTCGTTCGCGGTCGCGGCCCAGCTCGTGTCGAGCTCGTAGATGCTCATGACGGCGGGTCGGTCGGGTAGAGCCACGCTTCGAGGCCCGTGACGGGTTCGCCGTCGCCCTTCAGCGCGAAGCTGTGGATGCGGGCCTGCGCGCCCGTGCCGTCGACGCGGCTGACGCTGTAGAGGCGGCCGAGCGTGAGGCGGCCGTTTCGGATCGAGAACTGGTAGCGGTCGAGGGCGCGCGGCGCGGGCCCGGCGGTGCGGTTGCCTTCGTTGTCGAATTGGCTGCCGTGGCAGGGGCAGCCGAAACCGGACGGCTGGGCCGGGACGAGTCCGACCTCGCCGCCGTTCGTCCGTTCGGCCCTCCGCTGTTGCAGGTACAGAGGCCCGTTCGGCTGGGTGGGGCAGCCGACATGCGTACAGCGGCTCGACATGATCGTGAAGCTCGGCAGGCTTCCGAGCGCGCCGTTGTTGCGGATGTATGCAGCGCGCCGCGAGATCTCGCCGGCGTGCGGATCGGCGAGGAACGTGGCGACGACGAACTCGCCTTCCGGGAACGCGGCGATGGGGCCGAGGTCGACGGGGCGCCGCCGCTGACCAAGGACCGAGGGCAGGATGGCGAGCCCAGCCGCCGGTAGCCCGACGCCGAGGGCGACGAGGCCGCCTAGGGCGAGCGTCGCCCGTTCGAGGAGACGGCTGCGCGGGAAGCGCTGTTCATGCGTCTCGTCGCGGTGCTCCCGTGCGGATGGGGCCGTCTCCGTGCGGGGCGTACGCCGGTTGCCGCGCACCCAGGCGGTGCCGGCCAGGACGGTGATTGCGCCGCCAAGCGGGGCGATCACCCGCGGGCTGATGATCAGCCCGACGAGCAGGACGGCGATGCCGACCGCGAAGCTGATCGGCCAGATGCCGGTTCCTGCCGGCTGCGGCGACTGCGCGTCCATCACACGCGGACGGCGGCGACGTCGAGGACGAGATCGACGGTGTCGCCGACGAGGACGTTGCCGGTCTCGAGCAGCCGGTTCCACGTGAGGCCGAAGTCCGACCGGTCGAGCTGTCCGCGCAGAGCGAACGCGATCCGTTCGCTGCCGTTCGGGCCGACGACCGTGCCCTGCAGCTCGCC
>WNGE01012940.1_pt1 | contig 13492 bp, 11 predicted proteins | sample 5400651 | NCBI WGS metagenome assembly WNGE01 (sample SAMN13153370, study PRJNA577476) | soil metagenome | isolation source: 60 cm soil or saprolite under grassland replicate 2 | place: USA:California | collected 2016-06-15 | reverse complement strand
AGGTACCCATTCCGGCCAACCAGATACACCGCATGCCCGCTGACAGTGCCGACCGGGATGCCGCCGCGCGCGCTTACACAGAAGAGATCCAGCGCGTCTTCGGCACGGACGGCATTCCCAGCTTCGACCTGCTGCAGCTTGGCATGGGACCTGAAGGGCACACGGCATCGCTCTTCCCGCACCAGGCATCGCTGAAAGAGCAGCGACGTCTGGTTATGCCCGTCGATGTGCCCAAGCCACCACCGCCGCGCCTGACCTTCACTCCGCCGCTACTGAATGCCGCTATTCATGTTCTATTCCTTGTCACCGGGCAGGACAAGGCCGATGCAGTGGCGGCTATTCTGCAGCATGGTTGAACTTGTGCCCTCGATACTCTCTGCCGACTTTACGCGCCTGGGCGAACAGGTACGCGACGCGGAAGCGGCAGGCGCGAACCGCATCCAGATCGATGTCATGGACGGCCATTTCGTACCAAATATTACGATGGGTCCGATGGTCGTCGAAGCGGTACGGCGCTGCACACACTTGCCATTAGAAACACATCTGATGATCACTAATCCGCAGGAATACATCGAGACGTTCGCAAAGGCTGGCGCGGACGTTATCATCGTGCACCAGGAAGTCAGTCCACACCTGCACCGCACCATCCAACAGATCAAACAGGCGGGGAAAAAAGCGGCGGTAGCCCTTAATCCCTCCACGCCCGTCTTCCTGCTCGAAAACGTGCTCTCGCTCCTCGATATGGTACTCATTATGACCGTCAATCCCGGTTTTGGCGGGCAAGACTTCATCCCTGAGACATTGCCAAAGATCTCTTCCTTGCGCCAGAAGATCACAGAGCGTGGTTTCACTTGCGATATCGAAGTCGACGGAGGTATCCACGAAGCGACCGTGCCGCTCGTCGTTAAAGCAGGCGCAAATCTCCTGGTAGCCGGTTCTGCCGTTTATAACGATAAGGAGAGCGTGGCCCAGGCCATGGAGAGACTGCGCGCGGTCATCTAAGAGTGTGCCTATAGCACCTCTCTTGCAAACGCCCTGGATGTGCTATAATTCTTGTTAATATAGCTCACAAAACTATTATTTCATAGTTTCTCGAAGAAACTGAAGAGATGCCGTTGAGAACGATAATTATGCGATAACACGACATCCATGAGACACCACCTTGCGAAAGGATTTACCTTATCAGATGCAAATAGAGATGTACGCCGATGATTTCTGCGCTGTCATGTTCCTGCTCACAGCGTGGGGTGAGAAGCCGCGCTGACCGCATACAAAACATACATTTTATTTTATAGAATCTATCCCTTGATGACGTAAACCAGCGGAAGAGACCACCATTTCATGAGTCATCCCGGTATCTCTTCAGATACCCTCGCCGCTTCCTTCCCTCACCATTATCTTCACCATCTCAACCATTCTTGACATGAAAATTGTATACTAGCATCATTAGCAGAAACACGTAGTTTAGAACTGGCCCGAGCACCTTTTTGAACCGGCAGATGGACGCCCACGCTCCGTTGTTGCCGCACTACTTTAGTAAGATGTAAGGAAATTACAAGACGGCATGGATGAACACCTGCAGGCATTACAGCAAACGCTCACGCAAGACATCCCGATCACACATTCTATAGGCATCACAGCCGAGAATTACGATAATAAAGGACTTGTCTTGAAGGCACCACTAATAGGAAATACAAATCCCAAAGGCACTGCCTTCGCGGGCAGCATCAACGCGTTGCTAATGCTGGCAGGCTGGGGGCTAATCTGGCTTGTTCTAAAAGAACTGGACGTAGTTGGAGATATCGTAATCCAGAATAGCAGCATTGACTATCTACGACCGGTGATCGGAGATTTTGCGGCCATCTGTTATAGGCCAGAGCAGGCTGACATCGACAGAATGGAGCAGTCACTAAAAAAGAAGGGCAAAGCGCGTATAGAGCTGAGCGCTGAGATATATCAAGAGGACGTGGTAGTAGTAGAGTTCAAAGGGCGCTATGTCATTCACCAGAGTAAGGATGCACATTCTTCCCTACCCTTATTGTCATACATACAACAGGCCATTTTTTGAGAGAGAACTATGCACGACGACATCACCGACGTCTCAGGCATACGTGTAGGGCACGACACCAACCTGGAGGCCGCAACAGGCTGCACCGTCATCCTGTGTGATACGCCCGCGATGGGAGGCGTCGATGTGCGCGGAGGGGCACCCGCCACGCGCGAGACAGACCTGCTACGACCAATGCAGATGATGGAAGAGGTACACGCCGTCCTATTGACAGGAGGGAGCGCCTTTGGACTGGAGGCAGCGAACGGAGTCATGGCGTACCTCGAAGAGCGTGAGATCGGCTTCAACGTAGGGGTCGCACGCGTCCCGATCGTACCGGGCGCGGCCATCTTCGATCTCGCCTTTGGTTCGGCGAAGATTCGGCCCGACTTCTCAGCAGGCTACCGTGCGAGCGAGAACGCCACCGGCGGCCCGATCGAGCAGGGGAACGTCGGAGGAGGAACAGGAGCGCTGGTGGGCAAGACAATGGGACCCGCATTCATGATGAAAGGGGGACTTGGATCGGCGAGCGTGCAACTTGCCGACGGCACCATCGTCGGCGCCATCGTTGTCGTCAACGCGCTTGGCGACGTCATAGACCCGCAGACACAGCAGGTCGTCGCGGGCACGCGCAACCCCACAGGCGGTGGCTTCCTCGCCAGCAGTCCATTCAGTAATACCACTATCGCCGTCGTCGCCACAGACGCCACATTGAGCAAAGATGAGGTCAACAAGATGGCGCAAATGGCGCACGACGGCATGGCACAGGCGATCCGTCCTGCGCACACCATGTTTGATGGAGACACCATCTTCGCGCTGGCGCTAGGGCCGAGAAATCATATCAGGCCCGACACAGCCACAGCAGCATTACACGTCAGCAGTATAGGCGCGGCGGCGGCAAGAACCCTCGCACGGGCTATCGTCAAAGCCGTACGAGCGGCCAGCAATCTCCACGGAGTGCCAGCGGCACCGCGTCAGACTGATTGAACATCTTTTATTAATTGATGCTAGATAATAGTGGGTGGCCGAACGCTCCAATTCTGTTATGGTTGCAGCATTACAAATAACACAACGCCGCCGCCGACCAGCATCAGTACCAGGCAGGCAAGAATTACCAGCGCAAACAGGTAGCTGCGCGACAATTCGTCGGGCTGGGTATCGACGGTACGACGATCGGGCCGGGCCGGAAGCTCGCGCTTCGCGGTCAGAGTTTTCAGGCCGCCAGCAAAATCAATCGCGTGCTCGTGGGCAGACTTATTCGAGGCTCCTGTAGAGGGGCGTAAGGGCAGTGGAACGGTGGGGATAGTAGACTGCTCAGTATTATAGGCAGAGCGAGGGTTATTCGAGTCGGGTATCGAGTGAGATGGTGAGGCCGTTTGTGGCCGTCTTGGCAGGAGTCTCGAAGGCCGTGCATTCGGTGTTGGCGATGTCACTGATTTTCTCCACCAGGGAACTTACAGACCAGCCGCATCCTTCAGAAGGCGGGGTACAACGGACGCACTACGAAAACTTACTCTACACAGCCAATATATGCTGCCAATCGTTCGGGCCGATCCGTTCGCGACCGGGAAACGAAGCATTTCTAGTCCTTATTGTAGCCGAAGCCAGCCAACGCGCAAGAGTTTCATGACTAATGGGTCAGATTTTTCACAGGCATGAAAGCGATCTCCACCGACCTGCGAGAGACACGAGAAAGGCACGGCCTATGAGGGAGAAGCATGCAGCGTTTCCAGGAACTCATTGAGCACGCGTCCCGTCGCGCCCCAGATGCGGTGAGGTCCATAATCATAGAAGTAGATGAGACGAGCCATGCCACTGCGCATCCACCACTCAGTATGCAGGATGGCAGGATCAGCCAGCCCGCGCAGAGGAACAAGGATTAGCTCTTTCACTTCGCTCGTCTGCAAATGTAACTCCCCCAGGCCTTGTGGTAAAAACGCCACCACCGGCGTAATCAAAAAATTACTCACCACAGTAAATACTGGCGCCAGCACACCCAGCACCTCAACGGTGGAGGGGTCCAGGCCGATCTCCTCCTGAGCCTCGCGCAGGGCAGTCATCACAAGCGAGGTATCCGTAGAATCGACGCTGCCTCCAGGGAAAGCGATCTCGCCACTGTGGGAGCGCAACGTCGTAGCCCGGCGGATAAAGGCGATGTAGAGTTCATCACCCCGTTCGAAGAGCGGCAACAGAACGGCGGCTCTGCGCGCATTGGGCAGGTAGCCCTCAACGGAGTCCACCAGTTCCTCTGCACGCGCCGTAGGCACCAGTCGTTCGCGCAGGTTGTTCAGGCTAACCAGTATATCGGGTATCTCCATAGTAGTATTGTAGCATATTTGAAGGGCTTGCAGCTATGTGCTACAATGGGTTAGATAGAAAACACCGGAGAGATTGCGAAAAGGTTGTGTATTGCCTTGCATTCCTGGGCGGCTTTTGGTATAATAAGAGCATCGAGTGGGGGTATGCTTTGTTCAGGCGCTCATTGTGTTCGTAACTATGGCATCCTGCCTGCGAGTATCGCTTCGTATCACCGTTCTGTAGAGCAGACACAGGGTCAATTAAATTATCTTTAGATAAGAAGTACAGAAGGCCGAAACGATTACCGCCTAAGCACCTCCTCCGAAAAGCCCAGTCCGATGGTACGCTCCCCATGGTTCTGAAAGTGAAGACCTTCTCGCTCTCATTCTGATTGAAAATCAGACGGTTATCAAGAAGCAATGACGGGGACGACGACACTCATCCCACGAGGATGCAGGCCGGGGTTGTACAGCAGGGCCAGGCAATAACCGTGGATCGAAGGGGGTTTTTACCCATGCAAGCACAACAGCACGGCGACCTTTCGACAATGCCAGCGGAAAATCTTAACAGCGGGCGGGTACAGACGATGATCGAAGGAAATGACCCACAAGGGCAGAACAACAATAACCCTGAAGAAGTGGAAGACTTCAATCAGAACGAGATGGAAGCGTTGCTGGCTGCGTCGACCACTCCTATTAATATCAAACGGGGTGACGTGGTCGAGGGCGTGATCGTGCGTATCGATCAGGACGAGATCCTGGTGGATATTGGCCTCAAATCTGAGGGCGTCCTCTCCACCAAAGAACTGCCAGCCAGCGGCTATGGGTCTTTTAGCGAGTTGCATCTCAATGACAAGGTTCTGGTCTACGTCATTCAGCCAGAGTCGTCAGAAGGGCATGCCGTCCTCTCACTCAAGAGGGCCAATACCGAACGGCAATGGCGCATCGCCGAGGAGCAGTACAAGAATGGCGAACTGCTCAAAGCCAGAGTTATTGATTATAATAAGGGTGGCTTGATTGTCGACGTGGCCGGCATTCGCGGCTTCGTGCCGATCTCTCAGATTCTCAATCTCAAGCGCGAAGAGGTGGCGTCGGGCGGCGAGAGCCAGGAGACCGCAGCCAAGCTTCAGAGCATGAAGGACAAAGAGCTACAGCTCAAGATTATTGAGATCAATCGCGCGCGCAACCGCCTGATCTTGTCTGAGCGCCTGGCCGTCCAGGAGTGGCGACAGCGACGGCGCGAGGAGCTGCTCGACGAGCTCAAGCCGGGCGAGGTCCGGCGGGGCGTGGTCAGCAACCTGGCCAACTTTGGCGCTTTTGTGGATCTGGGAGGGGCGGACGGGCTGGTGCATATCAGTCAGCTCGCCTGGAGCCGGGTGAATCATCCCAGCGAGGTTCTGCATGTCGGACAGGAAGTGGAAGTCCAGGTCTTGAGCGTCGATAAGGACAAGAAGAAGATTGCGCTCTCCATCAAGCGGGCCGAGGTCGATCCCTGGACAACCGTCGAGCAGCGCTACACGCCGGGGCAGATCGTGACCGGGGTGGTGACCAAGATCGCGCCGTTCGGGGCGTTCGCACGCATCGAGGATGGCATCGAGGGACTGATCCACCTCTCCGAGCTCACGCCGGGAGTGGACCCCAAGACGATCCTGCACGAGGGTGCACAGTTGCAGTTGCGTATTCTGCGCATCGACGCAGAACGCCGTCGCCTGGGCCTGAGTCTGAGGCAGGCCGAAGAGCTTGATCAGCCGCAAAGCGCAACGACGGAGGACACATCACACAACGTGTCCAGCACAAACGCAACCGCGAGCGAGCCAGCACCGGTGCCATCGCTGGAGGCAACAACGCCGTCATTGGAGGCCACCGCAGCCCAGCAGGAGCACGGCAGGCGACGCGAGCGCAATGACAGGCCCGAACGTGATCGGGACAACATGCTCCTGGGCGGCTTATCAGCCGGCGATGACGGAGAGACGACCGCAATGGCAGAAGCATTCCGCGCGGCTGCCCGCCAGCGCTCGAAAGAGGAAACAGAGACTTCCGAGTAAGAAGTTCTCGCGTACGCCTCGTTGGCGCGCCCAAAGAATAACAAAGATAGCCTTCCCGCTGCTCATACGAACGCAAAGCAGTGGGAGGGCTATTTATATCTTTGTAATCCAGGCAACTCACTTCGTCGTAATAGTTATGAGATAGTAACTCCTCTGCAGCAGAAAGAGGGGAGATCGAGAAAGAAGTTTCTCACACAGAAATAAAAATACGCCTTGTTTCTCGCCAACTGAGGTGATATACTCTTCCTACAAGCATCTTTCAAGAAATTCTGAACGTAAAAGGGTGGAGTTTCTCACACAGAAGAGGAGAGCCAGGAAGACCCGATTGGAAGCATCCTAAAATGATGTTCATCGCCTGCTAAGCACAATGTACCTGAACAGATGATCAAGTGACCTCTTCGCTGCAGATACACCACGTATAAGCAGTGATGAGGTCGATTGTTACTCAGAGAGAAGTAATGCACGTATATTGACAGACGGGAGGCGTAGTTGTTATCCTTGACGCTGTATGAAGAGTGTTGTATGATGAATGGCATAGTTTACCTGAGCGACACAGAGGGCCCGGTTCCACCCTCTGCCAATGAAAGGGGGGTGACAAACAGGTGAACGATAGAGATAGGTTTGATAAGTTCACAGAGCGGGCCAGGAAAGTCTTGAGCCTCGCTCAGGAAGAAGCGCAGCGCTTCCAACACAATTATATCGGTACAGAACACCTCCTGCTTGGTCTTGTACGCGAAGGCGAAGGTGTAGCTGCGAAAGTACTGGCGAATCTCGGTGTTGAACTTAATAAAGTTCGTAGCGCCGTTGAATTTATTATTGGCCGTGGGGATCGCATCGTTCTCGGTGAGATCGGTCTGACGCCGCGTGCCAAAAAGGTGATAGAGCTAGCAGTAGATGAAGCTCGACGCCTGAATCATCACTATATTGGTACAGAACATCTCCTGTTGGGGTTAGTTCGCGAGGGCGAGGGAATTGCAGCGGGCGTTCTGGAAAGCCTTGGTGTCAACCTTGAAAAGGTGCGCACGCAGACGATCCAGGTACTCAGCCAGTCCGGTTCATCGCATGAGCGTGATGCCAAGCACTCGAAGACTCCCACCATTGATCAGATGGGCATCGACTTGACACAAGCCGCTCGGGCGGGAACCCTCGACCCTGTTATCGGTCGCCACCAGGAGATTGAGCGCGTTATTCAGATCCTCTCCCGTCGTAACAAGAACAATCCTGCTCTGATCGGTGAGCCAGGTGTTGGTAAGACGGCTATCGTGGAGGGCCTGGCGCAGCGCCTGATTTCAGGCGAGGTGCCGGAGACATTGGCGGGCAAGCGTCTCTTGACCCTCGATGTCGGCTCCCTGGTAGCAGGTACGAAGTACCGCGGTGAGTTTGAGGAGCGTCTGAAGAAGATTATCGAGGAGATTCGCAACAGCCGCGACTGCATTATCTTCATCGACGAGGTACACACGCTCGTCGGTGCCGGTGCTGCCGAAGGCGCGGTCGATGCCGCGAATATCCTGAAGCCTGCGCTCGCCCGTGGCGAACTGCAGTGCATTGGTGCGACTACGCTTGATGAGTACCGCAAGTATATCGAGCGCGATGCCGCCCTTCAGCGCCGCTTCCAGGAGGTAATTGTACGCGAGCCAACGGTCGAGGAGACCATTGAGATCCTCAAGGGTATCCGCGAACGCTACGAGCAGCACCACCGTCTGATTATCACCGATGAGGCGCTCAAGGCCGCGACCGATATGGCAAGCCGCTATATCACCGATCGCTTTATGCCTGATAAGGCGATCGACCTGATCGACGAGGCAGCAAGCCGCGTTCGCATGCAGAACTCGCTTGCCCCCCTCAACCTCAAGGAGGCGATGAAGGGGCTGGAATCAGTGCTGCGCGAGAAGGAAGCCGCCATCCAGCAACAGGAGTACGAGCTGGCCGCCGAGCTACGCGACCGCGAGGTCAAGTTGCGTGACCGCATCGCCAAACTGGAATCTGGCTGGCATCGCGAGCGCGGGACCGACAAGCCGACCGTTGGAGAGGAAGAGATCGCGCAGATCGTCTCCATGTGGACGGGCATTCCGGTAATGCGCATCGCGCAGGAGGAGTCGCAGCGCCTGCTCCAGATGGAGGATGCTCTGCACTCGCGTGTAATCGGGCAGAACGAGGCGATCGAAAAGATCTCCCGCGCCGTACGCCGCGCTCGCGCCGGCTTGAAAGATCCGAAACGCCCCATTGGTTCGTTCATCTTTATGGGCCCCACGGGTGTCGGTAAGACCGAGCTCGCCAAGACGCTCGCCGAATTTATGTTTGGCAGTGAAGAGGCACTCATCAAGATCGACATGTCAGAGTTCATGGAGCGCCACGCGGCAGCTCGCCTGGTTGGTGCGCCTCCCGGATATGTCGGGTACGAAGAGGGCGGTCAGTTGACCGAGGCGGTACGCCGCAAGTCCTATAGCGTGATCCTGCTCGACGAGATCGAGAAGGCCCACCCCGACGTCTTCAACATGTTGCTCCAGATCCTGGAGGACGGCAAGCTGACGGACGCCAAGGGACGGACGGTAGACTTCCGCAATACGATCGTCATCATGACCTCGAACGTTGGTGCAGTCCTGCTAAACAAGGAGGCATCAATCGGCTTCAAGCAGTCGAAAGACAAGGCGAAGGCCGATCAGTCCGAATACGAGGCGATGAAGAGCAAGGTCCTCGGCGAATTGAAAAATACCTTCAAACCGGAGTTCCTGAACCGTATCGACGAGGTCATCGTCTTCCATTCACTGCGCATGGAGGAGATGTATTCGATCGTCGATCTGTTGCTTAACCGCGTTCGCGCGCAGTTGACCGAGCAGCAGGTCGAGCTGGTCGTACCACAGCCGTCTAAGGACTTCCTGATCGAGAAGGGCTTCGATCCTCAGTATGGTGCCCGCCCATTGCGCCGTACCATCCAGAGAATGGTCGAGGATCCGCTGGCCGAAGGCTTGCTCCAGGGCAAGTTCCACCCCGGCGACCTGATCGAGGCTGTCGTTATCGATGACGATCTTGTACTACAGGTTCGCAATCGTATCGAACAGTTGCCACCACCCGCGACACCAGAAGCAGCACTCTCTGCTGGCGGTGAAAGCGGGAACAGTAGCAGCGAAGGATAAAGACAAAGGGGAACGTGAACGTTCACGTTCCCTCTGTTTTCTAATCACCAGTATATGCCTGGTCCGCCTGTGCGTGCCGGGTTCCCTATCATCTCTCCCTATATCAACAGATAGCAGACGCTCTAAATGGCAAAACTACGCACAAAATTTATCTGTCAACAATGTGGCGGTGAACATAGCAAGTGGATGGGAAAATGTCCCGACTGTGGCACCTGGAATACCCTCGAAGAGGTTGCTGATGTTCCGCAGAGTTCCGCTCGTCGCCAGGGCCTGAACGATACTCTCGCTCAAGGTACACGTGTGCCGGTAGCCCTGCCTCAGATCAAGCCACTGGCGCAGGCACGTATCTCAGTGGGATACCCTGAGATGGATCGTGTGCTGGGCGGGGGCCTGGTGGCTGGCTCGCTGACGCTGATCGGAGGTGAACCGGGCATCGGCAAATCGACGCTGCTGCTGCAGGTCTCCGGCTCAATCGCACAACACGTCGGGCCTGTTCTGTATGTGTCGGGCGAGGAGTCGATCGAACAGGTCAAGATGCGCGCCGAGCGGTTGGAGATCAGCGGAGAGCAACTCTACCTGCTGGCAGCGATCGAGCTAGATGTGATTACCGAGGCGGTCCAACGTCTCAAACCAGCACTGGTGATTGTCGATTCCATCCAGACGGTGCTCGCCAGTCATCTGACGGCGGCACCGGGGAGCATCAGCCAGGTAAGGGAGTGTACGCTCCAGCTTATGCAGTTGGCGAAAAGCACGCATATACCTGTTTTTATTATCGGGCATGTGACGAAGGAAGGAACCGTCGCGGGACCCAAGGCACTGGAACACATTGCCGACGCGGTCCTCTATCTCGAAGGCGAGCGCTATCATTCCTATCGGCTCCTGCGCGGCGTAAAGAATCGCTTCGGCGCCACACACGAGGTGGGCGTGTTTGAGATGCACGGCGAGGGCCTGCTGGAGGTGCCAAATCCGTCAGCGGTCTTCCTGGCGGACCGTGCGGCGGGGGCGACCGGCTCAGCCGTAGTGGTGAGCATGGAGGGAACGCGTCCCCTGCTGGTCGAGGTACAGGCGCTGGTAACGCCCAGTAACTTTGGGAACGCGCGCTGCACCACGAACGGGATTGAACATAATCGTCTCTTGATGCTGCTGGCGGTCCTGACGAAGCGCGTCGGGCTGGCAGTAAGCACCCATGACGTCTATGCAAATGTGATAGGAGGGTTTACACTGGAGGAACCGGCGATCGATCTGGGCGTGGCCGCCGCCATCGCATCGAGCTACCGCGAGAAAAATATCCCGCCGGATATGACCCTGATCGGCGAGGTTGGACTCTCCGGCGAGCTCCGCGCAGTCAGTCGGCTGTCATTACGTGTGCGAGAAGCCGCCAAGCTCGGTTTTAAACGCTGCATCGTTCCAGCAGCAGGAAGAGGAGCAAAGGTACGAGCGGAACTGGCAGATACAGGACTGCCAGAGGATTTTAAAGTACTTACCGCCAGTTCACTTGCAGTTTCGTTGGAGATTGCCTTACACTAATAGCAAGAGGTGTACCGTCGCATTTTAAGAGATCGTTTCAGTACGCATCCCCTGATGAAATGTTTGACAAGTGGCTATTAAGGGGGGATAAAAAGTAGAACTATTGATTCCTGAGAGAAAAAGATGTATACTGCACATTCGATATGATGTTTTTACGGCTCGACGGGCGCGTTTTCAAGGTTAAGCAGGTCAGGCGACATACTAGACGGAATTATCATTTTTTGTTTTTATCACCGTCCTAGCCAGCTAGCCGCCCCCACACGTCGCCCTCCGAGTACTCTATGTACTGAAGAGGTGCATTGCTTTGGAGGATGCAGGAATGTCAATAAAAACCATTTCCCGCATTGTTGGTAGCGTAATCGCTATCGCGGTAGTTGTAGGCATTTTGCTGTTCGATCGTGCCGTCATTGACGATCGCAAGATCTCCCTGGAATGGGGTATCGCGCTTGGCATAGCTCTTGTGATCGTGGCCTTTTTGATCACGCCGTACGTTACAGTTGTTCCCTATCGCTGGATGCGCGAAAAGATTCGCGGCGCTGCGGCCAGTGACCTGGTGGCCGCAGCGATCGGCCTGAGCCCGCGACCTGGGGACACCTGCTGCCATTTCTAGGTGCAATGCTCTTCGGCTACCTGGGCGTGACGATCGCAGTTCTGCGTAAGAACGATATCGCGCACCTCTTTCAGGGTGCAATGATGGGACGGCGCGCCCGCGAGCGCGAGCGCGACGAGGAGCGAGAACGCGAGCGCAAAGAACAGGATGTGCTGGAAAAAGAGAAGGAGAGCGCCACGCCCGAATCGCTTCAGATCCTGCTCGATACCAGCACGATCATCGATGGGCGCATCGCCGATATCAGCCAGACGGGCTTCATCTTCGGTACTCTGGTCGTGCCACGCTTCGTGCTGAACGAGCTGCAGCGCATCGCGGACTCCGCCGATACGATGCGCCGCAATCGCGGTCGGCGCGGACTGGAGATTCTCAATCGCCTGCAGAAGGATGCCACCGTTCCTATAGAGATCATCGATGCCGATATCGAGGGCATCGCCGATGTCGATGGCAAGCTCGTGAAGATGGCGAGGAATCTACACTGTCCCATCATTACAAATGATTTCAATCTCAACCGCGTGGCGGAGCTCCAGGGGGTCAAAGTGCTCAATATTAACGAACTCGCAAACGCCATTAAACCTGTCCTGCTGCCAGGCGAGGATATTCACATCAAGATCATGCAGGATGGTAAGGAGCTTGGGCAGGGCGTCGGCTACCTGGATGATGGGACAATGATCGTTGTTGAGAACGGACGCCAGTATATGAATCTGACGATTGAAGTGACGGTGACGCGCGTGCTGCAAACAGTGGCCGGACGGATGATATTTGCCCATCCCAAACAGAATAACAACTCTACGCCCACGCCGCAATCGTCCGCCAGGCAGCGACAGGCGTAAGAACACTCATTATGCAAGAGAAAGCCGCCGTTGTGATCGTAGCAGCAGGCTCCAGCAGGCGCATGCAGGGACAGGATAAGCTCTGGACGCCGCTGGCAGGGCGTATCACGCTCGCACGCACGATCGATGTCTTTCAACATTCGGCTACTATAGAGACGATTATCCTGGTTACGAGCGCCGAACGCCTCGATGCGGCCCGAACGCTATGCCAACAAGAAGGCTGGCACAAAGTTATGACTGTGGTTGCCGGTGGAGCGCGGCGCCAGGATTCTGTACGCCTGGGACTCAATGCGCTGGCGGCAGCGAAGCCAACCTGGGTCATGATTCACGATGGGGCGCGTCCCTTTGTGACAGAAGAGATACTGGCAGCGGGTTTGCACGCCGCACAGGAGCACCTGGCAGCGGTCGCCGCCGTTCCGGTAAAGGATACGATCAAGCAGGTCCAGAACGGAGAGATCCATGCTACGCTGGACCGCGCGCACCTGTGGATGGTGCAGACGCCGCAGGTCTTCTCATTTCCGCTGATTCAGCAGGCCCACGCCAGCCCACTCGCGCAGGAGGAAGTCACCGACGACGCCACGTTGCTGGAACGCATGGGACATTCCGTGGCCATCTTCCCCGGCGCTTACACCAATATCAAAATTACTACGCGGGAAGATCTGCTCTTCGCCGAATTATTAGTGCAAGGATACACGAGCTTATGACGACACGCGTTGGTTTCGGTTACGATGTGCACGCCTTCATCGAGAATCGTCCGCTCATCCTGGGCGGCGTGACGATCCCTTTCGCGTACGGTCTCGCCGGTCATTCCGATGCTGATACCGTTATCCACGCCGTGGTCGACGCTCTCCTCGGGGCCGCCGCGCTCGGCGATATCGGCACACACTTCCCCTCCAGCGACGCACGCTGGAAAGATCAGCCCAGCGCCATCTTCCTTCATTATACCCTCGCTCTGCTGCACCAACATCACTTTACCATAGGAAACATTGATGCGACGATTGT
>WNGE01008630.1_pt1 | contig 13493 bp, 10 predicted proteins | sample 5400651 | NCBI WGS metagenome assembly WNGE01 (sample SAMN13153370, study PRJNA577476) | soil metagenome | isolation source: 60 cm soil or saprolite under grassland replicate 2 | place: USA:California | collected 2016-06-15 | reverse complement strand
GGGCCCAGCCATGCGCCAGAAGACCTTCCGGTAGTCCGAGCGCGCGCCGACGCGCCAGAGGATGCGGGCCAGGATCTTCAAGCCGTTGGCGACGTCCCCCTTTTCGACACTTCGCAGGGAGCCGGGGTTGAAGCGGTTGGGGTAGGTGTGCTCGATCTGGTGCTGGAAGCGGCGGTAGAGGGGCTCGGGCTGGTTCGACTCGGTCACGCACTTCAACCAGTTCTTCCGAACGACTTCGCGCGGCAGGAGGAACTTCACATTGGACTCCTCGCCGCCCGTCCCGTCGGAAAGGATGCGTCCCTCCTTTTCCAGCCGGCGCCAGAGCGGCGTCATGGGGAGCGCGTAGAGGAGGTTGATCGTGAGCATCGGGATCTTCGAGGCCTCGATGAAGGCGAGGATGTCGTCCGCCGTCCGTTCGGTGTCCTGGTCGAGCCCCATGATGATGCCGGAAACGACCTCCATGCCGTAGGAGTTCAGGATCGCGACGGCCTCGAGGATCGGCAGGCGCAAGTTCTGGTCCTTCACCATGCCGTGAAGGGCCTCCGGGTCCGGCGTCTCGATGCCGATGAAGATCGTGTGGAAGAAGGCCTCACGCATGAGCTCCAGGATCTTCCGGTTCTGAGCGATGTTCAGCGTCGCCTCGCAGGCGAAGCGCACGCGGTAGCCGTTTCGCCGCTGCCATTCGACCAGGTGAGGCAGCAACTCCAGAGCGGCCTTCTGGTTGCCGATAAAGTTGTCATCCACGAAATAGACCGCGCCGGGCGGTCCCGCGGCGACGATCGCGTCGAGCTCGCGACAGACCTGCGCCGGCGTCTTCAACCTGGGGTTCCTGCCGTACAGCTCCGGGATGTCACAGAACTCGCAGCGATAGGGGCAGCCGCTCGAGAACTGCACGCTCGCCAGGAAGTAGTGCTTGATGTCGATCAGGTGGTATGCGGGCGTGGGAAAGTCCGTCAGTGGCGTTCGGTCCGCGGTCGTGAAGCGGAGCTGTTCGCCGGGCCGCTCGACGGTCTCATCTAGGCGGGCGTAGAGCGCCCGCGTCGCGTCGCCCAGCTCGCCGATGTGGAGGAAGTCGAAATCCGGATACCACTCGGGAGAGGCCGAGACCGAGGGGCCGCCGAGCACCGTGACCCTGCCCAGCGCCTGCGCCCGCTCATTGACGTCGTTGATGCAGTTGCGCTGGACGTGCATGCCGGTGACGAAGACAGCGTCCGCCCAGACGAAATCCTCGCGTCTGGCCGGCGACATGTTCTCGTCCACGAAGCGGACCTCCCACTCGGGCGGGATCGAGGCCGCGATCAGCAGAAGCCCCTGCGGCGGCATGAAAGCGCGCACCCGCGGCATCAGCGGGTAAGCGTGGTGCAGCGTCCCGAACGACCGCGCGTAGCGGGGAAAGACGCAGAGGATGCGGCGGCGCGACCTCACCTTGAGAAGGATTATCTCGCGGGAGGACCGACGGTCCCTAGTCCTTGGTCCTTGGTCCTTGGTCCTGGTCCCTGGTCTCTACCAGGGACCAAGGACTACGGACTCCTCCATGGGAGCGACAGCTCCGCCCCGAATCCCAGGGTGACCTCCGGACCGCCTAGAGCCCGGGAGAGACCGGAGCCAAATACGCCGGAACGGTGGATGTCGAGCTGCCTGGCCGGGAGGAAACCGGCGGGGTCGGTCAGCGTCAGCGTCTCGCTGCCGCGGGAGTTGCGCAGGATGAGCTTGAAGCGGAACCCCGGCGCGAACTCGTGGCGGGCCGTCACGTCCCAGAGGAGAACCCGGGTTCGGGACTCGGGGTGGTAGCCCGACTCGAATGCCGCGACCTCGGTACCGAGAACGGCCAGCGAGACGAAAGGCAGGCGGGAACGGTCATAGGTCGCCTGCAGGAAGAAGTCTCTCTTCCCCACGGTGTAGCCCGCCCCGAGCCGGTAGGCTTCGAGCGTCGTCGTCGAGTCGAAGTCGTGCGGCACGAAGGCCGGCAGACTCTTCTCGTGAACCGACAGCGAGCCGCTGGCGCGCTCCGCGGCGGCCGAGAGAGTCCAGCGCCCGAGGCGGGCGCGCGCGTCGAGCGCTCCCCCCCAGAGGTGCCCCTCGGTGATGTCAAAAGCCCCGGCGGTCGCGTTGCTGCCGTTGGGGCGGACGTAACGCCCCGACAGGGCAGCTTCGAATCCCTTCCAGCGATGCCGCCAGCCGAGCCCGACGTCGATGCGCTCGGCGGAGAGCACGCGCTCCTCGGAGAGCACGAAGCGCTCCTGGCCGATGTCAATGAGGTCGGTTGCCGAATGGTAGCGCCTGGTCCAGCCCACCTCGACGGAGTCCCGAGACGAGAACGGATGGCGCAGGACGATGGCGAAGTTCTCGAAACGTCCGGTGCCTGTGGCATTTGTGTTGGTGATCGCGAACGGCGTCTGCTCCTGCTCGTCGTGCGAGGTGCCGAGGGCGACGCGGATCCTCCACTCCGCTTCCGGCGTCCCGGCCCCGAGCCCACCGGCCGGAGGCCGCGCGCCGCCGAAGCCGACGAGAGCGAACTTGGGCGTGACATCGGAGATGTCGTCGTGCCCGTCGGGGATCCGGTAGCGGCGGGCTGACGTGGCGTAGATGAAGCCGGCCTCGACGGAGTATCCCGGCGGCGGCGGCAACTCGAGCCCAAGGAGCATGCCCGCGCAGAAGTTCCCGCGAGAGATTTTTCGTCGGGACGAGGAAGACCGACGACGGCGATGCCGGGGGCATCGCAGAGGAGGTCTGACGAAGTATCCGGCGGAAAAGATCCGCGGGACGGCCGGAGTCGTTCATGAATAATGCGGGCTAGTCGGAAGGCCGGCGGCGGGAGGCGGGAGGCCAAGGAGCCCTCGTCACCACGCCCGTCGCCTACCGAGTGACGCCTACCGACTTCCGGCCCCGGGGGAGAACCCTGACGAGCAGCTTCACCGTCTCCGGGACGAGCGTCGGGCGGAGCAGGCGAGGGTCGTAAAGCGAGAGGCGCCGCTCGTTCTCGGCCAGGCACAGCTCCAGGAACGAGCGCAGCCTGAAGTCGCCGAAGGCCGAATGGCTCTTCAACGTGAATCCGTCCTGAGTGCCCTTCTTTTCGCCGTCGCCAGCACCGTTGCCGCCTCCGGCCATCTGGAGCGCGCCCTTCACGCGATCGAAAGCCTGCGCGGCGATGTTCCAGGCGCGCCGCGCGTCGAACACCGGCCGCAGCGGAAGGGGCCTACGGGCGCGCAGGTATGCCGCCCAATTCACGATGAAGAGGATATGCCGCGCCTCCTCCTGCATGATCTGGTCGAACAGCGCGATCAGGTCCTTGTGGAAAAACTCGCTCCTGCGCCCGATGTCGAAGAGACCGAAGGCGAAGAAAGAGTCGAGGCATTCGCCGTAGCCCGTGCGCAGAAAGGTCCACGTCGGATTCTTGGGTTTCTGCGGCTGCCCGAAGGGAGCGGTCGCAATCCCGTAAGTCTTCGTCAGCAGGGCAATGATCTCCGCGTGGCGCCCCTCCTCGTACCCCTGCAGGGAGATGGCTTCCTTCAAGACGGGATCCGTCTCCTCGTCCCCCAAAGTCTGCACCTTGACCGCCGTGGCGGCTTCCGTGCGCGCCGCCTCGTCCCAGACGGGGAGGTTCTTCAGCCTCGCCAGGCTCTCCTCGTCCAGCTCGGGCCAGACGATGTCCTGCGCCCGGAAGGGATGGTGCGTCTCGACGAATGTCCTGCAGAAGAGACGGGCGTGTTCCTCCGATCCGATTCTGAAAGCGTCCATGTCCTTGCGGGACCTCCTCTCAACCTTCTCGACTCAACCGGGAACCAGAACATTGCCCGGCTCGCCGAAGAATTGCAAGACTCGAAGCGGGCTGAAACCCGAATGCTACCAAGCTGATATATTTGAACCAGCGCGGTCGTCCGGAGCATATGTGGCCCCGGGGGGAAACGGTGGCCGGATCGGTCGGGAACGCGCGGCCAGCTGGCAACAAGGAGACTCATGACACGACTCGACAGGATCGAAAGCCCTCGGGATCTGAAGGCTTTGAGCATCGAAGAGCTTGGCGAGCTGGCCCAGGAATGCCGTAACACTATCGTCGAAACGATCACCAAGACGGGCGGGCACCTAGCCTCAAACCTGGGCGTCGTGGAATTGACGCTGGCCCTGCATCGCGCGTTCGACAGCCCCAAAGACCGGATCGTCTGGGATACATCAAACCAGTGCTACACGCACAAGCTCGTGACAGGGCGGCGGGACCGGTTCCCGACGATCCGCACACCCGGAGGCCTCTCCGGCTTCGCGGAGCCGGCGGAGAGCCCGCACGACATGCTCGCGGCCGGGCACGCCGGAACGGGGCTGTCTTACGCGCTCGGGATGTCGGTCGCGCTCCAGAACTCTCCGGAGAAGCCGTACGTGGTCGCCGTCGTCGGAGACGGGGCGCTGACCTCGGGACCCAGCTATGAGGCCCTGAACAACATCGTGCATTTGAAGCCGAAGAGGCTGGTCGTCATCTTCAATGACAACGGCTGGTCCATCTCCGAGAACATCGGCTGGCTCGCCCACTGGCGCAACCGGTTCATGCTCCACCCGAAGTACCAGAAGTTGACGGAAGCGGGACAGAAGCTCCTCTCAAAGCTGCCGCTCGGGGAGGAGGCCTGGAAGATCGCCCGCAAGGTCAAGACGTCGGTGGAGGGTCTCTTTTTCCCCAACCTGATCTGGGAGGAGATGGGCCTGCAGTACATCGGCCCGATCGACGGGCACAATCTGGAGGAGCTCGACGAAGCGCTCAAGAGCGTCAAGGAAATCTCCGGAGAAGGCACACCGGTTGTCGTCCACGTGCTGACGCACAAGGGTCGGGGCTACAAGCTCGCCGAGGACAACCCTTCCAAGTTCCATCAGCCGGGCACTCCGTCGGCGAGCGCCGGCCCGGGCGCGCGTTACACCTACTCGCAGGTCTTCGCGAAGACGCTCCTCCGGCTCATGGAGAAAGACGAGAGGATTGTCGCGATCAGCGCCGCGATGCTCGAAGGAACCGCCTTGATCGAGGTCCAGAAGCGCTTCCCCCATCGCGTCTACGACGTCGGCATCGCCGAGGAACACGCCGTCATCATGGCCGCCGGCATGGCCAAGGCAGGCTGGAAGCCCGTCGTCGCCATCTACTCCACATTCCTGCAGCGCTCCTTCGATCAGTTGATCCACGACGTCTGTCTGCAGAACCTGCCGGTGACGGTCTGCGCGGACCGCGCGGGCCTGGTCGGCGACGACGGAAAGACTCACCACGGGATCTTCGACATCACGTACACCCGCACGCTTCCGAACATGGTCGTCGCGGCGCCCAAGGACGAAAACGAGCTGCAACATCTGCTCTTCACCGCGATCGAGTCGGGCGGACCGTTCACGATCCGATATCCGCGCGGGCTCGGAGCGGGCGTCGAGCTCGACCCGTCCCTGAAGAAGATCCCGATCGGCCGGGGGGAGATCCTTCGCGAAGGCAAGGACCTCTGCCTGCTGGCCTACGGCTCGATGGTGTCGGTGGCCCTGGCCGCCGCGGACGCGCTCAAGGAGCAGGGGATCGAATGCGGCGTCGCCAACGCCCGGTTCGCCAAGCCTCTGGACGGGAAGCTTCTCGCCCGGATCGCGGTCATGACGCCCCGGATCCTGACCCTGGAAGAGCACCTCCTGACGGGCGGGTTCGGGAGCGGCGTCCTGGAGGCCTTCCACGCGGCGGGTCTTCCGACCGAGAAGCTGAAGGTTCACGCCATTCCCGATCAGTTTGTCGAGCACAGCCCTCAGGTGATCCAGCGGGCGAACCTGAAGCTCGACGCGGCGGGGGTTGTCGAGACGGTCCTCGCCCTTTATCCTGAATTTGCCCGCTCGGCCGCGCCCGAAGTGGAAAGGGCGGCGCCGTCCAAGGGGGAGAAGCTCGTGGAGACAGTGACATGGTCTTGACGGGCCCAGCGAATGCGGAAAGCCGCTATGGCGACGGCGCGGCTTCGGAGGGCTGGCCCGAGCCCTCTCCCGCGGGGAGAGGGAGGGGAACTCCGGCCGCCGTTCGTGTCGAGAAGCTCCTCGTGGCCGGACTGCGCGGCTTCTGCGCGGGCGTCGTGCGCGCGATCGACGTGGTGGACCGGGCCCTCCAGGTCTGCCAGAGCCCCGTCTATGTGCGCAAGGAGATCATCCACAACCGTTACGTCGTGGACGAGCTGCGCGCCAAGGGCGCCGTCTTCGTCGAAGAAGTCGACGAAGTCCCCGACGGGTCGTGGCTCATCTATTCCGCCCATGGCATCTCCCCCACCGTGCGCGAGGAAGCGCGCCGCAAGCGCTTGAAGACGATCGACGCGACCTGCCCGCTCGTGACGAAGGTGCATCTCGAGGCAATCCACTACGCCAAGAAGCGATACACGATCATTCTCATCGGGCACGAGGAGCACGACGAGACGATCGGCACGCTCGGGGAGGCGCCGGGCGCGATCCGCCTGGTCGGGAGCCGGGAGGAGGCCGAATCGGTGGAAGTCCCCGATCCCGACAAGGTCGCGTACCTGACTCAGACGACACTGTCGCTCGACGACACGCGCGAGATAGTCGAGGTCCTGAAGCGCCGCTTCCCCAACATGGTCAGTCCTCCCAAGGGGGACATCTGCTATGCCACTCAGAATCGGCAGGACGCGGTCCGGGCGATGGCGCCCCACGTGGACGCGCTCCTGGTGCTCGGCGCGCCCAACAGCTCGAATTCGCTCCGCCTGTGCGAGGTCGGCCGCGCCCACAACGTCCCGTCCTATCTCATCGAGCGGGCCGGGGACATTCAGCCGGAATGGCTCTCGGGTGTGCGGGTCCTCGGGCTGACCGCGAGCGCATCCGCGCCGGAGATCCTCGTGAGGGAAGTCGTGGACTACGCGCGAGAGAAACTCGGCGTGACGGCCGTCGAAGAATTCGAGACGGTGCAGGAAGACGTGAACTTTCCCCTCCCGGTCGAGCTGAAGGCGCTTCTCAAGTCGAGCCGGCCCGACCTCTTGTAACCTCGCGAGTCAAATCCGAACCGTGACCAACGGGTCGCAACTCGATCGGAACGAGGCGGGAGCCCTTGCCCCGAGCGAAGCCCCGCTAATCTCCCGCCGCAGAGCCTTCGGGGGCCGGGAAGCGGCTCGGATCGCGCTGCTCTTGGCCGGCTTCGTGGTCTTCATCCTCCTCTTCCGGTCGGTGGGATGGCCGGCAATCGCAACAAACCTCTCCCGGATCGGCGGGTGGTTCGCTCTGCTCGTCGTCCTCTACGCGGCGGCCCAGGTCGCCTTCGCGCTCGGATGGTGGGTGATCTTCGAGCCCTTCCGCCGCCCGGCGTTTGCCCGACTGTTGGGCGTTTACCTCGCGGGAGATTCCTTCAACTACCTGGCGCCCGGCGGCGTGGCGGGAGAGCCGTTGAAGGCCCGCATGTTGCGCGGGACCGCGGGCACCGCCGAGGCGATCGGTTCCTTGACTATTCACAAGCACGCGGATCTGGCCGCGCAGTGGATCTTCGTGTCGCTCGGCGTCGGGGCGGCTCTCTGGCGATTCCCGATGCCTCTCGCGGTGAGGATGGCGGCCCTGGCTGGCGCGGCCGGTCTCGGAGTCCTGCTCGGGCTCATGAGCTGGGGCCTGCGACGCGGGACATATTCGCCGGTCGTCAGACTCCTCGCGCGCTGGAAGCCTCTGGCTCGGCGCCTGGATCGCTTTCAGACGCCTGCCCGGGAGTTGGACGGGCGCATCCGGGACTTCTACCGCCTGCATCGCGGGCGTTACGCGGTGGCGATGGGTTGGTGCTTTCTCGGGTGGTGCGGAGGGCTTCTCGAAACGTACCTGATCCTGCGGCTGCTTTCGCCAGGATCGGGCTGGATCGCGGCGTTCGCGGTCGAGGCGCTCGCCATGACGGCGAACAACATGCTGCTCTTCATTCCCGCCCGGATCGGCAGCGCCGAGGGAGTCCGCGTGGGCGTCTTCCTGCTGCTGGGTCTCGGAGCGGGACCGGGAGCAGCCTACAGCCTCGCTCGGCGGGGTCGCGAGCTGGCCTGGGCCGTTCCGGGCGTGATCGTTTTCTTCAAGTGGCAGGCGGACGAAACCATCGCGGCGCGGGAACTCCCATGACTCCGGCTCGCAATTCACAATTCATAATTCACAATTCCCCCGTCTCCGCCCTTCTCTTCGACTTCGGTGGAACGCTCGATGCTCCGGGGCTTGCCTGGCGGGAACGGTTCTTCCGGCTGTGGCGGGAAGAGGGGGACGGCGTTTCGCGCGAGCGATTCGATCGGGCCTTCTACGGGGCGGACGACGCGCTCGTCGGAGCCGTTCCGGGAACTCTGTCGATGGCCGAGACCGTCGGAAGACTCGTCCGTGGCGTCGCCAAAGGCCTCGGAATCAACGACGAGTCTCTGCCCGACCGCGTCGCGGCGCGCTTCTGCGAAGACTCCCGCAAGAACCTTGCTCGCAGCGCCGGACTTCTCGAGCGGCTCGCCTCCCGGTACAAGCTCGCCGTCGTGTCGAATTTCTACGGGAACCTCCCCGCCGTCTGCCGGGAAGCGGGTCTCGACCGTATTCTCTCCGCCGCGGTGGACTCGACGACGATCGGCTGCCTCAAGCCCGATCCCGCGATTTTTCACGCGGCGCTCGAGAAGATCTCGGCCGAGCCGGCGGAGTCCGTCTTCGTGGGCGATTCTCTCGAGCGGGACATGGCCGGCGCCCGCGGCATCGGGATGCGTCACGTGCTGCTGGCAGGCGAAAGCCCGGACGGGCGGCGGCCTTGCTGTCCCGAGGACGCGGTGATCCGCAGCCTGGACGAGCTCGCGGAGATGTTCCTGTGAGCAGAAGAATCCGAGCGGGAGGAATCCTCGCGGCGGGGGAAGGAAGCCGCCTGCGCGAGGACGGCTGGGCGATGGCCAAGCCGCTGGTGCCGGTGGAAGGCATCCCTTTGATCGAGCACGTCATCGGGAACTTCCTCGCGGCGGGAATCGACAATCTCGCGATCATCTTCAACGACCGCGAAGAGGACTGCGCGCGGTTTGTCCGGTCGCGGTTCCCCGGCGATTCCATCGAGATCCTCGTCAAGACGACGGTCTCCTCTTACGAGAGCTATCGGGAGATCACGGCGATGCTCCCGTCCGGGCCGGCGCTCATCTCGACGGTGGACGCGTGGTGTCCTCGCGCCGATTTCGTGGAGTTCGTGAGAAAGGCCGCGCGGGCTCCGGCGGAGGAGACGGTACTCGCCGTCACCCCCTTCGTCTCGGACGAGAAGCCGCTCTGGGTCCGTCTCGACGCGAACGGGCGGATAACGAGAATCGGCGGCGATACCGGAGAAGCCGTGACGGCGGGGATGTACGTCTTCTCCGAACGCGCGCGCAGACTGCCGGCCCCGCCGACTCTCGGGCGCCTGCGGCAGTACCTTGCCTGGCTCGTCTCTGAAGGAGAGGCCGTCCGAGGAGTCGCGATCGACACCGTCGTAGACGTAGACCGGGCGACCGACGTGGCGCTCGCCGCGCGGCTCGTAACGACGGGCTCTGCCCGTCTCGCCCCCAAGGGAGACAAACTATGAACGCGCCGGCGGCGCGTTCATGCTGGGGGATTTACCGGGAGCTCGCGCATTCGCCCGGCCGCGAGACCGACGACGCCCGAATCCTCGAGGCGACTGCCCGGCGGCTCGAGAGCAGGGGCTTTCGCGTTTCCTTGAAGACCGCCGAGGAAGCCGGCGCCGCGCCAGAGGAACCGCCAGCGCTTCTCTTCGTTATGTGCGAGCGGCTGGAGATCCTGGCCCTGCTCGAGCGCTGGCGGCAACGGGGCGCCTGCCAGGTCAACAGTGCTTCCGCGATCCGCAATACCTACCGGGACCGCATGCTCCCTCTCTTTGAGAAGAACCGTGTCCCCTTTCCTGCGAGCATCCTCGTCCCGACAGCCCTGCCCGTCCCTCGCGAGAAGTCCTTCCGGGAGGCCCCCACCGGCTGCTGGGTCAAGCGCGGGGACGTACATTCCACACAGCCGGGGGATGTCGTGTTCGCGCCGGATCCCGGGTCGCTCGCGCAGGCTCTCGCGGCGATGGCCGACCGCGGCATCGAGCGGGCGGTCCTCCAGGAGCACATCCCGGGAGACCTGATCAAGTTCTACGGCGTTGGAGACATCGGACACTCCGGGACTCCGGGTGAGAAGGAGCCGGCCGGCTGGTTCCAGTGGTTCTATCACCGGGACCAGCACCTGGAAGGCAACCCCTTCGACCCGAAGGACCTCGCCGCGGCCGCCTGGCGCGCCGCGGCGTCGCTGGGCCTCGAGGTTTACGGAGGCGACGCGATCGCGACGCGCGACGGGCGCCTCTTCGTCATCGTCCTGAATGCCTGGCCGAGCTTCGCCCTCTACCGGGATGTCGCCTCGGAGCGGATCGCCTCGTATCTGGCCGCGCGGTTTCGCAGACACGTCGAGATCGGAGTGCCAAAATGACCGACGCGGTGAAGAAACAAAACGTCGTCGGGCCACGCTCGCGGAAGATCTTCGGCGACGAGAGCCGTCACATGGCGCCGGGGCTGCAGTCCTTCGCGCTCTACTCGGGCCTCGCGATGGCCCGCGGCCAGGGCAGCCGCCTCTATGACGAGGACGGCAACGCCTACATCGATTTCATCGCCGGCATCGCAGTGGGAAGCGTCGGGCACTGCCATCCCCATTACATCGCGCGTTTGAAGGAGCAGCTCGACCGGGTGACCTTCGGGAGCTTCACGACGCAAGTGCGGGCTCAGTTCCTGAAGCTGCTGGCGAGCGTCACGCCTCCGGGACTGACGCGCATCCAGCTCTTCTCGGGCGGCGCCGAGGCTGTCGAGGCGGCGCTGCGCCTGGCCAAGTCCGCGACGAAGAAACACGAGTTCGTAGGCTACTCGGGCGCCTTCCACGGCAAGACCGGCGGGGTGCTGCCCCTCCTCTGGGGCGACTTCAAGCACGGCCTCGGCCCCTTCGCGCCCGGCTGTTACTCCGCCCCCTACGCCTACTGTTACCGCTGCCCGCTCTCCCTGACGTACCCGGACTGCGGTATCGCCTGCGCTGAGAAGACGCGCGACATAATCCGCGACCAGACCGGAGGCGCCGTCGCCGCCATCATCGTCGAGCCGATGCAGGGCACCGCGGGAAACGTCATCCCTCCCCCGGGGTTCCTTCCCGCGATCCAGTCCATCGCCCGCGAGCACGGCGCTCTCCTGATCGCCGACGAGATGATTACCGGATTCGGACGGACCGGAAAGATGTGGGGAGTGGATCACGATGGCGTCGTTCCCGACATCCTGACGGTCGGCAAGGGCGTGGGCGGAGGCTTTCCCCTCTCCGGCCTCGTCTCGACCGACGAGCTGACCTCTCATCCCCCGTTCTCCAAACCCAGCGGCAGCTCCTCCTCCTACGGCGGCAACCCGCTCGCCGCTGCGGCGGGACTGGCGTCACTCGAGATCATCACGCGCGAGAACCTCGTCGCGAACTCCGAGAGAGTCGGCCGGGCGATGCTGGAGAAGCTCCTCGCGATGAAGGAGAAGCACCGCGTCATCGGTGACGTGCGCGGAAAGGGACTCCTGCTTGGCCTCGAGCTCGTGAAGGATCGGCAAACGAAGGAACTGATCTCGAAGGACCAGACGAAGACTCTCTTCCAGGAGTGCCTCCGCCGCGGCCTCGTCGCGATGTCCTACACCCCCGTCATCCGAATCAACCCGCCGCTGAACATCGACGAGCCGTTGGCCCTCGAGGGCCTGGATATCCTTGACGAAGCCATCGGCGCTGTCTTCTCCGCCCCCTCTCCCTCGGGGAGAGGGTCGGGGTGAGGGGACAACTCGAAGACGTGCTTATCAGGATGAGTCCGTAAGACGTGTTGGAGCGAAGAGTGTTGCGGGGGGCGATTCTGGGAGCCGGAAACGTGGCTCTGCATGGGCACCTGCCCGGCTGGCTCGCGCGGCAGGATGTCGCGATCACGGCCGCGGCCGATCCGCGGCCGGAGGGACGCGAGGCGATTCACGAGCGGCTTCCGAATCTTCGCTGGTATGAGACGGCGCAGGAACTGCTCGCCCGCGAAGAATTGGATTTCGCGGACATCTGCGCGCCTCCGGCCATGCACGCGAGACTCATTGGCGAGGCACTGGAGAAGGGGCTTCATGTCCTCTGCGAGAAGCCCCTGGTGCTGGCGCCCGAGGAGCTGCCACCTCTGCGCGAGATGGCTCGCGGAAAGGACCGCATCCTCGCGACGGTCCACAACTGGAGACATGCGCCCGTCCTCGCGTTCGCCGCGCGGCTCGTGCGCGAGGGAGCCCTTGGGGAGGTCCGCTTCTGCCGCTGGGAGACGCTGCGCGAAAAGCCCGCCGCGGCGGCGGGAGACACGGCCGCGAACAACTGGCGCGTGGATCCCGCCGTTTCGGGCGGCGGGATCCTCATGGACCACGGCTGGCACGCGCTCTACGTGGTCTTTGGATGGCTGCCGCAAACGCCCGAGCGCGTGCGCGGACGCCTCTCGACGCGCCGGCACCGGGAATGGCCGATCGAAGACACCGCGGAAGTCTTCCTCGAGTGCGCGAGCGGCTTCCGCGCCGAGATCTTCCTGACCTGGGCGGCGGACGAGCGGCGCAATCGCGTGACGATTGAAGGCACGCGCGGCGCGCTCCGCGTGGACGGAAATACTCTTCAACTCACGATGGCCGGCTCGCACGAGCCGGCCATCGTCCGGGAGTTTCCCGGTTCGCTCTCCGAAGGCTCCCACCATCCCGACTGGTTCGCCGCCGTGGCCGAGGAGTTTCTCTCGGAGATCGGCGGCGGGACCGCGCGCGGCCGTTCGCTCGAAGAGGCGGCGGATTGCCTCGAGCTGATCTCGCTCGCGCGAGAATCGAGCCTCCGGGGCGGGGAGTCGCTCGCCTTCGCGCGGGCCACCGCGCCACACGACACGCGCAGGCAGAGCGTGGTCTCATGATCGAGGGGAAGGCCGAGGACGTGTTGTGGATTGTGTCATCTCCCGGCGGCGCGCCCTCCGGCACGATGATCCTGGGTCTTCCGCTGCTACGGCGCGTGGTGCTCGCCGCCGAGCGCGCGGGCTTTGGCCGAATCGTTGTCGAAGAGACGGCCGCCGGCGGCGTACGATCTCTCGTCGAGGAAACGCGGGTCCAGGTTCTCGGTCCGATGGACTCTGTGCCCGATCTCGGCTCGGGCCGTCTCGTGGTCCTCTCGGGATCCGTCATCCCCCAGGTCCGCTGGCTGCGGGACCTGCGGCAAAGGACCGTCGAACCGCGGCGGCTGGTGCTCGACCCGGGTTGCGCCGCGGTCCTGGAAACCGGCGACCTTCGCGAAGCCGTCTCGATTCTTCGCCGGCGCGGCGCGCAGGCTCCGTTCGATGCGCTGTCGGCGCTCTTTCCGGCGGCGGCGCCTCTTGCGCCGGGCGGGGAGCGCTTCGAGATCACCGGCGCTCAGGATCTTGGCCGCGCGGAGGACTGGTTGCTCCAGAGCCTCATCAAGGACACCGAGGGTTTCATGTCGCGGCATGTCGAGAGGCGGATCTCGCTCGCCTTGAGCCGGCG
>WNGE01006092.1_pt1 | contig 13495 bp, 13 predicted proteins | sample 5400651 | NCBI WGS metagenome assembly WNGE01 (sample SAMN13153370, study PRJNA577476) | soil metagenome | isolation source: 60 cm soil or saprolite under grassland replicate 2 | place: USA:California | collected 2016-06-15 | reverse complement strand
GCAGCTCAGGTCGAGCCGGCGGGATTCGTCCGGGCGGGCTGCTTGGCGGGTCGGCTCGATAGCACGAAGCCCCAGAACATCACAGCCATCCCGGCCGCCAGGCTGATGGAGAACAGGGGGACGACGTGGGAGGCCGCCCCTATGCCGGACCCTATGGCGACGATCGTGGCACCCACGGCGATGCCGAACGTCCCGCCCATCCTGTTGCGCAGCTCCGGCTTCCCTCGCATCTGCAGGCTGGACCAGACCAGCCCGCCGAGAAGTAAGAAGTACGCCGGGAGCGAGTAGTACTGGGCCAGTCTGTATGGAAGGCTTCGATCTGCGAAGACATCCTTGCCTAGCGGAAGGCTACCGATCAACGGCGCAGAGTGGATCGGTGCCGCCCACACCTTCAATGCGGCGAACACGCTTGCTGTGAGCAGACCCGCCAGGATCAGGTTGGCGCGTGCCCGCCTCCGCAACAGCAGGTAGAGCTCACCCATGAAGAGGAAGGGCACGTTCAGGACAGCCCCGAACAGCCAGTAGACGCGGAACTCGAGCGCGCTCCAGCCTCTCACCACGCCCAGGAACATGGCGAAGGACGCCGCCGCGTACATGAACAGCGCCAGCGCCCAGATGCCCTCGTAGGGCCGTCGACGCTTCAGGTATCGGTGCGTCAGCCGAACGGCGAACACGAGAGCGATGGCCGCGGCGAGCAACGGGAAGACGGCCAGGCCCCACCCGTGCCCCTCGGCTGCGATCACGTCTTCTCCTCCTCGGAATGCGCTTCCTCGCCACCCAGGAGGGCTTCGCCACGCAGAGCCCGCCGGAGCACTTTGCCCGTCATGTGGTGGGGAAGCTCATCGACGATACGGATGTCGCTCGGCTGCTTGAAGCGAGCCAGGTATCCGTGGAGGAAGTTGAGGATCTCGTCGGCTCCGAGCCCCTGGCCTTCCTTCGGCACCACCCAGGCCTGCACCGCCTCGCCCGTCTTCTCGTCGGGGACGCCGACCACGGCCGCCTCCGCCACCTTCGGATGACGCTCGATGGCCTCCTCCACCTCTGACGGGTACACGTTGAACCCGGACACGATGACGAGGTCCTTCTTCCTGTCCACCAGGTGAAGGTATCCGTCCTCGTCCCGGTAGGCGACGTCACCCGTTCTCAGCCACCCACCGTCCAGCACCTCCGCGGTGGCTTCGGGACGGTTCCAGTATCCGGAGAACACGTTCGGACCCTTCACCCAGATCTCGCCGGGGTCGTCCTCCTCGGCGTCATCGCCATCCTCGTCCACCAGGCGGATCTCCAGCCCGGGCAGGGGAAGCCCGATCGACCCTGGCTTTGCCACCTTTCCCATGGCGTTGCTGGTCACGGCGGGTCCGCACTCCGTGAGCCCGTAGCCTTCCCAGATCGTCACCCCGAAGCGATCGCGAAATGCCTCGAAGACGTGTGCGGGCAGGGGGGCTGCGCCTGAGACCGCCAGCCGCACGGTCGACATCGTGCTCGGTTTAACCTCAGGCAGCGAGAGCCAGGCGGCGAACATGGGCGGGACCCCGAAAAGCACCGTCACGCCGTGCCGCTCCACCAGAGCCAGGGACTCTGAAGGGTCGAATCGTTCCGAAAGCACGGCGGTCGCCCCCGTCTTCATGGACATCCCCAGGATCACGTTCAGGGCGTAGCTGTGGAAAAGAGGAAGGGCCAGGAGCGCCACGTCCTGGTCGGTCTCGGCCAGAACGGGAACCTGCGCGAGCTGGTGGAGGTTCGCCAGGAGATGGCCGTGGGCCAGCATCGCTCCCCTGGGAGCGGCGGTGGTTCCCGAGGTGTACGCGATGACCGCCACGTCAGAGGTCTCGGTGGCGACGGCGGACGGTTCGCTTGCGGCGCGGAGCACCTCCTCCAGAGAGATCGTCCCGCGCGGGGCCGGCGGTCCTCCGACCACGAGGATCCACTGCAGATCGCCCAATCTGTCCCTGACCGACAGTAGGCCGGGCAGCGACCCGAGCTCGACCACGGCAGCCTTCGCCCCGGCGTCAGCCAGGATGTAGCCCATCTCTTCAGGCGTGAGCATCACGTTCAGTGGGCAGACCATTGCCCCCACCCTCATGGCGCCGTACAGGCTGGTCACGAACTCGGGAATGTTGCCCATGAGCAGGGCCACCCGGTCTCCCTTGACCACCCCGAGCCCGGCCAGAGCAGCGGCCGTGCGATCCACTCGTTCCTCGAGCTGGGAGAACGTGATGGGTCGATCATGAAAGACGAGGGACGGCTTCGATGGAAAGCGCTTGGCGGATTTGCTGAGCAGATCTGTGAAATTCACGGGGACTTCCCGGCGGTCGCCTCGATAAACTCCCGCTCCACCTGGGGTGCCGCGGTTCGGCCGGCCCACTCGGCGTGTGTGGTGCCTCGGGATTCCAGCAGGGTGACCTCGTCGAATCCTCCCGCCCGGCGTTCGAACAGGGCCAGTCGGCACGAGGCGATCTCCGAGTTGTGGCAGTACCGAACACTCCCATCGGGGTCCTCGTACGTCGCCCTCAGGAGCGCGGTGGCGGGCGCCTCGATCCTCCCCGTGAGCCGGTACCTCCGGCTCTCCAGGTCCACCCGCCACATCCCGAGCCCGAAGTCGGGCTTGCGGCTGACCCGCCTCAAGCGGATCCACCGGCCGTCCCAACGCACGCCCGCGAAAGTGACGTAGGGCGTGGTGAGCGGGCCACGCCGGCCCTGAGCCGTAAACATGTGGACGATGGCCTCTTCGTCCATGAAGTCCCCGCAGTGCGCCCACGCCCATCGCAACGCGTGCCGTTCGCCCCACACGTGACCCTGCTGTCCATGAGCCTCGGAGATCTCGGAGCGCTCTCCATCGATGGAAACGAACCCGGAGACCCGGGTGTCGACGTTGGAAGAGACCGGCTTGGTCGGCGCCGTTCGCCCTCGGTACAGGGCCTGAGGGAGCAGGCGATACGTCTCGCCCCCGGTGGGGTACTCGAGCCCCCATCTCACATCGTGTCCGCCACCCTCGACCGAACCCTCCGCCCGACCGGAGCCCATCACCCCCCCGTCGATCCGGACATCGAACTCCTCGGTCGAGATGGACCAGGTAGAGGACCGGCTATGGATGCCGAAGGTCAACTCGGGATCCGCAGGGTCGAACCTGGCGAACCATACGCCGGCCGACGCAGGACCTTGTTTGGGGGCGAGGTAGGTGGACCTGATCCAGTACCCGCGACCGGTCACTGGATCCGTGAACGTGAGGAACCAGACCTCGTAGACGCCCGAGCGACCTGGAACGCGGTGCACGTTGTCCTGCTCAGCCACAGCACGAGAGCTTATCCGGCCAGCAATCGCTCAGGGCTGCCCCGCCCGGCACCTAGAATGGACCGCCCAGCATGAAACGTCGCAAGCTGAAGCCAGCGCCCAAGCTCCTGTTCTCGACCGCGCCGTTCTTCCGTCGGCCCCTGCGAGATGCGTTCCGGCACGCCGCCGAGGCGGGGTTCGACGCGGTCGAGGTCATGGTGACCCAGGATCCTCACACCCAAGAGGCCCACCTCCTGGGCGGCCTGGCCAAGGAATTCGGGCTGCGGGTCGAGGCCATCCACGCCCCTTTCCTCCTCATCACCCGAGGGGTGTGGGGAGCGGAGCCGACCGGGAAGATCTATCGGTCGGTCCACCTGGCGGAACAGGTCGGGGCCTCGCTGGTGGTGATCCACCCGCCGTACAGGTGGCAGGTCCGGTTCCGGCGATGGACCGAAGGCAACCTGGCCGAGTACTCGGCCCGGACGGGCGTCACGGTGGCGGTGGAGAACATGTTTCCCCTTCGCCTGCGCGGCGACAGGGGACTCCGGTTTCATGCCAGCCAGGACATCGATGAACTGGAGCGCTTCCCCTACCTCGTCCTGGACACGAGTCATGCCGCGGTGTCGAACCTGGACATCCGGGAGTTCTACCGCCAGTACCGAGATCAGATCCAGCACGTCCATCTGTCGAACAACGCCGGGAAGGGGTGGGATTCGCATCTGCCCGTGTACCAGGATGGGGTGCTGCCGCTGGACGACTTCCTGAATGACTTGGTGGACGACGGCTTCGCCGGCAACGTCTCCCTGGAGCTGGATCTCCGGCCATGGTTGCAGGACGACGAGGCCCTCCAGGAAGTCCTCGTGCGCAACCGCGAGTTCTGTGAGCGGTGCCTCTCTCCGGCCAAGCGCTGAGCCATCCCGACGAATCTGTCCGGGAAAGTTCGTTTGCTAGCCTGCGCGGATGCGGCGTTTCACCCTGGTCACGCTGATCATCCTGTTCACGGTGCTGTCGATCGCGGCTTATTACCAGTGCCAGGCCGGCCAGGGTTCCAGACGCTATCCGGGCCCAGGCGTGCCCTTCACCCCATCCCCCAGTCCTACCGTTACCTCGACGAGCTGAGGGCACCCTTGGGCTCGCTCCGACGTCTCGCCGCTTGCCCGGCGCGGGGGACTTTCGGCCCGTGGGGAACACGTGCGACGTGGAATGATTCGTCGAAGGGGTGTCTCTCACGGAAGGAGCCTGGCGTGGCCACACCAACCAGCGTCTGGACTACCTTGCCGCCTTTCCAGAGGAATCGCGCACCGCTCTGGAGAAGCTTCTGAGCAGAACCTAGGTGGCGGGGACCCGGAGGAAATCAGAGGAATCCCTACATTGATGGGACGGGGGCAGCGCGATCCGGGGACCTGGGGCCGGGCATCAAAGGCACAACCGCCAGGTGAGCGGCATGATCCCGGCTCACAAGGAGGAGCCCCCCGCCATGCCGTCTCCTCTGATCGTCGCCACCATCGCCTAGCCAGCCTATTGGCGAACGCGGCACCAAGCAGAGGCACCGAGATACACCGTCCCAGCGGGGGACCGAGCAACAAGCGCCTAGACCGTTCCCCGGCCCTATCTCCGACGCGGTGGTCGGAAGAGGGCCCAGCCACCAGCGAGCAAAAACACGGCGAACACGAAAACGGCAATGAAGAGCGGGCTGACGGCGAGCATCAGCCTAGTTTCCCTCCAAGATCCAGCTCGGGCCCGCCATCGACCCATCCGGCATCGGGAACCACGACAGGTACCGGTTGCGGCTGCAGAAGCACCGCCATTCGGCGTAATCGGTCCGACCCCACTGGGCGGAGGGCTTCAGACGTGGAGGTCGGCGATCGGCGTCACGGTCGAAAATCATAGATGCGCCCAATAACCCTTCTGCGAAAGGAGGGTCCAATGATTGACGGACTAATTGGGTTTGTGGGTGGATTAAGCGGGCCGGGCTCGGTACTATACGCGTGGCTGGACGAACGGTGACGCAGGGGACTTCGGGGACCTGCGGGAGCGCGAGGGGGCTCAACCGCAGGGGAAAGCGAACGGGCAACACCTAAGCGTGCGGAGAAAGATTCTTCTACAAAGTGGCTAAGACCCGACGACAGAGATTTTGGATCATCCTTGGGTGCTCCGTCGGTCTTGTGGTGCTGCTAGCCAGTCCAGCGTTCGCTGATGGCTCTAACACCGTCCAGTGGGGAGGACACGGATCGGGGAATCTCCCCTGCAACGACGGGGCTCACTGGGTTCTCTCTCCCGCCCCGCGGATCACCACGGCGGTCCTGACTATTGAAGGTCAGGGAGACTTCCCCATGCATCAGATGTATCAGAGTGGTTCCTTTGTGGTGGATACGCCCGGAGCCTTCGATGCGTCTCAAGCCGTCTTTGCGTTCTACGTTTACACAGGACGCGACCCCAAGCCGAGCATCCAGCTTGGTTACTGTCTCCCAGGTCCCAGCCCGAGTCCGTCTCCGAGCCCGAGCCCATCGGAGTCGCCCCCACCCAGTCCGAGTCCGTCCCCGACACCTAGTCCCACCAGTAGTCCGAGTCCTTCTTCTAGTCCGACTCCTCAACCCCGAGTGCTGGGTCCGAGTTCAGGAGGAGGTTCGCCAGGGGTTGGACCTACTGATGGCGGGGGGGGGCCGGGTGCAGCCTCAAGCGTGAGCTCTAACCCGAGCTGGAATAGGGGCCCAACTACATTATTGAGTGGAGGCCCCATGGATGAGGGTGGGGGCTCCAGGGGTCCACGTCTGCCGTTCACCAGAATTCCGATCGCCTCCGCCGCCGGAGCCCTTTGGCCGCTCTGGTTGGTCGCGTTCGGCATACTCGTCTTGTATCTTGCGTGGCGGGCGGAACGATAGCTGGAGGCACTTCGCTCGTGGGATGCGGGCTCGCATCCTTCCCAGCCTGTAAGGGTAGGTGGGAACTCGACCCCCAGGCCCGGAGCCACCAAGATCCGGCCATCCCTGCAAGGGCTGACGCAGCCCGTCCACGGCGTCGCGGCGAACTCGGTGAACTCGTCCAGGAACAACACGCCGTTGTGCAACGGTCCACCAGAAGGCCCCCTCATCGCGGCTAATCGCCTTGCGGTTCCCCGGCTGAACTGGCGTGTCCACCTCCCCGGTAAGTCGGTCTCAGTACCTAGAGGCCACCCCGGACCCTCCTTCGCCTGTTCGCTTAGTCCGCGGGTTGAGTGAGCTACACGAAGACGTTCCGGCGCCGCGTGAGGTTCTCGTAGAGCATCTGCTGGACCGCGTCGCGGACCTGGTCGGCCAGCTCGAATACCAGCATCCCGTCCTGCCAGGCGCCTTCGTCGTACTGATCCGTCCTGATGGGCTCGCCGAACCGGACGATCCACTTGGACGGCAGCGGGATGAGGCCGAGTGGCCCGAGCCATGGGAAGAGGGGAGTGATCGGGAAATAGGGGAAGCCGCCGATCCGCGCGAGCATCTTCGCGTTGTGGATCATCGGGTAGATCTCCTCGGACCCAACGATGGCCACGGGAACGATGGGAACCCGTGCCTTCAATCCCAGCTCCACGAACCCGCCACGTCCGAACCGCTGGAGCTTGTAGCGGTTCTTGTACCCCTTGCCCACTCCCTTGTATCCCTCCGGGAATACCCCGACGAGCTCGCCTCCGGCCAGCAGGCGCAGGGCATCCTCGTCGCAGGCCAGCGTGTTCCCAATCTTCCGGGCGAGCGGAGCCACAACGGGAAGTCGGAAGGCGAGGTCTGCGGCCAGCAGCCGCAGGTGCCGGTTGGCCGGGTGCTTGTCAAGGAGCCCGAACTTCATCACTACTGCATCGACCGGGACGGTCCCGGCGTGGTTCCCCACCAGGAGGGCAGCGCCGGTCGATGGAACGTTCTCCAGCCCCAGCCAGTCCGCGCGCCAGTAATACTCGTAAAGCGGCTTTACCAAGGGCAGGATGAGCTTTTCGGTGAGCTCGGGATCGAATCCGAATTCGTCCACCTCGTAGTCGCCGAGGAGGCGCCGCCTGGCCAGCTCGAGCAGCTCTCGCAGACCCTGGGCCGAGAATGGCCCGATACGCTCCGGCGGGGCTGGCGGCTGGTGCACCCCGCAGAAGCCATTGGGTCTGGCTCGGTTCCGACAAGCTCGGCCGGCCGCCGTGACCGCTTGGCATCGGTCGGGATGCCGTTGGGCTCGCTCGATGGGGATGACCCGAGCCATCACGCGTTGCTTCCCCGGGGACCGCCCGTCCGCTCGGCCCGGCTCCGCCTGAGGAACTCGTACACGTCCTGCTCCCACCGCTCGGCCCTCTCGGGTGTGAACAGGCGCCGGAACTTCTGCCCGGTCACGAACTCCTCCAGGGCCTGCCGCGTCGAGAACCTCGGCGACAGTCCAAACTCGCGCTTCAGGCGCTCGTTGTCCGCCACTCGGCCGAACATCAGGAACTGGAGCTGATCGGTGGGAAAGTCGATCAGCCCCAGTCGGCGCATGGCTGTGGCCAGCGGTGTAGCGATCGGTAGAGGGATGGGGAGGCTTGGCTTGCCGCAGATGCGGATGGCCTGGGACAGGTACAGCACGCCGTTGGCGGCCACATTGAAGATACCCGGGTGGTCCTCCCGGACAGCTCGGTAGAGCGCCTCCACCGCGTCGTCCTCGTGGACAAACTGGATGCGAGGGTCGAAACCCAGCGGGGTCGGAACTATAGGCATCGAGAAATATCGGGTAAGGGGCGTCTCGATCTCGGACCCCATGAAGTTGGCGAAGCGAAGGATGGTCAACGAGCCGCCCCGACGCCTTCGCCCGTAGTCTCTGGCGGATTGCTCGATCTCCATGGCGTCCCGGGCGTACCCGCTTGACGGAGCCGAGCGCATCCCCATCTCTTCTGTGAACACCGCAGGATCGTTCGGTCCGGCTCCGTACACCGCGGTGGTCGACTTCATCACGACCTTGTGCAGGGCCTTCGCTTTCTGGGACGCGGCGAAGAGTTGGAGGGAGCCGATGACATTGATCTCTTTCATGACGGCCCGCCCGCCGACCCGGGCGGGCGTGGCGATGATGCTCAGGTGGACGAGGGTGTCCGCCTCGGATGCCTGGAGCACTTTGACGATCAGTGGGTTCCGGATGTCGGCCCGGACGAATTCGGTTCGCTCCAGGTCGACCTCCGGCTCTTCCACGTCGACGCCCACGATGGACTCGACCTGGCGGTCCCGTTCCAACCTCTGGGCGAGCTTGGCCGCGAGGTGACGAGAGATTCCGGTAATCAGGATGCGTTGGCCCATCCGAGTGAGCCTACCCGACAGCCTGCAGGGCCACGGGGTCGCCGGGCCCCACCCCAAGCGCTTCGGCGGCGCTACCCCGGTTCAGCACCACCGCCACCCGGCCACCCGAATCGACGATGAGCCCGAACTCCCCCTCCGTCACGTCGCCGAAGGTGACGGCGAGTCGCACCGGCGTAGCCAGTCCCCTCGTGACCGCTTCCAGACGAGTCACCCCCGCCAGACCGGCACGCTCCAGGTCACCCAAGCCTGCCGAGAGCTGGACGTTGCCGAACCGGTCCACACCGAACACCTCCGCGTTGATGCGACCGGTCTCCACTTCTGGGGCGGGCGGGTGCACCTCGACCAGAGAGGCCGGGTCCACGTCCGGCCCGAGCTCCGAAAAGGACACCCCGTCCGCGAGGTGCGCTGCCGCGGGAGCGAAGATGTCCCGGCCGTGGAAGGTGGCCGAGACCGGCTCGAGCATCACCTTGGGCTCGGTGATCTCGACGGCCCTCGTCACTCCTCCCCGCTCGGCCCAGGTGAGGGAGAGCAATCCATTGTCGGGGCCGACGAGGAGCTGACCTCCCTGCGAGGTTTCCACGGCCACGGGCCTGCGGGGCGTGCCCACACCAGGGTCAACCACCGCCAGGATGACCGCCTCTATCGGCAGGTACCTGATCGATCTGCCCAGGACGAGGGCACCTCGCAGCACATCCTGCGGCGGGATGGCGTGGGTGAGGTCGATGACGGGGGAGGCGGGTGAGATCCGAGCGATCACCGCATGGCAGATGCCGACGAACTCGTCCTCGAGTCCATAGTCCGACAGGAAGATGATGGGCCTGCCTTTGGGCATGGTAGGACCGAACTGACTCGCTTACTTCTGTCGCCGTTCCCAGCGGGTCTTCTTCAGAAGCTTCTTGTGTTTCTTCTTGCGCATCTTCTTACGGCGCTTTTTGACGACGGAGGGCAAGCTTCGTCCTTTCCGTTCTCAAATCAAGGTTTCGGGCTCGGAGAGTCTAGTCGGTTCCAAAGAGGTTGCGCAGGTCGACACGGCGGATACGGAAGCCATCGTCCAATCGAACGGAACCGAGCTTGAGGGCCTTGGGCGCTTCCGGGACCGGAGAGAACAGCCTCAGCACCCCCTCTTCCGCTGAGTATTCCAGATACCCCAGGCCCGTGTACTCACCCTTCCCGTCGGACAATCCGACCAGGATGTGATCGAGCTGTTGCTGATCGAACAGAGCTGGGAGCGCAGGCATGAAGACCGTGGGCTTGATCCGCCATCGCTGGATGGGATCTTCGAAATACCGACGGAAAGCCTCCTCGCGGTTTCGGGCGCGCTCCTCCACCGACATCGATCGGACCTCTGCATCCACCGGCAGAACCACCACCTCGGTGTTGAAGAACCGTTGGACGATGCCGAGGAGGGGATCGAGCTCCTCACCGCGCTGCAACCCGATGACCACGTCCGGCTGGAGCAGCTCGATCTTGTGATATTTCAGGATCTGTCCATAGACACCTGAGACCAAGCCGCTCGTATCCACCACGACCAGATCGGCACCCTCATCGATCGCCCGGTTCAAGAGCAGATCGGCCCCCACCACGAGCGGCAGGAGCTGGCCCTGCGGCGACGTCGCTCCGACGAAATACATGGCGTCAGGGCGGGCGAGGGAGGCCGGCTCCAGGTCCGGGGGACCGCGGAGCTGCCGGAGCGTGACGGCCGTGGGGGGTCCAACTACTTTCTGGCCCAGGTCCGCGTCGAGGTAGGCCACGGAACGACCGCCGTCCAGCCCGGCCCGGGCAATGGCGCGGCCGAGAGTGCTCTTGCCGGAGTCGAGGCCACCGATGAGCGTGGCCACTCGGGCGGTCGAAGCCACCCGGTCAACGACGGCCATGTATCGGTCCATGCCCCTCCTCTAGAGGAGCCGCCGACTGACCGATGCGTTCGAAGCAAGGCCGGCACCCATCCGGCCCGTCGCGTGGAGCTAGCCGGTGTCCGGGCCCTCCGTATGCCCGGCTCCGACACCGGGTGGGCCGGAAAGTCTCCCGGGGGGAGCGCCACCCCCCCCAACGCAACTCCCCCGCATATGCGGGCGCTCTCTGGGCTTCCTGGACCGTGTCACCAGCACGACCTCGCTAGCTTGGTCTCGCATCGAGCCTGTACGACGGCGTCCCAAAAATGGGTCACCGCCCTGATTGTACTCGCGGGGTCCGGGGGGGGCGGCACCCCGCGTCGTCACGAATAGCGGATCCTTGGATCCGAGGAAGGCGTAGGCGATGTCCGCCAGAAGGACCAGCCCCGCTTGAGAGGCGAGGCCGCCGATGAGCTTCTCCCCGGCGGGAGTGAGGGGCTCGTTCGCCGGCACGGCGACTGCGAGGGCCCCGAGGAGCTCCCCCTGATGCCGGACGGGGAAGGCCCGGTCCGATCGGTCGGTGCATCGAGCCCTTCGCTCCCTCGAACTAGACGCGGAAACGCTACCCGAGGCGCTCGACCTCGGACCCACGCTCGTTGGTGCCATCCGCGATGCGATGATGCCGTGCGCGACCATCACCCGGACGCCATCATGACCTCTCTGTTCGGAGTGGAAGTCCTGAGCCTCGTCTCACCTTCTTGCCCCTGGGCCGTGATCAACAGCACCTTCTACGTGGGGCCAGACCCGCCGAGGCCCCTCGAGGATGACTTCGGGCCGCGGGCCGTCCCCCTCATCGCGCGTTATGCCTCCATCTTGGGTTCCGCCAGCCTGGTGCTGCACGCGACCGACCCCCACTTCGACCTGGCTTTCGGCGGCCTGCCGCTGCGGCCTGGGTCCCACCGAATGCCTGGGTGGAGCGGACCATCTCTCATTCCGCTGTCTTGGAGCGCGGTGTCCTGCTCGTGAGCCACGCGGGGCACGGGTCGGTGATGAAGGCCCTGTGGCATGGGCGCCCCATGGTGCTCGTGCCTTGGGGACGGGACCAGCCGGGGGTGGCGGCCCGCGCGGCTGCGCTTGGCGTCGCCGAGGTCGTGCGGCGCGACGAGGCCTCCGAGGAGACGCTTTCGGTGGCGATCGAATCGAGCGCTGACCGATGCAGGGATGAAGGAGGCGGCAGGCCGCCACGGGTCGCGCCTGCGGGTGACCGATCCACCGGCGGCAGCGACCTCCCTCCTCGAGACGCTCCTCTAACACGCGCCGAAGGGAAGGAACCAAAGACGGTTGGCGGTTCAGGGCTCCGCCTCGTCTGCCGATTCATTGATGAAACCCAGCCGATCGATGACCCAGGAGACCATGCTCGACCTGAATGCCCTGCTTCGCGCGGTAGCCGAGAACTCCGCCTCCGATCTTCATCTCAGGGTGGGATCACCGCCCCTGGTTCGGATGGACGGGGAGCTTCGAGCGGCAGAGGGACCGCCCCTCGGCCCGGGCGAGACGGCTGCGGTGGCCCAGTCGATCCTGCCCCCCGAGCGGTGGGAGCGTCTGGGGCAGCGGAAGGAGGCCGACTTCGCCCACTCCGTGCCCGGGGTGGGACGGTTCCGGGTGAACGCCTACTACCAGCGGGGCTCGATCAGCCTGGTGTTCCGGCGGGTCCGGGTGGGAAGCCCATCGTATGAGGAGCTGGGGCTCCCTGCGGTGGTGGGCCAGCTGGCCAACGCCCCCCGAGGCCTGATCCTGGTGACGGGCCCAACCGGGGCCGGCAAGACCACCACCCTGGCCGCAATGATCGATCAGATCAACGCCACCAAGCCCCTGCACATCCTGACCATCGAAGATCCCATCGAGGTCCTCCACCCCAGAAGGATGGCCTCGGTCAGCCAGCGGGAGCTCGGGCTGGACACCGACAGCTACCTGGAGGCCATGCGCTCGGCCATGCGCCAGGACCCCGACGTCATCCTGATCGGAGAGATGCGCGACCACGAGACCGTGGGAGCGGCCCTGGCCGCTGGGGAGACCGGTCACCTGGTGTTGTCCACCTTACACACGACCGACGCCGTGGAGACCATCAACCGGATCGTGGACTTTTTCCCTCCCTCCCACCAGCATCAGGTCCGGGTGTCCCTGTCCAGCGTGCTCAGGGGGGTGATCTGCCAGCGGCTGGCCCCCCGCGTCGGGGGCGGGCGGATTCCTGTGGTGGAGGTCATGGTGGCCAACGGCCGTATCGCGGATCGGATCAGGGACCCGAAGGTCACGTCAGAGATCACGGAGATCATCGCCGAGGGCGGGTACTACGGGATGCAGTCATTCGATCAGTCCCTGCTGTCACTGGTTCGCCGGGGGCTGGTGGCGCTGGAGGACGCCATGGATGCCGCATCCAGCCCCCACGACTTCGGGCTGATGCTGGAGCAGGCAGGCATTCGGGTCGGGTCGTAGTCCGTCTCGTTACCAGTGGACGGCTTCCCCTCCTCGGCGAGCCTGACGGATCGCTCGCCGCTCGTCCTCGGTCATCCCGCCCCAGATGCCGTGGTCTTGGTGCGCGGCCAGAGACCACTGAAGGCACTTAGACCGGACGGGGCACCCCGAGCACACGGCCTTGGCCCTGTTGATCTGGTCGAGGGCGGGACCGGTGGAGCCCACGGGAAAGAACAGTTCGGGGTCTTGGCCCAGGCAGCCCGCTTGATCGAGCCAGTTCATCTGCCACCAGGCGAGAAGGCTTGCCTGTGACTGCGGAGACTCCACCCGAATCGGCTCCCTGGTTCGAGTAGACCACCCGCGGGCAGGCGAGAACGATAGAGGCCCGTCGCCCGGCGCGCAACCGCCGTAAGTCTGGGTGGTAAGTCCACCAATCAGCGCGTCAGGCGAAGGCGTCGGCGATGGCTTGGAAGCACGGCCAGTACGACTCGGGCCTCACGTTGTCGTCCATCACGATCACCGTGTTCGTCCTCCCCTGCCACCTGGCCACGACCAGGGCAGGATCGTTGACATCGGCGATGGAGAGGGTGTCGATGCTTGCCTCGATGGCGGCGCCGGCGAATCCATGGTCTGCGAACACCAGGTCCGGCGTGG
>WNGE01007445.1_pt1 | contig 13496 bp, 8 predicted proteins | sample 5400651 | NCBI WGS metagenome assembly WNGE01 (sample SAMN13153370, study PRJNA577476) | soil metagenome | isolation source: 60 cm soil or saprolite under grassland replicate 2 | place: USA:California | collected 2016-06-15 | reverse complement strand
ACGTGACCAGCCTCTTCACCTCCGAAGTCACCGAATTCAGCGCGCGTTCGCGGTTGCGCGCCCGAGGATTCGACGCCTCGCGCTCGTTCGTCGAACGGGTCGTCTCGTTCCCCGAAAACATCGAGGTCGAGGCCACGCACACCTTCACCAATCCGCCAGAAATGCCCTCGCCGACCGCGGCGCCGGCCCCGCCGAATCCCTTCCTCGGCGTCGGGATGGGCACGGGCAGCGCTTCGGTCGTGATGCATTACTCGATGGTCAAACTGCCAGAAAAGCCGATGACGCCGCGACTCTTCGACGAGCGCGTCGGCTATTTCAGCGTGCGCCAAACCGATTACGGCAAGGACGAACACCGCGCGCCGCAGCGCACTTACATAACCCGCTGGCGTCTGGAAAAAAAAGACCCTAACGCCGCCGTCTCCGAACCGATCAAGCCGATCGTCTATTACATCGATCCGGCCACGCCCACGAAATGGGTTCCGTACGTCAAGAAAGGCATCGAAGACTGGCAGCCCGCGTTCGAGGCCGCCGGATTCAAGAACGCCATCATCGCGAAAGAAGCGCCGAAGGACGACCCCGATTGGAGTCCGAAGACGCGCGTTATTCGGTCGTGCGCTGGCTGCCCTCGACGATTATGAACGCGTCCGGGCCCCACGTTCACGACCCGCGCACCGGCGAGATACTCGAGTCGGACATTCAGATGTACCACAACGTCCTGAACCTCCAGCGCAACTGGTACTTCACGCAGGTGGGGCCGCTCGACCCGCGCGCGAAGAAATTGCCGCTGCCCGACGACCTGATGGGCGAATTGCTGCGCTTCGTCGTCGCGCACGAGGTCGGCCACACGCTCGGATTCCAGCACAACATGAAGGGCAGTTCGATGTACCCGTTCGAGAAAGTCCGCGACGCGAAATGGCTCAAAGAATACAGCCACACGCCATCGATCATGGACTACTCGCGCTTCAATTACGTCGCGCAGCCCGAAGACAACATCCCAGTCGATCTGCTGATCCCGAAGATCGGCCCTTACGACAAGTGGGCCACGGTGTGGGGCTACAAGCCGATTGACGGATGCAAGACGCCCGAAGACGAAAAGAAGACGCTCGACGAGTGGGCGCGCGAGCAGGACAAGACGCCGTGGTATCGCTTCTCGACCTTCAGGTCGCGCGGCGCCGACCCGGGCGAATTGACAGAGGCCGTGGGCGACGCCGACGCGGTCAAGGCTTCGACGCTCGGGTTGAAGAACCTCAAGCGCGTCGCCGACATGCTGCTCGCCGCGACCGAGAACGAGAAGGGCGAGCCTTACGACGACCTCGAGGAGGTTTACAACTCGATGATCGGACAGTGGCGGTTGGAGATGGGCCACGTCGCGGCTATCGTCGGCGGCTTCAACACTCAGCAAAAACACGTCGGACAGGACGGCGTGCTCTTCACGCCAGTCCCGAAAGAGCGACAGATCGAGGCGGTGAGGTTCTTGAACGACAACGTCTTCGCCACGCCAGCCTGGATGCTCAACCCCGAAATCCTGCGCCGCATCGAAACGAACGGCGCGCTCGCCCGCGTCAGGACGGCGCAGCAGATGATCCTGTCGCAATTGATGAACCCGGCCCGCTTCGCCCGCCTGATCGAACAGGAGGCGATAGACGGCGACAAGGCCTATCGCCCCGTGGATTTCCTCGCCGACGTGCGCAAAGGCGACTGGGGCGAAGTGAACGGGACGGCCGCCGCGCCGAAAATCGACGCCTACCGCCGCAACTTGCAGCGCGATTATCTGGACATGATGAACGACAAGCTCAACGGCCGGGCGGCGGTCAATGACGAACAGCGCCCGTTCATTCGCGGCGAGCTGCGGGCGTTGAACGCGGACGTGGCGAGGGCGATGGTCCGCGTGACCGACCGCGCCGCCTTGTGAGCCCCCATTTGATCCGAATGTAAATTTCCGCGAAATTTTGTTCCCCCATTTCCCACTATGTATTGAAACTTGTTCGCGCCGCCGATAGCGTTGGCGTAGGTTTTTGGCCCATAAGGATTTGGACACGGCGGCGATCGGTAAGTAGTGAGGATTACGATAACGACACCCATATGCCATTCAATTTTGACGCGCCCAAAACCTTCTTCAAGAAATGCGCCAGAGCCGTTGATTGGATTGTCGAAGAAATCATTCGGCAAAAGGACTGGCGCTCACTGATATCTTTGATCAACTCATCGTCGCTCGCGGCGTCGCTGCTCGCGCTCGATTTCGTTCTTTTCATCGCGTTCAGCCCGGTTAAGTCGCCATTCCCGAGCATGCTCTCGCTCTTTCCGCAGTTGAAACAATTCGGCTGGTACCCGCCTGTCTTCTGGTCGCTGATCGTCCTCATTTTTATCATCGCGGTGATCGTGGTAGCGCCCGCCGAAAGCGAAACTACCGAGCATAAGCCGGACGCGATCAAAGGATTGGCGCCCTTCGGTTACGAAGACGCCGAAATCTTCTCGCGTCTCCGGCGTGAGGAGAACCTGAAAGAGTGTCTTCAAGCCATCGGCGACGAACAATGGCGGTTCGGCGCGCTGAGCGGCGAACCGGGCGTGGGCAAGACGTCCTTTCTGCAAGCCGGATTGTGGCCGGAGATGGAGAAACGAGGGTTCCGCTGCGTCTACGTCAAATTCAGCGACCTCGACCCGTTCGAGTCGGTCAAACGAGCCTGCCTCAAACATCTGTCCTTCGCCGACGGGGCTCCGGGCGGGGCCGATTTTCTGGGCCTGCTCCGCGCGGCCGCCGCGCAGGATCGAACGCCCGTCGTGTTGTTCTTCGATCAATTCGAGCAGTTCTTCGTCCATCGCGAACGCAAGAAAGACCGCGAGCCTTTCGCGCAGGCGCTCACCCGATGGTTCGCCGAGACGCCGTCGCCGCCGATAAAAATCCTGATCTGCATCCGCGGCGATTTCTTCGACCGGTTGAACGAGCTGCAAAGGGCTATGCGATATTCACTCGGCCCGACGCAGAGCTTCCGCCTGGAGCGGTTCGAGCCGGATCAGGCGGCCGAGATATTCTGCTTCCTGGCCGAAAAAGAGGGCCTGGAATACGACCGCGAGTTCATCTCCGAAATGACGCGGCAGGAGTTGGCCGACGCCGAAGACGGTCTGGTCTCTCCCCTGGACATTCAAGCGCTGGCGCGAATGATCGAGATGCGAACCGCGCAGGAAGGCCGCGCATTCGACCGCGCGACTGTTCAAAAGCTCGGCGGCTTGGAAGGACTGCTCGAGCAATACCTGACAAACGCTCTGGAGCCGCTCATAACCCGATCGAGCCGCCAGGCCGCAGTCGACGTCCTGCTGGCGCTGGCCGACCTTAAACGCGACGTTCGCGCGGGCGCGCTGACCTTCGAAGATTTGCGGCAAAAGTTAGGGGGGGGCCTCGCGGGCTCCAGGCTGAAAGACACGGTCGCGTTCCTGCTGCGCGACGACGCGCGATTGATCTCGCCGTCGTCGGAGAACGAAGAAGAGAAATTCGAGCTGGCGCACGAACGCCTGATCCCGGCCCTGCGGCGACTGGCGGGCAAACAGCTCAGCGAGGCCGACCGCGCCAGCCAATTGCTCGACCGCCGCACAAACAAATGGCTCGGCAATGGACGCGATTGGCGCTATCGCCTCACGTGGCTCGAATTTTGGCTGATCAATAAACACAGACGTTTCGCCGTCCGGGGCAAGGAGCGGCGGGCGAAGGAGGAGTTGCTGGCGGCCGGCCGGCGTTCTTTCATCTGGTTATACGCCTTGGTGGGTTTGGTGATTCTGCTCATTTTCTTCGGACGGATCCATTGGCACAGCAACGCCTGGCAAACTTATTTGATCAAAAAATACCTGTACAGCCAGGCTTTCAGGCTGAATGACAAAGAAGCTTCGATCGAGATCGCCACAACTCTCGCACATGCCGGAGAATCACAATTGGCTCTCCGGGTCTTAGACCGGATCGGTAACGATTACTCCAAAGCTGACGCTCTGGGAAGAGTCGCCAGATCTTTAGTCGAGATCGAAGACAAAGAGAAGTCCGGCGCTCTACTCTCGGATATGATAAAGATGGTGGAACGAATGCATGATGATGGCGGCAAAGTCCGCGCTATGGAATTGATTACCGGATCTTACTTCAAGCTCGGAGACAATGGGAAGGTGGGAGCCCTACTGTCGGAGCAGGTCAAGGTGGTGGAACGGTTCAGCGACGGTCAACACAAAGCTGCTGTTTTGAGCAGGATCGCCCGATCTTACGCCGAGCTCGGAGAGGCGATGAAAGCCGACGCCCTGTTGAAGGAAGCGATCAAAGTATTGGGACGAACCAGTGACGATCATCCCAAGGCCTATACTTTGGGGGCGATTGCCGACTCTTACTTCGAGATTGTAAAGACAGTGAAAGACGACGCCCTGCTGAAGGAAGCGATCAAAATAGCGGGACAGATCCGCGACAGTCAGTCTAAAGCCGACGCTCGAAGCAAGATTGTCGAATTTTACGTCAGGCTCGGAGTGATGACGAAAGACGGCGCGCCGATGAAGGAAGCGATCAAGGCGGCGGAACAAATCGGCGATGGTCCGAGTAAAGCCAAGGCTCTAGGGGCGATTGCCAGGTCTTACACCGTGCTCGGAGATAAGGAGAAAGCGCGCGTACTGCGGGAAGGCGCGATCAGGACGGCGGAACGGATCAGTTCCAGTCAAGACAAAGCCCTTGCCCTGAAGGAGATTTCCATCTCTTGGGCCGAACTCGGAGAGGGAATGAAAGACGGCGCCTTGCTGGAGGAAGCTGTCAAAATAGCGGAACGGATCAGGATCGACGACGGTTACTCAAAATCCGACGCTCTAAGCGAGGTTGCCTGGTCTTACGCCAGGCTCGGAGAAATGATGAAGGACGGCGCCATGCTGAAGGAAGCGATCAAAATATTGGAACGAATCGGCGCCAATCGGTTCAGAGGCTATGACTTTAGAGAAATCATCCGCTCTTACGCCAGGCTCGGAGATAAGGAGAGAGCGCGCGCCCTGCTTGAAGACGCGATCAAGATGGCTGAACGGATCGACGTTCAAAATAACGCCAATACCTTAAACGCGATCGTCCAGTCTTACGCTGAGCTCGGAGAGGAAATGAAAGACGGCGCCCTGCTGAAAGAAGCGATCAAGATTGCGGATCGGATCAGTAACGATATATCCAAATCCGACGCTCTAAGCGGGATTGCCCGATCTTACGCCAGGCTCGGAGAGGCGATGAAAGACGGCGCCCTGCTGGAGGAAGCTATCAAAATAGCTGAACGGATCAGTAAGTATACGTCCAAATCCGACCCTTTGAACTCGACTGCCCGATTTTACGCCGACGCTTTGAACGCGATTGCCCGATCTTACGCCGAGATCGGAGAGACGAAGAAAGCCGGCGCCCTGCTGGAGGAAGTGATCAAGATTGCAAATCGGATCGGCGACGATTACACCCACTACAAATCCTATACTTTGAGCGAGACCGCCGAGTCTTACGCAAAGCTCGGAGATAAGAAGAAAGCGCGCGCCCTGCTGGAAGATGCGGTCAAGGCGGCGAAATGGATCGACGGTTTTAACAAAGCCTCTGTCCTGAGCGCGATTGTTAGGTCTTACGCCAAGGTCGCCGAGTCATCGAACGACCCGGCCCTGTTGTATGACATAAGCCACTGGCTGATCAGTTGGCCTCTAACCGATTCTGATAGAGACCGATTGTTTGACGCAATCTTGTCCTCAAAATTGGCGATCGCCGATGTCGGCAGACTGCGCTTGCTGACTTCGTATTACGACAGTGAATTAGGAAGGACCAGAGCGCTGGCGCGTATTCTGATGGCGTGTTCGCGACCTGACTTGATCGGGAAGGAAAGAAATGCGGAGACGGATGTACAACTGTACGCTCCCGGATCAAGACGTCGCACACGCACATTCGATTACCCGCTGCGCCGTTAGTGCGCAACCGCCTCCTCCGCCCCTAGCCCGGTGTTTGCGCGCACGGTCAATTCGGTGAATTTCTCTTCAGCCTCAGGTTCGCGCCCGGTCAACGCGCCGAGCGCCGCGCCCAGAAAGCCGAGCGGGATGCTGACGATGCCCGGATTTTCCAGCGGAAACACGGCGTCGCCCTTCATAACGCTCGGACTGAGCAGGATCAGAATCAGCGACGACAGCAAGCCCGTGGCCAACCCGGCCACCGCGCCTCTGGTGTTGAACCGCCGCCAAAAGAGCGACAACACGATCACCGGCAGATTGGCCGACGCCGCCACCGCGAACGCCAACGCGACCAGGAAGGCCACATTCGCGTTCGGCCCGAGCAAGATGGCGATCAGGATCGAGACCGCGCCGACGATGAAGGCCGTGACGCGCGCCACGCGGACCTCTTCGCCCGGCGAACGCTCCTTGCCTCGATGCAGGACGTTGGTCCAGAAATCGTGCGCGAACGAGGTCGAGGCGCTGATGGTCAATCCCGCGACAACAGCCAGGATCGTCGCGAACGCGATGGAGGAGATGAACGCGAAGAAGAAGTCGCCTCCGAGCGTTTGCGCCAACAACGGCGCGCTCATATTCGTCCCGCCGTTCCTGGCTATGAAGTCACGCCCGACGATCGTCGCCGCGCCGAAGCCGAGGAAGGTCGTCAGGATGTAGAAACTGCCGATGATCAGCATCGCCCAGACCACGCTCGCGCGCGCCGTCTTTGCGTCGGGCACGGTGTAAAAACGAACCAGGATGTGCGGCAAGCCTGCGGTGCCGAAGATCAGGGCCATTCCCAACGAGATCAGGTCTAGCGCGCCATACGGCGGTTTGTAGCGCAGCCCCGGCGTCAGGAAATTCTGCGTCACCACATTGCCCTGCGCGTCGTGATAGCTGACCTGCGTCACGGCGGCGAAGAATTTCCCGAGGCTGAACCCGAAATGCTTCAACACCAGAAGGCTCAGCAGAATCGTCCCGCCCATCAACAGAACCGCCTTGACGATCTGCACCCAGGTCGTCGCCAGCATCCCTCCGAAGACGACGTAAACGATCATCAGCGCGCCGACGGCGATGACCGCCGTGTGAAAAGTTACGCCGGCGCCTTTCAATAGAAGCGACACGAGCGCGCCCGCGCCCACCATCTGCGCGATCATATAAAACGCGCTGACGGTCAATGTCGACAGCGCGCCCATCGCCCGCACCGGGCGCGGACTCAGCCGGTAGGCCAGCACGTCGGCCATCGTGTATTTGCCCGCGTTGCGCAGCGGCTCGGCCACGACCAGCAACACCGTCAAATAGGCCACCAGCCAGCCGACCGAATACATGAAGCCGTCGTAGCCCTGGAACGCGATGATCCCGGCGATGCCCAGGAACGAGGCCGCGCTCATATAGTCGCCCGCCACAGCCACGCCGTTCTGCCACGCGGTCAACGAACGCCCGGCGGCGAAATAGGCGCTCGACCCGCGGGACCGCCTCGCGGCCCACCACGTGATGTAGAGCGTGACGGCGATGAAGACCAGAAACATCCCAAGCGCAGTCGACATCGTTCACTCGCCCCCTTTCAGTCGATGAAGGATCTTTCGCGCCATTTCGTCGAAGCGCCCCGCCGCGCGCACGTATAACGCGGCGATGATCCAGGCCATGAAGAACTGCGACAGCGCGAACAAATAGGCGAGATTGATCACGCCCAGAACGCGACGGCTCATCAACCCCGGCGCGTACCCGACCAGCGCCGGCAAGGCGAAGTAATAGACGATGAAAAATATCACCGCCGGCGCGATGAATCTGCGCTTGGCGGCGATCAGACTCTTGAATTCGTCCGTCGCCGCGACGCGCTCCCAATCGGCTGATCGAATCGCCTCATTCGACCGCTCTTTTTCGTTCAACCCACTTTCAGTAGACATAGTCTCCCCTCGTGTCACAACCTCCGGTACGGTACAGCGAGCGGTAGCGATCTGGTCACATCGCAAACCAGGTCGCTACCGCTCCCTGTACCGTACCAGTTATCGAACGCTTTATGAAGAAAAGGCGGGAAATTGCTGCGAACAGCGGGCGTGATTATATGGCAAGGCGCGCCACGACGGCAAAACTTGTTGCCAATCCATATCTAATCGCCTACCCTGACCACCCCGAACGAATGGGACTTATAGGTCCTATAGGACCTATAAATCCCATTCTTGATGTTCCGCAGGAGACCGCCGTAATGAAGATTCCCCGCTCGTTCCGATTGATAACCTGCTTCCTGTCGCTCGCGGCGTACGCCTACGCACAGGACGCCAATCGCGATTTGCTCCGCCGCAAGCTCGCCGCCGAGATCGAAAAGATCGTCAACTCTCACGACGGCGTGATGGGTGTGGCGATCAAAGACCTGACCACCGGCGACGAGATTCTGATCAACGATCAACTCACTTTCCCGACCGGCAGCTCGATCAAAATTACGATCCTGATCGAACTACACAAACAGGCCGCCGAGGGCAAATACAAATTGACCGACCAGCGCTGGGTCGAACGTCAGGACAAGGTGGGCGGCAGCGGCGTGATAGTCAATTTCGGCGACCACACTTCGCATTTGAGCCTGAGCGACCTTGCCACTCTGATGATCGCCCTGAGCGACAACACCGCGACCAACATGCTGATCGATCAGGTCGGGATGGCCAACGTCAACCGCACGTTGGACGAACTGGGGCTGAAGCAGATTCGCTTGCGCCGCAAGATGATCGACCAGGCCGCGTCGGCCCGAGGCGACGAGAACACCGCCACGCCGCGCGAGGCGATGGCGCTGATGGAAAAACTCTATCGCGGCCAGGTCGTAAACCGCCAGTTGAGCGACGACGCGCTGAAGATTCTCAAGATCAGAAAGAGCAGCCCGATCCCGCGATTGCTTCCAGACGGCGTCGAGATCGCCAACAAACCCGGCGGCATCGAAGGCGTGGCCTGCGACTGGGCGGTCGTTTACGTCCCGAACCGGCCTTACGCGATAGCCGTCATGACCAACTACAACGGCCCCAACAGTGAGGCCGCGGACGAGGCGATTGCGAAAGTGTCGAAGCTCGCCTACGATTATTTCGCCAGGCTGTCGCGCTCGACCGGATACGGCGCGCGCGTTCCGCTGGAATTATTGAAACATAAGCAGGACTGAATTATGGCCATTCATAAGCGACGCGAAGAATCGGGACGAGCGGTGGCGCGAGTGCTGCTCGAATCGACGGAGCCGGTCGAGCTACCGCCCGCCGAAATAGACGAACAGGACGCGACCGTCGAGCGCGAAGAATTCCGCCAATTTCTGCCGGAACTTTTGGACGCATTAGAAGAAGGCGGCTGGGTTGATCCGGCCCCAATGGTGCAGAGCGATTCGATCTTCGTGATCGAAGGCGAGACGCGCTCGTTCTGGGTCAGGCTGTGGCACACCGACGAATCGCGCACACGAATCGTTCGCGCACACGTCCTGAGCTGCCTCCCGCACACGCCCGCCTTCAAGATCGACTTCGGCGATTAGCCGTCGTAAACGGATCGGAGGAAAGCATGAAATACATACTCTGGGCGCTCGCCGCGTGTTGTATCTTTGTCGGCGGGGCGGCTGTTGTAAGCGGGTCGAATAGGTCAAGCAGCCGACGATCGCAAAACCATCCAATCACCTTAAGCCAAATAGTTCAAAGGGCGAAGGAGTCGGGCAGGAAAAATGTTTACCTTCCTGCCACCATCCCTTTCTATGCCGAAGTTGACAGTTTGGACGAGGCGCTTTCCCAAACGACGTCAGTGGTGGCGACGCCGATCGAGAAGACGACTGTTTTGCTTGACCCTGAGTCAATTGTCACATTCTACAGGCTAAAAATCGCCGACTCCCTGTCACGAGGCATTCCGTCTAGATGCTGCGACCGCAAATCCCTTCCTAGCGAATTGCCCGCGCTAAATTCCGACGAGACGTACCTACAGGTGGGCGGTGGCGCCATTACGATTGATGGTGTCACAGTACATCGCGAAGAAGAATTCGGCGGACTTCAACTCTCTCAACAATATCTCTTCTTCCTGTCCCAAGACGCTTCCCAGACCGTGTCTATGGTACAGCTTGGAAAGGACGGCATCTTCAAAATCACAGAAGATGGCGGCTTAGAAAACGTCGCTTCTTCAAAAGGCGGCGACAAAGAACAGTCCCTTCGCAGAGTGAAATCTGCCCTTGAGCAAGACCTGGAACGACTCCACGGAAACTCTTTAACTCAACTGAAAGCCAACATAAAGAAGAAGTGAAACCGGCTGGCGCTTATTTCCCCTCTCCCTTCTTCTCCCATTCCTCGCGCGTAAGCGGCTTGATCGCTTCCAGCCGCTTCTTCGCCAGCGCAGAGTTCAGGCCGGAGAGTTCTTTCGCCTCCCAGGCGTCGAAGTCTTTCACCACGTCGGCCAATTCACGGGCGAGCGAGTCTGCGCGCTCCACCTGAGTCTGTGAAGGACGGCCTTGATAGGAGATGACGTTGCTGTAAAGGTCGGTCAGGAACTCGCGCAATCGCTCTTCGCCGGTAATCGCGCCGCCTTCCTTGGTGGCGACGATCTTCTTGCGCTGTTCGTCGGCCTGCGCGGCGGCGGTCTGGAGCTGTTTGCGAAGCGGGTCGTCGGGCGTCAGTTGCGACGCCCTCGCTTCCAGCGCCAGCCGCGCGTTGTTGATCCGCTCGACCGCAAAGGACATCTCGCCGAGTAGCTTGTAAAGCTTCTTCGCAAGATCGAACTGCGCCTTGCGGTCTTCCGCGCTGTGTTTTGCGCGCGGGTCGGGTGTGATTTGCAACAGCGTGGTATAGACCTGTTTGTCTTTGGTCATCTTCACTGTGTAGACGCCCGGCAGCACGCGCGGCCCGTATGCGGCGCCGAATGCCGCGGTCGCCGCCGTCGGGACCTTCGGCGGCTTCAACCGCATTGACCACGTCGCGCGGTTCAGGCCGCGGCGTTTGCTGCTCGGAACCGCGCCGAGCGATTGGCCTTCGGAATCGAAGACCTCGATCTTCAGGTCGCCGAAGATATGGCGCTTGCGCTGGTAGTAGATGATTACCGCGTCGTCGGTCGAGTTGGGACCGACAAACGCCGCATCGCCGTTCGACCAGCCGCCGCCGCCCGAAATGCTTTGCGTGGTTGGGCGAGCCGCGATGAAGACCGCTTCTATAGCCAGCGTCTCCGGCGTCAACGCCCGCAGCGGCGTGATGTCGTCCACAATCCAGATGCCGCGCCCGTGCGTGGCGATCACCAGGTCGTGATCTCGCGGGTGAATCGCCAGATCGCGAACCGCCACGCTAGGCAAATCGCCGCCCTTGTACTGCGCCCATTGTCGTCCGCCGTCGAGTGAAACCCACAGCCCGAATTCCGTGCCGACAAAAAGCAGATCGCGGTTGACCAGGTCTTCCTTCACCACGTGCGCATAGCCGCGCACTTGGGAGTCGGCGGCGACCAGCGGCGTCCACGTCTTGCCGAAGTCGGTCGTTTTGTAAACGTAGGGCCGCATGTCGCCGAAGGTGTGCAGGTCGAACGTGACGTAGGCCGCGCCTTCATCAAAATGGCCGGCGTCAATTGACGACACCCAGGCGTTTTTCGGCAACCCCTGAATATTGCCGACGACGTTCGTCCAGGTCTTGCCGCTGTCGCGCGTGATCTGCAAGTTGCCGTCGTCCGTGCCGGCCCAGATGACGTTCGCGTTCTTCGGCGATTCGGCGATGGAATAGATGGTCGTGTGCATCTCAGCGGCGGAGTTATCCACCGTGATGCCGCCCGACTGCTCCTGCTTCTGCTTTTCAGGGTCGTTGGTCGTCAGGTCGGGCGAGATGCGCTCCCAGGTCTGTCCGTGCGTCTTGCGGTTGACGCGCGCGATCGCGCCGCCCTGGTACTCGGCGTAGACGTAATCCGGGTCTGCGGGGTCGGCGAACATCCAGAAGCCGTCGCCGCCGTACATATTTTCCCAGCGGCTGTTCGTGATTCCGCCCGGATATTGTGAATCGCCTACCCACGAGCTGTTGTCCTGCAAGCCGCCGTAGACGCGGTAGTGCCGATCCATATCCACGCTCACGTGGTAGAACTGCGAGATCGGCAGGTTTTCAGCCTTCCACCATTTGTTGCCGCCGTCGTAGGAGTACCAGACGCCGCCGTCGTCGCCCGTAATCAGGTGATCGGTGTTGTTGGGATTGATCCAGAGGTCGTGGTGATCGCCGTGCGTCCCACCCGTAATGTTGCTGAAGCTCTTGCCGCCGTCGTTGCTGGCGATCAATGGGCCGTTGGGCTTGTAAAGCTTGTTCTCGTCTTTCGGGTCAACGATCAGGTTGGAGAAGTAGAACGGGCGCCAGATCATGCTCTGGCTGCGGTCTAGCGCCGCCCACGTCTTGCCGCCGTCGTCGGAGCGATAAAGACCGTCCTTCGGCATTTCAGCTTCGATGATGGCATAAACGACGTTCGGCTTGGACGGGGCGACCGCCACCGCCACACGGCCCCAGGGCTTCGCGGGCAGTCCTTTGGCGCTATTCGCGTCAAGCTCGGTCCACGTGGCGCCGCCGTCGGAGCTTTTGAAAAGGCCGCTGCCACTAGGCGCGCCGGCGCTTTCGCCGCCCGAACGGAAGGTCCAGCCTTTGCGGCGGAAATCCCACATTCCGGCGAAGATCGTCTTCGGGCTCTGCCTGTCCATCGAGATCATCGAACAGCCCGTCGAAGCGTTCGCGCCCTTCAGAATCTTCGTCCATGTCTTGCCGCCGTCCGTGGTCTTGTAGAGGCCGCGCTCGTCGCTGTCGCTCCAAAGCTTGCCCGGAGCGCAGACGTAGACCGTGTTCGAGTCGCCCGGGTCTACCAAAATCGTTGCGATGCGTTCGGTTTCCTTCAATCCGACGTTGGTCCAGTTCTCGCCGCCGTCCGTGGATTTGTAGACGCCGTCGCCAATCGAGACGCTGTTGCGCGTCCACGACTCGCCCGTGCCAACCCAGATCACTTTGGGGTTCTTCGGATCAATCGTGACCGCGCCGATGGATTGGACAGGTTGTTTGTCGAAGACCGGCTTGAATGTCGTGCCGCCGTTGACCGACTTCCACACGCCGCCGCTCGCCGAGCCGATGTAGACCGTCAGCCGCTGCCCCTCCTGCACGGCGTCGAGCGCCGCCACGCGCCCGCTCATAGCCGCCGAGCCGATGTTGCGCGCGCCCAGGCCCGAGATCGTCTCCGAATCCACTTTGACCGCCGTCGTCTGCGCCGGCGCGCCGCCGCACAGCGCCGAACCTAGTACCGCCGCACAAAGCCAACGCGTCATTTTCGTCTTTCGATTTCGTCGCATAATCATTTGCCTTTCCCCCCTTCCGGTTTGGCCGCGACAGTTGGTTGTTTGAATCGGCTGTCATCGAGCGCCACGTTGGCTTCGATCTTTTCAAACGTGACCTGCGACTTGTTAGGGCTGCCCTTGAGGCCCGACTCGATCGAATACGGCAGGTAGACGCCGGCCACCTCTTTGTAATCGCCGAGCGATGTCTCGAACTCACGCTCCGCGCCGCGTATCATCATTTTGTATTCGATCTTTATCGGGACGTAATAGTCCGTGTCCA
>WNGE01006090.1_pt1 | contig 13497 bp, 14 predicted proteins | sample 5400651 | NCBI WGS metagenome assembly WNGE01 (sample SAMN13153370, study PRJNA577476) | soil metagenome | isolation source: 60 cm soil or saprolite under grassland replicate 2 | place: USA:California | collected 2016-06-15 | reverse complement strand
CGAAGGAGATCTCGGGCAAGGAGGACATCGCCCGGGTCGCGAGCATCTCGTCGCGCGAGCGCGAGATCGGCGACAACATCGCCGACGCGATCGAGAAGGTCGGCAAGGACGGCGTCGTGAACGTCGAGGAGGGCCAGACCTTCGGCCTCGAGCTCGAGTTCACCGAGGGCATGCAGTTCGACAAGGGATACCTGTCGCCCTACATGATCACGGACGCCGAGCGCATGGAGGCCGTGCTCGAGGATCCGTACATCCTCATCGCCAACCAGAAGATCGGCGCCGTGAAGGATCTGCTCCCGATTCTCGAGCAGGTCATCCAGGCCGGCAAGCCGTTGCTGATCGTGGCGGAGGACGTCGAGGGCGAGTCGCTCGCGACGATCGTCGTCAACAAGCTACGCGGCACGTTCCAGGCCGTCGCCGTCAAGGCGCCCGGCTTCGGCGACCGCCGCAAGCGCATGCTCGAGGACATCGCGATCCTGACCGGCGGCGAAGTGATCACCGAGGAGCTCGGGCTCAAGCTCGAGAACACGAAGGTCACGCAGCTCGGCCACGCCCGCAAGGTCGTCGTCGACAAGGACTCATCGACGATCATCGACGGCGCCGGCGACGGCGAGGCGATCAAGGCCCGGATCAAGCAGCTCAAGTCCGAGATCGAGGACACCGACTCCGACTTCGACCGCGAGAAGCTCCAGGAGCGGCTCGCCAAGTTGTCGGGCGGCGTGGCCGTGATCAAGGTCGGCGCTGCGACCGAGACCGAGATGAAGGAGAAGAAGCACCGCGTCGAGGACGCCGTCCAGGCGACCCGCGCGGCGCTCGAGGAAGGCATCGTCCCCGGCGGCGGTGTCGCGCTCCTGAACGCGGCTGGGTCGATCAAGCTGGACGGCTTCGGCGATCCGGACGAACGGACCGGCGCACAGATCATCGTCCGGGCGCTCGAGGAGCCGCTCCGCCAGCTCGCGTACAACGCGGGCCTCGAGGCGTCGGTCGTAGTCAACAAGGTCCGCGCGGCCGCCAAGGGCCAAGGCCTGAACGTCGACACGAACGAGGTCGAGGACCTCGTCAAGGCGGGCATCATCGACCCGACGATGGTCACGCGCTCGGCGCTGCAGAACGCCGCGTCGATCGCGAAGAACATCCTCATGACCGAGGCCGTCGTCGCCGAGCCGGCCGAGAAGGCCGGAGCCGGCATGGCGGGCGGCATGGGTGACATGGGCGGCATGATGTAAGGCGAGCAGGTCAAGTCCGCTGAGAGGGCTGGCCGGAGGGTCGGCCCTCTTACGGATTCGGCCCACCCCGCCGTTGCGAAGGAGTCGAGATACAGGGCGAGGCGCGGCGATTGCGTGGCGAGAACGCGCCAGGCGAAGCCGGAGTGGGTCGTCGACAGCGACGCCTCGCTCGTCTGGATCATCCTCGCGGCCGCCACTCTCGGCTGGCTCCTCGGGATGGCCGCCAGCGTCGCCTTCCGCCTTCCGACACGACGCCGGCGCGCGACGGCCCCGGGTAATGACGCTCGCCGGAACTGTCGAGGTCGTCGGCTCGACCGGGGAGGTCGCGTCGCAGGACTGCTAGTATCTGTTGTAGCTAAGCGAACCCGGTGACGCTCCTGCGTCCTCCCGCTTTCGTTCGGGAGGTGCATTGACGCATGTTGGACGTCCACCAGATGGTCGTGACCCGCGTCGCACCCACCTCTACCTGAACCGCTCGACTGCGCCTGCCTATCGGGGCGTTCCACACGCGAGGAAAGGTGCGACATGACCAGTTCGCTTTCCAGAGCCGCCTCGGCGCCCGTTCTTCCCGCTGCGGGGGTGGGGGAAAAACTCGATTGGGATGCCTTCTCGGCTCGGTACTTCCCTGGGCGAAGGAGGCACGACCTCGACGCCGTCGCCGCCTACGGCGCGTACAAGCAGGGCCTCAACTGGCAGAACAGCGGCGCCCACAAGGCGCCTACGAGGCTGACGCTCGTGCCGAGCGATTCGGCTCCCGCGGCAATTGCGGCTGAATCGGACGGGCCAGCGCTGGAGCGTCTGCTCGTCGCGGTGGGAGGGGGGCAGGTATGGGAAGGGGAGGGCGGCTTTACCCCCTAGTCAGACATTGCTGACGAGAGCGGTCTCCGCTCCACTGATCGCGCATACGAGCAGGTTGCGCCTCGTTGTCGAAGCCGTGCTGCGCCTGCATCGTTCGCGGCTGGGCCGGTGGACGCTCGCAGTCGGGTCGGGCGTGGTCGTGATCGCCCTTGCGTTGCTCGCCGCACGGCATTTCGCGACGACGTCGTGGCCGCTCTCGAGCGGACACCCGGGTCTGCTTGTTGCGGCGGGCCTGCTCCTTCTCGTTGCACAGGCGCTCAAGGCGTACGGTTGGGGTCGGCTGTTCACCTCGGACGAGCGGCCTAAACCGCTTGCGCTCGCGGCAGGCAACGGCGGTGCCGCACTGATCGGGCTGGTGCTTCCCGGCCGCTTCGACGACGCGATGCGGGTCGCCGTCGTCCGCCGCTATCCGCCCTGTCCTGCCGGTGTGCGCGCGCTTTGCCTCTCCCTCGTCATGCTCGGGCTGATCGACAGCGCCGCTCTGGCGCCGCTCGCGTTCGCCGCCGCTGTGGTAGGAGGCGCTGGAAACGGTGCACGCGTCGGCCTCGCGATCGTCGCCGTCGGTGGGGTCGCGGCAGCTGCATTGATCATCGCCCTCCCACGTCTGGTCGGAAGCAGGCGCATGACGCGTTTCCGGCTCGGCCGCTGGCTGTGCCCGCGGACGACGTCGCTGCGGCGGGCCGCGGAGGCATGGGCGTTTGTATCCGCGTGCTGGGTCGTCCGGGCAGTCGCGCTCTTCTTGCTCCTCGGCGCACTCGGCGTCGGCTACTCGGTCCCGCTCGCGCTCCTCTTCCTGTGCGTCGGAGCGGCAGCGGCAGCGCTGCCGATCGGCCCGGCCGGAACCGCGACGCAGGTCGGTGCGCAAACCGCGGCTCTGCTCGCCTCGGGTGTCGGCGCCTCTCAGGCGCTCAGTGTCGCCGTCTCCGTCGGCACGCTCGGGGTCCTCGCCGGCAGCGCGATCCTCCTCTTCGCCGTCGCGTGGCGGACAAGCCTGTCACTCGTGCCGGCTCGGACCGTCGTTGCGTAAGGCCTCGCGCCAGATTGCTGCTCGACGGCAGTGAGCGTCGGCCTAGTGACCTGAGTCGTTAGTTCGCAGGGACCCGCTGGTTGGCGGCGAATGACGTCGTCGTCGACGATGACTCGAGGGGGCTTATGCCGGGGCGGAGCAGCCGGCCGACGCGACGCATTGGTCCACACGCTCGATGGGGCCGGCTACGGGGATTAGCCAGAGCGCGGTCAGCCGGATCTGGACGCATGTCCGAGCACCACGGTCCTTCTCCTTACCCTCGTCAGCGGCGTGCATCGCTGACGCGGGCGGCGCGGAGCGCGCGCGCTGTCCGCGCGACGCCCTCGGCCACGGAAAGGGCCGCCACGACGACGAGCGCCGCGAGCGGCTGGAGCGCGATTGCGCCGACGGCAATCACGAGCATCCGCGCGTCGCGCCCGAACGCCGCTCGCGCGGACGGAAGCGGCGTCTGAGCGGCTGACTCGAAAGCTGCCTTGACGTACGGGACGAACATTGAGAAGAAGACGGCGACCGCAAGCACCGTCCAGGTGGTCGAGCGAAAGCCCGCTGAGATGGCAAGCGCGGCGAGGAGCGCTGCGTCCACGATCCGGTCGAGCAGCGTGTCGAGCAGCGCACCGAAGCGAGACGTGCGCAGCGTCACGCGAGCGATCTCACCGTCGCAGCCGTCGACGACGGAGGCGAGTTGGACGAACAGACCACCGATCACGAGCGCGGGCGGGAGGACCGCGCCGACCGCGACGAGTGCAGCCGCAACAAGCCCGAGCGCGAAGGTTGCGACGCTCGCCGACGTCGGTGACACATGGAGACGCAGGAGCAGCGCCGAGATCCGCCGTGACAGCGGCCGGTTCAGCCGGCGAGAGACGACGCCGTCGAGTGGCTTCGCGGCGGCTCGGGCGAGGAGCAGGCGTTCGGCGCGGCGCGCATCGTGGGGAGTGTCGACGTCGAACCAGAACGAGCCGGCGATATCGACTGCCTCCAGTCGCCGACCTTCCTCGATCCAGCAGCGCTTGACGGCGTTCCAGGTGCCTTCGCCGCGGGCGAGCGCCTCTTCCGCTGTCTCAACGACGGAGCGGGTACAGATGAACACTCCGGCGTCCACGGCGTCCCACTCGTCGAGGTCGCGGCCGACGCCGACCACAGCGCCGTCAGCTACCCGAATCTTCGTCGCCTCGTCCTCGTTCCCGTGGGCGGCGCGTGTATCGATTGCGACAGCGAACGGCGCCTCGCAGGCGATCATTCGCGCGAGCGCCCCCGGCTCGACGAGATGGTCGCACATCATCAGCAGGAACCGTTCGCCCGCGAGTTGCGCACCGACCACGGCCGAGCTGCCGTTGCCGGCCGAAAAGTCGTCGTTCTCGATTATTTCAACGTCGAGGTCGTACTCGGTCGCGAAGCGCGCGACGTCCTCCTTCGCGTGGCCGATGACGACGACGACGCGGCCGACGCCAGCTTCGCGCGCCGCCGATACCGCGCGTTCGAGCAGCGTCACGCCGGCAACCCGCGTCAGCGGCTTGGACGGCCGCCCCAGCCGCGATCCCTCCCCGGCAGCGAGGATCACAGCGGCGATGGGCGCGCCGGGCACACAACGCTGCTCGGACGCAGCGAGCGCGAGCGCCACCGGCCCGTCCTCCACCGCCAACTTCACCTCCGACCCGGTCGCTTCCGCCATTGCGAGGGATTCTCCCTTGTCGCGGCTCCCTCCGGTTCACTCGCTCCGCTGGTCGCTGATCAGTCCGCCTTCGGGCTCCTCTCGCCCAGTACGACGGACTACCTCCCGCAGCGGTGCCGGCTCGGTTGAGCCGGGGATTCGCGGGGTAGACGCCGCGAAACGAAAACGAGAGATGTGAGCCTGATGAAGGCGAAGCTAATTGCCCGACGCGGGCGAGATAACCGGAGGGACGGAGGTCGAGATTGCGTCGCGCGCCGGAACGAACGACGATCGGTCCGACGAAGATGTCGGAGGACGGGGCAAGACCGTCGCGCCGGTCTACGAGGTGACCGACACGGAAGGACACGCCGAGAAGGTCGACACGCGAGACCTCAAGCCGTTGCCGTAGCCGGGATCCACGGGTTACTCACGTCGTCGGGCCAGTTGCTCGAATCGGTCGAGCAGACCGCGTCGCCTCCGTGGCGAGATCAGTCTACGAGACCCAAAACCGACCAACGTGGCCTGCGCCAGTGTTCAGGATGTTCCCTGAGCGGCGCTATACCGCGACTCGAGCGGCGCGGTACTCGTAGAGGCCGTCCTGCCTGACAGCGAGTCGAATGCCCCATCGCTCGTAGCGGCGGTGCGTCAGACGGATTCGGCGAGTGCCGCAGCCACCGCGCCGGCGTCCGGCATCGCGGCGTCGCGGAAGAGGCGTATCGCGAAGCGATCGACGCCCTCGGCCAGACAACCATGCGCATGTTCCTCGCCCGCGCACAACTGCTCTACGGCGAGTGGCTGCGCCGCGCCAACCGGCGCACGGACGCGCGTGCGCAGCTGGGAGCGGCGCATGAGTTCTTCACTCGCGTCGGGGCTGAAGGTTCGCCGGACGGGCCGCACGCGAGCTGCTGGCGACCGGCGCGACGCAGCGCAAGCGGAGGGACGAGACGCGTGCGCAACTCACCGCGCAGGAGGCGCAGACCGCGACGCTCGCTCGCGACGGGCATACGAATCCGGAGATCGGCGCCCAGCTCTTCCTCAGCCCGCTCACCGTGGAGTGGCATCTGCGCAAGGTCTTCATGAAGCACGACATCAGCTCGCGAAGAGACCTCCGCAGCGCGCCCCGCGTGCCGAGCGGGTGCCGGCAACCATCTGACGTGCCTCAGGGCGAGAGGGCCGCGGACGCGGCCCTCTCGCTGTAGATCGACTGCTTTCCGTCGTGTCACCTAGGAGGGTCTAGCGATTCGTCTAGCGAAACGCATCCGGCGCAGTGATTGCGAGACTTCACGTTCGCGTCTGGCCTGCTCACAGAGGCACCGCGATTCCTCAACCGTCCGAGCCAGGTCCACTCGTAGCTCTGCTGCCGTTCGGCAAAGCTCGGCGGCAAGGACAGTTGACGGAAGCGGACTCTTGATGGTGGGGGAGCGTACCGCTTACGCGGCAAGCGGTACCGCTCGCGCCCTGGCGAGCGCGGAAGCGAGCGTGGCGAGGATGCAGAGGTCGGCGTGAAGCTGGATGCGTTCGATGCCACGTACACGGATCGGCGCGAGTCCGGCCTCGTTCTTCAACCGGCCGAACGCGCGCTCAACCGAACCGCGTCCACGGTAGAGGTCGCCGAACCGCTTGCTTTCGCGCGGGATCAACGGGTGCAGCCGATCAGCCTTGATCCAGCGCGACGCTGGTTTGCACTCGCCGGTCGGGCAGCGCCACTTTGTTGCGTTGCGCTTCCGCGTCGGCCCCGGCGAACGTCCACGTGCCGTGCTCACACTCGGGCGCGCGATGGGCGCCACGCTTGACGGCGGGAGTCTTGCGAAGCGGGATGATCGGCACCGCTCCGGCGCGCTCGCACGCGTCGTAGACCTGGGACACGTCGTAGCCCTTGTCGAGCGTTGCCGTCTCGGGCTTGAACTTGCGCTCGCGTACACGCTGCAAGAGATCGTCGGCGAGGCTCGACTCGTGCGCGCGTGCCGTCGCGACGCGCCACGCGATGGGAAGCTCGGTCCGAGCATGCTCGCCGTCGACTTCTTCACGGTCGAGACCGTTTCCCTGCGGCGGTTGTACGTTCTCTTCTTCATCGAGCTCGGCAGCCGCCGGGTGCATCTCGCGGGCTGCACTGCGAACCCGAGCGGTGCCTGGGTCACGCAGCAGGCCCGTCAGCTCGCTTGGGGATTGGCGGGGCGTTCGACGTCGGTGCGCTTTCTGATCCGGGATCGCGACAGCAAGTTCACGCGTGGCTTCGACATCGTCTTCCGAAGCGAAGGGATCGAGATCGTCCGCACGCCGGTGCGAGCGCCAAAGGCGAACGCGGTTGCCGAGCGCTTCGTCCGCACCGTCCGAGCGGACTGTCTCGACTGGCTGCTGATCCTCAACCGCGCCATCCCGAACGGGTGCTCCGCGTCTTCGTCGAGCATTACAACGGCCACCGGCCACACCGAACGCTCAACCTGATGCCGCCCGATCCGCAGCGGCAACTACTCCGGCTCACGACCTCATCGGGACCAGACGACCTCGAGCGCCGAGATCTATTTAGGCGGGCTGATCCACGAATACGGCTTCGCAGCATGAGAACCGGATCCGCGCACCCCACAGATCTCTTTCTTCCTGCTGGCGTTCAATCCGCTCGTTGTCCTTCACCAGCGTCTGCTGCCGCAACTCTTCGGCATCGGTCTCTTCCGCACTGGTCAACGGGCCTGTCGGCGGTCGGTGCCCGCCGGGCAAGCGTTCGAGGAAGGCACGCAAGCGCTTCATGCGGAGAGCGTGCAGCGCTTACTTTTGCGCAGCTTGTTCACCGTGCCCCACTTTCTGTGCAGAGTTGTCATCGCGCCGCAGGACCCGAGGCGCGCGCACGTAGATCTTGGGCACGCAAACAGGACGGAGACGCGTTCACAGGGCACGGAGGGCGGGTCAAGGAACCGTGCTAGGCTGTTGCTTCAACGCTTTGCTGAGTGAACGGCGTGCTCGCAAGCGTGATCGGGGCAAAAGTCCCTCTCGCGTTTTCGACGCGAATTACCATCCGGCGAGGCCGATCCCAAGAGAGGGAGAGTGTCATGGCCGAAGGACTTCTAGCTGCTCACCCGACTGATGAGGCGCTTGCCGCATCCGTCCCGACACTGGTTGACACGACAAAGCAAAAGCTCGCGGAGATGCTCGAGGTGAAGCTCGGGCAGGGCTACCGGATCGAGTCTCAGGGCGATACGGAAGCCGTCCTCTTCATCCAGGGCCGCCGACGCTGGTTCGGCCTGTTCGCCGGAAGCGGCGAGGGCGTTCGCGAGATCATCTCGGTCGACGAGCAGGGCACGGCGAAAACACGAAAACTCTCACCGAGCGCGACAGGTGAGTCGGGACGACGTGAGAAACCTCCTGGCGGTTGAGGTGGATCACGCCGCCAACGTAGGTCGAGTTATCCGCGCCCGAACCGTCGAGGCGGGGGCCGGCAGGCGCTACCTGACCAAGGCGCGCGTCCAAATGCGGCCGTGCCTGTACACACTTGTTCCTGCACCGCCCGCTGATCCGAGCGTCCCGCAGCGACTTCCGGTGACGGTGCGGTGCGACCGCGAGCTCAGTCTCGGGCACCAAATCTGGGTCCAGCAGGAGTGCTGGGAAATCGCGGCGAGGCACGCCCCGCTGGACGACACTCCACAGCGCTCTGCGTTCCTCTGCGCGACCTCGCCGCTGCCGCGCGCTCGCATCCTCGCCGGCGCACACGAGAGCTGGCTGTACGAACCGGACCTGCTCGACCTTGCCCACGCAGTACGACTCGTGCACGCAGATGAGACGCCCGCAACTCGCACGATTCAGGCGGCGATCCGCGCCGCACTTCACGGTGGTTCCGTGGAGGCCAACCTCGACGGTGACGCCTTGCGTATTCTCGCGCAGGCGATCCGCGGACTCGAGATCAGCCGCGGCCTCTCGCCCGCGCTCCACGAGCTGGGCCGGAAGCTGAACCAGCACTTCGACGAACTGAAACAGGTTCCTAGCTCAGGCGGTCGGCGCGCTCGCGCCTGAGTTCGTCGTATGCCGCACTCGCGATCCGGGGCGCCCTTGTTCTTCGGCGATGCGCCCAGGCGCAGCAGCTTGGCGCGGTTGATCGGTGGAGTGGTCGACGGTTGCTCTTCCATGTGCTCCTCCCCTCGCAACGGCTTCCCCGACGATTCGATCTCCGGGCGCTCCCGGCGGACGAAGCCGAGGGGAGTGGCCGGTTACGAACTCAGCCGGCGCGATACGAGAGCGCTAGCCTGCATGCGGCTGCAGATCCGCCGGCCCGGACCGCGTGATCGTGCCCGAAGACGGATCCAGAGTAGGATCGCGTCGAAGGAGGTCGGATGCCCGGGATCTGGAGCCTTTCGAAGAAGGACGCGCACTACGGTCCTGCTCGGACGCCAGACGTGCGCTGCGACCACTGCAAGTTCATGTTCCCGCCGCTCGCGCTCGGTGGCTGCCGTCTCGTTCGCGGCGTCATCAGCGGCTCGGCGAGCTGCAAGGAGTTCGTGCCGCGCAAGCCTGCTCGGGTTGAGCCCGAGAGTTAAGGCTCAGAGCAGCAGACATGCCAACATAAGGTTTTGCGGGTCAACCGGGCCTGTGGTAGACGACCGAGACGCCGCAATTCGCACAGCCCTCGTTCAAGCACCGCAGCCCGTAGCCGCCGAACGGCCTCTGCCGCACCTCCACCGCGCCGACGGCCTGGTCGCACTCTGGAGACGGCACCTCTACCGCCAGCGCGTAGGGTTCGCAAACTCGTCCCGGCCGCAAGGCTCACCAAATGACGCCCACCCTGCGAAAATGGCCCTGGAGGAAGCCCGCGCGTGGCAGTTCAGCGTCGTCCGCGTAGGACGCGCCGCAGAACTTTGTCGTATTCGACGAGTCCCTCTCGGTAGAGGCGCGCCTCAGGTCCGGCCGCGATGCCAACGCGTTCCGGGACCACCCCCCAAACTGGGATCTCTTCTGCCCTCCACCACGCGATCGTCTCATCGAGGTCGTTCGTGCCCAACCGTGCGGAGCAAATAACAACGCCGCGCGGCGTCCTCGCAGGGATCAGGTCGAGCGTTACGACCACGCGTGAGAACTCGACTCCTCCGGCTCGCGTCGGGACGACGACCGCGTCGGCTGAGCCGAGCGCCGACTGCACGAGTCGCTCGTCGCCAGGCGGTGTGTCGACGATTGCCAGACCCTCGTGACTGTTCATCGCTCGAGCCAATGTGCGTTCGGACGGTGCTTCGACGATCGTTACGCCCTCGACGGGCCGCTCCTCCAGCCATTCAGCCAAGGAAGCCTGGCGGTCGGCGTCCACGAGCACTACCGGATTGTGTCCCCTCGCCACGGCAGCCGCCGAGAGGTAGAGAGCTGTCGTCGTCTTCCCAACGCCCCCTTTGAGATTAGAAACGACAATGTTCACGGGCGTGGATCTTACGCCTGCCCCTGAACCGAATCCGGAGCTGAGGCGTGGTTGGCGGACACGCGCGCAGCCCGCGGCTCCCAGGCCCTCGACCATCTTCGCGCCGCCCGCCCGCTACGCTCGATGTGACGCCCTACGACGGTGACGACCGGGCCAGCCCTGCGCACCGTGAGCTCTTCGGCGAGAAGAGCCCCGCAAGCTCAGTCAGCGCGGGGGAGGACGAGTTCAAGCAGTTCTGGCTCCACGGGCACGAAGCCCGAGCGGCGGTAGAAGCTCCGGGCCTGCTGGTTGCCCTCCTCGACGACGATCTGGAGCGAATGCGCGCGCTCCGCGATCGCATAACCCTCTGCGTAGGCGAGCAGCCGGCGTCCGATGCCACGCCGCTCGTGCCCAGGTGCGACGAACAATTGATCGACCACGATCGCCTCGCCTTCCTTGCGGCGCAAAGCGACGTAGCCGGCAGGTTGGCCCTGTTCGCGGGCGACGAACGTCACATCGCGCGTCAACACCTCGAGCACGCGCTCGTCGCTCCAGCCGGGAAGGTCGACAAACGCGCCCTTCGCCAGCCCGAACAGCAGCGGAAGATCGGCCTGCGTCCGCGGAGCGATCTCGACCCTCGAAGCCAGCGGGACCTCCTTTGGCTTCTATTGCCGGCACGAAAAATGCCATCTCGAGCCGCGGCAAACCTTACAGCCCCACCGACCCCCGCCTGCAGCCCGGAGTGAGAAGAAGCCGAACGCCCGCGGAAGGGCAAGCCGGCTTAGAGGAGCGAGCGGGTCGGCAGGCGATCGACGGCGGGAGATCCGTGAAAGGTGGTGCGTACCGCGCGCTCGCAGACGAGCGGCGTCGACAGCCCCCGCGTCGGCTCGCGACGTTCAGCGCTTCGTGGGGGGTGCCAAGACTCGGTGCGCCACCCGTACAAATCAGCAATCGGCAGGCAGGACGATAATTTCGGAACTCCGCGCGTGTTCGAGATGACAGGCGTCGCTGGTGGCCCAGACACAGTGAGCCGTCTCGCAGGTGTGCGGGCAACAGGGCTAGCTCGTGTCTCTGAGCCCGAGGGAGCGGAGCCGTAGCTGGAGTTGGCGTTGCACCTCGGCCCAGAGCGTCGCCGGTTTCGCGCCGTAGGCCTCGGCGAAGTCGCTGGCTAGCTCTGGGGAGGTGCGCTCGAGCAGGTGCTCGCCGAGGGCGTGGAAGCCGTCGACGAGCTCGGTGATCAGCGCACGCGCTGGTTGGCCGTCGCGGGCGATGCGGCGGCGTGCGTAGGAGACGCCGATGCCGATGTGGCGCACCTCGTCGCGCACCGCGAGCCGCTGCGCCTGGCGCAGCCCGGGGAAGGGACCGACGCGATCGAACTGCGTCGCGACGAAGGTCTGGTTGGCGCGTCCGATTGAGCCCTCGGCGAGCAGGTGATAGGCGACCACGGCTCTCAGGAAGGTGTCCTCGTCGCGGTTGCTCTCGAGCGCGCGCACGACACCGTCGAGCGCGTCGTAGAGTGTTGCTGCGACGGGATCGAGCTGGGAATCGGCGAGCGCCTTGACCGCCTGGATTCCGCCCTGGAAGCCGAGGACCTCCGAGTAGACGCGGAGCAGCGACTCGATGTGCCGGTGCTCGTCGGCGACCTGGGTCGCCAGTAGCAGCTGAACGTCGTAGTCGGGGGCGGCGAGCAGGAACGGTGCGAGCAGGGCGGCGACGTTGAACTCGGCGTGGAAGCGGTGCGCGAATACCCAGACGAGTCGGGTGCGCGTCTGCTCGTCGAGCGCCGCGAAGCTGTCGGCGTCGACGGAGAAGTCGATCTCGAACGGCGACCATTGATGTCGCTCCCAGTGCTCGTACAGCGCGCGGAAGGGTCGTGGGTCTGCCACGAACTCCTCGATCTCCACCGCCTCTTGGTCGACCCGCACGCGAACCGGAACCTAAAGCAACCGTCAGACCGGCGCGGCGAAGAGCACTAGCTTCGAGGAGATTGTCCAGCCGCACCGTCCGAGGCAAAGCGAAGATCGGCGGCGCCCTGGTAGATCTGGGCTGCCAAAATACGGGCCGCCCGCGCATCAGGCGTGTTCGCGTACTCGACCAGGCTGTCAGGCTCGTCGACGAGTACGCCGCCGAGCACACCGTCCAGAACTCGCCGCTCGAAGCACGTTAGCCGTATCCCCTTACGCCAGACGGCGCAGGACCGAATTTGCGGACCTAGCGGATCGGCTCATGGCTGATACAGCTTGTCCGTTTTCGCCGCCATGATGAAGTCGTTGCGATGTAGGCCCTTGATTTTGTGCGTCCACCAGGTGACCGTCGTCCTACCCCATTCGGTCAGCAGCGCCGGGTGATGCCCCTCGTTCTCTGCAAGCTCGCCTACTTTCTTGGTGAATTCCAACGCCTGCGCGAAATCGTCGACGGAAAAGACGCGTCTCAGGCGTTTGATTCCATCGAGCTCCACGATCTCCCAGTCAGCGAGGTGGCGATGAAATTCGGCGATCTCGGCATCCGTCAGGGTCGGTGCGTCCTTGCGGCACGCGACGCACTTCATCTGCGTCAGTGTCTCCATCTGCCTGTCTCCCACCTTGAATCGGCTGCTGGGCAGCGGCTTCTCGTCGGGTCACCGTACCGTCCGCGTTAACGATCCGAGCCGGCTTCGTCCGAAGTGCGCTGGTCGGGGATCGTGAGGTTCACGCTCGCGTCCGAATGACGTGGTTCTGTGGGCTGGGTTCTCCGCGGCATCAGTCAGCGCCCGATCGCCGGGCGGCTGAACTCGTGGGAGTACGCTTCTAAGGGAGAGTCTATGACCCCACTGACCCCCGCTGAACGGGACGCGCTCCGGCTTCGAGCCGAGAAAGCGGACGAAGTGTTCAGTGGGCGAACCGTAGGCGAGCTGATCCTAGACGTGCGGCAAGCGCACGCCGATGCAAGCGCGGGGCTGCTCGGCGCCGCGTTGGACGCGATCCTTGCGCAGTGCATAGCCGAGCCGTTCGAGCCCTGGCCCGGCTCCCTCGTGGCCGCGCTCGTCGCGCCCGAGCAGCTGGCCGAGCCACGCGTCCCGTCGGCAGTGATCGAGCTGCAGAAAGAGGTCAACTGTCTCGACAGCGTCAACAGAGGAAAAAACCTCGGGGACCTTTCACGGGTCAAGCGTGGGAAAGCGAGCGGTTGGCAACGGTTCGCGGCTCGGTGGCATCCTCGACAATTCGCGAGCCGCCTACACCTGGACTGGCTCGACGGGCACGACACCCGCCCCGGGCGAACGCCTCCCCGTAGACGGCGATAAGCAACCGCGTCGAGCAGGCCTCGAGCTCCTCCCGCCGCACGCGGATCTAGCGGATCTACTGGATCCAAGACAACCTCTCCTGCCACTGGA
>WNGE01006088.1_pt1 | contig 13497 bp, 14 predicted proteins | sample 5400651 | NCBI WGS metagenome assembly WNGE01 (sample SAMN13153370, study PRJNA577476) | soil metagenome | isolation source: 60 cm soil or saprolite under grassland replicate 2 | place: USA:California | collected 2016-06-15 | reverse complement strand
AGAGTGAAAGGGAATGTACGGTCTGATGAATCAAGACCCGGCAAAACTTAGTCTGAGCAATTTCCTGGGGGGGGAAAGCGACGACCCCCTGCAAGCTCCAGCGAGCTTCACAAATTGGATTCGTCTCGGCGCTTGGGCAGTTGAATTGTATGAGCCTGAGCTGTTGGCCAGCGCCGATGCGCGCACGCTCATCAATTACGGCGGAAAACGGCGGCCGGTGATTAATCTTTGCTCGTACAACTATCTCGGCCTTGCTAATCACCCTGAGGTGCTTGCCGCCGCGCATGACGCCCTGAGGACGCACGGATTGGGGGCGTGCGGTTCGCCGATGCTGTCAGGAATGACCGATCTGCATCGCGAACTCGAACGGCGCGTCGCAAAATTCCTCGGGCGCGAGGATGCGATGCTTTTCAACAGCGGATTTGGTGGCGCGCTGGGCACGATCTCTGGGCTACTTCGCAAGAGCGACGTAGCCCTTTTGGACAACCGGTCGCATCTTAGTCTTCGCGATGGTGCTGTGCTGTCCCGCTGCCGGACAGAGAAATTCGAGCACAATGATCCTGCGTCGCTTGATGCCGCATTGAGCCGTCAAAAAGGGCGGCGCCAACTCGTTATCGTCGAGGGCATTTACTCCATGGATGGCGATTTTGGAAATCTAAAGGAATTGCTTGGCGTAGCAGAGTCGCACGGCGCGAGTGTTTTCATTGATGAAGCGCACTCGACGCTGGCATGTGGCGAGCATGGCCGTGGGGCGGCCGAGCATTTTGGTGTAGAAGAACGCGTCCCACTCGTCTACGGGACGTTCTCGAAAGCTTTCGGCGCGCTCGGAGGCTTTGTCGCCGGTTCGAGGGAGACGCTGCAATATCTGCGTTTTTACGCGCATCCGTACGTTTATTCCTGTGCGCTGCCGCCTGTGGTGATCGCGGCCATTTTGAAAGCACTGGAGCTCGGCACCAGTCAGCCGGAACTGCGTGCGCAACTTTGGGAGAATGCCGATTATTTCCATGCGCAACTTCAAGTCCTCGGGCTCGACGCCGGAGCATCGACAACGTATGTGATGCCCATCGTCATTGGAGATCGAGAGCGCATGTATCGGCTTGGGCATGAACTTCGGCGCCGCGGTCTTTGGGTTGCTCCGGTGGATTATCCCGCTGTACCGCAAAATCGAATCTGTTTTCGCGCCTGCGTGACCGCCAAGCACACCCGCGCCGACCTTGACGAAGCCTTGAACATTCTTGCGGACACGCTGGTTCCGGCGTTGCTACAAAAGCAAACCGCCTGATGCGAAAATCCGCTCGCGGGTTGAGCTCGGAGAGGTTGGATGATGCCACAGCAGACTGAGACATTGTCTTCGCGGGTCGAAGCCACTTACAAAGCACGCGAGGTGGAGGGAGTTCTCGACCTGTACTTTTACAGGCCGATAGGATTTCGGCTGGCTGAGTTTTTCGCACATCTGGAAATACAGCCGGCGGCAGTGACGTTGCTGGCCGGCATCTGCGGCGTCATTGCGGGACACCTTTATTACTACCGTGATCTGCGCATCAACATGGTCGGTATGGTGCTTCACGTTTGCTCTAATGCGCTCGACAACGCGGATGGTCAGCTCGCGCGTTTAACGCGTCGGGAAAGCCGTAAAGGCCGCATCGTTGACAGCTTGGCGGACCATTTGGTGTTTGTGAGCATTTACCTGCATTTGGTTTTGCGAGCTCTGGCCGAAGGTTCCTCGCCTGCGATCTGGTTTCTAGCCTTTGCTGCTGGAATCAGTCACGCATTGCAAGGAGCATCGGCTGATTATTACCGCAGCACCTATTTGTATTTTGTAGCAAACGGAGCACGAGGCGGAATAGATTCCTCCTCTGGATTGCGCTCTGAGTATCAAGGATGGACGTGGCGTCAGCGGGCCTGGGACAAATTTCTCCTCGAGCTGTATTTGAATTTCACTCGCCAACAAGAAATGCTCGCGCCGCAATTGAGAAAGCTGCGCGAGACAACGACCGAACTGTTCCACGGCCAAATCCCAGCCTGGCTGGCGCAAGGTTATCGAAATTCCGCTGGCGGGACATTTAAGTGGTGGGGTTTATTGATGACCAATAGTCGAATGCTGGTTTTGTTTGCTCTCCTGTTCCTGGGACAGCCGGTTTATTACTTTTGGTTTGAACTAATCCCGCTGAATGCGCTGTTCGTTTACCTGCTTGTGCGTCAGGAAAAAATGGCTGAATCGCTGGAGCATCTCGTTATTGCGCGACAAAGTTCGACCTAGAACCCATCTCATAAACAGTGCTGTCATGTTGAGCGAAGCGAAACATCTCTGATTAGTTCCACCGCGTGCGCAATCACGACTGCTGGATGTATATTCTGACCAACAAACATTGCACGACCTTGTACATCGGAATCCCAAATAACATCGTGCGCCGTTTGTACCAGCATAGGTACGGCGAAGTGAAAGGCTTCACGAAACGTTACCGTTTGAATCGACTCGTTTGGCTTGAGCACTTTCGCAACGTCAAGGACGCAATCGCGTGTGAGAAGAAGCTGAAGGGTTGGCGCCGCAGCAGGAAAATTGCGCTTATCGAACAAACGAACCCACGGTGGCTTGATCTGAGTGACGACTGGGAGCAGCAGCCTAACGTCTATGACCGGCCTTGGGAGACAGAAGAATTGATCCGAGATTCTTCGCTTCGCTCAGAATGACACCGTGACTCGGTCGTAGCAGTTTGCATTCGTGTCGAACATCGAAGTTTCAAAAGTAACCTCTCGCCGGGAGCGCGACGCGTTCATCAAATTCCAATGGCAAATTTATACCGACGATCCGGCATGGGTTCCGCCGTTGATTATTGAACGAAAAGCGTTCCTCGACCGCAAGCGGCATCCGTTTTACAGGCACGGCGACGCCGCGCTGTTTCTGGCTCGGAAGAAGGGGCAGATCGTTGGACGAATCATGGCCAGCGACGATCCGAAGTATAACGCGTTGCACCAATCGAATGTCGGCTGCTTCGGTTTGTTTGAGTGCATCAACGATCACGATGTAGCTGCCGCACTCTTTGAACGTGCTGGGAATTGGCTTCGCGAAAAAGGACGCACTGAAATCATGGGGCCCATCGATTATTCAACCAATTACACCTGTGGATTGCTCATCGACGGATTCCAACATCCGCCGACGCTGCTTACCACCCACAACCCGCCGTACTACGAGCGTTTGATCGACAATTGCGGTTTCAGCAAAGTGGTCGACTTCTTCGCGTGGTGGTTCAGCGATCCGAGCGCGGCCACGGCGCGTTTGCGCAAGCTGGCCGCTCGTCTTGAACCGCGGGCGCGATTCGCAATTCGACGCGCCAATCTGCGGAATCTCGAAGCCGAGGCGGCCAATTTTCTCCGCATCTATGACGAGGCGTGGAAAGACAACTGGGGTTTTGTCCCGTTCACCGAGGCCGAATTCGACTACATGGCGGGGGAGATGAAACCGCTATTGCGCGACGATTTCACCGCCGTTGCTGAAAACAACGGCGAAGCGATTGGCTTTGCTCTGTGTCTGCCCGACATCAATGTGGCGCTGAAAAAAATAGGCGGCCGGCTGACGACCTTCGGAGTCCCGATCGGTCTGGCCAGACTGCTCTACTACAAGTCGCGCATTCGCAAAGCGCGTTACATCGCCATGGGCGTGCGGCCGCAGTTTCGTCGCCTCGGCGTGGCCGAAATGATGGTGTTGCGCACCATGGAAGCGGGCATGGTCAAATGTGGATTCCAAGCGGAGTTGAGCATGACGTTGGAGAACAATGTCATGATGAACCGTTTCATTGAGAGCATCGGAGCGAAGCGCTACAAGACATATCGAATTTTCAAAAGGATCCTTGGCTAATGAGCAAACCTCAGGACGGGTTCGTTTCACGGTTTTTGAATCGGCCGATTTCGCGTCGGATCACGAGCGTTCTGCTTAAGTTTCCGATCGATCCCAATGCGTGGACGATTTTCATTTTTGTTTTTCCGCTGATCGCCTCTGTATTTCTGGTACGCGGCGATTACCTCAGCGTCGTCATCGGCGCGGCCGTCTTTCAAGTGTTCAGTATCCTTGACGGTTGCGATGGCGAAATCGCGCGCTCGAAAAATTTAGAATCAAAGTTCGGAGAACGGCTGGATTACTTCTGCGATTTTGCAGCCAGCCTTCTCTACGTTCTCACTCTCGGGTTGGGACTTCACCGTTCGATTGAAGGAATCGTGTGTGCTGTGCTGATTACGGCCAACGAACTGCTCCTACGAGCTGGCAAGAGCAAAATGTCACCTGCTTGGTCCACGTCGCATGAGTCGTTTTACGCAAGGCACCGCGGAATGATCGGGCATTCCGGCCTGCACAATCTGGGTGAAGGATTTGTGTGGTGGCTTTTTCAGCTGACCAAGCGAGACATGGCTCTTTTCGTTTTTCTCATCCTTGCGTTACTTGGCTTGTCTAACTGGATTCTCCATCTTTGGACACTTGTCGCCGGCGTCAGTCTGGTTCTCAGCGCGATTGCCGCGGTCAGGGCAAGCAATGGCGCTGGCGACGTCGTGCCGCGCGAACCGCGCCCGTAATTGCGGGCAGGCAGTCGCTTGGCGGTATCGCATTGAGCTGTCACTCTAGCGTACCGCCGCTTGCATTCGCTCGGCGATTTGCTTCTCGGCAGATTGCAACATCTGTTGAGTGTCCACGTCCTGCCACCAAGCGTTGCCGATATCGATTGCACGCACTTTATTATCGCCTGCCATAGACCGAATTCCGTCGGCAAGGCTACAATCTTTTCGGAAGCTTTCCGACTTCGCCCGCTCGAGATAGTCGAAGAGTTGTAGCGGACAAACGAACAGCCCGGTATCAATCGCATCGTAATGCAGTAAGTTTTTTCCGATACCAGTGACCCTGTTTCTGCGCGTCTGGATTTTCATTGCATCGTCCAAATCGAAAATGGAGTCGAGCTTTCGATCTACTGCGATATTGAGCAAGGCGGGATCGAAATTATTTAGCAAACGGTCGATAATCGTGTTGTCGAAAATATGGTCGCTCATGGTGAGAAGAAAGGGGGCGTCTACGTGGCCGGCGGCAGCAAGAACCGAGATGCCATTCTGTTTCCGCCAATCACGATTTTCGATGAAGGACGCGGTAACGCCGGAAGGAATCAACGGCTCGACTTGCGCGATCATTCGGTCCATTTCATAGCCAACGACAAGGTGGACTCTCTGGATGCCGGCGCAGACTAAGGCGTCCAGAGTGTACAAAATCAATGGTCGACCAAGCACCGGAGCAACAGGCTTCAGGAAAGTTTTATTCGAATCGCGCAGGCGGGAGCCCTCGCCGGCCATCAAAATCACAGCTTCGGAGATCGCGGTCATAAACGAGCCATTCTGTAGGGCACGCTGACAGCTTCCCCTACAAGAGTAGGAAGAAGATCAAGAGTAAGAGGCAAGAGTCCGAGACAAGCAGAACTGACGGTCATATTCCATAATACCTTTTGAGTCCCCAGATCCGCACGCTCTGCGGAAGAAATCTGAAAATCAGCGGTCCAATTTTTGATTGAAACGCGTCGCCGACGGTTATCCGGGGCGGCGGTCGCACGCTGTTGATTAATTTGAGAACATGCTGGGCGACAAGATCCGGGCCTGGCGCTTTTTTCATGTTGCGCTCCGCGGTTTCCCAGGCTCTCGCGATTTTTGTGTCGTAGCGATCGGTTTTGGTCGCTTTGATTACGCTCTCGTTGAATTCGGTGGAAATGTCGGCCGGCTGAAGGTCGACGATATACACGCGCGAATTGGCTAACTCGAGTTGAATTGACATGGTAAACGCCGCCAGCGCTGCTTTTGAGGCGTTGTAAGCCGCCATGAACGGCACTGGAAGCCGAGAAGCTAGCGAAGTGACGTTGACGATCAAACCTTCTCCGCGCGCCTGCATGTGGCGCAGCGCGAGTTGCATCAGTTGGATTTGACCGAAAACAAGAATTTGAAACTGGCTGGTGATGGTCTCCAGAGGAACGAGCTCGGCAGGGTCGAAGTGGCCGGCCCCAGCGTTGTTGATCAAAATGTCAATGTGACCGGCGTCTGCGAGCGCAGCATTGAATGCCTCATCGATAGAATGTCGGTCCGCCAGATCGAGCCGCACTGCATGCAATCGCGGCACTTTTGGGATGCGTTCCAAATTTCGCGATGTGCCCCAAACCTCGTGACCCTGCGCCGCAAGTAATTTCGCAATGGCGAGCCCGATGCCGGAGCTCGCGCCAGTGATAAGAATCTTCTTCAAGGCGGAGTCATCCCTTCACTTAGAAAATGCGATACATCGTGGTGCTTTCACAAATCACAATAAAGCGCGAAAATTCCGGTGTCGGGGAAGTTGCCAGCCGGCAGCACGTGCGAGCCGGCGCTCTTGTGTATAGATCGCCTGGATTTTTCAAACGCCGTGGCGGCAGAGTCTACAATGACATATTGTAAAACACAGCAAATTCGCTGCATTACAACACTGCTTTGTTTAAGAGACCACTTCCGGCCTGAGGCATTTCGTGCTGTGGATTCTGGTTACGAACGGCGGCACCGGCGCGATGGCGCGCTGCAAAACAATGCCGCAAGCCAGTGCTTCGTCGTCGGGATGGGGCGTAATCAGCATCAATCTCGACTCAGATGTGAACAGTGGACCGGACATAAGAACCAGCTCTTTCAAAGGGAAAAACAATCAGTGCTAATCAGGAATCCATCACGATCAGTCCCTGTGCCAGGTATAATGTTCAAACGGAATAAAATGTCGAGCAACTGCTTGGGCCCAGAGCAAGACCAAACCGTGGGATGGCGATGTCGACTCAAATGTATGCGAACCCGCTGCGAGAAACCGCGCGCCATTGTAAGGGATTCCGTCAATCGTACCCGAGACATTTTCCGTGCGGGAAATGATTTCATAGGATGCGGGAATTGTTACTGCGAACTCGCACCGACGCGGATTCGTGGCTGAAGGTTTCAATTCCTTGCCTGCTATCCGCAGGTTGTTTGTCACCGTCAAGTAATTACGTCTCACAAAACGGGATGTGTCACTCGGGAATGTTCTGATCAGCGTGGTAGCTACCACGCAAGTGTGTGTCTCCACACATCTTTGCGGAGCGTTGTCCACAATAAGCCCGCGCTGAATAGCCGATTTCGTGATCGTTTCATAAACGGCGCGAACACCGCGCTGTCGAAAGACCGTTTCGCCTTTGCAATCGAGGACGTAATCGCCCGGTTTTAGCAGCGTAAGCACGTTCCGGAGCAAATCGGTCTCCCGCTTGGTTCTGTCTTTCCAAATCGGTTGCATTGCAATGAGAATAAAGATTTCGCCAACGGCGAGAAACACCGGGACAGGGACTCGTCGAAGGATTTGGCCCCCGTTCCACTTAAAACTGATCAACTTAGTGGAGGCAGCAAGCAGCGCGCCGCTGCAAAGCACGGCAACCAACGGATAAAATGGCGGATCGTCATCATGACTTCTCACGGGCCAGAAAGTCTTGAAGGCGAGGAAATAGGAAGTACAAACCATCAGGATAAAGACGCGCCGGAACGCCAAACCCGCACCATCTGTAGCGCTAATCATTCGCCGGGCGACGTAAAGGATAACCGGTAGCGCAATGATAATTGTTAGCGTGAGATGGATTCTGTAAGCGAGAGAGAATGCGCCAGGAGCCAGGAAATTGAAGTTGAACACGCAATATCGGAAATCTGGCCAGAGCCCTTTGAAGGCGAAGAAGATCATTATTGTTGCAGGAATAGTCGCTGTCGAAGCAACAAAGGCGGCGAGGCACTGCACCAGATGAGTCCAGGAGAGGGCCAGGTTTCGGCGTCCAACGAGCAACAGCGTCAGCAGCGCTGCGAGAGCAATCGACAGTAAAAACAGAATCGACTTCATCGAGACGCCGAAACAAAGTCCAAGCAAAAGACCGGCGACGAGAGCGCGACGCGCAGTCAGCGGACCGGTGACTAGTACCGTAATACACAACAACCAGAGCGGCGCCCAAAGATTATCCGTTCGAAATTCGAGCGAAATAAAATGATAGCGGGTATAAAGACCGGCGAGGATTACAGCCCAGATGCCGGCCCGCCTGGAAAAAAGGCACGTGCCGATTTTGTAAGTGCACCCTGCCGCGACGAAATACATGGGCAGCAGAACGAATCGCATCACATAAAGAATGGTGGCGCGATCGCCGATGAATCCGAATATCGGCGCAAACGTGATATGAAACAGCGGCATATGATTGTCGAACAGATCGCGGTATTGCACGAAGCCGCGTGCCCAGGCCCAGATCACGTGAAGATGCTGCGGTTCATCGCTGTCAAACCTGTAGTGCAGGATATTTACGACCCTGATCACGATCATCAGCGCGAAAAGAACTGCTGCGGCGATGAATTCGCCCGGACCAGACATTTTGAAATAAGTCGCGCCGCGCCGCGCAAGCGATATGTGTTGCAAAGTTGTCGGTGTTGCTTGCTCGAGCGCCATGTCGAAATGAAAGCCGGTGTGCTTTAATTCGATGCGGAAATTTTTTCAGCGCATTTCCGCACCGATTCCACAGCTAATAGCCCGAAAGTGAGCGATTGGAACTGGCCGAGTGAATCGATTTTGCATTTTATACCATCACACCATCCCAGCAGAACGACGAGCGGAATGCGCCATAATCACCTTTGTTGACTCCGACCTTGCGGCGCTTGGCCAGTTCACTTTAAGGCGAGGCGTGCCGCGCGATCATCACAGCTCCGCGTTCCCGGTCTCTTCCAAAGCAATACCTCGGCGCTTATGGGTGCATTGTGACCATTTTTGTGAGCGGCAATAGCGAGGCCGATACCGGAGCTGGCACCGGTGATAAAAATGCGTTTCATGACGAGCGGCGCCGTTCGACAAGATAAAGTCGGACACGGCGATTCTGAGGGTAAATCAACATTGAGCGTCTGAAAACGGCGAGCTCTATCAGGTAAAAATCTTTCCGCTTGAGAGATAGCTCGTCGGTATAAACCGCTGCCGCATTCCGTAACACTTCCTCGTCCTCCGCGGTGGGGACATGGTCCAATATTTTGAATTGCGGCGCGTACCACTGAGCGGAACGGCACACAACGGGTAGAATCAAGAGCACGTTGCCGCGCTTCGAGGGCGGATAAAGTTTTTCCAAATAGCGTACGAACCGGACTGCTGGCGCTTCATCACGGTGATTCTCTATGGCCAATGGAACCACGATGTACAGGAGCAATGCCGGAACGCAGATTGCCGACAAGTTCCACGGTTTTGGTAATCGTAAAAAGCCGCGGAGCATTATGACAAGAAGCGGCGGAAAGACCATGAGATAGTATCTTTGATCGCCGGGAAGCGCGATAAAGACAATCGCAATGTCAACTAAGAGCCAGGGACCGTGAAATCTCCAAAATCGCTGATCGATCGCTTCGCGTCCGAACCGAAAATAAACGATGATCGCACACGTTGTAAGAACGATACCGGCTGCAAGCACTCGAGGCGATTGAATGAAGCCGAACCCTTTCCAAAACCACCCGAGAATGTGCCTGACGATCCGCATTCCGAGGTAGTGAGGACTCCAATCGCCCGCCCCGATGTAAACGGACGGCAGGTTTAAGCGCCAGCGCCATTGGCCGTATGCGAGCTCGGGATACACACGCCAGAACAGCTCATTTGGCCGCAATTGAGACTGGATGTACCACATCGGCAGAAGCCAGGTTAGACAACCCGCGATTAGCGCCGCGTAGGCAAACCACCATGTTTTAGCGTTTACACAGCTTTTCTTAAGCGGAATGCCAAGAACCACTGCAACGACAGGAAACAATTGCGGCCGTGTCCCAGCCGCGGCGGCCCCAAGGAGAGCAGCCCAAACAATCAGGCCGCGCTTCTTCTGCTTTAAGAAACAGATCGCGGCAAGTAACTCCGCGCTCATGAAACCTGCTGCCAGCATGTCCGTCACCGCCTTCGTAGCCGTCATCCAAACAACTGGCGTGATCAGCAAACAACTTGCGACCCACCATGCGAGCCTTTCGGAAAACTCGACGCGAATAATCGAGAACCAGGCCGCGATGAAAAGCGCACCGCCGAACGCCGAAGCGCAGTAAAGCGATGATTCGGTTCCGATATGGAAAAATCTTGTGCCCAGCCAACCGAAGAAAATAAAAAGCGGATAACCAGGTGGGTGCGGCTGATGATGCCAGAGGTCGAACGAGCGCACGCCCATTGCAAATTGCACAGCATCGATGTCATCGAGCGCCGGCGAATGTGTGAAAAAGTAAAGTGCGAAGGCTGCAAGAAAAAGGAACACGGCTTTCATTACGGATTGCTGGCCGGAATCGCCTTGTTCCATCTCGGTTGAAGTCATAGTGACCGGTGCATTCGTTGTTGTTCGGGTATCGATTCGTATTTTAACTGTCAGGCTGCTGCAAGATAGTCCTGTGAGTGGAGTGTAATTGTTATCCGTGTCGTCTCGAAAAATTCTCTGACCATACGATGTCGACCTTGTTCCCATGTTTCCGCTGATTTCCGCGGTCCTTGTTATTTTGATTGCGCTGCGCTTCACACTGCTGCGGCCGGGTGTGAGAAAGCGCCGCCAACAAGTCCGTTTCATTCGTGAAACGTTGGCCGCCAGGCGCACCTTCGATAACCGGCGCGTAATCGCGTCACTATCGACCGTGCCCGACCGGATCAACAATTTGAGGCCGACGATCCGGTCCCTTCTAAAGCAAACACGCCCGCCGGATGAGATCATCCTGGCCATTCCGGAATTTTCGGTTCGCGAGCGGCGACCTTATGTCGTGCCGAAATATATTTCGCAGTTGCCGCGCGTCCGTGTCTTGCATTGCGCCGAGGATTGGGGGCCAGCAACGAAGTTTATCGGCGCGATTCAGGATGAGCTGGCAGCGGGGCGGGAGAATACGTTGATCATGGTCGTAGACGACGATCGGCTTTATCCGCGCGATGCGCTTGAAACTTATCTTTACTTCAGCGAGCAATTGCCGAACGCAGCCCTTTGCTTTCGCGGAGCCGCCATGCCGTCCACTTTAGACTGGGACGATGCGAAAATGATTTATGCGAAGGACCTTCGCGAGCCGCGCCCCGTAGCCGTAATCACTGGGTGCGGAAGTTACCTTGTGCGAGCGCGGTTCTTTGACCGATCGCTCTGGGATTATTCAGGAGTCCCATCCGTGGCGTTTTACATCGATGACATTTGGATTAGCGCATTCCTCAGCCGCCGCGGTGTGAGAAGATATGTTGTTCCGGCCTCGGCTATGATGCGCAGCGTGCGTCGGCAGCGACGGACTGTGTCGCTAAACAAGATCCCCGGCCGTCAGAAACTCAACAATGAAACGATCGCGTTTTTTCGCGACGCTTGGGATATTATTCGGCCATGCTGATAACACCTACGGGCACGGCGTTGGGTTTGGATGCAGCGTCGAGCTGCTCTAGCACCGCGGCTATTACGTCTTCCAAAGTGATTGCGCTAGTGGCACGCTCAGCAAATCCGCGTTTGTAAAAGAATTCTTTGATCAATGGCGAAACAATCTTTCTCTGAAGACCATAATCATGGATTTCCCACGGACTCGTACAAGTAAAAAGACTGACACATCGCACCTCGCTGCCCAGTGCCAGATGCATTGGAAGAGTGTCACCGCTAACCAGACATCGATGATTCCAGACATCCCCCAGGTGCTCAAGAACCGATGATCTTTTGGGCAAGACGTTCACGATCAAGCCGTTTCTTTTCAGTGTGCGCTCGAGGTCGTCATAGTATGCCCAGTTTTTCATGGGCCAGATCAGTCCTGCCTGTGGTGCAATAGCGACATCTCCCTTCAGGCCAGTGTTCGTCGGCTCAGGTAAACAGTAGCGTTCGCCTTCGAACCGCCATCCTAAACCTTCGAAGATCAATTCCTGATAGGTACGCCGATTCTCGTACTTGAGTTGGTCGGCTTGCTGCTTGCCGTATCTACTTAAAATGCCCAGATCAAACCACGGCCGCGAGTCATCGGTGTAGCGCAAAGAGTTCCCTGAATCGAGATACGCGCCAAATAACTGTTTATATTCAAGAAGCTTGAGAAAAGATCCGATTTCCTGCGTGTCCTCAAGATTGATGACAAGGTCATATAGGGTGCCTTTGGTTTGGTCTCGCTGCTCCCAACAAACACATTTTAGACCTTCCTTCACGCCTTCGAGCAAGACGGTATTTTTTGCTTCGGTTAGCCATGTAATCTGGCCACCGAGCCGTCTTAATAGAGTCGTGGTTCGGACCACGTCTCCGGCCGCACCGAGTTTGATAATCAACACGTTCATATTGGGGCGACCAAAGAGTTCGGCTTACGGGCGTCGGAGATGGAAGTACCAATGGTGCCGCCACCACTGAACGCCGAAGACTGCGAGGAAAACCGCAGCGCTGGTGACTTGTCCGACAACTCCACTTAGAAATCCTCGGCAGATCAGAGCGGGAACAATCGCGAGTCCTGCGGCGATCAGCGGGGGACTGATATCGCTCCAGGAGTCTTTCCAGTGAAATACCCACCGCAGAGTCGCGTAACGCAGGAGCCCTTGGACGACGTACGGAAGGAGAATACCGACTGCCGCGCCCAATGGTCCAAAGCGCGGAATTAAGCAGAGAAGCCCGGCAAACGCGACGACGCATGTGATCGACGAATGCAGAAGGTTCAGACGCGGCCGTTGGACCATGATGACCGTTTCGCCCAGGGAAACAAAGGCATTGGTAGCACTGGCCAGAGCAACGATGCCCAACCAGAGGCCGCCCTGCCAAAATGCTGGACCGTAAATGAGCAGAATCGTGCTGCCCGCGAGCGACAGGACCGCAACGAGTGGCAACAAAATCCAGAGCATCCACTGAGCGAGCCGCGCGTAAGTCGCCGCCGCTATTTGGTGATCGCCCGTCGCGGTCATGCCGGCCACGACCGGTGCGAAGATCGGGTTAAAAGCCTGATTCACTTTTCGTAGGCCGTTCGCGGTGCCGATGACTGCACTGTAAACACCGACGGTTGCAAGGGTCACACCGGGCGCGCGTCCAACGAAGTAGCCGAGCATGAGAAGATCCAAGCGGGCAATGAACGCGTTAATCAGCTGATAAATGCTGATCGGCGCCGCATACCCGAGGAGTGACCGCGCTTCGGCGAAAGGCGATACAACAGTCGCTTGCGGGGGAACATGGCGAAACAACTTTGAGGCGAGCGCGAGTGCAATCAATCCTGATGCTGCGGTTCCAACGATTGCAGCCACCTCCGGCGAGGACTCTTTGAAGCCGACGGCGAGTGCAAGCAAGAATGCGAGTGTTGTCGCAATTGGCTCGGTCATCCCGCGAGAGTAGATGTCGTGTTGCATTACCTTCATCCCGCGCGAGATCGCGGTACTGATGCGATAGAGAGCCAGACCCGGCATTGCGCAGAGAACCAGCGCAAGCGCGGAAACCATTTGCGGCTGTATGTGTAGACGGTTGTTAAAAAACCGGAGCCCCACGATCACAATGCCAGCAGTGACAATAGACTGCG
>WNGE01010615.1_pt1 | contig 13500 bp, 10 predicted proteins | sample 5400651 | NCBI WGS metagenome assembly WNGE01 (sample SAMN13153370, study PRJNA577476) | soil metagenome | isolation source: 60 cm soil or saprolite under grassland replicate 2 | place: USA:California | collected 2016-06-15 | reverse complement strand
GTCTCCTCATCCAGCCCCCGCCCCGCCAGATACTCCCGCGCCCGCGCCCCCTCCGGCCTGCGCAGGCATTCTTGAAAGAACGCACAGGCGCGCTCATGAACGTCAAGCAGCACGGTTCGCAGCTTGGCCTCTTTCGCCTCAGCAGGGCTGCTAAAGCTGGTTTTCGGGAGAGGAATGTTCAGCTTTTGCGCGACCGCTCTCACCGCCTCCGGAAAAGTAATGTTCTCGATTTTCTGCACGAAGCTGAACACATCGCCCGACGCCCCGCACCCAAAGCAGTGAAAGAACTGCCGCGTGGCATGCACCGAGAACGACGGCGTGTTCTCGCTATGAAACGGACACAGCCCCGAAAAATTCTGCGCTCCAGCCTTCCTCAGCTTGACGTAATCGCCGACCACGCGGACGATGTCCGCCTGCTGCTTGAGCGTGTACGCGAAATCGCCAGCGTTGGCCATGGATGGAGTGGTCCGTTAGGAATTGTGCGGGAGAGAATCGCCGAAGGGAATTAGCAAGTGAAGGGCAGCTGTGGGAAAGCTGTGGGAATCAGGAAACAGGTGTGGAGGACAGAGGAAAGTATTGTAAGTTTTAGGAAACAGGTCCCGTTTTCGAGATCTCTCCTTCACTTGAGCGTGCAGTAGCCGGGGAATCGCGAAAGCTCGCAAGTACATTGCCGCTATCAGAAATTATTTGGAGATTAAGAATGTCCGAACACTTCGGTGTCTACATCCGCCAGAGAGACATGTGGCATCTTGAGAACGTCGCAAACAGAGAAGCCGCCGAACTCTCAAAACAAGTGAACGAAGGGTTCGGCCTTGAGACCTTGATCGCGGGACCGTGGACATACTTCCCTGAATGGCTGGAATCGTAGAGTCTGCGCCGAACGGAGCAAACCACTCCACAACAACATTGACCCATAACTCATGTTGCAGTACATTTTGCTTCCGCAACCTCTTCAAGGCTCCAGGCCAAATCTGTTCTTCTAAAATCTCACCTGATGGAGGGCTTATGCCAAAAGGAATCGTGCTGTTCTGCCTGATTCTCGGTTGTTGTCTCTTCGCTACGTTAGCTGCCGATCCGCTTCAGCAAGCAAATCCTGCACAGTCACAAGAAGCCTCCAGCGCGGCGAAAATGCCGACGCCCGCTGACGGTTACAACGTCCACGTGTTAGCTCCCCATCTGGTCGATGGCAAGCAGATGGGCCCGTACCATCATTACTGCAAGGTGATGGCGCCTGACCCACAGATTGTTTGCTTGATTTATGAATCCACCGATCCCAATGCCAGGCTGGCGCAGGTGGAATGGATTTATGCCAAGAAGCTGACTCGTCCGGCAGTCTCGCTGAAGGACTGGAACAAGAACTGGCACGACCACGCGGTGGAGATCGCCGGAGGACGCGTCCAGGTGCTCGATCTGCCGCCGGACAAAGCCAAAGAAGTTGCCGATACCGTTGCTACCACCGATGGCATGATTTATCACTTTTATTTTGATGGAAATTTGCCCAATGGAAAAACCAGTGTCGCACAGGCGGTCGGACACAAGCCGCTAAGCGAGGCGGAGTATAAAGCGTCTATGGCGGCGAAGTAGGCGCGATTTGTCATCCAAGAGCGACGCCAGGGATCTGCATTAAGAAACAGCAGATTCCTCGGGACTGAAGTCCCTCGGAATGACAATTGTCTTTTGTTCTTTCTAGATCCTCAGTTCCACCACGGTCGCCCCCGCTCCGCCCTCGTTCTGCGGAGGTTCGGTGACCGATCGCACATTGCACGCACGTGGCGGCATCGCGTCAAGTCTCATTTCCCCGGCCACGGTGCGTCGGGATCAAAGCTGCGGCGGATGGCTAAAACCACTTCCCTCATCCGCGTGCCTGAAAGGATGCGTCTCTCTTCCATGAGTAACCCGCGCTTGGCAAGAACTTGAATGAAGTGTCCTTTCACGAAAGAGGGTCCCGGTAACCCCGTCTCGCCGGGTGTCAATTGAATGACGGTTGGCCCCTCCGGGCCGCTGCTGCTCAACGGAACGATCAGAACCGAGTCTCTTCGGCTGCTGAGATTTCTTTCATCGAGAGAAACGATCAGTACCCAATGGCGAATGGGCGGACTGCCTAAGTTAGCGGTCCAGATCTCTCCTCGGCGCGGCAGCGGACTACTGATCAAAGTCGATCCCGGCTGCACTCTGAGAGAGCGCCGCCTCAAGTCGTCTCTCCTCCGCCGCCTCTTCGTCGGTCATGTCGGCAAAATACGCAGCCGTGTCGTTCGCCAGCCGTTCGCGATTCTGATAAACGAGGAGTTGCCGTACAGCGAGGTCAATAGCCTCAGCCAGCGTTCGGGCCTCGCCCCGTTTGATCGAATCTTCCAAAAAAGAGAGAGTGTTCGAAGAGATCGTGGTTGAGATCTTCTGCCTGGTTAGCCGGACGGGTGTCGCCATCTAAATGTCCCCCAGTTATCGGACATTATATCAGAGTATTATCGGGCATGATATTTGTAGACGCTATCAAGCCTGATATCATTAAGTTACAGTCTCAACTCCACTACCGTCGCCCCCGCTCCGCCCTCGTTTTGCGGAGGCTCGGTGACCGACTCAACATGTGGATGCCTCTGCAAGAACTGGCGCAGCGCTTTGCGCAGGATGCCCATGCCGCTGCCATGAACTACGCGCACGCGCGCCACTCCGGCGAGGAATGCGCGGTCCACGAATCTTTCGACTTCGCGCGTGGCGTCGTCCACGGTGCGCCCGATGACGTTGATCTCGGACGGAACGCTCTGGCCTTCGCTCTCCAGCGAGACTGAAATGCCGTGTGCCCGAGCTGCCTTGACCGGAGACTCGGCCGCCCGCGCCAGCACCTCGGCAATGTCAGCGCGGCCGATTTTCATCTTCATAGCGCCGATTTCGACTTCGAAGTGATTGTCATCAATCTTGCGGGTGACTCGTCCTGCGCGGCCCACCGATTTGAGCTTGACCGTGTCTCCTTCAGAGACATGCTTTACCACCCGCGGCTGAGCGTTGGGATCGCCCTGATCGGCGCCCGTGCTGTGCGCGACTACGGTCGAATCGAATTGCTCGCGAAAATCGCGGCGGAGCTTGGCAATGCGGCGCTCGGCATCTTTCGAGACCTTCTGCGCCGCTGCCCGCTCCTGGACGGCGTTGACCGCCTCGCGCGCATGATACTCAAAATCGCGGAACAGGCTCTCCAACTTCTTTTCCATTTCTTTGATTTTGGTTTGCTGGTCTTTTCGGCCCTCGGAGGCAAGTCTCGCCTTCTCGCGCTCGACTTCTTCTTCCCGCGTCTTTAGCCGGAAACGCTCGGCTTCGGCTTCGCGCAATTCGGCATGCAGGCGATCAAGAAATTCAGAAACATCTCGCGCCTGTGCTCCCATCCGCGAGCGGGCAGCTTCTATGATCGAAGCATTCAATCCCAGCCGCCGTGCGATGTTGATTCCTGCGGACGCACCCGGCACGCCGATTCTCAACTCGTACGTCGGCTGCAGAGTGCTCTCGTCGAATCCGACGGAAGCGTTCACGACCCCGTCCGTATTCGCTCCATAGACTTTCAACGAAGTGTGGTGGGTCGAGATCACGGTTATGCAGCCGATCTGCCGGAAGTGCTCGGCAATGGCGACAGCTAAAGCAGCGCCTTCTTCGGGATCGGTGGCGGAGCCTAGCTCATCGAGCAGCACCAGCGAATGCGGAGTCGCAGTGCGTGAAATGAAATCGATGTTGGTGACGTGCGCGGAAAAAGTCGAAAGATTCTGCTCGATAGACTGGTAGTCACCGATGTCTGCGAGCATCGAGTCGAAAATCGGGAGTTCTGCGCGGTCTGCCGGAACCGGAATGCCAGATTGTGCCATGAGAGCCAGAAGGCCGACGGTTTTGAGAGCAACCGTCTTTCCTCCGGTGTTCGGGCCAGTGATGATGAGCTGACGAGTCTCGGCTTCGAGCTCGACGGTAGTAGGGACGACCTGCGCCCCTTTGGATTTGAGATTTCGCTCGAGCAGGGGATGACGTGCATTAAGCAAGACCAGCCGGGTCTTACCCGGCTCGGACGGCCGAGAGCGGCCGTCCCCACGTGGACTTTGCTGACCTTGGCTCGCTGTGTCGGCCAAGGCAATCGGCACGCAGTTGTAGTCTTCGGCGAAACGAGCTTTGGCGAATTGCAATTCCAGTTCACCCAGAACTTCGGTCGCAGCGCGGATTGCGTCGGCGTGTTCGCCGATGAGACGGGTCATCTCCAGCAGGATGCGATGAATCTCAGCCTGCTCTTCCTCCAGCAATCGCACGAGCTCGTTATTCTGCTCAATGGTTTCCAGAGGCTCGATAAAGACGGTCTGCCCGCTCGAACTCGCGCCGTGAACTACACCCTGCACCCGCCGCTTCTGCTCGGTCTTTACGGGTATAACGAAACGCTCACCCCGAATGGTGACCAGTTCCTCCTGAACCGTTCCGCCTTCGGCCAATCGGCGCAAATATGCGCGCAATGAATCCTGAAGCGCGCGCTTTTGTTTTTCGATGTCGCGGCGGATGCGTGCCAATTCCGGAGATGCGCGGTCTTCCAGCGTTCCGTCAGGGCGAATCTTGTTGCGAAAGGCGCGCAGGAAGTCAGTGAAATCAAGAATGCCCGTCGAAATCTGCGCCACCGCTTTCCACTCCAGCGTCATGGCAGAGGGCGGATTCAGCTCGATCTCCCGCCACTCGGCGGCGCGGTCAACCACCAGCACGATGTCGCGGATTTCCCCGGTTTCAAGCGCAGCGCCCACGATTCGGGCTTTCTCCACCGATTGACTCACGTCCAGCAGGCCGGAGAATTCAAAGCGTCCACCAACGCGGCGGAATTCTCGAATTTCGGTGGTGAGCCGTTGCTGGGTTTCGATCCATTCGCGGTCAGAAGAAGCAACGAGCAACGCAACCTTAGCCCGTCCAAGCGGAGAAGGTGCATAGCCTCGAAGCAAATCGCGGAGAGATTCGAACTCCAGCACGCGTGCGGTAGTGTGGGCAAGCGGGGTCGGCACAGAAATTCATGTTACAGCGATGGGACAAGACCGGCCAACGATCAGTGACCTCAAAATCGGAAGGTGTTCAGGCCTTGGCCGCTAACGTTTTGGAGGTTATCGCGCTTTGCGCTGCCGGGAACCGCAGCACGAAAACGGCGCCGCCTTCAGTGCGGTTATGGCAACTGATCTGACCCTGGTGGTCTTGCACTACGCCATAGGTGGCGCTGAGGCCCAGGCCGGTTCCCTTCCCGACTGGCTTGGTTGTATAGAAGGGATCAAAGACTCGTTTGGGATCGCGAATGCCAGGCCCAGAATCGGCAAACTCGATGACAATTTCGTCTGACTCAGAACGCGCACTCACGGTAAAGACTCCGCCGCCGACCTCGTCTAAAGCGTCCATTGCGTTGCCAATGATCTCGAGGCAGCACTGAAAAAGTTGGCTGGCGCTGCCGCAGATGGGAGGCAGAGTTGGATCGATATTGGTTTCCAGCTTAATTTTTTTGCTCTCCAGCAGAAGCATTTGCATCTGTAGCGCGCGCCGAAGTAGAGAACCCATATCGAGCTCGGCTTTGTTTCCTGGCGACTGCTGCGCAAAGTGTAGAAGACCGGAAACCAGTTCGCGGGTACGCCGGGCCTGCTGTCCGATTTTTTGCGCCATGGAAACTTGAGCTGGCTCGAGAGCGGTGTTCGCGGCCATAAGATCTGAGTACCCTAGGATGGCGGTGAGAGGATTGTTGATTTCGTGTGCAGCGCCGGCAACCAACTGTCCCAGCGACGCCAACTTTTCCCGCTGCACAAGCTGAGCTTGCACACGCTGAAGATTTTCCAGGCTCTGGCGGGATTCATCGAGCAGGCGAACCAGTTCGCGGTCGAGCAGATATTGACGGATAAAAACCAGGCAACCTTGCACCAGCATCGCGGCCAACGTAACTAGAATCCGAAACTGGCGAAGACGGGGGGGGAGCTATCAGAGAACCATGCCCAATATCCCAGCACGGGCAACGACAGGATGGCCAACATGGCGAATCTTGGCGCCAAAGTCATCCAGCGACGCTCACACGGCGGGACTCGTTCGCAAGCGGGGTTGAGCTCAAGCGCCAATACGCCTGCCCAGATAAACCAGCATATTGACGCGACAAAACCGATATCGTAAATGCTACCCGTATGGTAGCTACCACGAGCAATCGCGGCATTGATTAACTCTGAAATTACGCTATACAGTGCTGTCGCCAGAAATAAGTTCCAATAAATCTTTTTCCAAGCTCCACGGGTGCTGAAGGCCAACACGCCTAAGCCTGCCAGAAATGCCATATTTTCCAGCGTATATAAAAGGTCATAGTTGGGACTGTATACCGAGGTATTTAAGACAACGTACTCATCAGGAAAAACAATGAATGCATAGAGGAACACCCACCATACCAGCAGCATCAGGAAATTCAGCGTGCTGAAGTATGGTTTGTGTTGTTCGAGCGGACGGTGCGGACGCACAGCCACCGCGGCCATCATTGGAACCACATGGAGAAAGAGGATGATGTCGCCAACGAACGGGTCTGGAAGATGCCGGCGCAGGGCAACTTCATACATCGTCCACCCAAGCTGATTTAGGAGCCACATTGAACAACCGATGGCCATCAAAGACCAGAACAGCCTGGTTGGGCCGCGGCCACGTGCCGCGTTGAGTACCATCACGACAGTTGTGAGAATAAAAAGGAATAGCTGCGTAACGTCGGCGACTGCGGTCAGTGTGAAGCCGGGACGCAAACTGAGGGACACGGCTGCATAGGCCAGAACTGTACTTCCTATGCAGAGAGCCCACCAGCGCTGGCGTTTGGTCATGAGTAATCGGCATTCTATTCGAGTACGGTTCGCGGCAGATTCATACGATTGCGAGCGCTAGTTACTTAAGTACCAGCGGGATTTAGCGTTGGACGATCGCCTGCACGGTAACCGATACATTTTCAAGAGCAGGGGCTAAACCTAGATCCGGTTTGCTAGAATCACCGTGAGTCCGGTGTGCGTCTTACCTATATGTCTTTTCCTACTACCCGCCTTCGCCGCCTCCGCCAAAACGAGCAATTGCGCTCCCTCGTGCGTGAAACTCGGTTGAGTCCGGAAGCTTTCGTTTACCCCCTGTTTGTCTGCCCGGGCGAAGGCGTGCGGAAGGAAGTGCGCTCCATGCCGGGGGTGTTCAATTTTTCCATCGATGAAGCCGTAAAGGAAGCCGGCGAGGCGCGCTCTCTCGGCGTTCCTGCAGTCGTCCTTTTTGGATTGCCGGAAACGAAAGATGAGATGGCGACTGGGGCGTGGTCAGCCGATGGAATCGTGCAGCAGGCAGCGCGCGCGATCAAGCGGGAGATCCCAGAGCTGGTCATCGTTGGTGACGTCTGTCTATGTGAATACACCTCGCATGGGCATTGTGGCATTGTGCGCCCCACCGGGCCGCAGTCGCTAGGAGCGGCGGTGGCACATCCACCGGCATCTACGGGCGAATACGAGATCGTGAATGATGCAACGTTGGAGTTGCTCGCGCGGACTTCGGTTTCCCTGGCGCGGGCTGGGGTCGACATTGTTGCTCCTTCTGACATGATGGATGGGCGGGTCGCCGCGATTCGCAGGGCGCTGGACGAAGCTGGGCTGGCGAATACTCCAATCCTCTCTTATGCAGCGAAATTTGCTTCCGGTTTTTATGGACCGTTTCGCGAAGCGGCTGATTCCGTGCCGCAGTTTGGAGATCGCCGGTCTTACCAAATGGACGGCGCCAACCTGCGCGAGGCCATGCGCGAGATCGAACTCGACATCGAGGAAGGCGCGGACATCATTATGGTTAAGCCAGCGATGCCATATCTCGACGTGATCGCCGCAGCGCGAGAGCGGTTTGACGTGCCGTTGGCTGCGTATCAAGTGTCTGGCGAGTATGCCATGATCGAAGCTGCTGCCCGCAATGGCTGGATCGATCGCGAGCGGGTGATCATGGAGTCGCTGATGTCGATTCGGCGGGCTGGGGCGAGCATTATTCTGACGTACTACGCCAAGGAAGCAGCAAGGCTGCTGGCGTAACAGGCTGCGGAACCGCGCTTAAGTGATTTCTAACAAACTTGCGGTGCCTAGCGATTTTCGAGAAACCTGCCTATTCACAACAATGAGACAAAAAGCAGATTCCTCCCGCCCTGCAGGCGTTCGGAATGACAATATTTGTGTAATTCAGTGTAGCCGTCCCATGGTCGAGACGCTGGTCTAGAATCATTCGTTTGTCTGGGATCATCTGATCGTACTGAGGAAGGAAACTTGCCTGAAACTACGTACGACGTTGCAATTGTCGGCAGCGGACCAGCCGGATATACCGCTGCCATCCGCGCCGGACATTACGGATTGAAAACTGCGCTTATTGAAAAAGACAACGTGCTGGGCGGAACGTGCCTGCACGTGGGCTGCATCCCGACAAAGGCGCTGCTGTTCAACGCAGAGATTTGGGATCACTTGAAAGACGCAAAAGAATTCGGCATCGAAGGCGTGGACGCGCGGAAGCTGAACTGGGCGGCGATTCAGGATCGCAAATCAAAGATTGTCGGCAAGCATGCCAAAGGTCTCGAGTTCCTGATGAAGAAGAACAAGGTCGAGACGATTCGCGGGTATGGCAAGGTGGCCGGCCCGGCGTTGAACGGGATGCATACAGTCGAAATTGCGAATGATGGAAGGACGAGCCATATTAAAGCGAAGAATGTAATTCTCTCGACTGGTTCGGAGGCGCGCATGCTCCCTGGTCTTCAGCCGGATGACCGCATTCTCACCAACATCGAAATCCTGGCGCTCAAGGAAATTCCCAAGTCGCTCGTCATCGTAGGGGCCGGGGCTGTGGGCGTGGAGTTCGCTTCGATTTATCGTTCGTTCGGATGCGAAGTCACGATTCTCGAGATGCTGCCGCGCCTGGTACCAATTGAAGATGAAGAGATCTCCAAAGAATTGGCTCGGATATTTCGCAAGCGAGGAATTAATTTTCATACAAGCGCCAAAGTCGAGAAAATTGCCAAGACGAAATCAGGAATCGCGGTGGCGTTTACGGTTGACGGCAAGCAGCAGAAGATTGAAGCCGAGAAAATTCTGATCGCCGTTGGCCGCAAACCGCGCACAGAAAACATTGGGTTAGAAAAGACCAAGATCAAGCCCGACCGGGGCTTTATCCAGACGGATAGCTGGATGCAGACTTCTGAACCCGGCATTTACGCCATCGGCGACATCGTGCTGGGCACGCCGCAGTTGGCGCACGTGGGGGCGATGGAGGGAATTGTTGCGGTTACAAACTCAAACCAAAGCCGAAGAGGCCGGCTACAACGTGAAGATTGGCAAATTCCCATTTACTGCCAACTCACGCGCTTCGATTGTTGGCGCGGATGAAGGATTCATCAAGATCGTGAGCGACGCCGATTACGGCGAGGTTCTGGGCGTCCACATCATCGGCCCACAGGCAACGGAGTTGATCGCCGAGGCCGTCGCCGCGATGGAAGCCGAAGCGACTGTTGAAGACCTGATGTGGACGATTCACGCACATCCGACGCTCGCAGAGGCTATGCTGGATGCTGCGAACAGCGTGTATGGGATGGCGATAAATGCCTAGAATCCAAGCCACGGATTTACGGAGATGAGCACAGATTTGCTGAATTGATTCCTCGGTGCCCTCTGTATTCTCTGTGGTGAAATGGTTATTCCGCGTGAATAAGCGGCAAAGAAGTTGATCTCTGTCGTTCAACTCGGAGCGATTGATTACGCAACCGGCCTCTGCCTGCAGCAGCGGCTGATCGAACTGCGCAAAGACGGCCGCATCGGCGATGTGCTCTTGCTACTAGAGCACACGCCAGTGATTACGCTGGGCCGCAACGCGAAATCCAAGAACATCCTGGCCTCCCCTGAGCTGCTGGCCCAGCGCGGCGTGGAAGTCTTCGAATGTGATCGCGGCGGCGACGTTACGTTTCACGGGCCCGGCCAGCTCGTCGGCTATCCAATTTCTGACCTGCGCGGTTTCGGCACATCGGATGGAAAACGTAAAACGCTTGGCGCGATCGAATACGTCAGAAAGCTTGAAGAAGTGTTGATCCGCACCTGCGCCGACTTTGGTATCTCAGCTAACCGGATTCCGGGTCTTACTGGAGTATGGACCGATGGACCGTGTGGGGGCGGGTCTTCGACCCGCCCGGACGGGGCAGAGCCCCGTCCCCACATAGGACAACAAACAGCCAAAATTGCCGCCATCGGCGTGCACATCTCTCGTGCCGTCACCTCGCACGGTTTCGCTCTCAACGTGAACACTGACCTCAGCTACTTCAATCTTGTCGTCCCGTGCGGGATCGAAGCGAAGCCGGTGACCTCGATAGAGAAAGAACTCGGGAAGCAAGTTCCCCTGCAGGATGTCGCTCATTCGATTTCCCGCAACTTCAGCGTGGTCTTTGACAGACAAATTCTGTGTTTGGAAAATCTGGATACGCTGCTTGGTGAAACGATAGGGGTTCCGATGCGGCCACCGGCAGAGTTGCGGAAAATTCACGGGGACGACGATACTACCTGGGCCTAGTTCGGCGCGCGCGCCCTCGCCGTGATGTCCAGCTTCGTTTAAGATCAACTTCGGCAGGGATCGCCGAATGGCCAAGCGAAAAAACAAGCGTTCAGGGCAGAAATCAGGATCGAACGGCAACCGCTCGTCTTTGAAAGCTCGATTTTCGGAACACCGCACTTATACCATTCCCGACCTCCGCCTGGAAAAACCCAGCTTTACCATCCACCAGATTCGCAAAGGGGATGAACTTTGCTTCGAGGTCGAAGGAAACCTGAACACCTCCGTTCCTCCGATCCGCGAATCGAAATACCTGAGCAAGCAGCAGCACATCGAGATCTACCGCTGGATGCTCCTCAACAGAAAAATGGAGCAGGCGCTCGAAAATCTTTACAAGCAGGGCAAAGTTGTTGGAGGCGTTTACTTCGGACTCGGCCAGGAAGCCTGCTCGTGTGCCTCGGCTTTCGCTCTTCATAAAGACGAATGGCTTGGACCGCTGATCCGCAACCAGGGGTCGCTGCTGGTTCGTGGCTTTTCTCCACGTGACATCATGATGCAGTACATGGCCAAGGCGGGCTCACCTACGAAGGGCCGCGATGCGTCATCTCACTTCGGAGACATCTACGAGCGCAACGTAGTCGCGCCCATCTCGACGCTTGGCGATCTCATTCCCGTACTCGCAGGCGTGGCGCTCGGCGCAAGGCTGCAAGGTCGGAATATTGCTGTTATGACTTACATAGGCGATGGCGGCCAGTCAACCGGCGTGACTTATGAGGGCATAAACTTCGCGGCGGTGCAGAATCTCGGCCTGGTACTCTTCGTCGAAAACAATCTCTGGGGATACTCCACACCCGCCGATATGCAGTTTCGGGTGAAAGACCTCGCCGAACGCGCCATTGCCTATGGAATCCCCGGAGTGATCGTGGACGGCACCGACGCCTGCCAGGTTTACGATGCAGCCCACGAAGCCTGCGAGCGCGCCCGCCGCGGCGAAGGTCCCACGCTGATCGAAGCCAAGATGATGCGCATGAAAGGCCATGCCATCCACGACGCCGCCGAGTACATCCCCAAGCCGCTGTTCGAGTATTGGCGCAAGCGCGATCCGATTGCCCGCTTCGAAAATTATTTGGTAAACGTTAAGAAGTGGCTGACGCGCGAAGAAAACGAAAAGCTGATTGCCGAAGTAGACCGTCAGCTTGAGGCAGACCGCGATTACGCTGTGGCCAGCCCAATGCCTTCGCCAGAATCCGCCGCTGGCGGCGTGTATTGCGACGGCTGTCACGAGATTAAGTCCAAATATGGCATGGCAAATACGGAGCCAAGATCCTCGGCCAAAATCAAGGTCGGTGGCGCACATTAGTAACGTTCGCAACGACGGCACTGACTTCCGCCTCGTATACTGGTTAAAGGGGTCCTCCTAATTCAGGGCGCTCAGAACTTACGAGGAACATCACATCGTCATGAGCGCCATTTTGATGAACGGCTGATAGTCGCTGCATCTAATTACTAACATTCCATGTTTGAACGACTCGACCAAATCGAAGCCCGCTACGAGGAGCTGACGCACGCCCTTGCTTCCCCGGAGATCATTAGTGACTCTTCGAAATACCAGAAGGCTGCCAAGGCGCACAGCGAAATTGCACCTGTCGTCGAGAAGTATCGCGAGTACAAAGACCTGAAAAAAGGTATCGCTGAAAGCAAGGCGGTGCTGGCGGATGAAAAAGATTCCGAAATGCGGGCCTATGCGCAGGAGGAACTGGAAAAGCTCGAAGCGCGCGTCGCCGCAGTTGAGGAGGAGCTCAAGCTCCTGCTGCTGCCTAAAGATCCTAATGACGAAAAGAATGTCATCCTCGAAATCCGTGCCGGAACCGGTGGCGACGAAGCTAGTCTCTTTGCAGCAGAAATGTTCCGCATGTATACGCGATATGCTGAAACGCAAAGATGGAAAGTGGAAGTGCTCTCAACTTCGGAATCCGGCGTCGGCGGGCTGAAAGAGGTTATTGCCATCATTGAAGGCCAGCGTGTTTACTCGCGGTTGAAATACGAAAGCGGCGTGCATCGCGTGCAGCGGGTACCGCAAACCGAGCAGCAAGGACGAGTGCACACTTCAGCAGTCACGGTCGCCGTTTTGCCTGAAGCCGAAGATGTGGACATCAAGATTGATCCCAAAGACCTACGCATCGACACCTTCTGCTCCTCCGGCCCGGGTGGCCAGTCAGTGAATACAACCTACTCCGCCGTACGCGTCACACATATTCCGACCAACACGGTCGTGAGTTGTCAGGACGAAAAATCGCAGATTAAGAACCGTGAGAAAGCGATGCGCGTATTGCGCTCGCGGCTGTACGAAGTCGAAATGCAAAAACAGCAGGAGGCGCTGGCTAAAGAACGTAAAGCAATGGTCGGCACAGGCGACCGCAGCGAAAAAATCCGGACTTATAATTTTCCGCAGAATCGCGTGACCGATCACCGCATCGGGCTGACGATACATCAATTACAAGATGTGATGGACGGCAAGCTCCAGCCGATCGTCGAGGCTCTGGTGACTCATTATCAGGCGGAGCGGCTGAAGGGTGAAGCGGCGCCAGTAATGTAAATGTGTTGCTCGGGCCCTCCGCCCACGATTCGCGATTTGAAGCCCCTCCGTGTTCCTCTATGGTTAAATCGTTGGTGTCTTTGCGCGATGCCCTGACTACCGCGATCGATCGACTGACCGCGGCCCGTGTCCCCTCTCCTCGGATGAATGCCGAGCTTCTCTTGCGATTCACGTTGGATGTCGATCGCTCCTATCTCTACGCTCATCGTGAGCGCGAACTGACAACAGAGGAGCAGACGCGCTACGACGAAGCACTCGCTCAACGCGCCCGCGGCATCCCGGCGCAATACATCACTGGACACCAGGAATTCTGGGGCATGGACCTCATCGTGAATCCAGCCGTGCTAATTCCGCGTCCCGAAACTGAGCACGTAATC
>WNGE01006085.1_pt1 | contig 13504 bp, 10 predicted proteins | sample 5400651 | NCBI WGS metagenome assembly WNGE01 (sample SAMN13153370, study PRJNA577476) | soil metagenome | isolation source: 60 cm soil or saprolite under grassland replicate 2 | place: USA:California | collected 2016-06-15 | reverse complement strand
GCTGCCCAGACGCCCGCCCAGTTTGCTTACCGTTGGACGCAGGTGCCCTATCCGGGCGAGCCCACGGTCGAGCGAGAGGTGCTGATGGCGGCACACGAAGGCAGCCACCACGCAGAAGGCGCCGAACGGCGCGACATCGGCGAAGCCACCCTCGAACAGTTACGCGCCGACGTCGCGAACGTCGCCCAGAACTACGTGACCGGCGAACCATTTCCGCTGTTCAAGGAGATGCACCGCGTCCGCAGCCGGATCTACACCGTGCTTGACCGGCGGCTGTGGCCACGCGACACGACAACCTTGTACTTCCTCCTGGGCGGCCTCAACGGTCTTATGTCCCAGGCCGCTCAAGACCTCGGCTACCCCCAGGCGGCCCAGGAGCTGGTTCGTGCCGGCTGGGCATACGCCACCATCATCGACCACTGGCCGCTCATGGGCTTTCTCCGCAGTCGGGCGGCCAGCATTTCGTATTGGCGCGGGCAGCCGAGGCGGGCACAGGAGTTCGCCCTAGACGGTCTGCGGCATGCGCCCGAGGGACCGGGTGCGGCGAGGCTGCACCTTCTGCATGCCCAAGCCGCTGCGGAAATTGGTGATGCCCAAGGAACCAGTGAGGCGGCTGAGGCGGCACGTGAGGCGGGGGAACATACCGGCGACGACCTGCAGGATGAGTTCGGCGGCCAATTCCGCTTCACTGCGAGCAAGCAGGCGTACCTGGCGGGTTCTGCGCTGACCGGGCTGTCGGGCAACGAAGCTGCTGCCATAGCGCAGTTGCGCAGCGCCATCGCTCTGTTCGAGACCGGTCCTGCGGACGAGCGCTCCTATGGCTGTGAAGCCATCGCCCGGATCAATCTGGCCTTGGCGCAGCTCCGCGGCGGTGATCTAGACGCAGTCGATCTTGAGGCTGTATTGACGTTGCCGACGGACAGGAGGATCGACGCCTTGGCGCAGCGGCTTCGCGTCGTGCGCTCGGAGCTTGCCAAGCCCGGTTACCAAGGCTCGGTCGGCGCGAGCGACCTGGACGAGCGGATCGAAGACTTTATGCGCGAAACCATTGCCACCGAGATGGAGAGCCTTACCGGCGGCGCTGGCTGACGAGCCGGTCCGCAGTGGGTGGGTGCGACGGGGAGCGCGGCCGTTCGGGATTCTTAGGGTGTTTCTGAGCGGGCAGTGTGTCGCGGCCGGGTGCGGCGGGCGGCCTATGCGCCGCGGCGGCCGACCCCGCCATAGATGGCGATCTTGGCGAGGTCGCGGGGGCGGGGCGGCTTGCCGTCTGGGCGCCACAGCGGCACTTGCACCAGGCCAGGCTCGACGAGGTCGAAGCCGTCGAAGAACTCGCTGATCTGGGCGTGGCTGCGCAACCGGAGCGGGGCGGTCGCGCGGTCGTAGACCCGGGTTCCGCGCTGGACTGCGTCTTCGGTGTGGAAGTCGGCGGTGCCGTGGGAGAGGGCGAGATAGCTGCCCGGGGGGAGGGCGTCGCGGAAGGCGGCGATGATCGCGGCGGGGCGTTCGGCGTCGGTGATGAAGTGCAGAATCGCGATGAGCAACAGCGCGACGGGCTGGCTGAAGTCGATGAGTTCTGTGACGCTCGGGTGGGCGAGGATCGCGCTGGGCTCGCGCAGGTCGGCCAGCACGATCCGGGTGGACGGGGTTCCGGTGAGCAGGGCGCTCGCGTGTACGTGCACGATGGGGTCGTTGTCCACGTAGGCGACGCGGGTGCCGGGCGCTATCTGGTGGGCGACCTCGTGTACGTTGCCGGCGGTGGGGATGCCGGTGCCGATGTCGATGATCTGCCGGATCCCGGCGTCGGCGACCAGGAACCGGACCGCGCGCCGCAAAAAGGCGCGGTTGGCGCGGGCCATCGCCCGCATTTCGGGCACGATCCGCAGGATTTCGCGGGCCGCCTGCTGGTCGACGGGGTAGTTGTCCTTGCCGCCGAGGAAATAATCGTAGAGCCGCGCGGGATGCGGTTTGCTCGTGTCGATCTCGGCTGGCTGGAATCCGGGCTGCATCTTCTCTTCCCACCGGGTCGCGTCATTGCTACCTCCACCCTTTCTCAGGGCTCGCCCTTTGGGCAGGTGACATTGCCGGACATGAATGGTCACCGATTGCTGTCACCCGCATTTGATCCGCGCCCGCGCCGGGCTTTGAGGCTGCGCATCTGGCGCGTGAGGGAACGGCGATCGCACCGGCAACGTCCAAGTCCGTGTAGCAGGGCGAGGTGGGGTGGGTTCGTGCGGACACATGTGCTCACAGCCGTGATGCTTGCCGCCGCCGTCGGGGCAGGCGGATGTGCAACTGCTGGCCCGGGCACGGCGTCCTGCCTGCCGTCACCGCTGCAACTCAGCTCGAAGCAGATACGGGCGGGCAGCGAGGTGACCGTGTCGAGCCCGCCGTTCGCGTGTCATGCCAGCTATCCCGCCGGAAAGACCTACCGGCTCATGCTCCTGCTCGTCGGGCGCGCCAGGCCCGTGAACCTTGGGACAGTGCCGGTCCATCGCGACGGATCCTTTCGCGCGGCAGTGCGAATGCCGCCTGAGGCCCCGCCCGGCGAGGCAGCCGTCAAGGCACTCGGCAGCGTCCTTGACGAGCCGTGTACCGACACCATCGTCAAGTCGGCGAGCTGTGCGTCTTACCTGATACCTTTCACGCTCCTGTCGCCACCGCGCTGACATGCCGCCGCCGGGGATGACGTCCGGTGGACCGCGATCCGTGTGGCCTAGCCATCTGTAACGGCCTTTGACCGGACAAGACGCCCGCCGTCGCCGAGTCGTGACATAACCGCGTGAGCCGTTCGGGATCCTTCTGGTGGTCTGCTGGAGTACGGTCGGTCCTTCTGGTGCCGCGGTACGGGCAGCGCGGCCGGGCCTCAGCTGCCGCCGATACAGTTCTGTTCAATCTGGCACGCGGAGGCGCTTGCTCAAGCGGTGCCGCTCGTGGTGGCGTCGCACGAGTAAATCTGGACGCCGACGCCGTGACCGATCAGGAACACCTTGTTACCAGCAGGAACCTCGATTTGGCTCGGCACCGAAGGCTTCGGCCGGCCTGGGCTACCTGCGTCAAAGACAGAGCCGCCGCGACAGCGATGATCCCTGATAACAGCGGGCGGTTGAAACTCCTCATGCACTTACCTCCGTGTGTTCGGCACGAGACCGAGCGGATGGCTCGGCCGTTTCATGCTCTCCCTCTTCCTGGTCGCTTTCTAAGAGCCGCGTCTGGGCAGGATTGCCCCGCGTACTCGAAGAACACGCCAGCGGTGCGGAATTATTTTGTACTGCACCGACGTTGTGGCGTAGACTGACAACGTGGTTCGGGCGCTGTAGCGGGTCGGTGCCTGTTTGACGGGGTGACCAGCGGCTCCGTCGCTCCCGGGCAAGTTCGGGCGCGGACGTAGAGCGTCTCCCACCGGTGCCGATTTCTTGCGGCGATCTTCGTTTCAAGCGAGGCCGCGTGCGCGTTTTCTCTGCGCCAACACGGTGCTTCTTTTGGCGTGTCCAAAATTCACGCCGCGGCACGACATGTCCAAAATTCACGCTGCGGCACGAAAGGAAATCCCCTATATGACAACCATCACACTGCAGCGCCCGGCCCGGTCGCGCCCGCCGGACGTGGGCGACTACCCGCCGATACCCGTTTCGGGCGTCGTCGACGCCGGCGAGAGCCATGCGTTCGTCCGCGCGTCCGGCTACCGGCTGAGCCCGGGCGACATCTACCTGTCCGGCGCCCAGATCCGTCAGTACGGGCTGCGCACGGGCGATCACATCGAGGGGGCCGCCCGGCGTCCCCGCCAGGGCAAGGCTGGTGAGAAATTCAGCGCGCTCGTCCGCCTCGACACCATCAACGGCATGGCACCCGGGCGGGCGAAGGAGCGCCCGGACTTCGCCGAACTGACACCGCTGTACCCGCAGGAGCGCCTTCGCCTGGAGTCCCCTCGCGGCTCGCCGACGGCGCGGATCATCGACCTGGTGAGCCCGATCGGCAAGGGCCAGCGGGGTCTCATCGTGTCGCCGCCGAAGGCCGGCAAGACGATGGTGCTCCAGGCGATCGCCGCGGCGGTCGCCGCCAACCATCCCGAGGTACACCTGATGGTCGTGCTGGTCGGCGAGCGGCCAGAAGAGGTCACCGACATGCGGCGGTCGGTGCGCGGCGAGGTCATCTTCTCCACCTTCGATCAGCCCGCCGCCGATCACATCATGGTCGCCGAGCTGGCGATCGAACGGGCCAAGCGCCTGGTCGAGCTGGGCCGCGACGTGGTCGTGCTTCTCGACTCCATCACCCGGCTCGGCCGGGCCTACAACCTCGCCGCCCCGTCGAGCAGTCGCATCTTGGCCGGCGGGGTGGCAACCACCGCCCTGCAACAGCCCCGCAGGTTCCTCGGCGCCGCCCGCAACATCGAGAACGGCGGCTCTTTGACGATCCTGTCCACCGCCCTGGTGGAGACCGGCTCGCGGATGGACGACGTGTTCTTCGAGGAGTTCAAGGGCACCGGGAACATGGAGCTGCGGCTGCGCCGCGAGCTCGCGGAAAAGCGGATCTTCCCCGCGATCGACGTGGCGCCGTCAAGTACCCGCCGGGACGACCTGCTGATGTCACCCGACGAGCACATCGCCACCAGCAAGCTGCGCCGGATCCTGGCCGGGCTCGGTTCCCAGCAGGCCCTCGACCTGCTCCTGGCCAAGACACGCGAAACCTCCTCGAACGCCGAGTTCCTTCTCCAGGTTCAGCGCGGCGCCATGCAACAGGCGAAGCCGGGCACCGGCGATAGAAGCCGAGCCGGAGTCGCACCGCCTTCCTGACCCAGGGATCGAGCGCGGGCCCGGGACCACCGCCGAAGTTCAACGGCGCTCGGGACAACCTCAACGGGGTGGGTTTTCTAGAATCAGGTAATGCAGCGTTACCCCCTCGGCCCTTTGTCCGTCTCCCGCATCGGCTTTGGTGCGATGCAGCTGCCCGGCCCTGGCGTGTCCGGCCCGCCGCGTGACCGGGACGAGGCGCTCGCGGTGCTGCGCCACGCGGTGGAAATGGGTGTCGACCATATTGACACCGCGCAGTACTACGGGCCCGACGTTGCCAACGAGCTCATCCGCGAAGCGCTGTACCCCTACTCCGACACCCTCGCGCTGGTGAGCAAGGTCGGAGCGCGCCGCGACGGGTCCGGAGGATGGCTCGTCTACGACGAACCTGATCAGCTGCGCCGGGGGATCGAGGATAACCTGCGCAGCCTCGGGGTCGAGCAGCTCGCCGCGGTCAACTTGCGGCTGATGGACGACGCGGCGCCGGACCGCCGGTTCGACGACCAGCTTGCCGCCATGATCCAGGCTTGCGACGAGGGGCTGATCGGGGGCGTGGGCCTGAGCAACGTGACCCGCGAGCACCTGCTGCGCGCGCTGGAACACACCTCGATAGCGTGCGTGCAGAATCCGCTGAACCTGGTCGATCGCGCCTCGATGCCCGTTCTGCGGGAATGCACCTCGCGGGGCGTCGCGTTCGTGCCATTCTTCCCGCTGGGCTCCGGCTTCGCCCGGGACAACCCAGTGCTGGGCAACAAACAGCTACTCAGCACGGCCGAGCGGCTTGGCCGCACACCCGCCCAGGTCGCACTTGCCTGGATTTTGGGCCTCGCGCCCAACGTCCTGCTGATTCCCGGCACGTCCTCCCTGCGGCACCTGGACGAGAACCTCGCGGCCGCCGACATCACGCTCGACGAGGACGCCCAGCAGCAGCTGGCAGCCGCCACGCAGTAGCCGCCACGGCCGTCGCCCTTCGCCTAGACGGATCGGTGGCCGGGCCTGTGACGGTGATGGTGAGGTCCGTGGGCAGACCCCGCGACGCACGGTTTCCAGATCCGTGTCACAGCGGGCGCCTCCGGTGCGTCGTTACCTGGCAAACCCGACCGCGTGCGGAGGGAGAGTGACCGGATGAACGCACTGGTTATCGGCGGCGGGCTGGCCGGTCTGACGGCCGCCAACGTCCTTGCCGACCGTGGGATCGAGACGACGCTGCTGGAGACCAAGACCCGCCTCGGTGGGCGTGCCGCCACCACCGAGAAAGACCGGTTTCTACTCAACCAGGGCCCGCATGGCCTCTACCTCCAGGGTGCCGGCACGAGGATTCTGCGCTCACTGGGAATCGACCCGGCCGGCAGGCCGCCGAGCTTCGGCGCGGCCGCGGCGGTCCGGGGCACGGCGCTGCATCGCCTGCCGACAGGGATGAGCTCCATGTTCACCACGTCTTTGCTGCCGATGGGCGGCAAGATGGCGCTCGCGAAGTGGTTCAGCTCGCTGCCGCGGGCCAATCCCGCCAAGGTGGCACATCTTTCCGTCACCGAGTGGCTTGAGCGGGAGATCGGGCCCGAGGACGCCCGGGCGCTAGCCGCGGCGCTGACCCGGATCGTCGTCTACACCACCGATCTCGGCCGACTGAGCGCCGATTGCGCGGTTGTGCAGCTGAAAGCGACGATCAAGCCGCGCAGTGTGCGTTACGTCGATGGCGGCTGGCAGTCGATCGTCCGGTTGCTTGCCGAGCGGGCGCTCGGGCGCGGAGTACACATTAGAACACAAGCTGCGGTCGCCGGGATCAGCCGCAACCGGAACCTGTGGATCGTCGAGACTCGCGAGGGCGCGTTCGCAGCCGACACCGTGATCGTCGCTGCTGGCACTCCCGCGACGGCAGCCCGGCTCCTCGACGGCCGCGGCGATAGCAGTTCCTGGCGGATCGGGCCCGCGGCCGAACTCGCCGTGCTCGATCTGGGCCTCCGCCGCCTCCCGGCGCCGCGGTGCCGCTTCGCCACCGCCATCGACGAGCCTTACTACTTCTCGCTGCATGCGCCGCCAGCCGAGCTCGCGCCGCCAGGACGCGTCCTGGTCACCGTCGCCGCATACCTGACCGGTGGCGAGCTCGAGGTCGGTGAGCGGGAACGGCTCGAGGCCTTCGCGGACCGTGTGCAGCCGGGCTGGCGCGCCGAGGCGGTGATGAGCCGCTACCTTCGCCACATGACCGTCTACGGTGCGTTGCCGCTGCCCGAAACCGGTGGTCTCGCCGGCCGGGTGCGGCCGGAGCTGCTCGATGCGCCGGGAATCTTCCTCGCGGGCGACTGGGTCGGGCCCGAAGGGCTGCTCTCCGACGCCGCTATCGCGAGCGGCGAACGGGCGGCGAAGGCGGCGGTGAGCTCGCTGCAGGCGGTAGCGGCATGACCGGGGCCGAGGACACCGAGGACCTGCGGCGGGCCGCGTTCGCGATCGCCTATCGCATGCTCGGCAGCGTCGCCGACGCAGAGGACGTGGTGCAGGAGGCGTTCCTCCGCTACCACCGGGTAGCCAAGAGGGAGACAATCGACTCGCCGATCGCCTTCCTGACAACGGTGACAACCCGGCTGGCGATCGACGCGCTGCGCAGCGCGCGCAGCCGCAGGGAAACCTATGTCGGCCCCTGGCTTCCGGAGCCACTGCTCACCGATCACGCCGCCGGTGTCGCCGAACAGGCGGAGACCGCCGATTCGCTCTCGCTGGCGTTCCTCGTCCTGCTGGAGAGCCTGTCCCCGGTCGAGCGGGCCGTGTTCCTGCTGCACGACGTGTTCGACTACGGCTACGGCGAGACCGCTCGAATCGTCAGAAAGAGCGAGGACAACTGCCGCCAGCTCGCCGTGCGGGCCCGTCGGCACGTCGAGGAGAAGCGGCCACGCTTCGAAGCGTCCCGGCGGCAGCGCGAGCGGCTTGCCGCGGCCTTTTTCGCCGCCTGCGAGGCGGGCGAGCTGCAAGGACTCGTTGGTCTTCTTTCCCACGACGTCGTACTGTACGGCGACGGCGGCGGTAAGGCGCCGGCCGCTCCCATGCCGCTGCTCGGCCGCGAGAAGGTCACCCAGCTGCTGATGGCCATCGCCGCCCAGACCCGGAAGGTGGGCATCCGCGCCCGGCTAGCCGAGGTAAACGGCCAGCCGGGGGCACTGTTCACCGACCGCTCGGGGCGGATCGTCTACGTGGTGTCACTCGACGTCGCCGACGGCGTCATCCAGACGGTGCGCTCGATCGTCAACCCCGACAAGCTCGGGCACCTCGGCCCACTCGCGGACCTCGCCGAGCTCGCCGAGCTCGCCAAAGAAGCCAATACCGCCACCCAGCAGCCCGGCAACGACGCTGTGTGACGGCTGTCTTCGGCGGCGGCCGGCCCGGACATCCGGTAGCCGAATCACGAACAAGCAGCGTCTCAGCGTGGCACCGCACGACGGACCCAGCCAAACACCCAACGGGCGGTGCGCGGCCACGTCGACGGGCGTGCGCGGCATGTTTCCAGCGTGCGGCCGTTCAGGACGTGATCGGGCGCACTGAGATTGCTTCCGTCAAAGACGCCTGGCTCTCGGCCAGGCACCGCCGCGCAGCACCCTTGCGCTCCTGCCGTGTGGGCAAGGCGCCCGTAGCTGTCACACGCCTTGGGCCTATCTCGTCGAAATAGGCAATAGGACCTAAGCGGAAGGAGGAAAGCGAGCGGGGAAAGGATCGCCGCATTCGGTGCCTGTGCCATTACCAGGCTCGCCGCCGCGGGGTGCCGAAGTCAGGCAGGCAGCGCGGTTGTCCTCCACCACTTGCTCCCGCCGCTGCAAGTCTCCGATCAGGAGGACAGCTCATGATCGACATAAAGCCCCGCACACCTTTTAGCACCCGATCCGGGACGCCGGGCCGGTGGCTAGCCCTATTGGGCGGTGTGGTCAACCCAATCGCGTTTGTGGTCACCTACACCGTGGTGGGCGCGCTGCGGCCTGGCTACTCACCGGTGCATCAGGCCATCAGCGATCTCGGCGTGGACAGATACGGGTGGGTAATGGACACCATCGCGGTTGTCCACAGCGTGCTGTTGATCGTGTTCGCCGTCGGTTTCGCCATGGTCATGCTGCCGGTCCTTGGCCCAGGCTGTCGGCGGTTGGCCACCGCGCTGCTCGCCCTGCGCGGTCTCGCGGGCGTCACTACGGGCCTGTTCACCGACGCGGCCGCCACCGTCGCCATCCACAGTTTGGCCACCGTCGTCGGCCTGCTCAGCATGGTGTCGTCGTTCCTGGTCGTCGGGCTGGGCCTGCGCCGCGACGCCCGCTGGCGCCGCTGGGGCATTTACTCACTGGCGGCCACAGCGGCGACTGTGCTGCTGGCCACGGCCATGTTCTGGCTGTTCAACCCGCGCTCACCGGCGGCACCAACCCAGCTCGGCGGGCTCGCCGAACGCGTGGTGAGCATCGAAACGCTTGCCTGGTACGTGGTCTTCGGATGGCGCATGTTCCGCGAAGGGCGGGCCCGGCGCATAGGAACCGCCGCCGCGCTACGCCGCCAACGCGACCGCCGTGAATGAGCCTCCGCGGTGCGGTGACGCGGGCCTGGGCGGTGTCACAGCTCGGGCACCCACTCCGTCGAGTTCGGTAGGCGTCGATGCCGGGACGCCAGATCGTGCCCTGATCGTGCCCATCAGAGCGAGGCTGCCTTGATGTGGATTGCCGCGACTTGCAGAAGGCGTGCTGCCGTTTGCGGTCATGCCGATGGCGCGAAGCAAGGTGAGCAAAGCAATGGCTGACCGCAACCGCGCTCTTCGAGCTCGTGGGAGCGAGGATGAGCATAGGGGAAAGGCGCTGCGCCGTATCGGCGGCTACCTAGACGACCGTTTCCGTGGCACCAAGGCGCTGCGTTACTACGTCCTTAAGAAGCTCTATCCCGACCACTGGACCTTCCTGCTCGGCGAAATCTCCCTCTACACCTTCGTCATCCTGCTACTCACTGGGACGTTCCTCACGCTGTTCTTCACGCCGAGCATCGGCGCTGTCGTGTACCACGGCTCCTACACCAAGCTCGAGGGCGTGCGGATGAGCAAGGCCTACGCTTCGACGCTGAACATCAGCTTCGACGTTCGCGGCGGTCTGCTGATACGGCAGATCCACCACTGGGCGGCGGACTTGTTCCTCGCCTCGATGATGGCGCACTTGCTGCGGATCTTCTTTCACGGTGCCTTCCGCAAGCCACGCGAGATCAACTGGCTGATCGGTGTCATCATGCTCGCCCTCGGCATCCTCGAGGGGTTCAGTGGCTACTCACTGCCCGACGATCTGCTCTCCGGTACCGGGCTGCGGATCGCGGAAGGTGTGCTGTTGTCGATCCCGATCGTCGGCACCTACGTCACATTCTTCGTGTTCGGTGGCCAGTTCCCTGGGCACGCGTTCATTCCCCGGCTGTACATCGTGCACGTGCTGCTCATCCCCGGGCTCATCCTGGCACTGGTGGCCGCGCACCTGATCATCTTGTTTGTGCAGAAGCACACACATGTGCCAGGAGCCGGACGCACCGAGCAGAACGTGGTCGGCCAGCCGTCATACCCGTACTTCATGGCCAAGACGGGAGCGTTCTTCTTCTTCATCTTCGCCGTGCTCGCTGGGCTGTCCGCGTTGGCCCAGATCAACCCGATCTGGCTGTACGGCCCGTACAACCCCGCGGCGATCTCGGCAGGCGCGCAGCCCGACTTCTACATGGGCTGGCTGGAGGGCGCGCTGCGGATGATGCCGCCCTGGCAGATCAACGCGTTCGGCCACACGCTCAGCCTGAGCGTCCTGATTCCTGGGCTGGTGATCTTCGGGCTGCTGATCCTGTTCCTCGCCCTGTACCCGTTCATCGAGCAATGGGTGATCGGTGACCGCCGAGAGCACCATCTCGTCGACCGGCCGCGTGACGCACCCACCCGCAGCGCCATCGGAGTCGCGGGTGTCACCTTCTATGGGGTTCTCTGGCTGATAGGCGGCAACGACCTGATCGCCCGGTTCTTCGACATCCAGCTCTACTGGACCACCTGGTTCGGCCGGGTCGCCATCATCGTCGGCCCGATCGTCGCCTACCTCGTGACCAAGCGGATCTGCCTGGGCCTGCAGCGAAGAGACCGTGCGCTGCTCGAGCACGGAGTGGAGACCGGCATTATCGAGCAACTGCCGACCGGTGAGTACATCGAGGTGACCCGGCCGCTGGACGAAGATGCCCGGGCGGCGATTGCCAGCAGGACAACAAAGCTGCCAGGGCTGCCGCCTCCAGGCGGGCCGGCCGAGCCGGGCCACGTGCTCTCCCCCGAGACACGTCACACCGTGGGCAAGCTCCGGCGTCGGCTGGACGAGGTGTTCCACGAGGCCATTCCGCTGGCTGCCCGCGAGGAGGACCACGGGGGCCCGGCGGGCATCGAAGGAGGGCACCGGCCACCCGGCTAACAGGACAACCCAGTGCTGGGCAACAAACGTGGCCGGGCCCCGTATCGGGACTTGACATCAAGTCGACTTTAACAGCGACGCTGGCAAGCGATTGCGATCGATTACCCATCCCTCACAAGGAGGCAAACGATGGCCCCGCAAGAGATCACCACCGAAGGGAACACTGGCATCACGCCGGTCGCCTGCACCCTCGCATCGGCAGACCGGGCGACCCAGGCCGGCGGCTGGGAGCAGCTCGCGGCCCGGGCGATGACCCAGCGCGTCGAGACCGCTCGCGGTCTTCGCATCTCCTTCCACCCCGAGCCGGGCGTCGGGGAAGAACTGCGCAAGCTCGTCGCGGTCGAGAACCAGTGCTGCCCCTGGGCGGACTGGACGGTAGAGGCCAACGCCGAGCAGGTTGTGCTCGACGTCCGCTCGGCCGGAGAAGGCATCGCCACCCTGCACAGCATGTTCACCAGCCTGCAGCCGGCCCCCCCTGGCCGGCGGGTCAGTGTCCGGCCGCTGGTATACCTTGCCGGACATGGACTGGAAGATTGAGCTCGTTGCGATACCGGTGACCGATGTCGACCGCGCCAAGGCGTTCTACGTGGATCAGGTCGGCTTCCACGCTGACCACGACTACCAGGTGACCGAGACGCTGCGGTTCGTGCAGCTCACCCCTCCTGGGTCGGCATGCTCCGTCGTGATGGGCACAGGGGTCACTGAGATGCCGGCGGGCTCGCAGAAGGGCGTGCAAGTCGTCGTTGCGGATGTGGAGGCCGCCCGGCGAGAGCTCATTGCGCACGGGGTGGAGGCCAGCGACGTTGAGGTACAGCCGTGGGGCTCGTTCGTCACCTTCAGCGACCCTGACGGCAACACGTGGGCGCTGCAGCAGTTGCCTGCGCGACCGTAGATCACCTTCGTGCGGCCCTAGCATCGGCCACCCGAGCACCAGGACGCGTCACTCGATCACTGCGGCATTTCAGCGCGGCGTCAAGTCTGGCCAGGCGCTGCGGGTGCCGCAGGTTCGGTCTTGAGGGACAGGAAGTCGGCGACGCCGAGGATCCGCAGTACCTGCCGTTCGACGGGGCGGATGGCGCGTCGGCTCTGGTCGTGAAACAGGTGCGGCGAGACAAGCCGGATGGCGCGCCCTCGTGTGTGCAGCTCGCAGCCACCCGCGGCCAGAACGTTCTTGACCCAGTCGGTGTCCGGACCGTAGGTCAGCGCGAAGACGTAGCCGTCCGCGGCCGGGAACACGTTGACCGGTGTCTGATAGCGGTGGCCGGAGCGCCGGCCACGGTGCACGACAACACCGAAGCCGGGCATCCACGGCGCAATACGCTTGGTGACCCGGTTCAGCCCAACCTTGTTCCACCGCCGTACCGTCCTGGGAATCGGCATGCCCTCTCTCCCTCGCCGCCGCAGGCAGCCTACCGCCAGACCGTGGACGACTCGGCGCAGGGCATGCACTTGCTTTGGTGTCGCGGATCGCGCCTCAGATCTCCAGCCGCGACTCCTCGAGGTCGAGTTCGTGCAGGATCCTGTTCATCACCGCGTTCGAGAGCTTTCCGTCGCTTCGCATCCGCAACAGCGCCTGGCGCTGCGCTCCCAACACGAGCTGCACCATCTGCTGGTAGGCGAGCGACCGGTCCTCGTACCCGTCGTCTTCGATCTTGCCGGCCCGGGCCGCGAAGCGGCGCTTACGGTACTGGTAGAGGTTGCGCATCCGCTCCACCGTCTCCTCGCGCGTCCACTCCTCGCCCGCCAGCGCGTCGATCTGCGCGATCGCGGCCTTGGTCGCGACGAGCCGGGCCCGTATCTCCTCCTGCGCGTCCGCGCCGCCGTCGTTCAGCCCGAGGCGGCGGATCAGGGCCGGCAGGGAGAGCCCCTGCCCGACGAGCGTGAAGAAGATCACGGCGAAGGTGAGGAAGATGATGAGGTTGCGTTTCGGAAAGCCGCCGCCGGTGTCGGTCGTGAACGGCAGCGCGAGCGCCACCGCGAGCGAAACGGCCCCCCGCATCCCGCTCCAGGCCACCACGAGGCGCCATCGCGCTCCCACGCGCCGCGCCCGCTGAGCCGGGCGCCGGTCGATCGCCCGGATCACGTAAGGGACGGTGAAAAACCACCCGAGCCTGGTGCCCACGACCACCCCGGTCACCGCCAGGGCGTAGCCGCCGAGCGTGATCGCCGAGTATCCCGACAGCTCGCCGGTGACCGCGCGAAGCTGCAGCCCGATCAGCACGAACAGGATCGCGTTGATGATGAAGTCGAGGATGTCCCAGACAAAGTATCCCTCCAGGCGGGCGCGGGCCG
>WNGE01006076.1_pt1 | contig 13508 bp, 9 predicted proteins | sample 5400651 | NCBI WGS metagenome assembly WNGE01 (sample SAMN13153370, study PRJNA577476) | soil metagenome | isolation source: 60 cm soil or saprolite under grassland replicate 2 | place: USA:California | collected 2016-06-15 | reverse complement strand
CATGCGTCCCAGCGCGGCGAGCCGGTCGCGTTGGCGCAGTTCACGCTCCAGGCGGCGGATGTGGCTAAGATCGGTAAACGTGTAGATGTGGCCAATGGTGGCGCCATCGGTCCCATACAGCAGGCTGCAGCCGATGCCCAGCAGACTCTCGGCGCCGCCCTGGGTATGGGCGCGGACCTCGCTGCGCGGCCCGCCTGGCAGGGGCAGCGGATCCAGAAAGAGCTCATAGACGCTGCGGCCGGTGAGGTCCTCGGGGCCGCATCCCAACAGCGACTGCCCGGCGGGATTCACAAGGTGGACGGCGCCTTCCAGGTCTGTGGTAATCAGGCCGCTGGAGATGGAGCGCACGATGATCTGATGGAGCACCTGGAGGTTTTCGAGCTCGAAGCTTTTGTCTTCCAGTTCGACTTCGGCTCGGCGCATGCGGCTGGTCAGCCGGTTCGCCAGGTAGGCGATCGCGCCAAAGCCGACGAGGTAGATGAAAATGACCGCCTGCAGCGTCTTCGCATCAGGGCGGCTGACGGAGTAGGAGTGGACCAGGCCGAAGTAGGAGAGCTCGAGTGTTCCGCCGAAAAGCACAAACGACAGGCCGGCGGTGATGTAGGCCCAGGTCTCGGAAAGCAGCGCGCTGGCCACAATGATGAGCAGCGGATACAAGAAGACGAAGGTGGTATCGAAGCCGCCGGTGACGTAGACCGCGGCGGTGGCGAAGCAGAGATCGTTAACGACCTGCAGCTTCGAAAAGGTCGAGCCGGAAGGGCCGGGGCCGGAGCGCGCGGCTGTGGCAACTTTGCCGGAGCTGAACAGATACAGATGCAGCGCGGCAGAGGCGTACCAGCCGAAGATGACCAACAGGAAGAGGCGCCGATCGACGTTGGTGACGGTGAGATTGACGATCGCCAATTCGATGACGAGCAGGACGGTGATGATGATGATGCGGACCTTGACAAGCCACTCCAACCAGGTCCGTTCGTTGATGCCCGTCCCCATGCGTGTTCCCTTGTTACAAGTTTGGTTACAAGTTTGGTTACAAGTTTGCTCTTTCCAGCTTAGCGCCGCAACCCGGGCCCCAGGCAAGCCTGCAGTTGGCTTGCCTGGGGCGGAAGGTGCGCGGCGCCACAGCTGGGCACGGATTTTCTAACCGGCAAGTTTAGAGATCATCGAGAACAGCGGCATGTACAGCGAGATCACGATGCCGCCGACGGCGACGCCGAGGAAGCTGATGAGCATGGGCTCCATCAGGGCCATCATGTCTCTGGTGGCCGCATCCACTTCGTCCTCGTAGAAATCGGCAATCTTCTGCAGCATGTTGTCCATGGCGCCGGTGGCCTCGCCCACGCCGATCATCTGGGTGACCATGTTGGGGAAGACGCCGCTCTCGCGCAGAGGATCGACCACGGTGCGGCCCTCCTCGATGGATTTGCGCACGTTCATGAGAGCGCGTTCCACAACGGCATTGCCCGCCGTGCGGGCGGTGATGGAGAGGCCGTCCAGAATCGGAACACCGGCCGCGATCAGCGTGCCCAGGGTGCGGGTGAAGCGCGCCACGGCAATCTTGCGCAGCACAGCGCCGAAGACCGGCAGATTGAGCATGATCTTATCGGTGTAGAACAGACCATTCGGCGTAGTGCGAATGTAGCGGATGGCCACCACAATCACACCGATTGTGAGAAAGATCAGCCACCAGAAGCTGCTGACGAACGCGGAAAGATCGATGACAAACTTTGTGGAAGCCGGCAGTGCGACGCCGAGTCCGACGAACAGATTGGCAAAGATGGGCACCACAAACTTGAGCAACGCGCCGACGATCAGGATCGCGACGACGATGACCGAGACCGGGTAGACGAGGGCCGACTTGATGGCCGCCTTCATCTTGACCGCCTTCTCGACGTACTGCGAGATGCGCTGCAGAATGGTGTCCAGAATACCGCCGGCCTCGCCCGCTTCGATCATGTTGGTGGTGAGGTCGTCGAAGATCTTGGGATAGGCGCGCATGGAGTTGGCCAGCGTGGAGCCGCCCTCGACCGAGGTGCGGATGCCGATGATCGCCTTCTTGAAGAACTGGTTTTCCTGGTTGTTGCCGAGGATCTCGAGGCACTGTACCAGGGGAAGGCCGGCGTCGATCATCACCGAGAACTGGCGGAAGAAGATGGCCGCCTCCTTGGCCTTAACCGAGCCGCCGAGCTGCATGTTGAAGTTGATCCCGCCGCCTTTTTCCTTGATGGTCCCGGCCTGGATGCGCTCGCGGGCAAGCGCGGCGCGGAGCACCTGTTTGTTTTCGGCGGCGCGCTCGCCCTGTATCTTTTCGCCCGCCGCGTTGGTTCCCTGATATGTGAAGACCGGCATGATTACCTCTCAGCTCGCCTTATCTGCGCGCGACGGCCGCGCCGGAAGTTTTGGCGTTGGCCATTGCACGGTTGATCATTTCCTGAAGCTCATCTTTGTTGGACGAGCGCGCCAGCGCCGTCTCGATGCTGATGGCCTTCTGCATGTAAAGCGTCATCAGCGACTGGTTGAAAGTTTGCATTCCGTACTTGTCCTGTCCCGACTGCATGGAGGAGTAGATCTGGTGGATCTTGTCCTCGCGAATCAGGTTGCGGATGGCCGGATTGGGGACAAGCACCTCCATGGCCATGGCACGTCCCGCGCCGCCCGCCTTCGGCAACAGCGCCTGGCAGAGGATCCCTTCCAGCACCAGCGAGAGCTGGGCGCGGATCTGCGGCTGCTGGTGGGCGGGAAAAACGTCGATGATACGGTTGATGGTCGACGACGCCGAGTTGGTGTGCAGCGTGCCGAAGGTGAGGTGACCGGTTTCGGCGATGCGCAGCGCGCTCTCGATGGTCTCCAGATCGCGCATTTCGCCGATGAGCACCACGTCGGGGTCTTCGCGCAGAGCAGCGCGCAAAGCGGCGGAGAAGCCCTTGGTGTCCTGATGCACTTCGCGCTGGTTCACCAGGCAGTTCTTGTGCGGATGCACGAACTCGATCGGGTCCTCGATGGTGATGATGTGCTCGTGGCGCTCGCTGTTGATCTTGTCCAGCATGGCGGCCAGGGTGGTGGACTTGCCCGAGCCGGTGGGCCCGGTGACCAGGATCAGGCCGCGCGGCTTGTCGCACAGTTTGGCCACAACCGGCGCCAGATTGAGCTGGGAAAAGCTCTTGATCTCGAAGGGAATGACGCGGAAGACGGCGGCCACGGCCCCGCGCTGGTTGAAGATGTTGGCGCGAAAGCGGGCCAGACCCTTCAGTCCGAACGAGAAGTCGAGTTCGAAGTCCTCCTCGAAGCGGTGCTTCTGGGCATCGGTCATTACCGAGTAGGCGAGCTGCTTGGTGTCCGGCGCGGCCAGCGGAGGCATGTCCAGTGGCTGAAGATGGCCGTGCACGCGCACCTGCGGGGGCGAGTTGGTGGTGATGTGAAGATCGCTGCCGTTGAGTTCGAGCAGCTTCTTTAACAGATCGCTGAGTGTAACCGCCATTCCAACTCCTTAAAACCGTCCGGCTCGCTCTAGAGCACGGTTTCGCGCAGGACCTCATCCATGGTCGTCTGCCCGAGCATGATCTTCCGCAGACCACTGCGGCGCAGGGTGATCATGCCCTGCTCGACCGCCTTTTTCTTCAGCTCCAGCGCCGAGGCGCCGATCAGGATCAGCTCGCGTAAGTTGTCATCGATTTCCATGACCTCGTACAACGCGGTACGTCCCTTATATCCGCCGCCATTGCAGCGTTCGCAGCCACGGCCCTTCATCACCTTCACGGTGCGCGCCTCATCCGGGGTGAACCCGGCCTTGACCAGCACCTGCGCGGGAACTTCCACCTGCTGAATGCAGTTCGTGCAGATGCGGCGGATCAGTCGCTGGGCAACGATGAGGTGGACGGAGGTGGCGACAAGGAAGGGCTCGATGCCCATGTTCATCAGGCGCGAGATGGTCTCCGGCGCGCCATTGGTGTGCAGCGTGCTGAGCACCAGGTGTCCTGTGAGCGCGGCCTTGATGCCGATCTCGGCAGTCTCAAAGTCGCGGATTTCGCCCACCAGGATGATGTTGGGGTCCTGGCGCAGAAAGGCGCGCAGCGCCGTGGCGAAGTTGAGGCCGATGGCGTCCTTCATCTGCACCTGGTTGACGCCTTGCAGCTGGAACTCGACCGGGTCTTCGGCCGTCATGATGTTGGTGTCGGGTTTGTTGAGCAGCGAGATCGCAGAATACAGCGTATTGGTTTTGCCCGATCCGGTCGGACCGGTGACCAGCACCATCCCATACGGCTTGAGAATGGCCTTCTGGAACTTGTCGAGCGACTCGGGCTCAAAGCCGAGCTGGGTCATGTCCAGGCGCAAGTTTTCCTTGTCCAGCAGGCGCATCACGATCTTTTCGCCCCACAGCGTCGGCAGGGTGCTGACGCGCCAGTCCAGCGTGCGCTTCTTGCCGTTGACACGCAGGGTGATCATGATGCGGCCGTCCTGCGGCAGGCGCTTCTCGCTGATGTCCAGCCGGGAGAGGATCTTGATGCGGGAGATGATGGCGTCGCGCGCCTTGAGCGGCGGCTTCATCAGGTCTTGCAGCACGCCGTCAACGCGCAGCCGGACACGGTACTCCTTCTCGTAGGGCTCCAGGTGAACGTCACTGGCGCGGGCCTGCACCGCCTCGCGCAGGATCCCATTCACCAGCCGAATGATGGGCGCCTCTTCGGCGGCCGCCTCCAGATCTTCGATCGAGAGGTCCTCGGAGTCGTCGGCGACTTGGCCATCTTCCTCGCCTTCGTTTTCGCCGAGGGCCGCCAGAACCGAATTCAGTTCCTCGCTGGCGCCTCCTCCGGTTCCCTGCTCGGGTGCGTTGTAGGCGTACTCGATTGCCTCCAGGATTGCCGACTCGGAGCCCCTCAGCGGCTCGATGTTGTACCCGGTAATGAACTTGAGGTCGTCCAGCGCGCGGTAGTTGCCGGGATCGACCATGGCAACCTGCAGCACTGAACCGGCGCGACCCAGGGCAAGCGCCTTGTACTTGCGCGCGACCTCGATTGAGATCGTCTTCACGATCTTGGGGTCAATCAGATAGTTTGCGGGGTCGAATGCCGCAACCTGAGCACCTTTTGGGGGTAGAGTTGCCAAACTAGCCTCGCCTGTCCTTTCCGCGCTTAGTCCAGCCCCGGCAGGAGTAATTGTGCACCGCCGGCCGGTGCGGACGCCCCCACATCAGCTCACCTTGGTGCGCAAGGCTCCCACAAAGGAGCGCCGCACACACCGAGAGGGGGTCCGTACTGGCAGCGTAGCAGGATGACACATCTTGTCAAAGCGGTTGGAGGCAAACGAAGCTTGAGAGTCATAACGAAGGTGATTGACCCCACGGGGAGGGGCTAGACTGGCGCTATGTGCGCAGCAAAACCAAGCTCGGTAAGGGCTGGAAAGGAAAACGAGAGCGGCTCCGGCCTGATCCGCAGAATGTTCGGGATCCTCGAGGTCGCGATGGGCACGCAGCACTGGTGGCCGGCCGCATCGGCCTTGGAGGTTGTGGTGGGGGCCTACCTGACCCAGAACACCGCCTGGACGAACGTGGAGCGGGCGATTGCCAACCTGCACGAGGCGGGGGTGCTCTCGATTTGCGGCATCCGGGAGACTCCGGTCGAGGAGCTGGAGCGGCTGGTGCGTCCGGCGGGATACTTCCGCCAAAAGGCAGCGCGGCTGAAGCGCTTTGTGGAGCACCTGGATGCCCATCATCGGAGCTCGCTGGAGGTGATGTTCGCCACACCTCTGCCCGCGCTGCGCCAGGAGCTGCTGGCATTGGACGGCATCGGCCCGGAGACGGCGGACTCGATCCTGCTCTATGCCGCCAGCCAGGAGATCTTTGTGGTCGATGCCTACACGCGGCGCATCTGGCAGCGGCACGGGCTGGCGCTCGCGGGCACAGGTTACGAGGAGATCCGCACCGGGGTGGAGAAGGCGCTGGCGGAGGAGGAAGAATGTATTCAAAGACAAGATCAAAGACCTCGCCCTAACCAGACGGCCAGGACTGGGCACCCTGAAGGTTTCGCCTCGTCCGCCCCATATTTGCCACGCGAAGGCAAATGTGGGCCACCAGTGATCACGATCCATCCGCCCTCGGCGGCGTCGGCGATGGCGCGCAGCGAGCTTTCGCGGCGATATAACGAGTTCCACGCACTGCTGGTGCAGGTGGGAAAGCACTACTGCCTCAAGGCGGCGCCCCGCTGCGATTTCTGCCCGCTGCGGCCGCTGTTGCCGCCGGGCGCGCGCCCGCGCTAATTCGCAAACGATCCTGGAAAATCGCAACCCGCCCAATTCTGCCGGCGCAATTCGCAGACCAAGGCAGAAACGGGGCGCCATGGCGTCTCTACCCGGCGATTCTCATACATTCACATATGCAAATTAAGACAAAAAGGGCCGACTTTCGCCCAAGTCGCTGAGTTTCAAATTGGACCAATCCCTCTAAGGTTTCAATTCCGCTGCTGCTCTAATCCGCATCCGAGTAGATACGCGGTCCAGTTTCCCCCTCAGCACGCCGACACGCGCGTGCTGGGGACCCGCGGCGGATCCAGTGCAGTCGTTGCGAAGTCAGGAGGTGAGTGCGATGTCAGAGAACCGAGTCTTGTTTGTGGACGACGAGCCGGGTCAGCGGCTTACTCTTCCGGCCATCCTCAGGGGGCATGGCTTCGAGGTCTCGACCGCGTCCTCCGTTGCGCAGGCGCTGATGGAGATGACAACGCGCAACTTCGATATCCTGATTTCCGACCTCAACATCGGGGAGCCGGGCGACGGCTTTACCGTGGTGAGCGCGATGCGGCGCACCCAGCCGAACTGCATCAACTTCATCGTCACCGGCTTCCCGGCCTTTGAGAGCGCGCTGCAGGCAATCCAGCGTCAGGTGGACGACGTTTTGGTGAAGCCGGCGAACGTGGACAGGCTGATCGAGATGATCGATGCGCGGCTGCGCGAGCGCAATCACCGCCATCATCCCATGTCGCTGATGCGGCTCTCGTCCCTGCTGCGAGGCTGCGCCGAAGAGATCCGGCTGGACTTTGTGGTTGCGATGAAGGCCGACCGCGCGCTCTCCGCCGTTGCGCTCAGCGACGAGGCACGCGGCAGCCACCTTACCGCGCTGCTGGCCGAGATCTGCGACCAGATGGATTCGGCCGCGCCGGGCACCCCGACCGAGCGTGCATTGGCCTTGAGCCGCGAGCATGGCACGGGCCGCTTCGCCGACGGATACAACGTCGGCCTGCTGATGGCCGAGACGCGCACCCTGCAAGACGTCATCTATGACAAGGTGCGGCAGCGCCTGCTGCTGCTGGACACGAGCAATCTGGTTCTGGACCTGAAGCGGCTGAACCACAGCCTCAGCGCGCAACTCCAGGAGTCGATCCAGGCCTTTTGTATGGAGGCTTCGAAACCTCGACCCAGAGGCGTGGAGTTCGGGCTCTGCGACAACACCAGGTTTCAGGCGTAAAGCCCGCGAGTGGCCGGTAAATGAAGGGTGCCCTGTCCTGTCCTTCTTTGGAAAGGGCGGGGTTGTTGCTTTTGCCTCGAAGCTCCCCGCTAGCTGCAATGTGGAATATAGCGGGATTTTTGTGTCTTTTGTGCACTAGAATCGGTGAGGGACTCGCGTGTCTGCCTTGCCGCCAAGTCGACTTCAACATCGCCTGCAACGCAGGCTCCTGCTGCTGGGAGTGGGGATTGCGCTGCTGGTTTTTGTGATCTTCTCGCAGGCGGCCTTCAACCTGAAATTTCTCCGGCCCGCATCGCTGATGCAGACCTTCGTCTTCGCCGCGCTCTCGGCGCTGATCTTCCTCGCCCTGGTGGCGCTGATCTTCGTGCTGCTGCGCACGCTGGTGAAGCTGTACCTGGAGCGCCAGGCGGGCGTGGCCGGCTCCCATTTCCGCAGCAAGATGGTGCTGGGCGCGCTGGTCCTCTCCTTCGCTCCGGTCATCGCCATGTTCCTGTTTGCCTATGGACTGATGAACCGCTCGATCGACAAGTGGTTCTCGCAGCCGATCGAGGAGGTGCAGGGACGCAGCCACGCCGTGGCCGAGTTGCTGAACGGTTACGCCGGCCAGAACGCGCTCGCCCAGGCGCGCGCGATCGCCGCCAATTCGCGCGCCGCAAACGCCTACAGCTCGGGCGACTTCTCAGCGCTTATCGGCGAGTACCGCCGGGAGGAGATCGCTCAGCAGGGTGGCTTTGCGGTGGCGCTCTCTGCGGGCAAGGTGAAGGCCAGCTACGGCCGCACGCCGCCATGGAGCCTGCTAGAGAGCGAGGTCCCCAAACTCGGCCCCGCGGGCAAAGCTCACCAGCTCACCGTGGGCACTCGCGTTTACATGCTGGGAACCTCGCTGGTGACCCAGGCGGGCAAAGAGCCGGGAGTGGTCGCCGTGGCGCTGCCGCTGCCCGAGCGCTACATGGAGGCACTGTCGCAGCTGGAGCAGAGCCAGGCACGCTATCAGGAGCTGCGGCGCAACAACAAGCTGATCCGGCAGACCTATATGCAGGCGCTGCTGCTGATCACGCTGCTGGTGCTGTTCGGCACCACGTGGTCGGCGCTGGCCCTGAGCAAGCTGATCACGCGTCCCGTGACAGCGCTGGAGCAGGGCACGCAGGCGATCTCCGCCGGGCGGCTGGACTACCGCGTGGAGGTGAGCGCAGGCGACGAGCTGGGCCAACTGGTGGCCTCATTCAACAGCATGGCCGCCGAGCTGGAGAGCAACCGGCGGCAGTTGCAGGAGGCCAACGTTAACCTGGAGGACCGCCGCCTGCACATGGAGACGATCCTGGAGAGCATTCCCTCGGGCGTGCTTTCACTGGATGGCGCAGGGCAGGTGACGCGCGTCAACGCCGCGCTGCTTCGCATGTTCCAGCCCAGGGGTGTGCTGCAGCCGGGGTTGCAGCTGGCCGGGCTGCGGCTGAGCGACATCTTCGACCCCGAGCTTGCGCCGGACGTGGCCAAAGATATCTGGCGGCTGGCGCGCAAGGCCGACCGCATGGGCATGACCGCCGCGCAGATGGAGGTCCCCAGCGGCGGACGGGCGCTCGAGGTCGGCGTCACGGTGGCCGCGATGATCGGCTCAGGCGCCAAACGGCGGCTGGGATATGTGATCGTCTTCGACGACCTCAGCGACCTGCTGAAGGCCCAGAAGCAGGCGGCCTGGCGCGAGGTGGCGCGCCGCGTGGCGCACGAGATCAAAAATCCGCTCACCCCGATTGCGCTCTCGGCCGAGCGCATTCAGCGGCACATGGACAAGGCATCGCGTGGTGAGGGCATGTCGCGCGCCATCATCGACAACTGCGCGGCCACCATCGGCTCGGCGGTAGAGACCGTGCGGCGGCTGGTGGATGAGTTTTCCACTCTGGCCCGCTTCCCGCACTCGCAGTTGCGCCCGGTTGACCTGAACCAGATTGTGCACCGCGCCATGGCGCGCTTCGAAGGCAGGCTGGAGGGCGTGAACGTGCATCTGGAACTGGCCGACGACCTGCCCAGCGTAATGGCCGATCCGGAGGCGATCCAGCGCGTGGTGGCCAACCTGGTGGACAACGCGGCCGAAAGCATGAAGGACTCAGTGGTGCGCGAGGTCCGCATCAGCACCATGCTGCTCGAGACGCGCGACGCCGTGGAGATTGAGGTCAGCGACACGGGCGCAGGAGTGAGCGCCGAAGACAAGGAGAAGCTCTTCCTTCCCTACTTCTCCACCAAAGCCCGCGGGACTGGACTGGGACTGGCGATCGTGGCGCAGATCCTCGAAGAACACGGCGGCACGGTGCGCGTGGAAGCCAACGATCCCGTGGGCACGCGCATGATAGTGGAGCTGCCTGTTGCAATGGCCGAGCGGGGCCAGTTGGAGACCGAAAAACGCGAACACGCCTAGAACTGGTGCCCAACTTTGAAGACTTTGGTGCCCCACTTCTGCCTTTCTTTGGCAGAAGTGGGTTCAGGCGCTAACCTGGGAGCGGCACAGGGTTAGAAGCGGACGAAAGATAAACCATGACGCATACATTTCACATTCTGGTCGTCGACGATGAGCCGAGCATTCGCGAGACGCTGGGCGGCATTCTGGAGGACGAAGGGTATCGTGTCACGCCCGCCGCTGACGGCGAGAGCGGGCTGGAGCTGCTGCGCGACCAGCACTTCGACGTAGTGCTGCTCGACATCTGGCTGCCGGGCATGGACGGACTTGCCGTGCTCGAGGAGGTCAAGGCGCTGGAGGACCGTCCCGAGGTGGTGATGATCTCCGGGCATGGCACGGTGGAAACCGCGGTGCGCGCGACCAAGCTGGGCGCCTACGACTTTCTGGAAAAGCCGCTCTCGCTGGAAAAGACCCTCATTGTGGTAAAAAACGCGGCCGAGGCGCGCCGGCTGCGCTCGGAGAACCAGGAGCTGAAGCGGCAGATCGCCCCCGGAGAGATCGTCGGCGACAGCATTCCGCTGAAGGCGCTGCGGCAGCAGATTGGGCTGATGGCGCCGACCAATGGCCGCGTGCTGATCTACGGCGAGAGCGGCACGGGCAAGGAACTGGTGGCGCGCGCCATCCACGCGCAGAGCCTGCGCAAGGACGAGATGTTCGTGGAGGTCAATTGCGCGGCGATCCCCGAGGACATGATCGAGAGCGAACTCTTCGGCCACTGCCGCGGCTCGTTTCCGGGCGCCGACTCAGAGAAGGAAGGCAAGCTGCGCAAAGCCGACGGCGGAACGCTGTTCCTCGATGAAGTCGGCGATATGAGCCTGAAGACGCAGTCCAAGCTGCTGCGCACGCTCGATGAGGGCCGCTTTGCGCCGGTGGGAATGGAGGAGCCGATCACGGTGGACGTGCGCGTGATCGCGGCGACCAACAAGGACCTGGAAGAGGAGATCGGCCGCGGCAACTTCCGCGAGGACCTGTTCTACAGGCTCAATGTGGTGCCCTTCGTTGTGCCGCCGCTGCGCGAGCGCAAGGAGGACATTCCCGTGCTGGCGCGCCACTTCCTCAAGGAATTCAGCAGCCAGTACAGCCGCCGGACGAAGGAGATCGCCGAGGAGGCGCTGGAGGTGCTGACGCGCTACTCGTGGCCGGGCAACGTGCGCGAGCTGCGCAATGTGATCGAGCGCATTGTCATCATGAATCCCACCGTGCAGCGGCTGGAGCGCAAGCACCTGCCTTCCGCGCTCTATCGCGAGGGCCGGCGGCGCAAAGGTGGAGACTTCACCACGCTGCACCAGGCGCGCGAGGCCTATGAGCGCGACTACATCCTGAAGAAGCTCGACGAAAACAACGGCAACGTGAGCCGTACTTCCGAGGTGCTGGGCTTGGAGCGGAGCCATCTCTACCGCAAGATGAAAACGCTGGGGATCGCAGTGAAGGAGTAGGAGCACGGTTTCAAGGTTTCAAGGTTTCAAGGTTTCAAGGTTTTAAGGTTTCAAGGTTGCAAGGCTGCAGGGTTTCAAGGTTTCAACAATAACAACCGCCGGGTGCCCCAGGTTCCGCGCCGCGCCTTTTGCGGCGCTAACCTGGGAAGCAGTACCCGTGGCCCGTGGCCGAGGTACCTCTCCATCGGAGCGCGAGATTCGTGCAGCGCTGGGGTCCTTCGCTTCGCTCAGGATCACACCGTTTCGCGACGGCGGTGGGTGCCCCGCATCTGCGCAGTGAGAATGCAGGAGGCTACTTCCTCGCCATCGCCTCAAGTTTTCGAATCGTTGCGAGGGCTTCGCGCAGGGCGGCCTTGCCCACCTCTTTCTCGAAGGCGGCCTGCAGCTTGTCGAAGGCGCGGATCACGCGCAGCGCGGTCTTTTTCCCCTGCGGCTTAAGCGAAAGCTGGTAGGAGCGCGCGTCTTCGGGATCGATCGTGCGTTGCAAGAATCCCTTGGCCTCCAGCGACGAGATGCAGTGGCTGACGTTGCCGCGCGTTGTCCCGAAGGTCTCGGCCAGTTGCGAAGGCGTGGCCAGCGAGGGCTCGTCGAAGAAGATCGCAGCCAGCACGAGGCCTTCGAGAAAGCCGAGCGAATCGGCGGCGAGGGCCTGGGCGGCCATGGAATCGAAGCGCCGCGCGGCGCGGCTGACGGCAAACATCGGACTCTCCTGCAGGAAGGCGTCGATGCGCATGCGCCCAATTCTACATAATTGAATTGTTAAACTATCGTGAATTGATTTCCACACTCAACAAACCGAGCCCAAAACCCTGACTGCGTAGCCCGGATCAGCTTCTGTCTTTCTTTTCGCCTATGGGAGCGCTGCCGAGCGATTCGAGCTGCTTGCGCCAGTCGATCGCCTCGTCGACCTCACGCGGACTGTCGCGCCAGCCTTCTCGCACCTTGACAAAGAGTTCGAGGAAGACCTTGCGGCCGAGCAGGCGCTCGATCTGGCGGCGGGCCTGGGTCCCGATCTGCTTGAGCATCGTGCCCTGTTTGCCGATCACAATCGCCTTCTGGCCTTCGCGCTCGACGAAGATTACGGCGGAAATTTTGATGAGCTTTGCGCCCTCCTCGAAGCGCTCGATGCCCACCCCGCTGGCATAGGGTACCTCCTGCGCGGTGTGGATGAGGACCTGCTCGCGGATAAGTTCGGCGGCGAGGAAGCGCTCGGGCTGATCGGTGATCTGGTCTTCGGGAAAATATCGCGGTCCTTCGGGGAGCGCGTTCGCAATGGCCGCGAGCAGTTCGTCTTTGCCCTGCTCTTTTGTGGCGGAGATCGGCACGATCTGCGCGAACTCTAAGCGCTGCGACCAGGCCTCGATGAGTGGCAGCAGCCGCGACTTTTCGATGAGGTCAATCTTGTTCAGCAGCAAAAACGTCTTTGCCTTGGCGCGGCGCACGATCTCCAGAACGAACTCATCGCCCGTGCCGAACTTTTGCGTAGCGTCGAGGATCAGCAGCACCAAGTCGCAGCCCTCCAGCGATTCGTAGACCTCCTGCATCATGCGCCGGTTGAGCTGGTCGGCGGGCTTGTGCACGCCGGGAGTATCGACCAGCACGATCTGCGCGGCGGAATGTTTCGAGGTGCGCTTCAGGTTGACGATGCCCATGATGCGGTTGCGCGTGGTCTGCGCCTTGTGGGTGACAATGGCGAGCTTTTCGCCGGTGAGCGAGTTGAGCAGGGTGGACTTGCCCGCGTTGGGACGACCGAGGATGGTGACGAATCCGGAGCGCACGAAACGATGCTATTCCAGGCGCCCGTACTTTTTAAACTGATTTCGGCGGAACGGAGCTCGGCGGGGCCGAATTCGAGGACTTTGCCGAGGCGGTGCTTTGCGAAACCGGCTTCTCAGAGGCGGAACTCGGCGGCGCGGAGTTGGGCGAGACCGAATTCGCTGCGCGGTCCCCGGCGCGCCTGTCATGGGCGGGCTGGGGAGGAGGAGCAGGGCTTTGCGGGGTCCCCGGCAAACCCGTGGTCCCCGGCGCGCCTTCTGTTGGCGTGCTGGGGCGGAAGCCCGTGGTTGGCTTGCTGGGGTGAGGCACATTGCTCGGGGGCTGGGTTGCATCCGTCGGCCTGGCGAGAATGCGGACCTTCTCCACGCGGCGCGCAGTGGACTCCAGCACCTCGAAG
>WNGE01007841.1_pt1 | contig 13509 bp, 10 predicted proteins | sample 5400651 | NCBI WGS metagenome assembly WNGE01 (sample SAMN13153370, study PRJNA577476) | soil metagenome | isolation source: 60 cm soil or saprolite under grassland replicate 2 | place: USA:California | collected 2016-06-15 | reverse complement strand
CTACATCTGAATACAGATACATATACTCGTGCGGAATAAAATAACTCTGGCTGATACGAAATTCGCTGCGCATGAACCTGTGCATCTGATCGACTGTCAGTGGTTTCTCTTTAATCATGCGCTGCCCCTCTTCGGAAGCGCCTGCAAAAGCTACTGGTGATGTCTTATGACTGTTATCTTCGACGAGGTTGATAACAGCTATATGAAAACCAGTACAAGCACTGATCGAAGCAACGATTTGTTGGAGGACTTCATTAAGCCCCAATTCTGCACGCAGAACATTACCTAGTCGGATCAATTCCTTGATCTGTTGCGTGAACTGTGCTGATTCCGTTCCCATGGGTAGAGGTACAATGAGGGAGTCGTGAGTGTTGTCAGGCATTGTTGAGGGATAAGTAGAAAGAATGGGGGAAGGATGCTCATTTTCCGATTGCGCTTGCTTTGCTGGTGAGCGAAATCGTACACGTAATGGAACAAACACATTCTGCTGCTTTTTTTCTGACATTGCCTGTTTCTTTTTCTCTCTATTACACTGTTTCCTTTTGAGGAAGGATAGCACATCAAGTGTCTGTCTACAAGGTTGGTAGGAGAAAAGAGAGAACTTCCCAAAAGTCTCTGTGTGTCTGTTTTGACGCGCCTGCGGCGCGTACATGTGGGAATGTGTGAGGAGTGTGCGCGCACACTCCTCACACATTCCCACGAAAAAAAGGCTCGCGTGCAAGCCGAGTCAGGTGAGGAAACAACTTTAGAAAAACCCTGGAGAAAAGAGACAAACATAGATGTATGGCTGTTTTAGTATGGGAGTTCAATCGATATGGTAAAATGAGTCCCAGAGAACGATAACTCGTTCAATCAATATTGAATTGTCTTTGTGGAGGCTACCATGCGTAGCGAACGAACTGCAATACGAACTCAAGGCAGGAGCAACCAGGCAGATATATTTCCCTTTACTCGAAAGTCAAGGTTGGGTCTAGAGGAATCCGGCGCCCGCTGGCACCTACTCGCCTTGCCAACGACGCTAGCGAAGCTTGATAGCATCTCTGCAACGCCGCTGCGCGTCTACTGCTCCGCAGTCAGCAGAGATGCAAGGAAGTGTCTAGCATTGCGTGCTCAGGCAAGTCGAAAGGAGAAGAGGCACCACTACATTTCTGTGTATCAAATCAAGTGTGACAGCCTACTAGCGGGACTGCTGTTTCTACTGATGCTTCTTCTCGCTGCTTGTGGCAACAGTGGCAGTTCCCCAACACCTGACGCAAACCAACTGATCAAAGACGCGCAAGCTGCTATCCAGCGTGTCACCTCATACCATTTTAAGCTCGTAACAGCTAATGTGGGTACCGAAGCAAAGCTACCAATAGTAAACGCTGAGGGTGATATTGTAGTCCCAGATAAACTGAAAGCAAATGCGAATGCACTCTTTCTCGGTAATTTAGTGCAAGTACAGATTATTGCGATTGGCAACCAGCAATATATTTTGCTTTTTGGTGCGTGGCAAGCTACAACCGGGCTTCTTGATCCAAGAACACTTTCGGATCCACAAAAAGGAGTTGCGTCAATCCTTGGTCATATACAAAATCCCAGCACACCAACGGACTCTACAGTTGGCGGAAGATCATGTTGGCAAACCAATGGGAAGCTCGATCCCGTCTACCTGGCAGGGATTACAGGCGGTGGAGCGCCAGCAGGATCGACCGATACTATTTCGAGTTGTATTGGGAAGACCGACAAATTGCCCTACCAGATTATCATCAAAGGTCCGGCTGCAACAGGTGATACCGATAAGACGGTGCGCACCTTTACACTGTCAAATTTTGGTAAGCAAGTAACAATAGAAGCACCAATTGCGCCTGTGTCGACACCATCATTGACACCATCTGTGACTCCATAACAGACATACTACCTCACACCTTGAGAGGATTGAGGGCATGCAACGCCATGATCATGATCTAGAACGCAATACAGCTTTACAGTGGCTATCTGCTTGGATACGTGATAGCTATGCCGTTCATGGGGCGAGTTTCAGACATGTTTGGACGACGGCGTATCTTCATCACCTGCCTGGGTATTTTTGGCTTTGGATCACTCTTGTGTGGCCTCGCGCCTATTCTTGGACAGCAGATCGATATCAGCTTTCTGCAGCGCATTGGGATAAATGTAGCAGCGCCCGGCGATTTCAGTGATCCTACCGCGCTTAATCCCAGCCTGGTGTGGCTTGTAGCTGCTAGGTTTGTACAGGCAGCAGGAGGGGGCGCGATGATCCCGGTGGCTATGGCCATTGCAGGGGACTTTTATGGCGAAAAGCAGCGCGCTCTAGCACTTGGCCTGATTGGGATGGTGACTGAGGCAGGAGGTGTCCTGGGTCCGCTATATGGAGCGATAATAGTGCAGGTCTGGGGTTGGCAAGCTATTTTCTTCCTCAACCTGCCCATTGTGGCGATACTCGCCTTTTTCATCTGGCGTCTCATTCCGCCTGGGGTAACAACTGCGGGTACTGGATATGGGAGAGGACGTATCGACTTTCCAGGTGCGCTCTTGTTGGGTGCTGCATTGATTTGTTTGAGCGCCGGGCTTTCCCAAGAAGCAGCAAATACAGCAATAGCTACATCCGAATCAAGCTCCAACCAGGCTCCTATACAAAACAATCCCTGGCTGATCGGAGCTTCTCTGATCTTGATAGCAGCATTTATCGTTCTTGAGGTGTACCGCGAAAGAAGATGGGTCAGTTCTCGATCAGAAGAAACAAACAGTCAGAGTGGATCAAGGGAAAGGCATGTGTTGCCTATGGTTGAACTTTCTCTATTTACGCGCTGGCCTTTTTCGGCCAGTGCATTAGTAAGCTTTCTGGTCGGGGCTGCGCTGATAATTGCCATGGTCAACATTCCACTATTCATTGCCACAGTGTTAGGAGGACAACCAATCGACAGTGGCCTGGCTTTACTACGACTCACTGCGATGATTCCCCTGGGAGCAATTAGCGGGGGCTGGCTGTGCGCGCGCATTAGCTGCCGTCTCACGGCCATACTCGGACTGATCTTCACAGCAACAGGCTTCTGGCTGATGCATTTGTGGCCCATTCAGGTCAATTGGTTAGAGATTACCAGTAGCGCAGTGATTGGGGGTTTTGGATTTGGGTTGGTGATCGCTCCTATCGCCACCACTGCCATAAATGTTGTAAGCAATCGTCAGATGGGAATGGGTGCATCGGTAGTAACGGTATTGCGTATGGTAGGCATGATACTTGGGCTTGCGCTCTTAACCTCATGGGGATTGGGGCACTTCCATAATCTTTTACTAGCTTTCAAGCCGCCAGTCGGTGTCATTCCCTTTAGCGATCAGTATAATAAGGCACTCGCTCAATATGCCGTCTTTGCTGCTCACGAGGTGTATACATCGATTTTCCTGGCTGCCGGATTCATCTGTCTTGTTGCCATCATACCTTCCTTCTTGTTAGAGGGAAGAAAACCTTCGCTTTATGCCGTTCGTACTAGCAGATACAGTAGGAATTAATCAATTCTTTTTCTATGCCGCCTCTGGGACCTGGAATCCGTCCTGTCAACGACGCTCACGCGTCTACCTACGGTCAGACAGGACGCAAGGAGGCGGCAGGATGGGAGAGGGCAGCGGGGACACCCCGCACCCTGCCAAGGGGCCTTCAAGGCCCCTTGGAACCCCCTGCTTAGAGCTTACAAAAAAGATGGTAATGACCTGAAAGTGAGCAATTATAAATATGAGCGATGAGAACGATACATCTCAGGATTCGTGGGAAGAGCCTGTTGAAGACGGCGACGAAGCTGAAACCCAACTTCGCCAGAAGCAACAGCGCGCATCACGTGACGCTTACGATGATCCTTCTGCACGCCAGAGACAACACCCACGGCAAACTGGTGGCTCCCGCGAAGCTGGCAAAGATAAGCCGGGTGCATACGAAAGACGACCTGGACGTCGTCCTGGCGCTAACAGAACCAATGATCCCCGACAAGGCTATGATGCCTATGGCCGACCCAGGCATGGTACGCGCTCATACCGCGACGCTTTCGAATATACCACTGAACCCCCCAGGGAACGACCTCGCCAAACTCGGGACTTTCATGAACGTCCTGACCCCTACGACGAACTTGACGAAAGATATCATCAACAGCATCGTATGTCCAGGCGTTCACGCGAGGAAGCCGAGGCACGCCAAAGGCAACGCCAGAGTCAGCCTGAATATACTTACAATGAAGTCAATGATGCATATATGCACCCACAACAGCGCAACCGATACTACTCAGATCCCGAAGTTCAAGAGTATGATAGACGAGCATATCGCCCACGGCCACGAACTCAAACGACACAATTGCCGGTCAGGAGACAGAGGCGAGTGTGGTCTACATTACTGATTGGCTGCGCAGGTGGAGTGATCACGATTGCACTCATATTGGCCGTTATCGCAGTCGTATTTTTGCGAAACGTTCCCGTTCATATTGGAGGTATTGGCAAAACCAGCTTTTCAAAGCAGTTAGCGCAGCAGACGCTGCCAGTTACAGCCAATGTTACACAATTACAGATACATAACCGTGTGGGTAACATCAGCATTATGGTTGACCCTTCTGCAACACGGGGAACACTCACTGGTGTAATGAAGGTTCAGGCTGGAAACAGTAGCGATGCCGATAAGGAATTTGGACGCATTAAGGTGGATGTTACTTCAAGTAGTGATCAGAGTACGTTGATCGTGAATGCGACTGTACCAGATACAAGTGGAGGTCTACTTGCCAGTTCCAGTGATTCTGTTGATCTGACGATTATCCTGCCCTCATCGGTAAATCCTAGTCCACCTTTTAAACTTAGTATCAGCGCGGACATTGCAGCATCAGGAAACATTGCTGTTCAAAATTTCAATGGTTTGCTTACACTCACAAATAACACAGGCAACATATCTGTAAAAGGAGGCCTACAGTCGGAGGGTTCCTGTTTGCAAACACACGTTGGAAATGTAACTTTTGAAGGAAACCTGGTCACCGGACAAGCAGCAGATACAGGGCTCATTCCATGTACCACGAACACCACGCAGAATTCTCATCCCTGGTTCAGCTTTAAGAGCGGAACCGGCAGTGTCAATGTAACGTTAAGCGCTGTAACATCAAATCTAACCCTCGATGCCAGCACAAATAATGGCAAAATCAATGGTGGAGAATTTGGCTTGAACGTTCACCAGAATAGTGACGGTTCGGCAAGTTATTATGGCCCACTCACGCCAGGTACATCTCCTACAGCCGTGTTGGCTCTGACTGTAAGTACGGGGGATATTACTTTGCATAAGGCGGGTTAGCCCAAATAGTATAGCCCAAATAGACAGGAAGTACTCCAAACTTCCCAGGTTATGGTAGACTTATAGATTATGACATGGTGAAGTCACACATCTGTTTGTGCGCCTCGTTTATGCTGATGCACGTGTTGTAAAATCATTCGGGTTGAGGTCGTTCTCGTTCGTTGGTTTATGAAAGCTTAGGGGTGTGATGCGTCATCTGGATGCTTTTCCGCGCTTCCTGCTCAAACTACCATTCATTGTACGCCTCAGTGTCGCGATACTAAGTGTCGCTTTTTTTCTCATTCTGTACATGATGGTTTCTCCGGCTGCCCGCACGCCCTTAATGTTAGCGATTCCGGTGGCACTTGTCGCCTGGATGTTCAGGAAACGCGGAGTGTTTATCTGCCTCGCGAGTATGGTGCTCGTGCTCTGGGTCTATTACAGTTTCAGAATGAAGAGTATGCTCTTGCCCCCTTCGTTGATTATCTCCTTCATCGCTGCTACACTCGCGCTTGTGGTTATTGGGTTGCTTGTGAGCTTGCTGCGCGACTCACTGGATATAGTAGATGCTGCACAGCTGCAAAGTGCCCGCGCGCTCGAACAGCAGCTACAGCTGAATCGGGCGAAAGATCAGTTCATCCTGAATGTCAACCACGAGTTACGCACACCGCTGACAGCAATCTCTGGCTTCATCGAGCTTCTCTTAGAGTACAATGAGCGTCTTGACGTCCAGGCGCGAACCAAGTTCCTCAAACAAGCCATGGATGGTTGCGATGACCTGCAGATGTTGATAGGGAATGTGCTAGATGCGCTGCAGATTGAAAGCGAGAAAGAGCATCCTAGTCTGCAAGCATTTTCAGTTCTTCAAGCGATACGCGAAGTCCTCGAATATACTGATCCAAGGTGGCTGCACTCACATCGAGTGCATCTGGATATCTCAGAAGAACTTGTTATTGTGGCAAATGAACAGTATTTCCGCCAGGTTCTGCGTAATTTGCTCTCCAATGCCTTTAAGTATACACCTGCTGATACTGACGTTCTCGTCAGTGCTGGACCATGTGGCAATGCTGCCCAACCGAGCGATTCCGGATCACAGGTATGTATCAAGGTGAAAGATGCTGGCCCTGGTATTCCGCCAGATGAGCTTTCTAGCCTGTTCAATCAGTTTGTGCGCCTCAAACGTGATATTTCGGGGCAGGTGAGAGGAAGTGGATTGGGACTGTTCATCAGCAAACAGATGGTTGAGGCTATGGGAGGGCGGATTTGGGCAGAAAGTGCTGGAATACCTGGTCAGGGGAGTTGTTTTTGCTTTACACTTGCGGCTCATGTTCCTCAGACATCGATGAACTCAAGCTTGCGAGAAGAGATTCTCCAATGACGGAGGTTTTCTATTTCCCTCCAGGTCACTCGTTCAGCGAACATTCCCGGCTATCATTTTATTTCCCTTGGCTGCCTCGTTCCATTAACAAACGTTTCACCCAAACAATGTGCATAGTGACGGAACGTCCATCCTCTTGATGGTCGGGTATGTATCCCCGTGATTATTGAGAGCTTGTCTCCATCCTCACCTATCCTTGCGGGATTGTAGGTGCGAAGTTTCCTCACGCCAGTATTAATGGTGGTGAAGAAACATGAAAGGGTACGCATCTCTCAGGAAGTAGAGGGAAAGCGCGCTTCCAACTGGGTAGCCTCAGTTTCTCGCCCCATCTTGCGCAACAGCCTTGCATAGTTCCGCACGACTTCTCGTGTATAGGGATGATCAGGTCCCAGCGCCTGTTCCCGGATGCGCAAGGCGCGCTGGTACAACAACTCTGCCTCGGCATGTTTGCCCTGATCAGCGTAGAGACCCGCTAGGTTGTTCAGCGAAGTGCCCACCAGCGGATGGTCAGGTCCCAGCGCCTGTTCCCGGATGCGCAAGCTGTGTTGGTAGAAGGCTTCCGCTTTGGCATAGCGCGCATGCTCCTTAAGATAGCTGCCTGTTTGATAGAGCAATCGTCTGGCGGCAAACGAGGTGAGCTGTTCCTGCTCAATAAGTCGCGCGCACTCCTGGGCATGGGATAGACAGCGCTCGTAGCGGGCGTAGGTACGATATTCCATCTCGGGTAAGGCCTGATCGACCGCTTGCACCAGCCGTTCAGCCCATTGGTGATAGGTGGGCACCCCCATGCCATCCTTGAGCACTGCTTGTACCAGGCGATGCATGCTCAGCAGATGCTCCTCAGGCTGGCGTTTGAGTAGCGAGTAGGAGAGCAGCACCCCGATGGCTTGATTGAGAGAGAGAGGTTTACTTGCCACGGCTTGCAAGTTGGGTCCCAGTGCTGCTGCGCCCTCGGTGATGATCTCTTCAGGGATGGCATCAGGATGCAAGAACGCACATACGCGCAACAGATCTGCTGCCGCAGCAGAGCGCTTTTGCACCTGCGTAAAGGAGAGCGACCAGGTGGTCGCGACCGGCTCAGGATGATCGGGCACCAATCCTCCACGCGCCTTGAGCAAATCTACACGCTGCGTGCGGTAGAGTTGCAGGTAATCGGCCAGGCTACAGTGCGTTTCCTCAATGTAGGCGCCAGCCTGGTCCAGCGCCAGGGGCAGTCCTCCCAGTTCCTGCGTGATGGAGAGAGCGATGGCACGCTCACTCGCCTCGGCCTGCTCCAGTGGTGCATCGGGGGCGAGCCGATCTGCAAGGCGCAGCAAGAGCAGGGCACCTGGTTCGCTGTCCAGGGTATCGACCTCGATGCGTTGGGCCAGTCGGCCCATACTGGCGGCACGCGTGGTGAGCAGCGTGTGCCCTCTGCCCGCAGGTGGCAGGAAGTCTCGCACTTGTGCGAGATCATCGGCGTTATCCAGCAGCACCAACCAGCGCGTGTGGCTGGTGAGCCAGTGCTTGACAGCGTGCACGATCTTCAGTTGATCGCGCTCCTCTTGCTCTGGGAGCTGCAACAAGGATGCGAAAACGACAAAGCCGGAGATGAGCGCCTCCTGGGTGTCGGCACGCGTCCAGAGCACGGCCTCGTAGTCCTGGTAGTAACGATAGGCATATTCCAGCGCGAGTTGTGTCTTGCCGACCCCTCCCAGGCCACTCACTGCCTGTGGTTGGGAGATGCCCACCGTCTCTCCTGCTCGTAGCGAGGCAGCCAGGCGACGCAGCAGTTCTTCGCGTCCGGTGAAATAGGGATTGCGTGGATAGGGGATATTCCAAAAATCTGGGAAGTCTCCTGGAAAGGTGGGACGCTCCGATGAGTGGAGCGAATGGTGCATGGAGGGGAAGGCTGGTGGACTGCTGGGTTTACGCCGCTCATGTTTGACACCTTGCAGTAAGGTGGCGCGAGCGGTCGCTTCGTCTTGATCGACCAGGTCAAGGTAAACGATCTGACCGAGCAGTCCTTCCACGTCACAGGGTCGCACCCGCACGGGCAAGAGCCATCCCTGGTCTCCAGTGGGATCGCGTCGGAATGCTACTGCCCATTCAGCGCGAGTGAATTTTGAATCGAAATAGTCCGGAGAGAGGACGGCGATGGTGCGGGTGGCTTTCCTGGCGGCGGCATCCATGTCCAGGACGAAGTTGCTGCCTGCCTGGAAGTCCCAGGCCTGGAGCAGCGTCGAGTAACCTGCCTCTTCCAGGTGCCAGACGATCCATGCGGCCCAGCGCTGGTCAGGGTGGGTGTAGCTGATGAAGAAGTCTTTGGGTGTATCGGTGTCCACGACTCGCTCCTCCTTCGCCTCGCAGTTGCACACAGCTTTGGTGCAGTGGGTGCAGTATAGACGATGGGGGCTGGCGTGACAAGGGGGGCAGGGTGAGATCCTTCGCTTTGCTCAGGATGACAACTTGGGAACTCGGAATGACACAATGAGCAGGATGATAACTTGGGGACTCTGGAGGACACGGTGAGCAAGGATGACAGGGGAAGCCTAGTGGTATGATGCATTAACACTATAGAGTCAAGGGAAGAAGCAGCCATGTCCCACGGGATACACAACGAGATGGTGCGCATCCCGTGGGTTTTCGCGCCGCAGGGTTATTCAGATAGGCACTTAGAAGGCTTCATTACACTTTACTCATGCAATTACGTACTGAGCCGGGTAGTAACCACTATACCCGAAAGCTCGCCCGATCGCTGCCACCAGGCCGAACAATGGACGCTGAATCCAGAGAGGGGGTGTCGCCGAATAGGACGCAGGCTCGAGCGCCTGTCCTACAACCACTTTTTGCAGGAGATTCTTAGGCAACCCATCTGTGCCTACTTTCCCCTCCTGAGCCAGCGCATACAATGTCTCGAAAAACGCTTCGGACTTGAAGAGTAAGTCTTTGTCCGGTCTATCCAACCGGGTGATCTTGCGCATGTGCAACACATCAGTGCCCACGTTCCAGGGATGGATATGTGGAATACTTTTGGGTAGCAGAATGACGTCGTCCGCGTTTGCGGGGTGTTCGTCATTCCCCACGATATAGTGCGCTGAACCTGCGAGGATTTCGAATCGCTCGTCAAAGGAGGGATGAAAATGGGCTGGTAATCCCTTTCCGGAATTGGGCTGGAGAAAGAACTCGATTTCCAGCAGCAGCCCGTTTGAGTCACGCGCCGTTTTCACGAATACCATGCGTTCCCCGCTAAGCGGGTTCTCAAAGATTTGACCTGCTGCTGCCATGATACACCTCCTCATAGATTTGGTAAAACACGTGAGCGTACCTATTTGCCAACTGTCATGGGCTCCTCGGGCAATTCCACTCAGACTTTCGCTTTTGGCCAGGGTGCGAAGGGATTCTTCACGCGCTCGAGCATCGGCTGCAGAGCAGGGAAATGGCGCAGCAGGACGGTGGTCATGTCGTTTTGCACCACCCAATCGAAGCCGACTTGCGAGTAGACCTTGGGATTGTAATCTGTTGTGAAGAAGCGATCGCTATTCAAGCGGCGAGAGGCCATGAGAATGAAGATACGAAAGGCTGTATCGCTAAAACCAAATCCTTGTGGAAGACGTCCGCTCTCGAACTCGGCGTACATACCGATCACCAGGTCAACCTGGTCGATATCGTTGTTGTAAATGCTGCGCAGTTGCTCTACCCAGGTGGTATTGCTGGTCAGTTCCTCGAAGCTCTTGAGCGGACGGAGATGCACCAGTTTGCGAAACGCATTATACCGGGGAACGCCCCGTTCGCGGTCTCGCAAGATCTCAGTGGTTGCCAGATCGATGATGCTGCCATCCGGCTCTATACGGCGCTGGAGATAACGAGGATAATTATGCAGGGTGATGGCGCCGGGGTAGGAGGTGCCGAACGAGTAGAAGAGATCGGTCATGGATACTTGCTTTGCAACCTCTCGCGCATGGCGGTCGGCAACTTCAGGCAAGGTGCGCTCCAAAAGTACAGCATCGTCCGTCACCGAACGGAAGGAGAATTCATCGGGCATCAGCGGATGCATGCGGTAGACGGAAACGAACTCTTCTGTTATGGCATACGGCACGCCAAAGTGATCTGTGGGAGAACCTGGAATGCCGCTGATGACTTCGCTCTTGCTGAGACGCCCAAAGTGGTCGTACATCCACTCGCCGGCCAGTCCCCACCAGTTGCCATGCATAGCGACCTGCATGGTGGGGTGATCGAGAATAGCAGGCGTCCAGTTGATGGTATGGATCTTGGCGAGCAGAGCGGCATTGGCGAGGCGGGCGTGATCGAAGAGTTCATCGTCCGACCAGGAGGGATAGGCTTCGAGGAGATGGTCGCAGATGACGTTATGTTCCAGCGTGAAAAGAGTGTGCAGCATGCTCAGGCCGATCCACCAGTTGCCGTTAACACCGGTGATGTCCACCCCTGAATCTGGATCGAGGGGAAGCAGGCCATCGGAGCCGATGACCAGTTTGCCATGTTCTCCTGAGCGCACCTTCGCCATGGTTGCTTCATCGCTGCCATAAATCTGGGAACCGTCCCACCAGTGCGTTGCGGTGTTGAGGTAGGTGGGAGGTACATCGTTGACACCTGGCGTGCGAGTCGGGTCGCTGTGCGTGCGTAGTATCTGCATGGGATGTTGCGGCCAGGGATCATCATCGCTGAGCGGGATTTCCCAGGGGTTTTCCTTCTGGTTCTTACCATGGCTGAACCAATCGTGAATCATGAACTGAACCCACGCGGCTGCCAGCATGTTGAGGATGGTGACGGGCTGGAAGGTGTCCCGGGTCAGCAGTTCGAGGCTGACTCTGCGTGGATTGGGTGTGAGAACCGTCGATTCGTTGGGATACGCGTCGTACAGAGGGATGTTGCGGCCAAAGCGTGTGTCAATGCTGCCCATAGTAGGATGTTCCAGGTCGTTGTATGTGCCATCGACGGTGCGAGCGGTGAGGGAGCGCGAACCCTGTCCTTTTGAGGAGGGTGGGCCCTTGCCGGTCAACGTGACACCCGTCGTATCGTACAGGTTCTTTTGCCGCAAGATGGTACGAAGGCCAATCAGGATCACGAGTCCAATCGGAAGGGGAAAGGTATGCCATCCATACTTCTGATCGAGCGACTGAGTCCAGCGGGTAAATAAGCGAGTAAGCCAGGCAAACGGCGAATGAGATGTAGACATGCGTAACCGCCTTTCTGCAGGGAGTTCAAGTTGCGTTGTATTATAGCAAGATCTGAAGAGCTTGCCAAGAGAATACGCTGGAGTAAGCAGATCGGCTCGCCTGCAATGCCTGGTTCGGACCATCGCACCTGCGTGTCACGGGAGCTTCGTTCCCGCTTTTCTGGCCGTGAGTTAATCAAGGAGGAACTCGCAAACTAAGCCGTCTCTTGAAGAGATGTCATACTACCCCTCTGAGGGGATCATGAGGGTCAAGATCCTTTGTCCACTTTCGGCGATCTCCCTTTATTCACTTCTTACTTGCAGTTGCGTAGCAAGGCCTCTTCATCAAGAACACACTAATGCCATTAAAGACACTCTAGAGCCACTTCACTCGAGACGTACAGCTCGTTGCGCATCCCGTGGGAAGGGGCCGATGATAACCTTGACGGATATATTAGGGTGTGCTAATATCATACTATAAAAGTCGGAATTTAGCACAGGCTAATTTTCATTTATGACTCTTTTCGGTTACATTTTGAAGGAGAATAGAGCGATGAGTTTTTTTAGCGCTCATGAAAATTGCTCTCTGTGTAATAGACCACTCACGCTATGGAATTTAAACACCTGTACAAAGTGCGGGCACAAGTTGTGTAGTCATCATGTCCATTTAATAAGAAATCCGCATAGTTTTGTGCTCTCTTCGGTTTGTTATGATTGCGCTGATCGCCCGGCAATGTTTTCTCGTGCAGGGCTTGCTTCTCAAGAGATAAAGCGCTCCGCCAGAGTATAAGAGTAAAAATGTTCAGGCATTGCCAAAGATAAAGGCGGCCGCGAAGACGAGCGCTCCTCCTCCTACGACTTGCAAGATTGAAATGAACCAGTTTGTCCCGAAATAACGGTGACGAATAGCGGCAATTAACACCAGTTCGAATGCGACTACGACATAAGCAACAAGCAATGCTATATGTATGCTGGAGATCAGAAATGGCAGTGTGTGCAGTGAGCCGCCAAAGAAGGTCATGATACCTGTTATGCCCCCTCGAATAGCAGGGCTTCCACGCCCGGTGAGCTGACCACTATCGGAAAGCCCCTCCGAAAACGCCATGCTGATGCCCGCACCTGTTGCTGAAGCCATTCCTACCAGGAATGTGGTCGTTGAGTTGTGTGTGGCAAAAGCGGTGGCAAAGATGGGCGCCAGGGTCGAGACTGATCCATCCATGAGGCCTGCTAGACCAGGTTGTACCACTCGTAAGAGGAAATCACGCGATGAGACATCTTTGGTTCTTACTGCTCTTATTAGTTCCGCTAGCTGTCCTTTGATGGTTGGTGGTATGTCTTCAATTTCTTTTGTTGAGTCTGTAGCTATTTCCAGTTTTTCGGGTATATGGGTCTGTTTCTCTACGTTATCTGGGCTATGTATTGGTGTATTTTCTTCTGGGGACATCAGGTTCACTCCTTTTATAATTGCAAAGTAGGTGCTTCAATATAACTATACATGAGAGTTGGTTTTATTGACATCTCCTGGGTCTTAGTTTAAAGTGAATACTACCCTACAGTATAATTGCCTCGGAGCCAGAAGTAGCGAGGAGATTCTCTTACTATGAATGTAACAAATAAGCCCCAGGAGTCAGCTTCGATCAGGTTTCTGACAGGTCCGTTGGCGGGCAATATTTTTCAGGTCAATAA
>WNGE01006075.1_pt1 | contig 13511 bp, 14 predicted proteins | sample 5400651 | NCBI WGS metagenome assembly WNGE01 (sample SAMN13153370, study PRJNA577476) | soil metagenome | isolation source: 60 cm soil or saprolite under grassland replicate 2 | place: USA:California | collected 2016-06-15 | reverse complement strand
CAGATTGGTATTGAGCAGCCGAATGATGTCGTCATGGCCGAGACTTTCTGCCCAGGCGATCAGCGTCCCGTAGCGCGCGATTTCATAGTGCTCGACCGACTGCGCCGATCCCACGATTGCGGCGTCCAGCACCTCCTTGTCGGCGACATCGCCGGCCACCTCATCCGCCTCGGCGATGAGACCGTCGATCGCTGGACACTGGACCCCTTTCGGCTCCTGGCCGAGCTTCTTGAAGACTTGGTCGAGGCGGGCGATCTGGTTCTGCGTCTCTTCCAAATGGTCTTTCAGGCCCTTCGACAGGTCGCGGTTCGTGGCCTTTTCGATCAATTTGGGCAGCGACTTCACGATCCGGTTTTCGGCGTAATAGATGTCCTTCAGACCATGAAGAAGGAGGTCATCCATCGTCTCGATGTCCTTGGTGAACAGTCCCATGACGCACATCCTTCGCAGCGGGGGAGCTAGACTAGGCTTTGAACGCTCTAGGGGGTGGAGCGGTTCCCGCGCTTTGGAACTCCGGGCCAATAGCCGGCGTTCACCCCGGCAGGAGGTGCTCACGTGAGTGTCAGCAAAGAACGGACTGTCTCCCTTTGGATGAATACCGAGGTGGCTCCTGATGACTCGCCTCTGCGCGGCACCGAGACCGCCGATGTCGTCGTCGTTGGCTCCGGGATTGCCGGACTGTCGACAGCCTGTGAATTGGCGCAGCGCGGTAAAGACGTTGTGGTTCTCGACCGCGGACCCATTGGCAAAGGCATGACGTCCCGAACCACCGCGCATCTGGTTGCGATTTCGGATGATTCGTTCGACGCCTTCATTAAGCTCAGGGGATTGAAGCTTGCAAAACTCTACTACAAGAGCCAGTCGGCGGCGGTCGATCGCATCGAAAAGGTGCAAGCCGACGAACGAATCGCCTGTAATTTCCGGCGGGTCGACGGCTTCCTGTTCCCCGCGATCGGCAGCGACCCGTCCGAACTCAGTCCAGAACTTGAGGCCAGCCGGCGGATTGGCGTGGCGGTGGAAGAAGCCGAGGGCGTTCCATTCAAGGGACAGGACACGGTGCGGTGCCTGCGCTATCTCGATCAGGGTACTTTTCATCCACTCAAATATCTGCGCGGATTAGCGGATGCGATCTTAAGCCGCAAGGGCCGACTATACGCTGACTCCGTTGTAGAGTCCGTCGAAGAGGATGACGGCGTCGTCACTGTTCGGACCACGGAAGGGCACACCGTCCGCGCCAAGGCGGCGGTCGTCGCAACCAACTCTCCGATTAATGATCGGGTTGCGCTCCACACCAAACAGGCTCCCTATCGCACTTATGCTATGGCGTATACGATTCCGCGCGGGACCATGCCCGACGCGCTGTACTGGGACACGCTCGACCCCTACCACTATGTCCGCTTACAACCAGGCCCTGGCACGACCGATTACCTGATCGTGGGCGGCGCCGATCACAAGACCGGCGAAGCCGACGACGCGTGGGTGCGTTTCGAGGGACTCGAATCCTGGATACGGGGACTCGTTCCGGAGCTCGGCCGCGAAACCCACCGCTGGTCCGGCCAGATCATGGACCCAATCGACTATAGCGGCTTCATCGGCCGCGCCCCCGGCGCCAAAAACGTTTACATCGCGACCGGCGATTCCGGACAGGGCATCACCCACGGCGTCGTCGCCAGTCTGATCACCAAGCGCGGCAGTGCCTGGGAAGAGCTGTATGACCCCTCGCGCAAGACCGTCTCGGCGATCAAGAATTTCATCACGGAGAACGTGACTGCGGTCAAGAATTTTGGGGAGTACGTTCCGCCCGGCGAGCTCAAATCCACCGAGGACCTGATGCTAGGCCAGGCGCGATCATCCGCGAAGGCTTGGCCAAGATCGCAGCCTATCGCGGTGAGGATGGCACCTTGCATTGCCGCTCCGCCATGTGCACGCATGTCGGCTGCCACGTGCACTGGAATTCGCTCGAAATCTGTTGGGACTGTCCGTGTCACGGATCGCATTTTGCGATTGATGGGACTGCGCTGAACGCCCCCGCCGTGGCGCCGCTTGCGCTCGCCTCGCCTGCAAAGACGAAAGCCAAAACAAAAGCAAGCGAACGCGTTTGAAACCGTGCGAGGGTCATGCAGCTTGAGCGCCAGCTTAAAATCGCTCTCGCCGAGAGCCGCCTCTTGATTCTCGGCGCACAAGTTTTATTCGGCTTCAGTTCGCGCTAGATACCTACGTCGCTGCCGGGCGTTCGCTGCAATCCGACGCAGGTGCCATGGCGCTGGCCGTTTCTGCCGCACTGGTTCTTCTTGGGGTCTGGTACGTCGATCCACTATGGCGGCGCATGAGGGCAACTTGACCATGGCCGAGCCGTCTCACCTCGTTCCCCTTGCGGAGCGCACCCTTAGGCTCGCGCGGGAAAAGGACTTGACCCTTGTCGCGGCCGAATCCTGCACCGCCGCCAAACTGTCGGCCCTGCTCTCAGAAGCCCCCGGCGCGACCGAGCACCTGCATGGCGGCTTTGTCACTTACACCAAAGCCAACAAGATCAAATCACTTGGAGTCTCCTCTGAACTGCTTCAACAGAAAGGCGCGGTCTGCCGTGCCGTTGCGGTGGCGATGGTAAAGGGCGCCTTGGCCCGTTCACCGGCGGATCTGGCCGTAGCCATCACTGGCGTCGCCGGTCCCGCTCCCGACGAAGACGGCAATCCGGTCGGGTTGGTCTGTTTCGCCGTGGCGCGCAAGGACAGGAATCCATGGCACGAGGAAATGCGCTGTCGGAGCATTGGACGCGAGGATGTGCAGGCGAAAGCGATGGCAGAGGCGCTCCCTGCTCTTATCCGCCTGCTTGAAACGCAGTGACCATATTGAAAGGAAGCGGGATCCCTCAGGACCTGATCCATGGACGTCGGCGCAGCCCAGGCGATCTTGATGTACTTCGTGCTGCCGCTGTGGCTGGCGGCAGGCTTCGCCGATTATTTATGCCACCGGGCGGCATCAATCGAGACAACAAGCGGCTGGAAGGAGTCTCTCCTTCATCTGCTTCAGTTCGGTGAAATGGCAATCCCAACTCTCGCGGCGATATTCCTTGAGATCAATGCGTTCATCATCGCCGTCATGATTGTTTGCCTTATTGCCCACGAGGCCACGGCGATTTGGGACGTGGACTACGCCTACCGTAGGCGCGAGGTGACGCCCATCGAACAGCACGTGCACAGCTTTCTTGAAATGCTCCCACTCATGGGATTGCTCATCATCGTCACGGTGCATTGGCCGCAGTTTCTTTCCTTGATCGGAGTCGGCCAGGAAACCGCCAAATTTACGGTGCGTCTCAAGCAGCCGCCCTTGCCGTGGCTCTACGCGAGCACAATCCTTTTGCTGGTCCTTCTCTTTGAAGTCCTGCCATATATGGAAGAGCTCCTTCGCGGTATCAGATGCCGAAAAGCGCAGCCACCACAGGGTTAGCTGGGCTCCTCCGAATCATTCGGTCACTTTGCGAAAACATGGATTGGAATAGAATCGAAGGTAACTGGAAACAGTTCCAGGGAAAAATCAAAGAAAAATGGGGCAAGCTAACGGACGATGATCTAACGATGGTAAATGGACGTCGCGAGCAGCTGGAGGGAAAGATACAGGACCGTTATGGCTATTCGCGCGATCAAATACGCAAAGAGGTCGATGACTGGCTAAAGACGACGTCATAGCGGGCAACTGGCGGGCTGGGCCACTAGCACTGGCGGAGCCAGGCCGTTCAGATCGGCGAAGGATGCTGTCACCTCTCGCCCCGGCCGACTTATTTGTCCAAGCGGCCCGCCCGATTGGGAATGACTGGCAAACGCGCAGCCCGTTCTGCAATCTGGTACATAACTCTGCCAATTGCACCATCTGACACTGAGTGGCAGGGTCCTGTACCGCGCCAGCCACCTCTATGCAGTTCGGCTCGTTTACGCAGTCGCTGAACCAGCGGAGCGTGCCGGTGGTGTGTGATTGAACGCCTACAATCGCATTAAATCGTCTTTACCATGCAGTCCGGTCATGACCAGCCTGGGTGCACCACGGCAGCGGCAAGTCGAGGTGCGGAAATTCAAGGTGCACGCAGCAGCTCTACTAAATCCGCAACAATGCGATCGGGAGAAACGGGCTTCCTCAAAACGGGGCTTCCCGGCCAGAGATGCAAGAGCCGATCGCAGTCGTGGCCGGTGTGGAACAGGAACGGCACGCGTCGCTGAGCCAGTCGAGTGGCAACGTCAAACACTTCCCACGCGCCTACACGAACGTCGAGTATACCGCCGGCAAGATTATCGTACTCGGCTTGCCGCAACGCCTCGGGTATCGACATCGCGAGGAGGACCTTTGCCCCAGCATCGGTGAGCGCCAGCTGCAGCTCAAGAGCGACTAGCGCCTCGTCCTCGACGAGCAAAATGCAGCGGTTAGCCAACGGCGCTTGCCACTCCACTCTTTTCATTATCGGAGACTCCGATAGTCGTGGCCACCTGGGTCAAGGGCGCTTTAATGGTGGCCGTCAAACCCTCAACACCATACTCTAGGTCGATCGTACCGCCGAGGCCGCGTGCGCTCTGCGCGAGCAACATCGAGCCGAAACCCTTTCGATTCGGCACAGACACTGGCGGCCCGCCCCGCTCATTCCAGTGGATGACAAGCTTTGCTTCCCGCCCCGGACCTACCGTCGTAGATTCGATGCAGAGGTGCCCGCTCGAAACGCTGAGGGCACCGTACTTCACGGCATTTGTGGCTAGCTCGTGCATGATCAAGGTCAGCGAAATGGCCGCGTTTGCAGAGATAAGCACCGGACAATCTGATATGCTCACGCGGCGTTGCGATAGGAAGGGTGCAAGCGCCTTCGTAAGGACCTGATCGACCGACACGGAGTTGTCAAGGTCGGTCCCTCTGATGAGATCGTAGGCTCTAGAGAGCGCGGAAAGCCGATCCCGAAGGGAAGCCACAAGCTGCTGTGGCGTCTCACAATGGCGCGCAGAAAGCCCGATCAAAGCTGAGATCATCGCGAACAGATTTTTGACGCGGTGATCGAGTTCCCGCAGCAGGAGTTCGCGCGCGTCCTCGCTCCGCTTGCGATCTGTAATGTCAAAGTTCACGCCAATCATACGCACCGGGACGCCATCGAGATCGCGAATGCACTTACCTTGACCGAGAAGCCAGCACACGGACCCATTCGGCCGAATAATCCTGAATTCGGCGACGAAACTTTCATACGAGGACTTTGAGCGCTCAACGAGCTGAGCAAACTGCTCGCGATCGTCGGGATGAACAATATTAAAGAATTCATCCCCAATGGGCGCATCGGGCGCATCTGGAGCGTACCCGCAAAGCTTGTATTCGGCTGCATCCCAAAAGCCGCCGCCTGTCATCAGGTCCCAATCCCACACTCCCATGTGTCCAGCTTCGAGCGCCAGACGTAGGCGATCAGAGGTTTGTTGTAACCGCTGTTCATTATGCTTTCGCTCAGTGATCTCTTCGACCGTCGCACCGATTGCGGCGATTCTGCCGTCAGGCGTTCGCAGAGGATAATATTTTTCGTGCCAAAACCGAGTAACGCCCGGCAGTTTGGGGGTTTCCCCCGATATCTCAGCCTCAACCACCTCGCCGGTCTGCAGTACCTGTCTAAAATTTGACTCCACTCCACTCCGGAGCGTGGGCACGATGTCCCATGCCGCGCGACCGATGTGTTCAACGGCGGCAGTACCATTCATCTCTGCCAGCGCCTCATTGATCCTCAAAAAACGAAAATCGTGATCGAAGAGCGCCAGGCCGATCGGAGCGTTGTCGTAGAGCGCCTCGATCTCTGCAAGACGCTCCTTTAGGCCCCCCTCTATGCGCTTGCGATCTGTAATGTCCCGCGCTATCACCGAGATGCCCTCGACGTTTCCGTCGGAACTCTGGATTGGCGATACGCTCAGCGCAACGTCAATGGATTTCCCGGCCTTGCAAACCCGGACGGTCTCGCGATGGAATGTCTCGCCATGTGTGACCCTGCTCAGTATCGATGAGATTTCTTCCTGCTGTTCCGGAGGGACAAGCACGTGAATTCTTCGTCCAACGGCTTCCTGTGACCTGTACCCATACAATCGTTCGGCGGCAGGGTTCCAAGTTGTGATGGTGCCATCAACAGTTAAAGTATAAATGGCATCCGCGCAGGAGTTGATGAGGGCCTCGTGCCGAAGTCGGAGTTCCTGTCCGCTCAGATCGGTCACTGTCAGGCAAAAAACGTGCAAGTCATCGATGATGACACTTGAACGGGAAACGCGCGCGTGTAGGATTTGGCCGCCACTCTTACGAAGAAGAACATCATAACGAGTCGTTTGCTGAAGCGCTTTTTTCAACTCATCGTTTGGGAAATCGGCCACAAAATCAGCAAAATGCAGGCCGATGACACGCTCAACAGGCAGTGCGATCATTCGTGCAAATGCCGCGTTGGCATACAGGATCACTCCGTCGAAGGAAACGGTCAACGCTCCCTCTGCCATTTTTTCAACTAGTGCCCGGTACGGGTCAGCGGCGCTTTTCAAGGTATAAACAGCAGGGGCGCCGGCCGCATCGACTACGATTGCATCCACGGCTCCGCTGCGGATAGCCTCCAGCGTCTCTTCCGCTTCTGCCAGCCTTCTGCGGAGACTCGCCAGCTCGTTTCGTGGATCGATCTGTAGCGTACTCATGCTCAGGTCACTTTTACCGTCGCGTTCAGTCGTTCGCCATCGGACATGTCGCCAACCAAGAGACGCACGGGTTTTGGCTCATGGCGAACGAGTGTCGGGGACACGATTACATTAGCCGGCTGTGCACGATCAGGGTGTTCGTAAAGGTCGACAATCTCCAGATCGTAAGCGCCTTTCAGTTCCCGATCGCAGAAGCTTCGGACATTCGAAACCGCCTGCATTGAGCGCGACGTGGCTCCAGTGACAAAGAGCGTCAACTCATAAGATAATCGCGACATTCACCAGTCCTCGTCGTCAGCGGTGGGGACGAATATCAAGCCCTACCAGAACTCGATCTTCGTTCGAAAGATCGCCGATGATCTTTTTCAGTGGCTGGGACAACCGACGGACCAATGTCGGTAGCGCCAGGATTTGGTCACCTTTGGCTAGCTGGGGCCGTTCTATAAGATCAATGACCTCAATCGAGTATCGTCCAGCTAGATGCTCTTTGCAGATCCGAGCGAGATTGTTAATAGCTCGTATCGACTTGTCGGTCTGACCTGCTACATAAAGTCGAAGATCCCATCTTTCGATTTCGCCGATTTCAGGCATCCTGGACAGCCTTTCTGCCCCACAGCCGAACGCTGGAACCCGCGGCGTCAGGACCTACCTGCTCTGGTATGTCAGTTAGTTCTATTCCAGCGTTAGTGATCTCCATCCTGCGCACCCGGCTCGAATGCGGCATACCCCGGGACTTGACGACGTGCAGCTGGCGAACAAGCGCGTTTCCCGAAGGCACGTTACGCACGATGATCCACGTATCCATTATTGACGAAATTTGCAGGGCAGTGTTGCCCTCGTCCTGCTGCAGGCTTAGGAATAATGCAGTCACGTTGGCGGCCTTCAGGTAATCAATGAGACGCAGCAACATGGTATGCGTCTGAGCCCCCGTGCCGCTTGCCATAAGGGCCGACAGCGGGTCGACGATGACCAGATCCGGATGAAAGTCCTGCACCTGCTTGAGCATCAATGCCAAATGCATTTCCAGTCCCTGCAGGCTCGGACGCGTTGAAATGCAGTGTAACAAGCCTTGGTCGCGCCATCGCTGCAGGTCAATGCCGATCGAACGCATATTGCGGGCGAGCTGGTTAGGACTTTCCTCGAAGCTAAAGAAGATGCACCGCTCCCCACGCTTGCAGGTTACATCTGCTAACTGCGCGGCAATGCTGGTCTTGCCTGTGCCTGGACCACCACCGACGAGTATACTGCTCCCCTTGTAATAGCCTTTGTAGTCGAGCATGGAATCGAGCCCCGCAAGACCGGTTGGCACCCTCTGTGTAGAAGCCACGTGAGTGAGGCCCAGAGAGGTAACCGGCATGACCGTGATGCCGCTACTGTCGATCAAGAATGGATACTCGTTCGTGCCGTGAGCTGAACCGCGGTATTTAACCACTCGCAGGCGTCGGGTCGAGAGATCGTCGATGACACGATGGTCGAGCAGGATGACGCAGTCTGACACATACTCTTCAATTCCGTGGCGAGTGAGGCTCCCATCGCCGCGCTCAGCGGTGATCATGGTCGAGAGGCCATGCTCTTTCAGCCAGTCAAACAGGCGGCGCAATTCACTGCGCACGACAGCTGCGTTCGGGATACCGGCGAAAAGAGTATCGATGCTGTCGAGTACCACCCGACGCGCACCAATTTTTTCGGCAGCAAAGTCGAGACGCACAAACAACCCTTCCAAATCGTACTCGCCAGCCTCCTGTATCTGTTGCCGATCGAGATGGACGTGATCCAAGACAAGCAGTTCACGAGACTCCAGCGCAGGAAGATCAAAACCTAGCGACGCTACATTTACCGCAAGATCCCCAGTCCGCTCATCGAACGAGATAAACACTCCCGGTTCACCACAGTCGAGCGCGCCGTGCACCAGGAAAGTCACAGCTAGCAAAGTCTTGCCGCAACCTGGGCCGCCACAAATCAATGTCGGACGGCCTGCCGGAAAACCGCCCCCAGTGAGCTCATCAAGCCCCTTAATCCCGGAGGGCGCTTTCTGGAGCTGGTCAACCATCAACGTCCCCGCTCTCTTAACATGCCTGCACGCATTCAAAATTTTAGAAGGTGGGATAGCCACTTTTACATACGTGTACCCGATTGCGCTTTGACGCAGGTCAAACAGGATAGGCTTCCCGCTTAGAAGCGTGACAGAAGCAGAAGCCCGACTAATGTTGCGCTGACCAAGTCGGAATTCTCGGGACTAGTCGGGGTTAGGGGAGATACCCCCGAGTCTCGCCGGGAACCCCAAAAGCCAGCGAAAGTTCCGCGCCGAGGATAACCCGCAGACGACGGCCGGGGTAACTGGCCACCGGAATCAAGGTACTTGAAGGAATCCATACCGCCTAAAGCGGAGCCTCGGCCGAGCAGAGGCATCAATGGCACCTAGAGAGAGCATTACACCTCCAGAGAGCATTACATTGGCGAGAGGAAAAACCCTGGGCTGCTCTGTTGCCGCTCCGCCTCAATCTCATCGAGGCGTCAGGCGCGACATCCTGTTTTATCTGCGCCAGCTCCCTATCGACGGGTGTACTCATGCCCATTCGATTTGCGACTTCGGAAACGATTGCGGCCAGCTTAGTAATTTCTTGTTCGGCCACAGCGGCTTGATTCAACCCGTCATGCGATCGACCGGCGCCATATCTATGCTGCCTCTTTGTTGGCCTGCTGTTCTGCAAGTTGCGTCAAGAGGCTGTCAGTCTTTTTCTCCTCCTGGAGAGTTGCATCGAGCAACTTGACTACTTCATTCATCCCAAGCTGGGCCGCCCAGCTTTTCAGGCTTCCATACCTTGCGATCTCATAATGCTCCACGGCCTGGGCCGCGGCGATGATACCTGCATCTAGTGCTTCCGATCCCTTGAACTCCTGAGCAACTTCGGTCGCCTCCTCGATTATGCCCTGAGTTGCCTGACACATTTTCGCCCGCGGAGGTTTTTCGAGCAGCTCGAAAACCTGTTCGAGACGATCGATTTGCTCTTCGGTTTCGCCACGGTGTTTCTGAAACGCGTCGGCCAATTGCTCAGACTGCGCAAATTTCTCCATTTTCGACAGCGCCCGCAGAATCTGTTTTTCGGCCGAATAGGTGTCCTTGAGCGTTTCGAGGAAAAGGTCTCCTAAGGTTTTCTCTTTCGCTGCCATTTGTCTGCTCCATCGCTGAGCGATTAATGTAAGGCGGCAGCCTCTGTTCCGTCGGAACAAAAAGAAATCGGGGGCTCAGCTCAGTGCCACCCCCTTTTGTCGAAGCTCCCACTCGCCGAACCGAGAAAGTCCCCGCCTGTTTTGGCGAACACGCTTCCGGTAAACCCCGATAATCTTCTTTGCTACGGCGCGCTGTTTCCGTCTGCATGCCAATGCGCCGCTTGCCATCATCATCTGTGCTTCTACGAAAGCCGCCATTTTTTTTTGCGCACCATGCGATGGACTTCACTTTCCGCGAGAGCCCCACCAGCGGTAACTCGCATCATTCGAGCCGCAATAACACATGGCGCTTGCTGCTTCATACAATTGCCTTACATTGGCACTGTCCAGTCCAGCAAATAACCAATCAGAGCGAACGCGATCAGGAGGCAATACGTCGCCAGGAGACCATTGCCCCACGCCCTCTCCCGCTGCCGCCAATTTCGGATCGTCATGGGTCGTTCCGCTAACTCAGTTGGGACGCCAACTTAGTGTGTCGCATTTTGTTCCCAGGGGGATAGGTTTCGCTGTGCTCAGCGACAAAACAGGTTGACTTATAATTTTGTAATTTGGCGAACACCTCACAACCGAAGCCCCGGCTGTGACACCGGGGCTTGTGCTAGACGACGTGACCTTTTGGAAAGGCGGGTGCCGTCAAGCGAAGGGAAAATCCAGTAACCGCGCTAGAGTTCCGATGCTCTCTGTCTTTTTTTGATCCGCCGAAATAACGTCGATAGCATCCGATGAATTCTTTCGACGAGCAGCCGCCACAACCCTCGAAAGCGAATAGTTAATCGGGTAATTTTCCTAACGCCGCGCCAGGACCTCGTAGGTGGGCTTTATCGTGAACGTTTTTGCCGGTGCAGATGAAAATTCTTGATGGGGAATAAGAAAAAGCCTCTAGGACATGGGTTGCCTTGCACCTCGCGGGCGCCGCGATTAAAAAATTTGAAACAGAACCGGCTACCGACGTGAGCCGGATCGTCCAGCGGGCAGAAAGATCTGCGCAAGCCGCCTTGACGCGGAACGCCGCAGCGGAATTCAGGACGAACTGCTCATGTGAATGATAGACAAATATCTGCGCGGTTGCGGCTGCCGGGTGGGCGACGCGACCACGACCGACCAGGCAATGAGCGTGCTCAGAACCGACTACGTGGACATCGTCTTCTCCGACGTGCAGATGCCCGGGCGCTTTGATGGTTTGGGTCTGGCGGCTTGGATTCGCCGCGAGCGGCCGGACGTTAAACTTATCTTGACCTCTGACGTGCCGGGAGCGGCCGCGATGGTGCGGGGACTATGCACGGACGGACCGCTAATGAGCAGGCCATACGAGCCAGAGGAGGTGGTGCGCCGGATTCGGACGCTTCTTGAGCAGTAGCGCTCCATGCATGTGCAGACTGTCCCGTTAGGCGGAGCGACGTAAGGACAATGGCTAAGGGTCTGACAGGCTCGCTCGGCGGGCAGCGAAGTTCGGTAGATGCCGCGGCCGAGCGGCTCGGGGTAGGAAGTGGGCCGGCATGGGCAGACATCAGGCGCGCGGGCTCGAACCCGGCCACTTAGAAGTGCAAACCCAAAGCAACGGCGGTAGCGATTACCGGAGTGAGTGAATGGGCTCGGCATGGATGTTGGGCCATGCGAATATCAGCTCGACGGTATCTAGCATACGGTCAGGGGCGGCATGATGCACCATGTGTCCCGCTGTAGGTACGGAACGCACGACCGATCGCTCTAGCGCCCGATGCAATTGCGCCGTCTGACCTGGATCGACCACTTGATCGCTGTCGCCCACTATCAGCGCTGCCGGGCATGTCAGTTCCGCATATCGATGCTGCAGCCGAGCGGCGGCCGGGATCATCAGCGCCGTTTCCTCCGCGGCGGCCCTCAAATGCAGCGGCCGCACTGTCAGCAGCAATGGGAACTCACGCAAGAAGCGATCCGGCACCGGGCCTGGCTCGAACATTTTGCCGAGGAGCTTCGGCATCATGAGCCAGCTGAGCAGGGGCGAGATCGTGTAGCGCATCAGATCGCCCACAACCGGGACGGCCGGGGCGGATAGCAGCCAAACGTCTGTGCGCCAGGTGGGGAAATAATAACCAGAAGCGAGCACGAGACCTTGCACCAACTCGGGAAAGCGCAGCCCCAACGCACCGTAACCAGCGTTCCCCAGGAATGTCCGACCACAATCGCCCGCTCGACCCCGAGCCGACGCAATGCCGCGGCGAAGAGCTCCGCCTCCGCTTCCGGCGTCCAACTACGCCGACGCGGCCGCGTGCTGTGTCCAAACCCTGGACGGTCGAAGCACAAGACACGATAGCGGCGGCCCGCATCGTTCAGCACGCCGCTGATGACGAAATCTTGTACCATCATGCCATTGCCATGGAGCAGCACCAGGACGGGACCATCCTGATTGCCGCGATCGAGGTAATGCAGCCGGACGCCATCACATTCGACGAACGTTCCGATCGGGGGATAACGCCGGCTCACCACCGCCGAGAGGACGACGAGAATCGAAACAGTCAGCAGGACGATCTGCCAAGTTTGCATATGGTCCGCCTGAAGGTATCGGCGACCAAGTGCGAGCGCGCCTGGCTCACCGTCCCTTCATTCCGAATAACCTGCGAATGCCGTTGTTCCCACCTGGGTCCCGGGGCTCGCAAAAACCTGCCCCGGCCCTCCAAGGGCCCATCGCGGCGGGTGCGCGCTTCTTGGGCTTCTTCATTGAGTCCTCCTGTTTTGCCCGACGAGATTGCCTCATCCATCACTTTCGCTGGCAAAGCGCTGGCGTCGGCAACGTCGGCGGGCAGTATGTCTGAGTCTTTTAGAGGGTGCTACCCGACGGGGCTCGACGAAGGGGGGCCGGGGTACCAGCCCGGCCAAGCCAGGCCGAGCCCACTCGCACTTTCGCGGCGGTGTCGGTCACGGCCGCTCGCATTGCGTTCCTGAGCATCGTAACTCCTCCTAATTTCTGGAGACTACGTGTGGAAACCGCAAGCAGAAGCGGGCGATTGTGCAAAGCGTGAGGAGATCGAGGCCGTGACTGCCGTCGCCCATATCGGGATACGCTCGACGGAGCGGTCAGCGCTCGCCATGCCAGGGCTCCGCCACTTGCTCTGCTTCGCCCGATGCGGGTTCCTCCGAGTGGGAGGGAGCCGTGGGCACGTTCTCCTGCCCGGCTTGCGCAAGCTCGGACGCGCCGGCGAGGTTTTGTTTCTCGGCCTCTTTTTTGGTCTCGTCGTAGGCGTGCTCGGCGACACTCTTGGTTTTTTCGTATTGCTCCGCCGCAAGGGCCTGCGCGCGTTCTTTGAGCTGGTCGCTGGTCTCGCCCATCAGCTCGTCCTCTGTTTTCGTCGAGGGGAGTGCGGCACCGAGCGCCGCACCTAAGGCGAGACCGAGCCCAGCCAGGACCAGCGGCTGCTCCTTGCAGAAATCGAGGAAGCTTCGGCCTGCGTCGCCAGCGGATTGAGTCATTGCCTGCGCACGCTCGCGAACCACAGCAGCGGCATGCGCGGCAGCCGCGCTCGCGTCCTCATATGCGGAAGCGGTCTTATCGCTCACTGCGCCATATGCCGACGCTGCCTTGTCGCTCATGGCCCCATAGGTAGAAGCGGCTTTATCACTGACCGTGTC
>WNGE01006074.1_pt1 | contig 13511 bp, 12 predicted proteins | sample 5400651 | NCBI WGS metagenome assembly WNGE01 (sample SAMN13153370, study PRJNA577476) | soil metagenome | isolation source: 60 cm soil or saprolite under grassland replicate 2 | place: USA:California | collected 2016-06-15 | reverse complement strand
CTGCGCGTACGCCCCGGCCTGCGGATCGGCGCGGGCGACCAACCGGGCGAGCATCGGAGTGGGCCGCGTCGAGAACGACTGCCCGGCGCGGGCCGCCGCCGCGAAGCCGCTCGGACGTCCACCGAACGCCGCCGCCCAGTCGTCGGCCGCGCCCCGCGCCCGCTCGCTGGCGACCGCCGCGAGGGCTGCCGCCTCGGCGGCCACGTTCGCGTCGGTCTCACCCGCTGCGACGCCCACCGAGATCAGGGCGGCCGCCGCTGCCCGGACGGCGTCCACCGCGCTCATCGCAGCTTCGGGTCGAGCGCGAGCGCCCCGGACCCGAACTTCTCGGCCAGGAACCGCCCGTGCGCGATCAGCGCGTCGGCATCGGCCCGGCAGACCGCGTCGAACACGTCGTCCATCTTCGAGCCGAGCAGGTCGAGTTGGTCGCAGAGCACCGTCAACGACGTCTTGCCGTTACTGACCGGACGGTGGTCGGCGAACGACCTCGGCAGCCGCATGTACGCGGTCACCGCCTCGGGCATGTAGGACGTCGCCGTGCGCAGCACGTTGTGCGCAGTGATGCTGCCCGGGCCCAGGTTGGTCATCCGCGGGACGGTCTCGCGCACGACCGTCGCGACGCGGTCGATGCGCGCCGTCACCATGTCGGGCACCTTGCCGGCGGCCGCGGACTGCAGCTGATCCAGCGACGCCAGGATCTCGTCGTCGTCCGATCGCGCTGTCGGCGCGACGACCGGCGCGCGGCGGAACCGCGCAGCCAGCCAGCGAAACAAGCGCACGGTCAGAGGGAGAGGTTCAGGTCGCTGCTGCCGTCAGTCGCCGACTTGGTCTCGGTCTGACGCACCCGCGCGAGGTAGGACTGCGCCTTGTCGATCTCGGTCTCCAGCGTGCCGACGGTCTGCTTCATCGAGTCCAGGGCCTGCACCTTGAACGTGTCGATGGCGTCCATTGACTGGTAGATGTTGTCGAACGAGCGTTGCAGCGCCTCGATGCCGATCGTCGCCTCGGCGGATTGCTTCTGGATCTCGACGCCCTGCGTGGCGAGCAGCTGCGACGTCGACTCGATCAGGTTCGACGTGGTGGTGTTCAGCGCGGTGATCTGGTCGAGCACCAGCTTCTGGTTGGCCAGCGCCTGCGCCACGATCACCGCCGTGCGCAGTGCCGAGACGGTGGTGGTCGTTGCCCGGTCGACGCCCTTGATCAGCTCGAGGTTGTTCTTGCGGACGAGGTCGATCGCCAGGTAGCCCTGGATCGACACCGCGAGCTGAGTGAGCAGATCTTGATGCTTCTGCCGGACGGCGAAGAGGACGTCGTCACGCAGCACCTTGGCCTTGTCCGGGTCCGTCTGCTGGATCTCGGCGATCTTCTTCTCCAGGGCAGCGTCGAGATGCTCGGCGACGTAGGCGTATTGAGCCAGGTGCTGCATCGTCTCCCAGAGGTGCACCTTCTCCTGGTCGAGCGCGGCGTTGTCCTTGCGCAGCTCGTCCTGGCCGTCCAGCAACGCTTTGAGAATCGCGTCGATGTGCGACTGCGCGCTCTCGTACTTGTGGAAGTAGTCGCGCAGCTTGTCGCCGAACGGGATCATGCCGAGCAGCTTCTTGACGCCGGTGGCCTGCTTCGGGTCGAGGTCCTCGACGGTGCGCCGCAGGTCGATCAGCGTGCCCGCGACCTTGCCCGTGTCGGACGTCTTCGCCATGGCGCGCACCGGCGAGGCGAGCAGCTTGTTGGACGTTTCGGCCGACGCCCGGATCTCGTCGTTGCCCATCGTCCGGACGTCGTCGGCCTTGGCGGTGAACTCCGGCGAGTGCACGTCGAGGACGACGACCGAGTCGACGTATTCGGCGACCTTCTGGTCCAGGGCGGGTAACGCGGCGGCCGGAATCGGCACCATGCCACCGGCTTTGGCCGGCTCGACTTCCTTCACCGGCTCGGGCGCCTGCAAGGTCAGTTGGCTCGGCGGTGTGAGCGCAGCGGCCGCAGTGTCGGACATGTCGGAGATCGCCTCCCTCAGGGCGGCACTCCGGCTAGACAGAGACCGCTCGTCCACAATTTCTAGCAGAATTCGCGAACTCACCGGTGCCGGCCGCGGCATTGGAACGCGCTCCGCCGGCCGTCCACGGCAGCCTCGTGGCCGCCAATAGCACAAGGTCAGGCGATTTGGGAAAGCATTCACAAGCGCGTAGCGTTTTCGTGGTCCAAGGCTTCTACCACACCGGTTCCGGGTCTTGAGCCCGGGTGGCTCACAGTCGCCGAACACCGGTTCGGTATCGCAGCGAACCAGGGGAGCGAATGTCCGTCCAGCGTGACCCGGCGGGTGCTGACCACATGCCCGCGGGCTCGAGAGCCGACGCGCACCCTGCCGAGGTCGCTCGCAACGTGCCTGAGGCGACAGTCGCCCGGCTGGCCACTTACCTGCGCGTGCTGACTTCGTACGCCGAAGGCGCCGGCGCTGTCGCCACGACCGTCTCGTCCGACGAACTGGCCGTCGCCGCCGGCGTGAACTCCGCGATGCTGCGCAAGGATCTCTCCTTCCTCGGCTCGTACGGCATCCGCGGCGTCGGCTACGACGTTGCCACGCTCACCGAGGAGATCGCGCGCACGCTCGGGCTGACCGTGCACCGGTCCGTGGCGCTGATCGGCGTCGGCAACCTGGGCCTGGCGCTCGCCGGCTACGCCGGATTCGCCAGCCGCGGCTTCCGGATCGCCGCGCTCGTCGACGCCGACCCCGCGCGAGTGGGCACGTCCATCCAGGGCATGGCGGTGCGCGACATTGCCGACCTCGAGCGCATCGTCGACGAGGACAACATCACGATCGCCGTGCTGACCACCCCGGCGTCGGCGGCGCAGGACATCTGCGATCGCCTGGTCGCCGCGGGCGTGACGAGCATCCTGAACTTCGCTCCGGTCGTGCTCACCGTCCCGTCGCATGTGGACGTTCGCAAGGTCGACCTGGCCGCCGAGCTGCAGATCCTGTCCTTCCACGAGAACCGCAAGGCGGCGGCGCTGCTGACCGAGGCGGTCCGCGCATGAGCCTGCTCGTGGTCGGGCTGTCCCACCGCACAGCGCCGGTGTCCGTGCTCGAGCGCGCGAGCATCTCGGTCGACGACCTGCCGAAGCTGCTGGGCGAGTTGCACGCCGACGACGCCATCAGCGAGGTGCTCGCCCTGTCGACGTGCAACCGCATCGAGGTGCACGCGGACGTCGCGCGCTTCCACCCGGCGGTCGCCGAGATCACCCGGGTGCTTGCCCGGCACGCCGGCTTGTCGGTCACCGACCTGGGCGACCACCTGTACGTGCACTTCGCCGAGGCGGCCGCCGAGCACATCTTCTCCGTGGCGTCCGGCCTGAACTCCATGGTGATCGGCGAGTCGCAGATCCTCGGTCAGCTGCGCAGCGCCTACGCGCTGGCCACCGACGCCGCGACCGTCGGCACGGTGCTGCACGACGTGGCGCAGACGGCGCTGCGGGTCGGCAAGCGGGTGCACACCGAGACCGGCATCGACCGTGCCGGGGCGTCGGTCGTCTCGGTCGCGCTCGATCACGCTTCGCGGGTGCTCGGGCCGCTGGACGGACGCCGCGCGGTGATCGTCGGTGCGGGATCGATGGGCGCGCTGACCGGGGCGACGCTGCGCCGCCGGGGCGTCAGTGACATCGTCATCGCGAATCGCAGCGCCGAACGCGGAGCGCGGCTGGCCGCGTCGCTCGGTGGTCGTGCCGTCGGGCTCGCCGAGGTTGCCGAAGAGATCGCCGGGGCCGACCTTCTCGTCAGCTCGACCGGCGCCACCGGACTGGTGATCGAGCTGTCGGCGGTGGGCAACCGGGCGGCGCGTCCGCTCGTTGTGCTCGACGTGGCTCTACCCCGCGACGTCGACCCGGCCGTTGCCGACCTGCCCGGCGTCACCTACGTCGACCTCGACTCGCTGCGCGCCGACGGCGCGATGGTCAGCGACGCCGAGGTGGCGGCGGCCACGGCGATGGTCACCGAGGAGCTGGCGGCGTATCTGGCTCAGCAGCAGGCCCTGGCCGTCGCGCCGACCGTCACCGCGCTGCGCGCCCGTGCGGGGCAAGTGGTCGACGCCGAACTGGCCCGCCTCGACGCCCGGGTGCCCGGCCTCGACCCGGCTGACCGGGCCGAGGTCGCCAACGCGGTGCGCCGCGCCGTCGAGAAGGTGCTGCACGCGCCGACCGTCCGGGTCAAGGAACTTGCCGCGACCCCGGGTGGCGACCAGTACGCGGCCGCGCTGCGCGAGCTGTTCGACCTCGATCCGGCGCGTCCCGAGTCGGTCACCGCGGTCCGGACGAAGGCCGAGCTATGACGGCGACGCGGACGCTACGGGTGGGCACGCGCGGCTCGATGCTGGCGCGCGCGCAGACGGATGCCGTAGTCGCAGCCGTGGCGGCTCCGGTGGAGATCGTGCCGATCGTCACGGACGGCGACCGCTCGACGGCCGCGCTCGAGCAGATCGGTGGCACCGGGGTCTTCGTGTCGGCGCTGCGATCGGCCCTGCTCCAGGGCGAGATCGACGTGGCCGTCCACTCGTACAAGGATCTGCCGACCGGCGACGCTGAGGGCATCGTGATCGCGGCCGTGCCGCGGCGCGAGGACCCACGCGACGCGCTCGTCGCGCGGGACGGGCTGATGCTCGGCCAGTTGCCGGCCGGTTCGCGCATCGGTACGGGTTCGCCGCGGCGGGCCGCGCAGCTGCGCGCGCTCGGCCTGGGCTTCGAGATCGTCCCGATGCGCGGCAACGTCGACACCCGGCTGCGCCGCGTGGGTGAGGGCGCCGTCGACGCCGTCGTACTGGCCCTGGCCGGCCTGCGGCGCCTGGGACGCGACGCCGAGGTTACCGAGATCCTCGACCCGATCCAGGTGCTGCCTGCGCCGGGTCAGGGTGCGCTGGCCGTCGAGTGCCGGGCGTCCGATGTCGGCACGGTGGCGGCCCTTCGGGTTATCGACGACGCCGACACGCGAGCCGCCGTCACCGCCGAGCGCGCCGTGCTGGCAGAGCTCGAAGCCGGATGCACCGCACCCGTCGCCGCCCTGGCCGAGATTGCCGAGGGTGATGACGGACCCGAAGTGTTCCTCCGTGGATCGGTAACGGCTCCGGACGGCTCGCGCGCCGTCCGGCTGTCGTCCACCGGCCCGGTAACCGATGCCGAAGGCGTAGGCCGGCGACTCGCCGCCGAGCTGATCGCCGAAGGCGCAGACAAGATGATGGGGAGCTCGACATGACCCGCGCGCGTAAGACCGTTGGTCGGATCACCTTCGTGGGCGCCGGTCCCGGCGACCCCGGGCTGCTTGCCGTTCACGCCGTGGACGCGCTCGCCGCCGCCGAGATCGTCTACGCCGATGCGTCCGTCCCGCCCGCCATCACGTTCCTGGCGGCCGGAGAGGTACGCCCGGCGGAGGGGCTGCCCGCCGATATCGCCAAGGCAGCACTTGCCGATGCCCGCACCGGTGTGCGTGTGGTCCGGCTCTTCTCCGGCGACGTCCTCACCGATGACCGCGCGGTCAAGGAGGCGCTGACCGTCGCGAAGACCGTCGTGCCGTTCGACATCGTGCCCGGGCTGCCGTTCGGCGTCGGCACGGCGGCGTACGCGGGCGTGCCCGTGGGCTCGGTGCATACCGAGGTCGACCTGGTCGACATCGCTTCGGCCGACTTCGACGCGCTGGCCCACGCGGCCGGCACGCTCGTCGTGACCATCGAGACCGCCGACGTCCAGACGCTCGGCGAGCAGCTGGTGTCGGCCGGCCTCAAGCCCGACACTCCGATCACGGTCAGCTCCGACGGCACCGGCACCTCGCAGCACACCGTCACCGGCACGATTGGCGAACTCGAACTCGCCGCGGTCGGCATGACCGGCAAGCTGGTCGTCACCGTCGGCCGGGCCGCGCTGCAGCGCGACAAGCTCGGCTGGTGGGAGTCGCGGCCGCTGTACGGCTGGCGCGTGCTCGTGCCCCGTACGAAGGACCAGGCCGGCGCGATGAGCGACCGCCTGCGCGCGTACGGCGCGGTTCCCGTCGAGGTGCCGACCATCGCCGTCGAGCCGCCCCGCACCCCCGCGCAGATGGAGCGCGCGATCAAGGGCCTGGTCACCGGACGCTACGAGTGGATCGTGTTCACCTCGACGAACGCCGTGCGTGCCGTCCGGGAGAAGTTCGACGAGTTCGGCCTGGACGCCCGGGCGTTCGCCGGCGTGAAGATCGCCTGCGTGGGCGAGACCACCGCCGACGCGGTACGCAGCTACGGCATCGAGCCCGAGCTGGTGCCGTCGGGCGAGCAGTCGTCCGAGGGCCTGCTCCTCGACTTCCCGCCGTACGACGACGTGCTCGACCCGATCAACCGGGTGCTCCTGCCCCGCGCCGACATCGCCACCGAGACACTCTCGGCAGGCCTGCGCGAGCGCGGCTGGGAGATCGACGACGTCACGGCCTACCGGACGGTGCGCGCCGCGCCGCCGGCGGCCGAGATCCGCGACGCGATCAAGTCGGGCGGCTTCCACGCCGTGTGCTTCACGTCGTCCTCGACGGTGCGCAACCTGGTGGGCATCGCCGGCAAGCCGCACGCGCGCACCGTCGTGGCGGCGATCGGCCCGCAGACAGCGGCCGCCGCTCGCGAGTTCGGGCTGCGCGTCGACGTCCAGCCGGACTCTGCGACGGTACCGGCGCTGGTCGACGCGCTCGCCGACTTCGCTGCGGCGCGTGCCGTCGAGGAGCGCGAGAAGGCCGCCGCGGCGGCCGCGCGGAAACCGTCGCGCCGCCGCTGAGCCTTCTCCGGTTTTGGCCGCCCAGCGGGCTATTTGACGCTGGGCGACCAAAAGCGCGCTCAACGCCACCGAGTGGCTCGTGGTTCTCGACGAGCGCCAGCCTGGCCGCGTACGCCGGGCAGACCGTCACGCTCGCGTTCGCGGCGACCAACGGGACGAAGCTGCCGACCGGGTTCTGGGTGGACGACGTGAGCGTGCTCGCCTGATCCGCTTTCGGCCGCCGAGGAGGCTGTATGACGCTGGGCGGCCGAAACCGTGCAGCAAGCCGCCCCGGCGTAGGCTCGTGCGCCGTGAGCTTGCCCCAGCTGCCGGGCTTCCCGGTATCCCGCCCGCGCCGCCTGCGGTCCACTGCGGCGTTACGCCGCCTGGTCTCGGACGTGTCGCTGCGCCCGTCCGACCTCGTGTTGCCGATGTTCGTGCGCGAGGACATCGCCGAGCCGGTTCCGATTGCGAGCATGCCGGGCGTCGTCCAGCACACGCAGGAGTCGCTGCGCAAGGCGGCGGTCGAGGCCGTCGAGGTCGGTGTCGGCGGGCTGATGCTGTTCGGCATCCCGGCGAGCAAGGATGCCCGCGGCAGCGGGGCGGACGACCCAGCGGGGGTGCTCAATACGGCGCTGCGCCGCCTGCGTGACGAGTTCGGCGACAGCACCGTGCTGATCGCCGACCTGTGCCTGGACGAGTTCACCGACCACGGCCACTGCGGCGTCCTGGACGAGAGCGGCAACGTCGACAACGACGCGACCCTCGAGCGTTACGCAGACATGGCAAAAGCTCAGGCCGACGCAGGTGCCCATTTGCTGGGTACGAGCGGCATGATGGATGGCCAGGTCGGCGCCGTCCGGGCAGCGCTTGACGACGCCGGCCGACCAGACGTCGGCATCCTCGGCTATGCCGTCAAGTACGCGTCGGCGTTCTACGGGCCGTTCCGCGAAGCCGTCAACTCGTCGCTCCAAGGCGACCGCAAGGCCTACCAGCAGGACTACGCGCGGACGGCGCGGGAGGCGCTCGCCGAGGTCGCCCTCGACGTCGCCGAGGGCGCCGACATCGTCATGGTCAAGCCGGCCCTTCCATACCTCGACGTATTGCGCGCTGTTGCCGACGCGTCGCCGGTTCCCGTCGCGGCCTACCAGATCAGCGGCGAGTACGCGATGGTCGAGGCAGCGGCCGAGCGTGGCTGGCTGGACCGCGAGCGGGTGATCGCCGAGACGCTCACCTCGATCCGCCGCGCCGGCGCGTCGATCATCCTCACCTACTGGGCCGTCGAGGCTGCCCGCGCGCTATGACCGACCTGCGGATCGGCATGGTCGGCCATGCCTTCATGGGTAGAGCGCATTCGCAGGCGTGGCGGGTGGTCAACCGGTTCTTCGACCTGCCGCTTGTCGCGCAAATGACCGCCGTCTGCGGCCACGACGAGCAGCGGACGGCGGCGGCCGCGCAGAAGCTCGGCTGGCAGTCGTACGAGACCGACTGGCACGCACTGATCGAGCGCGATGACCTTGATGTGATCGACATCTGCACGCCGGGCGACAGCCACGCCGAGATCGCGATCGCCGCGCTGCGAGCGGGCAAGCACGTGCTGTGCGAGAAGCCGCTCGCGAACACCGTCGACGAGGCACGCGCCATGACGGACGCCGCGGCCGCGTCGCGGGTGCGCAGCATGTGCGGCTATTCCTACCGCCGTGTGCCGGCGGTCGCGTTGATGGCGCGGATGGTCGCCGACGGCAGGGTCGGGCAGATCCGGCACGTGCGCGCCGTCTACTTGCAGGACTGGCTGGTCGATCCGGAGGCTCCGCTGACCTGGCGGATGCAGGCCGAACGAGCCGGCCTGGGCGCGATGGGCGACATCGCCTCGCACATCGTCGACATGGTCCAGTACCTGACCGGTCAGCGGATCAGCGGCGTGAGTGGCCTGACCGAGACGTTCATCCGCGAGCGTCCGCTGCTCGACGGCACAGGATCCGGCCCGGTGACCGTCGACGACGCCGGGCTGTTCGTCGCGCGGCTGTCCGGCGGAGCGCTGGCGACCTTCGAGGCGACCCGACTGGCCACCGGGCGCAAGAACGCACTGCGCGTCGAGATCAACGGCTCCGCCGGTTCGCTCGCCTTCGACCTCGAACGGCTCAACGAGCTCGAGTACTACGACCTGTCCCGGCCGAGCGCCGAGCGGGGCTTCGCCCGGATCCTGGCGACCGAGCCGGATCATCCGTACGTCGGCGCATGGTGGCCACCTGGCCATTTGCTCGGCTACGAGCACGCGTTCACCCATCAGGCACGTGACTTCATAGATGCGGTCGCCACGGGCACCGACCCGAGCCCGTCATTCGCCGAGGCGCTGGGCGTCCAGCTTGTCTTGGACGCCGTGGTGCGATCGGGCGGCAGTTGGACCGAGGTCGAGCCGATCTAAGCCGCGACGGTCAGCGCCGGACGCGGTCGCGCGGGGCGCATCTGGGAACGCGACAGCTTGGCGAAGCCGCGCGCCCCGACCAGCCGGATCAGGTTGCCCGGCGCGAAGAACCTGCGAACCGGCACGGAACCGCCGAGCACGCCGAAGAACTGGTCGGTCTGCTCAGGGCGTTCGGCAATCGCGGAGAACAGCATGTGGTCGGCGGCGCTCGGCGGCGTGAACGACGCCAGCCGAACGGTCAGGTCGTACATCGGCTTCGTCTCGGCATCCCGGGCCTTGGCGTAGGCCGCGAATGCCTTCTCCGTACCGGCCAGTATGGCGTCGGAGAGCAACTCGGCGTCGCGTAGCGCGTGGCCGATGCCCTGGCCGGTGATCGAGTCCATGACCAGGCCGGCGTCGCCGGCGAGCGCCCAGCCAGGCCCGTACGGCCGGCGGATCACGTTCGGCAGGTCGACCGTGCCGCGCAGCGGTCCGATGTGCGTGCCCGCCCGCGCACGCTCGCCCAGGTCGCCCGCGCTGTCGAGCGACGCGAGCACGTTGCCCATGGGGTCGGCCCGGAACGTCTCGAACTCGCTGGCCGGCCAGCCGGTGTACGTGACGACCAGCCCGTCGTTGGTCGGCCAGGCGCCGACGATGCGCCGGTCCCATCCGTACAACTCGCCGCCATGGAGCGACACGTCCTGCCAGTACGTGTAGAACGCCAGCGACCTCGCCTCGCGCTGGCGATAGCTACGCGCCCGGAACGTCGACGCGACGAGCGAGTGCTTGCCGTCGGCGCCGACCACGAGCGGCGCGGTCTCCACCACCGGCGCGGATCCCTTTACGTGGCAGCGGATTCCGGTGGCCCGCCCGTCCGCGACCAGCACCTCGTCGACGATCGTGCGCTCGCGCACCTCGGCGCCCGCCGCCCGCGCCTCATCGACGAGCATCGCGTCGAGCACAGTGCGGCGCGGGCTGTACAGCGCGCCGCCGTCCGGGAACGCACCGGTCAGCACGACACCGTCGTTGTCGAACCGGATGCGATTCACGCCGGGCGTGCCGGCTTCGACGAGGCGGTCCAGCAGTCCCCAGCGGGCCAGCCGCTCGGCGCCCGGTGGCTGCAGCTGATGGCTGGACAGCGTGTCGCTCGGGAAGCTCGTACGGTCGACGACGAGAACGCGCAAGCCCTTGCGTGCCAAGAGCATTCCGGTAGCCGAGCCGGCTACGCGCGCGCCCACGACGACCACGTCATAGCTCATTTCTCGACTCCGTTCCGCACCCAGCTTCCAGAGCTCGCTGGCGCTCGCTGCGATGCTCGCTCGCTGTCGTCTTCGACCCTCATTCTCGCCGACCCCCCTTTCGTGGTTGCACGGTTGCGAGCTGCACGACCTTGATGAGCGCCTCGACGCGCTCGGTGAACCTGCCGTCGCCGAGCTGTTCGCTGATCACCTGCATGCCGGTGAACCCGCCGACGGCGACCTGCGCGAGAACGTCCGGCGAGATGTCGTCACGGATCGAGCCCTCTGCCTGCGCGGCCGCGAAGTGCTCGGTGACGGTGTCGATCCACATCCGGATCGATCCGCAGACCTCGTCGCGCAGGTCGGGGTCGCGGGCAAGCTCCTCGATCAGCTTGCCCATGGCCGCCGGCCCCTCGCCGGCGATCGCGTGCCGGGCGATGACCCGAGGCGCGGCGAAGAGACGGTCGACGGCGCGCTCGTGCTGGCTGATCTCGTCGCGGACGCGTCCGATCCACCGTTCGTGGTGATCCGCGACAACCGACAGGGCAAGCGCCTGCTTGGACGGGTAGTGGAAGTAGAAGCCGCCCTTGGTCAGCCCGGACGCCTCGATGATGTGGTTCAGCGACGCCGCGGCATACCCCTCGCGGGCGAAGATCGGCCGGGCGGCGTCGATGATCGCGCGCCTGGACCGTTCCCCGCGCTCGGTGCTCGGCGGCGCCTTCGGCATGCCGGGACGCTACAAACCAACTGGTCGGTTTGTCAATGCCGCGACTCCGAGGGGTTCGCGTCCGACACCGTTGTCACTACGCTGTGCGCCGTGACCTCGGCCGGGCGAGACGACGAGGCGATCTACGAAGAGCCCGCACGGACGTATGCCACGGCCTGGGCCTTCGCCGGCATCCTCCTCGTCGGCCTCGTGATCGACGCCGCGCTCGGCGGAGCGGCGGTTCACGCGCTGGGCTGGCTGATCGCGATGGTCATCGTGGTCGGCGCGGACGTCCTCGTGACCAAGGCTGCGCGCGCGACCCGTTCGATCGCGGTGACCACGTCCGAGCTGCGGGTCGGCGACGAGGCGATCGCCCTGGGGTCGATCGTTGGCGTCTCCCATGACACCGACGCGCGAGTGCTCGGCCGGCGGCTCGGCGAGCCGTTGCCGCGCGGCGCATCCGGACTCGCCCTGCGCCTCGAGGACGGCCGTTCGGTCCTCGTCCCGACGCGCAATCCGCAGGCGCTGCGCGCGACCTTGTCGGCCGGCGACGCCACCGTCCCGGAGATCAGGCCGGCCGACGATCACGAGCTCGCCGACCTGGTCGAGCTCGAACGGCGCAGCGACACGCTGCTGACCGTGGCCGGAATCGGGCCGCTTCCCGATCCGGCGATCGCGCACCAGACGATCCGCGACGCCCGCGCCGTGCTCGTCGCCGGACGTCCCGCCGTCGGCTTCGCGCGCGTCGACGAGCTCGACGGGCAGGCGCACCTCGAGCAGCTGTCCGTGCTGCCCGGCCACATGCGGCGCGGCATCGGCACGGCGCTCGTCGAGGCCGTGTGCACGTGGGCCGCCGAGCATGGTTACCGCGAGGTGACGCTGTGCACGTTCGCCGACGTCGCGTGGAACGGGCCGTTCTACGCCAAGCGTGGATTCGAGCCCGTGGCGACGCTGACACCGGGCCTGGCCGAGCTTCGCGCGTGGGAACGCGACCTCGGCCTGGACGCCCTCGGCCCCCGCATCGCGATGCGCCGGCAACTGCACGGATCCGGTGGGAGGGCAGACTGGGACGCGTGACTGACGCGCCCGCCTCCGCCGCCCTGTTCGAACGCGCCCAGCGGGTGATCCCCGGCGGCGTGAACTCGCCGGTGCGCGCGTTTCGTGCGGTCGGCGGCACGCCGCGGTTCATGGTGAGCGGCCGCGGCGCGTATCTGACGGACGCGGACGGGCGCGAGTACGTCGACCTCGTCTCGTCCTGGGGCCCGATGATCCTCGGGCATGCCCACCCGGCTGTGGTCGAGGCCGCCCGCGACGCGGCGACGCGCGGCCTGTCGTTCGGCACGCCGACCGAGGGTGAGGTCGAGTTGGCCGAGGAGATCGTCGCGCGGGTCGCTCCGGTCGAGCAGGTGCGACTGGTCAACTCCGGCACCGAGGCGACGATGAGCGCGATCCGCCTGGCCCGCGGCGTCACCGGACGGCACCGGGTCGTCAAGTTCGCCGGCTGCTATCACGGGCATGTGGACGCACTGCTCGCGTCCGCAGGGTCCGGCGTCGCCACGTACGCGCTGCCCGAGACGCCCGGCGTCACCGGCGCGCAGACCGCCGAGACGATCGTCCTGCCGTACAACGACCTGCCGGCCGTCGAGGCGGCATTCGCTTCGCAGGGCGAGGACATCGCCTGCGTCATCACCGAGGCGGCGGCGGGCAACATGGGCGCGATCGCGCCGCATCCGGCCTTCAACGCCGGCTTGCGCGCCATCACGGCCGCGCACGGAGCGCTGCTCGTCAGCGACGAGGTGATGACGGGCTTCCGGGTCTCGGCTGCCGGTTGGTACGGGCTCGAGCCGGTCGACGCAGACCTGTTCACGTTCGGGAAGGTGATGAGCGGCGGGCTGCCGGCGGCGGCGTTCGGCGGCCGGGCCGACGTGATGGGGCGGCTCGCGCCGGCCGGTCCCGTCTACCAGGCAGGGACGCTGTCGGGCAATCCGGTGGCGGTTGCTGCCGGCCTCGCGACGCTGCGCCACTGCACGCCGGACGTCTACTCGCACCTCGACACGGTGTCGGCCACGATCGGCCGGCTGGCTGCAGAAGCCCTTACCGCACAAGGGGTTCCGCATCGGGTGCAGTTCGCGGGCAACTTGTTCTCGGTGTTCTTCAGCGACGCCCCGGTCACCAATTTCGCCCAGGCGCGAGCGGCCGATGCTGCGAACCCAGCGCGCTTTCGCGCTTTTTTCCACGCCATGCTCGACGCCGGCGTGTACCTGCCGCCGAGCCCGTTCGAGGCCTTCTTCGTCTCGGCCGCACACGACGACGAGGCGATCGAGCACATTGCGGCCGCGTTGCCAGATGCGGCCAAAGCTGCCGCGTCGGCGCAGGTGCCGGCATGACGCACGTCGTGCACTTGCTGCGGCACGGC
>WNGE01026791.1_pt1 | contig 13518 bp, 9 predicted proteins | sample 5400651 | NCBI WGS metagenome assembly WNGE01 (sample SAMN13153370, study PRJNA577476) | soil metagenome | isolation source: 60 cm soil or saprolite under grassland replicate 2 | place: USA:California | collected 2016-06-15 | reverse complement strand
TGACCCGGTCGCCGGGCCTGGCCCGCAGCACGACCCCCGCCGAGGCCGTCACCGGATCCTCCTTGCGGGCACGGCCGGCGCCGAGCCGCCACGCCGCGACGCCGACCGCGTAGGCGTCGAGGGCGGACACTATGCCGGACGACTCCGCCCGGACCGGGTGGATCTCGCGGGCGACCGGCAGCGGCGCGTCGGGGTCGCCGCCCTGGGCACGGATCATCCGGCGCCACACGTCCATGGCCCGGCCGTCGGCCAGCGCGGCGGCCGGATCGGCGTCGAGGCCGGCCGCGGCGAGCATCTCGCGGGCCAGCGCGAGGGTCAGTTCCACCACGTCCGGCGGCCCGCCCCCGGCCAGCACCTCGACCGCCTCGGCGACCTCGACGGCGTTCCCCGCGGTCAGCCCGAGCGGAGTGTCCATCGCGGTCAGCAGCGCCACCGTGCGTACCCCGTGCGCGCCGCCCAGCGACACCATCGTCTCGGCCAGCGCGCGGGCGTCGGCGGCGTTCTTCATGAACGCACCGGAGCCCACCTTGACGTCGAGCACCAGCGCGGACGCGCCCTCGGCGATCTTCTTGCTCATGATCGAGCTGGCGATCAGCGGGATGGACTCCACCGTGCCGGTCACGTCGCGCAGCGCGTACAGCTTGCGGTCCGCCGGTGCCAGGGTGTCCCCGGCCGCGCACACCACCGCGCCGACGTCCCGCAACTGGGCCAGGTACTCGGCGTGCGAGAGCCGCGCGCGCCAGCCCGGGATGGACTCCAGCTTGTCCAGGGTGCCGCCGCTGTGGCCGAGCCCGCGGCCGGACAGTTGCGGCACCACCGCGCCGCAGGCCGCCACCAGCGGGGCGAGCGGGAGGGTGATCTTGTCGCCGACGCCGCCGGTCGAGTGCTTGTCCACCGTGGGCCGGGACACGCTCGACAGGTCCAGTCTCTCGCCCGACGCGATCATCGCCGCCGTCCACCGCGCCAGCTCGGACGGCTGCATGCCCCGCAACAGGATCGCCATGGCGAGCGCCGCCATCTGCTCGTCCGCGACGACGCCGCGGGTGTAGGCGTCGATCACCCAGTCGATCTGCTCGTCCGGGATGCGGCCGCCGTCGCGCTTCACCGCGATGACGTCCACGGCAGCGAATCTCACTCCGGCGTGTGCGCCTATCGGCGCGGCCGCGTCGCGGCGGCGGCGCTCTTCGCGCGAGCGCACATCGCGGGTCATGGGAGGTCTTCGCGGCCGAACGCCCGGGGCAGGATCTCGATCATCGGCACCGGCCCGTCGGACGTGTCGACGAGCAGGTCGGGGCCGCCGTGCTCCCACAGCAGTTGCCGACACCGCCCGCACGGCATCAGCACGTCACCCCGGAAGTCGACGCAGGCCAAGGCGATCAGCCGGCCGCCGCGCGAGGCGTGCAGCGCCGAGACGAGCCCGCACTCGGCGCACAGCCCCACGCCGTAGGAGGCGTTCTCGACATTGCAGCCGACGACGACGCGCCCGTCGTCCACATAAGCGGCCGCCCCGACCGGGAACTGCGAGTACGGCGCGTACGCGTTGCCCATCGCCTCGAGGGCGGCGCGGCGAAGCTTGGCCCAGTCGATGTCCGACGTCATGCGAATCTCCTAGATCGTGACAGGCAGGGACTGGACGCCACGGATGACGAACTCCGGCCGGCGCCGAGGGACGGCGTGCAGTGCCAGTCGGGGAAAGCGCACGAACAGGGTACGCAACGACGTCTGCAACTCGACCCGCGCGAGCGGCGCGCCGAGGCAGAAGTGGATTCCCGCGCCGAAGCCGAGGTGGGGGTTGTCGGCCCGGCCGCCGTCGAACCTGTCCGGAGAGAAGAACACGTCCGGATCCCGGTTCGCCGCGCCGAGCAGCGCGGCGATCTTCTGCCCTCGCGCGACCGTGACGTCGCCGATCCGAGTGTCCGCGATCGCCGTGCGCTCGAAGAGTTGCAGCGGCGAGTCGTACCGGATCAGCTCCTCGACCGCGGACGGGACGAGGGTCTCGTCCGAGCGCAGCCGGGCGAGCTGGTCCGGGTGGGTCAGCAGCGCCGTCATGCCGTTGCCGACGACGTTGACGGTGGCTTCGTGGCCGGCGTTCAGCAACAGGGTGCAGGTGGTGATCAGCTCGTCCTCGGTCAGCCGGGCACCGTCGCCGTCGGACTCGGCAATGAGCGAGGAGATCAGGTCCGCTTCCGGCGCCCGCCGCCGTTGCCTGACCAGGTCGCGAAGGTACTCGACGAACTCGGCGGACGCCCGCTCGGCGGCGATCCGCTGAGCATCGTCGACCTGATACTCGTACATCTTCACGATCGCGTTCGACCAGGGCCGCAACAGATGCCGATCGGACGGCGGCACACCCAGCAGCTCGGCGATGACCTGCACCGGCAGCGGCTCGGCGTACTCAGCGATCAGATCGACGGCGCCGCCGGTCGAGCCGATGTCGGCGATCCGGTCGGCCAACTGCCCCGCGAGCGCGGCAACCCGCGGCCGCAGCCGCTCGACGTGGCCGCGCGCGAACGCCCCGGCGACCAAGCGGCGCAGCCGGGTGTGCGTCGGTGGCTCGTTCTCGAGCAGCGAGTTGCGATGGATCAGCGTGAACGCCGGCATCGGCTGGCGCGGCCAGCGCGTCGTCCAGATGCGGCCCAGGGTGCGCGTCCGCAGCACCGTGTTCGCGGCGTCGTGGGTGAACGTCAGCCACATGCCGAGGCCCTCGTGCCACTGCACCGGCGCCTGCGCGCGGGCGGTTGCGAAATGCGGGTACGGGTCGGCCACGACGTCCGGCGACGTCAGCTGCAAGGTGGTCGCAGCGGTCACGTCCCCTGACCCTTGCGCCACGGAATACCGTCCGCAGCGGGCATGCGTAGTCGCTGCGAGGCCAGCGCCAGGACGAGCAGGGTGATGATCTGCGGGGTGTAGGTCACCAGCTCGATGGGGACATCATGGGTAGCCTTGTACCAGACGAAGACCAGCAACGCACCCACCAACGATGCCAGACCGGTGGTCGTCCGACGGCGCCACAATGAGTAGGCGCCGACGAACAACAGCAACACTGCGATGAGCAGGAGCAGCGCGTGCACGGACTTGGCCCCTCCTCGCGACTGCACCGCGTCCGTGTACCCGAACAGGCCGGCACCGGCCACCAGGCCACCGGGATGCCAGTTGCCGAAGATCATGGCCGCCAGACCGATGAAGCCGCGACCACCGGTCTGTCCCTCGCGGTAGATGCCGGCGAAGTCGGCCAGAAAAGCCCCGGCCAGCCCGGCGAGCACGCCGGAGACGATCACGGCTGTGTACTTCATCCGGTACACGCCGACACCGAGTGATTCGGCGGCGTTGGGATTCTCGCCGCACGAGCGCAGCCGCAATCCGAACGCGGTGCGCCACAGGACGAACCAGGTCAACGGGAACAGCAGCGCGACCACGATGGTGAACGGCGTCAGCGTGGTCGCGAGCCCGCGCAGCAGACCACCGACATCGGACAGTACGAACCAGTGGTGGTTCTCGAGCGTGCTCAGCGAGGAGTCGGCTCCGGGAAAGCGTAGCCGGTTGAACTGCGGCACCGAAGGCGACTGTGTCGGCCCGCCCCCGGGCTGGCCGGTGAAGAAGACACCGGCCAGATACCGCGCGAGCCCGGTAGCGAGGATCGTGATCGCCACGCCGGAGACGATCTGATCGACGCCGAACGTCACGGTCGCCACCGCGTGCACGAGCCCGCCGATGAACCCGCCCACCACGCCGCCGACCACGCCCATCCACGGGCTGTGCGAGAAGTAGGCGAAGTCGGCACCGAAGAAGGTGCCGAGGATCATCATGCCCTCGAGGCCGATATTGACCACACCGGACCGCTCCGACCACAGCCCACCCAGCCCGGCCAGCCCGATCGGCATGGCCAGACTGATCGTGGCGCCGAGCGTCCCGGCCGAGGTGATGTCGTTCGCGTCGGTGACCTGGCGGACGAACGCGAGCAACAGGAAGCCGGCCGCCGCAACGAGCCAGAGCTGCCCGGCCCGTAGCCGCCTGGTACCCGCGGGCCGTTGCGAGCGCAGGACGGGCGGTGTGCCGGCGTCGGCCGTGGACGCGGTGCCGGCCCCGGGGACGCTCATGCCGGCGCCCCCTCCATCGCCTCGGTGCGCGTGCCCAGCGCCCGGCCGACGTTGCGTTGCTGGCGGACCAGCGCCGCCCGCCGGACGAGCTCGTAGGCGATGACGACGCACAGAACCACGACGCCCTGGGTGATCTGCACGATCTCCTTCGGGATGTTGTTGATGTCCAGGATCTGGGCCGACTGATCGAGGAAGGCCCACAGCACGGCGGCGAAGGCGATGCCCACCGGGTTGTTCCGGCCGAGTAACGCGATCGCGATCCCGGTGAAGCCGAGTCCGGTCTGGAACGTGATGGAGGAGTAGGAGTGCGAGTCGCCGAGCAGGGCGGGCATCCCGACCAGACCGGCGACGGCGCCGGACAGCAGCAGCGTCGTCACGATCATCTTGTTGACGTTCACACCGCTTGCCTGCGCCGCCGAGCTGGACCGGCCCGTCGCGCGCAGGTCGAAGCCGAAACGCGTTCGGTTGATGATCACGTAGAACAGCACGCCGACCGCGATGCTGAGCAGGATGAGCCCGTAGACCTTGCCGCCGGACGACGGAATGAGATCGAGACCGCCGACCTGCCCGGACTTCGGGATCGGTTTGGTGGTGATGTCGTTGGCGCCTGATCGCACACCGAGGTTGCTCGGCCGCATCAGGTAGGCGATGAGCCCGGTGGCGACGAAGTTGAGCATGATCGTGGAGATCACCTCGCTGACGCCGCGGGTCACCTTGAGCAGCGCCACCAGACCGGCCCACGCCGCCCCCACCAGCATGGCGACCAGGATGATCGCGACCTGCCGCAAGCCGGTGGGCAGCGCGACGGAGCCGCCAAACGCGCCGGCCAGCATAGCCGCCAGGCGGTACTGACCGTCGACGCCGATGTTGAAGAGGTTCATCCGGAAGCCGATGGCCACCGCGATCGCGGACAGGTAGTAGACGGCGGCGCTGTTGAGGATCGTCAACTCGCTCGACGCCTGGGTGCCGTAGTGCCACATCTGCGAGATGACGAACGAAGGACTGTCTCCGCGGGCGTAGAGGATGAGCGACGTGATCACTGCCGCGAACAGCGCGGCGAGCACGGCCGCGACGACGTTCAGCAGCAGGCGGTTGAGTCGGTCCCGAGGCCTTCCCCTCGACGGCCGACCCGGCGCCGGTCATCGCGGCACCGAGCTGTTCGGGCGTGACGCTGCCGGGATCGACCTGCGCCACGAGCCGCCCGCGCAGGATCACCTTGAGCGTGTCGGACATACCGATCAGCTCGTCCAGATCCGCCGAGATGAGCAGCACGGCGAGCCCGAGCGCGCGGGCGTCACGCAGGTGATCCCAGATCGCGGCCTGGGCGCCGACGTCGACGCCCCGGGTCGGGTGTGACGCGATGAGCACTCTCGGCGAGCCGCTCATCTCCCGGCCGACGATGAACTTCTGCTGGTTGCCGCCCGACAGCGACGCCGCGGTGACCTCGATTCCCGGCGTGCGCACGTCGAACTGCTCGACGACGCGCCGGGCGTCCCTTCGGGCACCGAGGCGATCGATCCACGGGCCGCGGGCGTTCGGGCGCTCGGTCTGATGGCCGAGTATCCGGTTCTCCCACAGGGGAGCCTCCAGAAGCAGCCCGTGCCGGTGGCGATCCTCGGGGATGTAGGCGATACCGCCCTCGCGCCGTTCCCGGGTGTGCCACCGGGAGATGTCACGACCCCCGAGCCGGACCTGCCCCGTCTCGGCCGGTCGCATGCCCATGATCGCCTCGACGAGCTCGGCCTGCCCGTTGCCCTCGACGCCGGCCAGGCCGACGATCTCGCCCTTGTGGATCACGAAGCTGACGTCGTCCACGAGCGCCCGTCCGTCCGGTGAGCGCACGGTCAGCTGCTCGACGGTGAGCTCGGCGACATCGGTGACGGTCGACTCGCGCAGCTCCGGCACGGGCAGCTCGCTGCCGACCATCAGTTCCGCGAGCTGCCGGGCGGTCACGTCGCTCGGCCGCACGGTGCGCACCGTCGTACCTCGCCGGATCACGGTGATCTCGTCGGCGACCGACAGCACCTCGTCCAGTTTGTGGGAGATGAACAACACGGTGAGGCCCTCGGCCTTGAGCTCGCGCAGGTTGGCGAACAGTTCGTCCACCTCCTGCGGCACGAGCACGGCCGTCGGCTCGTCGAGGATCAGGATGCGAGCGCCCCGGTAGAGGACCTTGCAGATCTCGACGCGTTGCCGGTCGCCGACGCCGAGGTTCTCGACCAGTTCGTTCGGGTCGATGTCCAGGCCGTAGGCGGCGGAGATCTCCCGGATCCTCGCGCGGGCGGCCCGGACGTCGAGGACCCCGCCGCGCGTCGGCTCGCTGCCGAGGACGATGTTCTCGAGGACGGTGAGGTTGTCGGCGAGCATGAAGTGCTGGTGCACCATGCCGATGCCGGCCGCGATCGCATCGGACGGTGAGGAGAACACGACGTGCCGGCCGTTGACGGTGATCGTCCCCTCGTCGGGTTTGTGCATGCCGTAGAGGGTGTTCATCAACGTCGACTTGCCGGCTCCGTTCTCGCCCACGATGGCGTGGACGTGCCCTCGCTGCACCACGATGTCGATGTCGTGGTTGGCCACCACGCCCGGGAAGCGCTTGGTGATGCCGTGCAACTCGACCGCAGGCGCGGCAGCCGCGGTCCCCGGTGCAGCGGGCTGGTCTGCGGCAGCGATGGCGCACCCTCCTGGTAAGGGCGGAGAACGACGAGGAACCGAAGGCGCCCGGGGAGCCGAGGTTATCGCGCTCCCCGGGCGGCGCTCCGGCCCGGATCGGTCGCTACGGCGTCTCAGGAACCTTGATCGTCCCAGCGATGATCTTGGCCTTGAAGTCCTCGATCTTCGTCTTGTAGGGGGCGATCTTCGGGTTGGACGTCGCGTAGCCGACGCCGTTGTCCTTCAGGCTGAACCGGGTGAAGCCGGACTTGAACTCGCCCTTCGAGTCCTGCTCGATGAAGTTGAAGACCGCCGTGTCGACACCCTTCAGCGCCGAGGTCAGGATCAGCGGCTTCTCGTCGGCCGGTGCGGTCTGGTACTGGTCGGAGTCGACCCCGATCGCCAGCTTGTTCTTCTCCTTGGCCGCCTGGAACAGGCCGCTGCCCGAACCGCCCGCCGCGTGGTAGACGACGTCCGCGCCGTTGTCGTACTGGCCTTCGGCGATGACCTTGCCCTTGGCCGGGTCGTTGAAGCCGCTGAAGTCGGGCGCCTGCGAGATGTACGCGACCTGGACCTTGATCGACGGATCGATCGCCTTGACGCCGGCCTGGTAACCCGCCTGGAACTTCTGGATCAGCGGGGTCTGCACGCCGCCGATGAAGCCCACGTTCTTCGCCTTGCTCGCCAGGGCGGCCGCGACGCCGACCAGGAAGGAACTCTCGTTCTCGCTGAACACCAGGCCTTCGACGTTGCTGGCCTTGATGCTGTTGTCGTCCACGATGGCGAAATGGACCTTCGGGAACTTGGGCGCGACCTTGCCAAGAGCCGTGGCGTACGCAAATCCCACGGCGACGATCGGATCGTAGCCCGATGTCGCGAGCAGGGTCAGTCGGTCGGCCTTCTGCTGGTCGTTCTCGCCCTGGACCGCTGACAGTTCCTTGGTCTGAATGTTCAGGTCGGCCTTGGCCTTCTCGAGCCCGGCCGCGGCCAGGTCGTTGAAGGACTTGTCGCCGCGCCCACCGACGTCGTACGCCAGGCCGACCTTGACCGTCTTCTTGGTCGGGGTCGAACTGCCGGATGTGGATGCACCGCCGCCGGGCGCATTCGTACTGCTGCCCTTGCTCTTGCTGCCACACGCCGTGAGCAGCAGCGCCATGGCAACCAGCCCTGCGGTAATCGCTAGGCCATACCTGCGACGCAACGCCATCACCTCTCCCGTTTGTCCGGACTCCCTTGGCCGGCCCAACGCGCAGCAGGGAGATCGCTGAAATCGCGACACACGGTAGTCGCACTAGGCAGCAACCTAGCCCACTGGGGAGGCGTCGTCACCCGATCGTTGCACCCGCAGCGAGGGTCAACTCCTGACGTTGCCCGTTTCCTTCGGAGTTATTCGACCCCCGGCGACGGCGAAGTCGCCGTGGGTCGAACAACCCGCCGTCAGGCCGACACGTCAGACGTCAGGGCGTCAGACGTCGGCGAGGCGTTTCGGCGACGGGCGCAGGTACACCACCCAGGTCACGACGAAGCACACCGCATAGAAGGCGATGAAGCCGATATACGCGCCGTTGCCGTTCTGGTAGGTCAGGAACGACTGCCGGAACGCGACGTTGACCAGCACACCGCCGAAGGCCCCGACGGCGCCCGCGATTCCGATGAGCGCGTTGGCGAATCGGCGGGCCTCGCGATCAGCCGCCGCGGAATCCGTGCCGGCATCGATCCGCAACGCGGCCTTGCTGCGGAATATCGCCGGGATCATCTTGTACGTCGAGCCGTTCCCGATGCCGGTGAAGACGAAGAGCGTGACGAAGCCGATGAAGAACAGCACCAGCGACTTCTGGATCGACGCGGCGAGCACACACGTCGTACACACCGTCATCGCGACGAAGTTCCAGAACGTCGTCCTGGCCCCGCCGACCTTGTCGGCGAGCCAGCCGCCTACCGGCCGGATCAGCGAGCCCACGAGCGGGCCGAGGAATGTCAGGTAGGCGACCTTCACCGGATCGACGACGTGCTTCCCACTGGCATAGAAGTGGGAAGGGAACTGGTTCTGCAGCACCTGGCCGAACGCGAAGCCGAACCCGATGAACGAGCCGAACGTGCCGATGTAGAGGAACGACATGATCCACGTGTGCGGGTCTCGGCACACGTCGCGCATCGCGCGCTTGTCGTTCTTGACGTGGCTGATGTTGTCCATGAACAGCGCGGCGCCGAGTGCGGCCAGCACGACCAGCGGGATGTAGACGCCGACCATTACCCGCGGATGCGCCTTGCCGGCCGTGGCGAGTACCGCCAGGCCGACCAGTTGCACCGCCGCGACCCCGAGATTGCCGCCGCCCGCGTTGAGGCCGAGGGCCGCGCCCTTGAGCCGCTGCGGGTAGAAGGAGTTGATGTTCGCCATGGACGAGGCGAAGTTGCCGCCGCCCACGCCGGCCAGCGCCGAGAGGAACAGCAGCTCACCGAAGGACGTGCCGGGCCGCAGGGCGATCGCCACCGCGATCGTCGGCACGAGCAGCAACACAGCGCTGAGGATCGTCCAGTTGCGGCCGCCGAACTTGGCGACCGCGAACGTGTACGGCAGCCGGACGCCGGCGCCCAGCGCCGTGGGCAGCGTCGTCAGCAGGAACTTCTCGGCGGCCGCCTGCTTCGGGTCGGTGCTGATGCCGTAGGCCGGCGTCAGGAACAGCACGAACACCGACCACACGCTCCAGATGGAAAAGCCGATGTGCTCGGTGAAGATGCTGGCGACGAGGTTGCGGCGGGCGACCTTGGCGCCGGTCCGCTCCCAGAACGTCGGGTTCTCCGGGTCCCAGACGTCCAGCCATCGGCGGTGCGCGGCCGGTGCCGGAGCGACGACCGGTGCTTGCTGGGTCTCCACGGCTTCGGTCATGAGATGTCCTTCCGGGGCGTGCTCGCGGTCGTAGGTCGTGGGTCGTGGTCGCGGGCCGACGCTAGGGACGGCAGGTTTCGCCTGCCGACCCCTCGCCGAGACATCCGTGCAACGAAGCCCGCACATCGCTGCCGGGGCCGGTGTGAGCACGCCGGGATCGCACACCGGCCCCGGCCTGCGGAGAGAGGGACGTAGCGAGCCGTTAACGTCCGCGACCCAATCGCGGAACGGTCGGTGCGGACTGTTGAGCGATGGCCGTCGCGACGCACTGCCCGTACTGCGCCCTGCAGTGCGGCATGCACCTGCGCGTCGACGACACGGTGACCGTGCAGCCCCGCGACTTCCCGACCAACCGGGGCGGGCTGTGCCAGAAGGGCTGGACGGCGACCGATCTGCTCGACTCCCCCGAACGGCTGCGGACGCCGCTCGCCCGGCAGGGCGGCCGGCTGGTCCCGGTCAGCTGGGATTCGGCGTTGGAGCGGGTCGTCGACGGCATCCGTGACGCGCAGCGCCACGGCCGGGATCGCGTCGCCGTCTTCGGCGGCGGCGGGTTGACCAACGAGAAGGCTTACCTGCTCGGCAAGTTCGCCCGGGTCGCGCTGCGCACGCCGAACATCGACTACAACGGCCGGTTCTGCATGTCGTCGACCGGGGCCTGCCGTTCCCGCTGTCCGACATCCCCGACGCCGAGACGATCCTGCTCGTCGGCAGCAACGCCGCCGAGACGATGCCCCCCTTCATGCAATGGATCACGGCGCAACGCGAACGCGGCGGCCGGCTGATCGTGGTCGACCCGCGGGGCACGCCGACCGCGCGCACCGCCACCCTGCACCTGCAGATCACGCCCGGCACCGACCTGGCCCTGGTGAACGGCCTGCTGCACATCGCCGTCGTGAGCGGCCGCATCGACACGTCGTACATCGAGGCGCGGACGACGGGGTTTGACGAGGTGCGCCGGGCCGTCGCGGCGTACTGGCCGGAACGCGTCGAGGCGATCACCGGAGTCACCGTCGCCGAGCAGTACGCCGCCGTCGAACTGCTGACGCGGGCGCGGACGGCGATGGTGCTCACCGCCCGCGGCGCCGAGCAACACGCGAAGGGCACCGACACGGTGTCCGCGCTGATCAACCTGGCGCTGGCCCTGGGCCTGCCGGGGGGTCCGGGCAGCGGGTACGGATGCCTGACCGGTCAGGGCAACGGCCAGGGCGGGCGCGAGCACGGGCAGAAGGCCGACCAGCTGCCGGGCTACCGGTCCATCGCCGATCCGGTCGCGCGCCGTCACGTCGCGGATGTCTGGGGCGTCGACCCGTCCGACTTGCCCGGCCCGGGACGGTCGGCCTACGAGCTGCTCTCGTCGCTGGGCACTCCCGACGGCGCACGCGCCCTGCTCGTGATGGGCAGCAACGTCGCGGTGTCGGCGCCTCGGGCCGGTCACATCAGGGAACGCCTGGCCGCACTGGACTTTCTCGCGGTGAGCGACATCGTGCTGTCCGAGACGGCAGCGCTGGCCGATGTCGTGCTGCCCACTACGCAGTGGGCCGAGGAGCACGGCACGATGACGAACCTCGAGGGACGGGTGCTGTTGCGGCAGCGGGCAGTCGCGCCGCCGGCCGGCGTGCGCTCGGACCTATCCGTGCTCGCCGCGCTCGCTCGGCGGCTGGGCGCGCCTGGTACCTGGCCGGACGATCCGGTCGACGTGTTCGACGAGCTGCGCGCGGCCAGCGCCGGCGGCGCCGCCGACTACAGCGGCATCAGCTACGAGCGCATCGCCGCCGAGGACGGCGTGTTCTGGCCGTGCCCGTCGCCGGGCCACCCCGGCACGCCGCGGCTTTTCGCCGACCGGTTCGCCACGCCGGACGGGCGGGCCCGTTTCGTCGCGGTCGAACACCGCCCCGCCGCCGAGGACATCGACGACGTCTACCCCGTGTACCTGACGACCGGGCGGGTGCTCGCGCAGTACCAGAGCGGCGCGCAGACCCGCCGGGTCCGCGCGCTGGCCGGGGAGCCGTTCGTCGAGATGCATCCCGACCTGGCGGGCGTCCACGATGTGGCCGACGGCGACCTGCTGCGCGTCGTGAGCCGCCGCGGCGAGGCGGTGGCGCCCGTGCGCATCACCGACTCGATCCGCGCCGACACGGTGTTCATGCCGTTCCACTGGGGCGACGCCGGCTGCGTCAACCTGGTCACGCACGACGCCCTCGACCCGACGTCGCGGATGCCGGAGTTCAAGGTGTGCGCCGTCCGCGTGGAGGCGATCACATGACGGCTCCTACTCCGGATCGCGCAACTTCTGGCACCCTGACGCTGCCAGAAGTTGCGCGATCCGTGGTGATCGTCGGGAACGGGATGGCCGGGGCGCGCCTGGCCCAGGAACTGCGCGCGCGCTCCGGCGACGTGCCGATCACCGTGATCGGCGCCGAGGCGGGCGGCACGTACAACCGGGTGCTGCTCTCCAATGTCCTGGCCGGCACCGCCAACGCCGACGACATCGCGCTGACCAGCCCGGACTGGTACGCCCGCCACGACATCGCGCTGTACGCCGGCGTACGGGCCGCGGCGATCGACCGCGAGCGCCGCCTGGTACGGATCGAGGACGGCCGCGAGGTGGCCTACGACGTGCTGGTGCTGGCGACCGGCAGTACGGCTGTAGTTCCCCCGATCGAGGGCCTCGACCGGGCGCCGCACGTCGCGGCCTTCCGCACCCTGGCCGACTGCGCCGCGATTCTCGACCACGCGCGGACCGCCCGGCGCGTGGCCGTCATCGGCGGCGGCCTGCTCGGCCTGGAGGCCGCCCGGGGCCTGGCCGGGCGCGGCCTGCCGGTGACGCTGCTGCACGCGGCCGGCCACCTGATGGAGCGCCAACTCGACGCCGGCGCCGGCCGCGTCCTGGGGCGGACGCTGCGCGGGCTGGGCGTGGACGTGATCACGAACGCGAGCACCACGGCAGTGCTCGGCGGGCAGGTGCGCCTCGACGACGGGCGACGCGTTGACGCCGACCTGGTCGTGCTGGCCTGCGGCGTCCGCCCGGACGTGGGGCTGGCCCGCGACGCGGGGCTGGCCGTCGAGCGGGGCGTGGTCGTCGACGACCGGCTGCGCAGTGTCAGCGACGAACGGATCTACGCCATCGGCGAGTGCGCCCAGCACGACGGGCAGGTGTACGGGCTGGTCGCCCCGGCCTGGGAACAGGCCCACGTTCTCGCCGACGTCCTGACCGGCCGTACTGCAGCGTACGGGGGCACCCGGACGGTGACCCGGCTCAAGGCGGCCGGCGTCGAGCTGGCCGCGATGGGCGACACCGACGCCGATTCCGGGGACCCCGACTTCGACCTCGTCACGTTCGTCGACGCGGCCCGCGGCGTCTACCAGAAGCTCGTGCTCCGCGAGGGCCGCATCGTCGGCGCCATCCTGCTCGGCGACACCCGCGCGGCCGGCACGGTCACCCAGCTGTTCGACCGGGGCAGCGTCGCCCCGCAGGACCGCGCCGCCCTGCTGATCGGCGGTGGACGGCCGGCGGCCGAGGCGGAGTCACCTACCCGGATCCCGGATCGGGCCACCGTGTGCCAGTGCAACGGCGTGACGAAGGGCGCGATCCGCGCCGCCTGGCAGGCCGGCGCCGGCAACGTCGGCGACATCGCGGCGACGACCCACGCGACCACCGGATGCGGCACCTGCCGTGACGCGGTCTGCGGCCTGCTCGACTGGCTGGCCGCCGCCGACCCGGACGCCGCACCCGCACTGGAGGCGTCGTGAACGAGCTGACCCGCCCACCCGCCACCTGGTTCGACCCTCGGGAGGCCGGGACACGCCGACCGTCGAACAAGTCGCCCGGGACACGCCCACGGTCGAACAACTCGCAGTGGGAGGCCGCAGCATGATGCGTGA
>WNGE01008097.1_pt1 | contig 13518 bp, 9 predicted proteins | sample 5400651 | NCBI WGS metagenome assembly WNGE01 (sample SAMN13153370, study PRJNA577476) | soil metagenome | isolation source: 60 cm soil or saprolite under grassland replicate 2 | place: USA:California | collected 2016-06-15 | reverse complement strand
GTCGAGGGACGGCTGGACCAGGAGGAGTTCGACGAGCGCTCGGACGCGGCGCTGAAGGCCAAGACCATCGGCCAGCTCGAGCGGCTGTTCGACGACCTGCCCGCCAGCTACACGCAGGGTGGTCTGGCGCGCCACCCCGGCGCCCCTGGCCCGGTGGTACGACCCGGCCATGGCGGCAGTCGGGTCGCGGTGGCGGTCATGAGCGGCGTCGAGCGCAGGGGAGCCTGGCGGGTGCCGGTGGACTCCACGGCGTTCGCGTTCATGGGCGGCGTCGAGCTCGATCTCCGGACCGCGGTCCTGAGCGGTCCGGAGACCACCATCACCGCCGTCGCGATCATGGGCGGGATCAACATCGTCGTCCCGCCCGGCATGCGCGTGGAGTCCAGCGGCTTCGGGTTCTTGGGCGGCTGGGACAACCGCGCTGCGGACGACCGGCTGGCGCCGGACGCGCCGGTGCTCCGGGTGCGCGGCCTGGCCTTCATGGGCGGGGTCGAGATCAGGACCAAGGAGCCGCGCGATCCGCGGGGCCAGCTGCCCAGAACAGGATCCGCTTGAACGGGTAGAAGTACGGCCGGCGCTGGTCGAGCCGTGGCAGCAGGCGCTCCCGGTAGTCCGCCAGGAACTCCTCGAACAGCGCGGGCGGCATGCGACGCTGGTAGTCGGTGAGCAGCGTGCCCCGCGCCCACTCGATCACGTGCTCCGGCCCGGCGAGATGGTGCGGGTAGATCTGCATCCGGACGTGCTGCTCGACGAACCCGAGCCGCTCCAGCAGCTCGGCGTAGCGCTCGGGCGCCTCCACCGGGTTGACGCGCCGGTAGCCGCTCATCGCGCCGCGGAACGGCTCCTCGGCGGCGATCTCCGCCGCCACCTCGTGCGAGACGTGATCATGGTTGGCGGGCACCTGGATGGCGAGTTGACCGCCCGGCGCCAGCGTGGCGGCGAGGCGCTCCAGCAGCCGCGGGTGGTCCGGCACCCATTGCATCGCGGCGTTCGAGAAGATGAGGTCCCAGCGTCCCTGGCCGCCAAGCTCCCCCGGCGCACCGAAGCCGGCGGCGTCGCCCAGCCGGAAGCCGAGACCGCCGCCGGCCACCGCCCGCGCGCGCTCGAGCATGGCGGCCGAGCTGTCGAGCCCGAGCGTCTCGGCCGCCTGGACCCGCCGGTGCAGCTCGGCGGTGAGCGCGCCGGTCCCGCAGCCGAGGTCGGCGGCGCGCCCGCCCGGGACCGGGCGGACGAGGGCGAGCAGGTCGAAGAACGGCGCCTTGCGCTCGGCGGCGAACCGCTCGTATCGGGCGGGGTCCCAGGGGTCCGCCACCCGCTGGTCGCCAGGGTCGGGTCCGTGGACTGTCATTCGCCTGACGATTGTCCACAACTTGGCTCCTGAGGAACAACTGGTCGCACGGATGGTTCATGATGTGGCTGCGCGCGCGAAGCATCCGAAGGACGCGGGGGGAGACGAGGACCGGTTGGCCGCACACCAGATGGTCGGGAGGGTGGGGCGGGTGACCGGCACCATCGCACCGGGCCGGATTGGTGAGGTCATGATCGCGATCCGCGGAGGCAGCGAGGCGTTCAACGCCTACTCCGCCGAGAGCGACGACACCATCGAGACCGGCAGGCGGGTGGTCGTCATCGAGTACTTCCCTCCCAGGACTGTCGTGGTCAGCCCTCTGTAGCGGCTGGCTAGGAGGCTGCATTGTCATGGACCCCATCATCATCGGCGGTAGCGTGCTCGTCGCTCTCATCGTGCTGTTCATCCTGTTCCGCCTCATGTGGCGGGTGGCCGAGCCGAACGAGGCGCTGGTCATCTCCGGGCTGCGGGAGCACGCCGAGGTCGAGGGAGTCGGCGAGAGCCTCGGCTTCAAGATCGTGACCGGCAAGGGCACCCTCGTCCTGCCGGGCATCCAGACGGTGCGACGCCTCTCGCTGGACCTGCGCGAGGCGCAACTCGGCATCGACTGCGTGAGCACCCAGGGCATCCCGCTGGCGATCCAGGGCGTGGTGATCTTCAAGGTCGGCGACGACTACGTGTCGATCGCCAACGCCGCCCGCCGCTTCCTCGACCAGCAGGACCAGATGGACGCCCGTGTCCACAACGTGTTCGCCGGTCACCTTCGGGCGATCGTCGGCAACATGACCGTCGAGGAGATGATCCGCGACCGGGAGAAGCTCACCTCGCTGACACGCGAGTCCTCGGGCATGGAGATGGAGAAGCTCGGCCTGATCGTGGACTCCCTGCAGATCCAGGAGATCCACGACCCGACGGGCTACATCAAGAACCTGGCGCTGCCCCACGCGGCCGCCGTCTCGCGCGAGGCACGGATCGCGCAGGCGCACGCCGACCGCGAGGCCACCCAGGCCGAGCAGCAGGCTGAGGCGCTGAAGGCCGAGGCCCGCCGCGACAGCCAGATCAAGCAGGCCGGCTACCAGGCGCAGGTCGACCGCGCGTCCGCTGAGGCGCGGCAGAGCGGCCCGCTGGCCGAGGCGACCTCCCGCCAGCAGGTCGTCGTCCAGGAGACGAAGGTCGCCGAACTGGAGGCGCACCGCGAGGAGCAGCGGCTCCAGGCGTCCGTCCGCAAGCCCGCGGACGCCAGGGCCTACGAGCGGACCACGCTGGCCAAGGCCGAGCGCGACGCCCGCATCGCCGGCGCCGAGGCCGAGCGCCAGGAGGTGGAGCTCCAGGCCGCGGCCAACGCGCAACGGGTGCGGCTCGCGGCGCAGGCCGAGTCCGAGCGGGTGCGCCTGGAGGCGGCCGCCAACGCCGAGGCCGCCAAGCAGGTCGGTGAGGGCGAGGCCGCCGCGACGACTGCGAGAGGCCGCGCCGAGGGCGACGCGGCGCGGGCGCGCGGCCTGGCCGAGGCGGACGCCATCAAGGCGCGAGCCGACGCCCTCGCGCAGAACCAGGACGCCGTGATCGGCCAGCAGCTCGCCGAGAACTGGCCGGCGATCGTCGAGGCGGCGGCCAAGCCGTTCGGCGCGGTCGACCAGATGATCGTGCTGAACGGGGCGCAGGGGCTGTCCGAGGCGCTCGCCCAGGCGCTCAGCCAGGGTGTCGCCGGGCTCCAGCTCGCGCGCAGCATCCTGAGCGGCCCCGGCAACGGCAGCGCCGATTCCAAGGGGGCCAGGGGGTCCAAGGACACAGGAAGCCGGACGCCCGCCCGCAAGGAGGGAGCATGACGAGATTGCCTCGAGCATGCTCGTAGCCGTCACCGGCTCCACTGGGCTGATCGGGTCGGCACTGGTCCCCAGCCTGGTCGCCGAGGGCCACGAGGTGCTCCGCTTCACCCGCTCGCCGAGTCCCGGACCGGGTGCCGCCCGCTGGGACCCGGCGGGCGGCACCATCGACTCGGAAGCGCTGTCCAAGGCCGACGCGGTCGCGCACCTCGCCGGCAGGAGCATCGCCGCGCTGCGCTGGACGCCGAAGGTCCGCCGCGAGATCCTCGAGAGCCGCACTCGGGGCACCCGGCTGCTGGCCGAGACCATGGCCAGCCTGCCCGACGGTCCGCGGGTGCTCGTGAGCGCCTCGGGGATCAACTTCTACGGCGATCGCGGCGACGAGGTGCTCACCGAGACCAGTCCGAGCGGTCAAGGGTTCCTGGCCGAGGTGTGCCGTCAGTGGGAGGGCGCGGCCGGTCCGGCGCGGGCCGCCGGCATCCGCACGGTGCACGTGCGGACCGGTTTCGTGCAGACACCGCGCGGTGGGGTGCTGCCCAGGCTGCTGCCGCTGTTCCGGGTCGGGCTGGGCGGCCGTTTCGGCTCGGGACGCCAGTGGTGGAGCTGGGTAACGCTGGACGACCTCATCGGCATCTACCGTCATGCCCTGACCGCGAGTACGGCGGACGGCCCGCTCAACGCCACCGCGCCCAACCCGGCCACCAACGCCGAGTTCACCGCCACGCTCGCCAAGGTCCTCGGGCGGCCCGCCCTCGTCCCCGTGCCGAGCTTCGGTCCCAGGCTCCTGGTCGGCCAGATGGCCGACGAGCTGCTGTTCGACAGCGCTCGCGTGCACCCGGCCGCCACCGAGGCGAGCGGCTACTCCTTCCAGCACCCCAACCTCGAAGCGGCCCTGCGCCACGTGCTCACACGCCCATGACGTCGGCCAGGTAGCCCTCAGCCGCCGCTGGGTGCCCCATCCTCCCGTGCCTCAGCGGAAGTCGCGTGAGCGGGTGGCGACGCCCGTCTGGAGCGGGTGGATCTGCTCGGCGATCACGTTGGTGACGCCCTCGGCCCGTTCGAGGCGGCCGCGGACCAGCAGGGCGGTCGCGGCCCGGGCGACGCGGCGGTAGCGGGTCCAGACACCGATCGAGCAGATCACGTTGACGATGCCGGTCTCGTCCTCGAGGCTCAGAAAGGTGGTGCCGCTGGCCGTGGCCGGACGCTGGCGATGCGTCACGATCCCGCCAACCAGCACGCGGGCGCCCGGTTCGATCGCGGCCAGGCCGTCGGAGGACACAACCCCGAGCGCGTCGAGCCGCTCGCGCAGGAACTCGACAGGGTGGCTGAAGGTCGACAGCCCGGTCGCCCACAGATCGGCGGCGCTGAGCTCGACCGGGCTCATGCCGGGAAGCTGCGGCGCCTCCGCGCCGACCACCGCTCCGGGCAGCCGATCCGCGCGCGCCTGCGCCACCGCCCCGGCCGCCCAGAGCGCCTCCCGGCGCTCCAATCCGAAGCAGCCGAACGCTCCCGCCGTCGCCAGCGCCTCGACCTGCGCCTCGCTGAGCCCGATCCGGTGAACCAGGTCGGCCATGAAGGCATACGGGCGTCCAGCGGCGATCCGCTCCGCCAACTCATCCCCGATGGTCCGCACAGACGACAACCCCAGCCGAACCGCAACCCCCGCCCCCGCGGCGCCGCCCGACCCTTCCTCGCCAGCGGCGCCCTGCGTGCCCGAGCCTGACCCGGCGGCGCCTTCCGCGGTCGCCACGCCCTCCCTCAGCGGCTCGAGGGTGGCGGTCGCCGCGCTCGCGTGGAGGTCGGGGCCGCGCACGACCACGCCGTGGCGGCGGGCGTCCGCGACCAGCGTCCGCGGCGAGTAGAACCCCATGGGCTGCGCATTCAGCAGCGCGGCGAGGAATGCCGCCGGGTAGTGGAGCTTCAGCCACGCGCTCGAGTAGACCAGGTAGGCGAACGACACCGCGTGGCTCTCGGGGAAGCCGAAATTGGCGAAGGCGGCGAGCTGCTCGAAGAGCTGGTCGGCGACCTCCCCGGTGATCCCGCGCTCCGCCATCCCCTGGTAGAGACGATCCCGGAGCCGCTCCATCCGCTCGACGGAGCGCTTGGCGCCCATGGCCTGGCGAAGCTGATCGGCCTCGGCGGCCGTGAAACCGGCCACGTCGACCGCCATCTGCATGAGCTGCTCCTGGAACAGCGGAACGCCCATCGTCTTCTTGAGCGAGCGCTCGAGCAGCGGGTGCAGGTAGGTGACGGTCTCGCTGCCGTTGCGGCGACGGATGTAGGGATGCACCGAGCCGCCCTGGATCGGGCCGGGCCGGATCAGCGCCACCTCGACGACCAGGTCATAGAACTTCCGAGGCCGCAGGCGCGGCAGGGTCGCCATCTGCGCGCGGCTCTCGACCTGGAAGACGCCGATCGAGTCGGCCGCCTGGAGCATCTCGTAGACGGCCGGCTCCTGCGGCAGCTCGGCCAGGTCGATCTCGACGCCGTGATGGGAGCGGATCAGGTCGACCGTGCCGTGCAGCGCCGAGAGCATGCCGAGCCCGAGCAGGTCGAACTTCACCAGCCCGATCGCGGCGCAGTCGTCCTTGTCCCACTGGAGCACGCTGCGGTCCTTCATGGTCGCCCATTCGACCGGGCAAACCTCCAGCACCGGCCGGTCACAGATGACCATCCCGCCAGAGTGGATCCCGAGATGCCTCGGGAACCCCTGGATCTGAGCGGCCAGCTCCATGACGGTGGACGGCACGTCGTGATCGGCGGCCTCGCCGAGCGGTCCCCACAGATCGAGCTGCTTGGCCCAGGCGTCGAGCTGGCCAGGGGCGTAGCCGAGCGCGCGCCCCATGTCGCGCACGGCCGAACGGGGCCGGTAGGTGATCACGTTGGCCACCTGCGCGGCGCGGTCCCTGCCATAGCGCTGGTAGACGTACTGGATCGCCTCCTCGCGCCGGCCCGCCTCGATGTCGAGGTCGATGTCGGGCGGCCCATCACGCTCCGGCGAGAGGAAGCGCTCGAACAGCAGGCCGAGGGAGACGGCGTCTGCCTTGGTGATGCCGATCGCGTAGCAGACGGCCGAGTTCGCCGCCGAGCCGCGACCTTGACAGTAGATGCCGGCGCGCTCGCAGAACTGCACGATGTCCCAGACGATCAGGAAGTACCCGGGAAAGCCGAGGCTGGAGATCATGTCGAGCTCGTAGTCGATCTGGCGCCATGCGCCCTCTACCCGCTCCGCGCCGCGAGGACCGTAGCGGCGGGTCGCCCCCTGCTCGGCGAGGTGGCGCAACCAGCTCATCTCGGTGTGGCCCCTTGGGACGGGAAAGTCCGGCAGCCGCGGGGCGATCAGCTCGAGGTCGAAGGCGAGTTCGCGACCGAGCCCGGCCGCCCGCTCGACCGCGCCCGGGTAGCGGAAGAGGCGCCTGTCCTGCTCAAATCCAGAACGCAGGTGCGCGCCGGCCGACGTGGGCAGCCAGCCGTCCAGCTCGTCGAGCGAGCGGCGCGCGCGCACCGCGGCGAGCGCGGCCGCCAGCCGGTGCCGGCGCGGGGTGGCGTAGTGGACGTTGTTGGTGGCCACCGCCTCGATCCCGCGAGCGAAGCCGAGACGGACCAGGGCGTCGTTGCGGGCCGAGTCGAGCGGGTCGCCGTGGTCCCAGATCTCGACCAGCACGTTGTCGCGTCCGAACGTCTCGATCAGACGGTCGAGCTGGTAGCCGGCGGCCGCCGGCCCGTGCTCCACCAGCGCGCTGGGCACCGCTCCCTTGCGGCAGCCGGTGAGGACCAGCCAGTGGCCGCCGTGCAGGCCCGCCAGCAGCTCCAGGCCCGCGCGCGGCGCTCCCTTGGAACCGGCGAGTTGCGCCGTCGAGATGGCTCTGCACAGGCGCGCGTACCCCTCCGGGTCGCGGGCCAGCACCAGCAGGTGCTCCCCCGGGGGGTCGGGATCGGGCAAGGTCGGGCGGGCGCTCGCCAGGCCCAGGGTGAGCTCGGCACCGAACACCGTGCGCATGCCGAACGCCTTGGCGGCCTCCGCGAAGCGCACCACCCCGTACATGCCGTCGCGATCGGTGAGCGCGATCGCCTCCAGCCCGAGATTGGCCGCCTCCTCCACCAGTTCCTCCGGAGGCGAGGCGCCGTCCAGGAAGCTCGCGTTGGAATGGCAGTGCAGCTCAGCATAGGGAGTCGCCAGCGCCCGCGACCCCGCACGAGCGGAAGGTCGCCGTTCGGGCTTCGGGTCAGGGCGCCGTTCGGGCTTCGGCTCGTATCGCCGCACCGCCCCGACCCCGGCGCCGACCGCTCTGGTCCGGGTCCGCGACCGGCCGTCTACCAGCCGGGCGAATTCCGCCCAAGGAATTGGTGGGTTCTGAAAGCCCATGGCGCGCATGATCGAACACTTGTTCGTATCAGGCAACAGCGCATGACGCCTATCTCGGGCCGAATTCGCAACCAGCCCTAAATTCAACGCAAATCTGAATCGCAATGGTAGCGAATGGCCTAATTGACTGCTGCGTAGAAGGCGTTATAAATTGGAGAAACTGGTGGCAACGCAACCTCTGTCGCCATCGGGCCTCACCCACCAAGCAGGCGCCGTCCCTGGTGATGACCATGGACAAGTGCTCACGGCCGACGATGAGCTGTCGATGACGGCGAATTGCTCTTCCTTCGCGGACTGCTTCTTCGGGTCGCACCTTGGACGACATTCCGCACCCCCATTGCGGCCCGAAGACGCCCGGCCGACTGGTCATCGGGCGGAACGCGTCCATAAAATTGGGTAGACCGATTCTTTCGCGAGCATCGCGGCGAATTCTTCAGCCAATGAGGAATGCCGTCACAGCGCCGACCCCCGGTTCCGGCTCGGGTCGGACCCCTCGCTCGTCGGTCGGGCGATCGCCGGATCCCGCGGTCGACCCGCTCCAGGCTGGCCTCGCCGATCCTGGTCAGGTGCCGGCGGCCACGGTCAAGCGGCCTCCATCCACGACTCCCAGCTCGGCGCCGACTTGCCGGGCCGTGTCCAGGAACGCCTCGGCCGCGGGCGACAGGTAGCGGTCCGGATGGTTGGCGACCACGATCGTCCGAGCCGGTACCGGCGGGTCGAGCTGGCGGACGACTACCTTCGGATCGTTCTCGTCCACGGTGAGCAGGGGCACGATCGCGACGCCAAGCCCGGCCGCGACCAAGCCCTGGACCGTCCCGTTGTCGCTCGACCGGAGGACAACGTGCGGCTCGAACCCATACCGCCGCAGGGAGGACTCGAGGAACTGCTGGCAGGCCACCATGTGTTGCGCGACGAAGCGGCAGTCGACGAGGTCGTCGAGCGGAACTGGCTGCTTGTCGGCCAGCGGAGAGCCGGCCGGCACCAGCAGGACATAGGGGTCCTTGAGCAGCTCCGTCGTCTTGAACCCGTCGCTCAGGACCTCACTGTCCATCACGAAGGCGAGATCGAGCTCGCCGGCCTCGACCAGGGTGAGCAGGTCCTTGTCCGAGGAGTCCCGGAGATCGATCTCGACGTTCGGCCACTTCGCCGCGAACACACCGAGGATGGCCGGCAGGATCCGTGCGCTGACGCTCTCGTACGCGCCGATGCGCAACGTGCCCTTCGCGCCCTCAGAGAAGGCCGCGAGATCGGCCTTCGCCGACTGGAAGCGGTCGATGATCGGGCCAGCGTGGCGCAGGAGCAGCTCCCCCGACTCGCTCAGGGTGACCTGCCGACGACCGCCTCGCCGCTCGAAGAGGGGTAGTCCGACGACCTTCTCCAGCGTGGCGATCTGCTGGCTGATCGCCGACTGCGTGTACCCCAGTTCCTCCGCCGCGCGGCTGAACGAGCCGCTGCGGGCGACCGCCCGCAGCGCCAGCAGGTGGCGAAGTTCGACCGATGCCCAATCATTAGCAGTCATAATCGAAAATGATCATAACTGGATTTGTTCTTATAGACCAGTGCTGGAACCCTGGTCTTGTGCACTTGACCGCCTACGACAGCCCGCATGATCCGGCCAGCATCGCCGTCCACCCGCGTGGGAGCGAGGCTCGAACTCGGAGACAGACAATGTTCTCGGCGTACTGCAAGCAATGCGGCTCAGTCCTCCTTCTCGGTCCAGCCAATATCGTTGCGATCCAGAACAGCTCGGAAGGCATCGTCGTCCACTTCCAGTGCCACGCCGGGCACCGCGGCGTCTGGCTGGCAAGCGCGCGCTCGGACCGCCCGGCTCTCCACCCCAGGAGCGAAGAGCACGCTCCGCATCGCGTGACCATCTCCGCGACGAGTGGTCGGCCTGCCGGACGATCCCGGCGCCCATCGGACCGTCGCCCCTCGCCGAGCGCTCGACCGGCACGGGCGCACTAGCTCGGCAGCGGACGGTCGGCCCTCGCCGAGCGCTCCGCCCCTGCGGCTCCATGTCGCGGCCACGGACGGGATTCGGCGACGGGATCGACGCCGGCGCGCAGGGCGAGCACCTCGGCCGGGAGCCGCGTTGCTCCGAGCGCGATGGGCCCATGCGCGATGGGCCCCTGCGACGTGGGCCGGACCGCCAGGGCCCGAACGCCAGGGGCCAGCGCTGTGGCCCGTGCGCTGTGGCCCGTGCGCCGTGGCCGGAGCGCCGTGGGCCCGAACAACGCTCAGGGCCAGCGCCGTGGCGGCTGGCAGCCAGTCCTGTGGCGGGTCGGTGCAACGCTGGAGCATGCAGCGAGGAGCTTGCCCGGGGATCCACGTGACCCAGGAGCTTCGGCCTGACCGGGGCTTCGGCTACTGGTGGCTGAAGCTGGTCGCGATGCCGTGCTCTGTGGACTCGTAGCGTGTGGCGGCCTGTGACGTGAGCTGCGCGATGCCGGTCAGGGCCTGATGTAGTGCCGCGGCGCCGCGCTGCCAGTCGCCCCACAGCTCGAGGAAGTGTGCCTGCGCGACCCCGGCCCAATCGGTCCCGAGCGGCTCGACGCTGGCGGCGAGCTGACGCAGGGTCCCGTCGATGTCACCAGCGGCGCCGTTGAGCTGGACCGCCACCTGTCGCAACTGCTCCGGGGTGACCCGGATGCCGATTCCGTTCATCTCCCACCTCCGACGATGCTTACAAGCAAAGTTAGACATCGTTGTACATTCGAAGGCAATCGAAGGCAAACGACTATCCACAGGGGTTGCCAGCGCTCCGGCAATGGCCCACACGGGGAGCGGCGATCAGGAGGGTGGCTGGTGGCAGGATCGACCAGGCTCAGTCATAGGTCGCCTCGATCCACCACCGACCTTCAGCCAGCTTCAGCAGGTAGGCGACGTCTTCTTGGCTGGTTACCTGAAGGCGCGCAAGGCGTTGATGCGCGTTCGGATCCCACCAGCGCTCGTCGACCGGCCATGGACCGGCCCACGCCACGATCCGCGCCAAAACGCCGGACATTCGCAGCCAACTGGGATCCGCGCTCAGCACCCCGCGGCCGCTGACCGTCACGGGGGCACCCCTGGCGTCCTGGACCTCCGCCAGTACCGGCTCGTGGTGGACGATCGCCGGTGAGGGCTCGGGGATCCGTCCTGGCCAAGGGGCCACCTTGGAACCCCGCGAAGCGCCAGAGCGCTTCGGAGCCGTCCCGGCAGCCCGTTCCGCCTTCGGGAGGCGGTCCGGCGCTGGCACAAGGTCCGGCACGGCAGGCCTGGCCGGTGCGGCCGGCGAGACTGTTACCGGGAGCGGGGTCGGCGAGTCTGGCCGGGGAGGCAGGGCCGGGGTGGGGGTGGGGAGCGGGTCCGGCGCGGTGGGCGCGGTGGGCAATCCTGGCAGAGGGAGCGTGGCCGGCGCGTCGGCTGCGGCCGGTTCGGCTGGGCTGATCGGGACCGGCGCGGCAAGAAGGTCAGGCAGCGGACCAGGAGAACTTCCGTTCGGGGCAACGGGCCCGCGGAAATTCGGGAAGTCGTGGGAGTCGAGCGGCGTGTGGGAGCTCGGAGCGTCGTAGGACTGTGGGGCGCTACGGGATCCCGAGGCTCCATGCGTCCCGGGGCTCTCTTGGACTCCAGAGCCTCCGCGGGTGCGGGCGCCCCCACGGGCACCGGGGGCTCGGGTTCCGGGACCTTCGCGGGCCTTCGGGCGGCTGCTCTTGGAGGAGTCATCGGGTGTGCTAGGAAGCTCGCCTTCGGCCACGCTGACCACTCGATCGGCAGGAGCGCGACCTCCCCGCAGGCTGACGAGGCGAACCGCCTCGGGCCCGAGCAATCCCTGGACCCTCGCCAGGGCACGAGCGGCTCGCCGGCTGGCCTCGGTTTCCTCGCCCCAGAAGCCGAGTTGGCGTCCGCGGGCCGCGACCGCCTCGTCCGGCATTAGGGCCAGATGGGTGATCGCCCCGGTAGGACGGGATGCCGCTGAGCCGGTCAGCCAGCCATCGAGCTGCCAACGGACACGCTCGGCGATGGAGGCGACCTGCACGGCGCGTGGGTCGGCGGCTGCTCCTCGACGCGACGACCGTGCGGGCGGCTCGTGCCGCCATACTCGAGCCAGCATCTCTCCGTGCTCGTTCTCGACCTCGATACGCAGGCGCGTACAGGCGAGGCCCAGCCGCTCAAGACGGTCGACGAGCTCATCGGCCAGCGACTTGGCCGCGAAAGCGGCGACGTCGACTCTCGTGACGGGAGGATCGAGCTCAGCCGCGACCCCGAGCTCGGGTGGTGGACGACGGCTCGCGCGGGGATGCTCGTCCAGGCCAGTGGCCAGCCGGTGTGCCCGTATGCCTTCGGGCCCGAAACGGGCGGCCATGGGGGCCCGCGGCAGGGCCGCCAGGTCGCCGAGGGTGCGCAGGCCCAGGCGGATAAGTAGATCGGTGAGCTCTGGGCGCTCCAGGACCTCGACGGGAAAGGGCGCCAGGAAACCAAGCGTCTCCCCAGAGGGGACGATCCAGTGGCGTCCAGCGGCCAACCCGTCTGCAGCGGTGTCGCGCGAAGCGGGGTCGACAGTAGGACCGCGCGAGGCGAGATCGGCGGCGAAACCGCGCGAGGCGAGACCGGCGGGCGAGGCGCGGGAGGCGAGATCGCGGGTGGAGGGGCCACCGCGGGCGGTGGGGTCGGGGTGGGGGGCGTGGCGGGCGGCGAGGCTGGCAGCGAAGCGGCCGTCGGCGATGCCGACCTGGCAGCGCCCCAGGACGCCGAGGACCTGGTCGACGGTGGCCAACACCTTGGCGGTCAGCGTCGCCTCACCACCGTGGTATCTGGCGGCGCCACGGGCGGGGAAGGCGCATTCGCCGGGCCGCAGCACCTCGATCCGTGGAGTGAGCGATTCGACCGCCACCAGCACCGGCTCGAAGGCGCGGGCGTCACGGTCGGGGTCGTGCGCGATCAGCTCCAGCTCTGGGCAGCACTCCTGCGCCTGGCGCCGGCGTTGGCCAGGGCGGACCCCCTCGGCACGGGCGGCCAGCGAGCACGCCAGCACCCGACCGGCGTCCAGCACGGCCACCGGCTCGGTGGCAGGCACGCCCGCCGCGGCCACCGGCCAGTCAGGGCACCAGATCGCCAGCACACGGGCCATCGACGCCGATCACACCTCCACCCATCACACCGACTGGAGAAGGCGGCCCTTGGATGCGGCGCTCGTGGTATCCACCTCCCTTCCCTTCCAGGGTCGTACGACCCGACTGTCCATCCCTTCCTCAACGGCACGGACGTAGCGATCGTGTCGCGGCCCGGCGCCTTGCTGAGCGTCGGGACTGGGAAGCCAGAGCTTGGCCCGCCGCTCGAGCACGGCGGCGCCCCGACCGGCGGCCGCGACCTCAACCTTGCGGGCCTCGAGTCGCCCATCGCCTTGGCCGAGGCCCTCCCACTGGCTCGCCGTGACGGCCAGGCGCAGGTCAGGTGGGATGGGCCACCCAGCGCCGACCAGAAGCAGCACGGATCGACGCTCCCGCGCCCTGGCGGCGAGGCGCCGGGCCACGGCGGCGGACAGCCGGGCCGGGGGTCGCACGAGCACGACGTCGATCGCGTCGAGCAGGGCCGCCACCACGGCCCCCCATGCCGCGGCGCCGGCCCTCGGAACGAGCGCGAGGCGCTCCAGGACGATGCCGGCCTCGGCCGCGGCCACCACACCGAGGTCGGGCAGGCCGACGGCGACGACCCAGGACCCCGCCGCCGATGCGCCGGCCACCAGCGCCAACGCCAGAGCGAGCGAACCGTCGACCGCCACCGTGCCGCCCCGGCGCAGGCCCCGGTCGGGTAACAGCGGCTCGAGCGCGCGTGGCACCGGCAAGAGCTGTTCGCCGGCCAGGGTCACCGGCCGGACCCGCTGAGCGAGATCCTCGAGCCATGCTTGCGGCCGACCATTATCAGTGGTCGGATAAGCACCTTTCGTGAGCACCATACCCGTAGAATCGAACACCAGTTCGAGCATGTCAAGCGAGCTTGCG
>WNGE01017093.1_pt1 | contig 13519 bp, 19 predicted proteins | sample 5400651 | NCBI WGS metagenome assembly WNGE01 (sample SAMN13153370, study PRJNA577476) | soil metagenome | isolation source: 60 cm soil or saprolite under grassland replicate 2 | place: USA:California | collected 2016-06-15 | reverse complement strand
TTGGCGCGACCTCGGCCACCCTGACCAGCGCGGCGGGCTTCAAGCCAGGCATGGGCTGTCTGGTGGACACCCTGGGCAACTCCGAGGTCTGCCTGATCACCAGCGTCGTGGGCAACGTGGTCACCTTCGCCGACCCGCTGACGATCGGCCATGCCACCGGGGTGGCGTTCAGCGCGGCGAACATCCCGGACGGCCCGGTCGAGAAGGCCGGGGTGATCAGGAGCCCTTACCTGGCCGGCGGGTAGGCAGCTACGCGCCGGGCTCGGTTACGGCGGCACGGTCACCGAGCAGCTCGGGCTGCCGAGCTGATCCTTTAAGTGATCTCAGCCTCGTTAGTCGAGGCCGGGCATGCTGAAATTGTTGCTGTCCGGGTTGTTAGGTTCTTCGGCGACGACGATCCGCCACGCCGCGGCGCAGATCTCTTCCGACCAGCGGCGGCCCGCCCTGCCCCTGAGAGTCCGCGCCCTCGCCCACTCGGCCACGCTGTCCAGGTGCTCGTAAAGAGCTGGGTTGTCGAAGAACATCAGCACGTACTTCGCCCGATCGCCGGCAAAGGTGCTCCCGTCGGGGTCACCGGCCTGACGCCAGTAGTGGGTGATCCAGGCGAGCTTCTCAGCTAGGTATTCGAGCGAGTAATCGGTAATCTCGCTGAACTTACGCCACCAGTCTTTTTCGTGCTCCCATGACGGCAGCATGAGAAGCGAATTGGTGATGAACTCCAGATCTTGGTCAACGTCACGACTGACACTCATCTGCTGTACGTTAGGCCACCGGCATCCGATTACGGGCAGAACTCCCTAATCTCGCGGCCCGCCGCGGTACAACGGTGCAAGCAGCGCCCCGCTAGCGTAGCCAGCGGCTGCCACCTCGTAGCTGACCAGCAGCGCCCTCACCCGGACTGAGCGAACGCACCCGCAACGCGTCCGGCAGCGCCAGACTGTCGTGCGTGGATCTCACCGCCGCGGCAGCATTCACGGCAGCCGCGCTATCACTCGTCAACGTCGCCATCAGCTACCGCCTGACCAGCCGTGGCCACCGGGAGCAGTGGCGACGCGACGAAGCCCGCCCGATCGTGGCGCGCATGCTCAAGCTCTCGGCCGACACCCTCACCCAGTAGCACGCGGCTGGCTACGCGAGACGCGACTGGATCGACTCGGTGAGCGCTGACCCAAGTCGAAGCCATGAGGACAAGAAGGCCCGAGACGAAGCCTCTGACCACTGGGGCGCTGGCTCCGAGCTGCATGACAAGCTCCGCTTCGAGTTGGCGCAGCTTGACCTGATCGCTGGAAGCCCCGTCCGTGACGTCGCGTCCACCCTTGTCCGGGAGCATGAGAGTGTGCGGCACTGGATCTCGCCCGCAAGCGGCGCGAACAATTGGTTTGAGTTGCTTACCGAGCAGAACAACAAGATCTTCGACCTGCATGCGGAGCTTGTGATGAAGACTCGCGCCGATCTTGGTCTGGAAAGCCGCCCAGCCACCGGGCGGCTGCGTTCCCTTTTGCCGCGCAGCCACGACGGCAAGCGGTAGGCGTTCCGTGCCCCCCTGCGCTGCGGCAAGGGAATCACCGGGTCAGGTGCCGGGAGCCTGGCTGCCCTTCAGTCTGGTACGACCCCGCCGCACGAGCCCGGTACGTGAACGTCTGATGTGTATCGGTTCGGGCTGTAGACATGACTGGGAACTAGATGGTCTTCTAGGGTGTTGACAACATTGATGGTTACAGTTAGGGCTTCCTGAAGTACGCTCAGTTACAGCGCAGGGGATGCAAAGGTGGAACGTAAGAAGCGGGTCACGCTACCGGGCCTCGGCGAGGTCGACGTGACCGTGGTTGGCTACCGGTCGGGAGGCGAGAACTGGAACGAGTATCTCGCTGACGACGGGACCGTGATCAGGATCAAGCTGGTGGTCACGGAGGTCGTCCGCGTGGATGGCCAGTACGATCCTGAGGGAAATCCCGTCTACCTGGTCAGGTCCACCAATGTAACCAGCATTTCGGCGCCCGAAGAGCTGCGGAGGCAGGGGTGACAGAGACACTTGCCTGGCGGATGGTCGGCTCGGAACATGTCTGGTTTGACGATGTCAACAGCAGGGAGCCTTCAAACATCCGCCCAAGGGCTACGGCCAGCGCCGCTGAGGTTTGGTCCGGCGTCAGCTATGAGAGCGCCATTGAGGCCTACGATCACGTTTCGGGCGAGTCAGTGGAAGGTCTTCCGCTGAGCCTGGTGCAGTCCTACGCGGATCGCGCATGCTGGCACGCGCGCGTCCAGGAAGTAGATCCCGGCGTCTGGTACGCATCGGTAGCTGGCCTGGACGGCGCTTACGGGGATGGCGGCTCGCGGGATGAGGCCTGCCGAGAACTCCGTGCAGGGATTGTGGGCTGGGTAGCGGTGAAGCGGCGGCTTGGCCAGGAGATTCCTCTGCTCGACGGGATCGACCTGAACCCTCCCGGTCGAGCCGGCTTCGCCTTCTACATCTAAGGCGTGGGCGCCCTTCCCAAACAGACGAAGCGCAGGGCCTTGATCAAGCGATTCAGAGCACTGGGCTTTACCGGTCCGCATACCGGAGTCGGAGATCACCCCGAATACATGGCCAGCGATGACCGTGTGGTCAAGCTCCCGAACCAGCACAGGGGCGATATCGGCGAGGGCTTGTTGAAAAAGCTGCTGGAAGAGGCTGGCATAACCGTGGACGAGTGGCTAGGGATCAAGCCAGCCAGCACGGATTCCGAGACCAACGACCAAGGTGGTGGAGGTCCGGGCCGCGACGGTTAGCCCGCGCCGGAGGCCTACGTCGACGTCCCGCGCCGGGTGCTCGGCAGCGATGGCAAGATCCGGCCGTGGGCTCCGCCTGGCCCGGAGGGCTGGCGGGCTAGCCCTGCTTAGCGCGGGCGATCCTGGCCGCGTGAGCGTTGTTATTCTTCCGCCGGTTCACCTCGCCGCCGTCCAGCCTCCGGCAGGGCGTCCCCCGCGGCGCTTTGCAGCCAGGCTCCGGGCACGCTACCTCCCGGATTGCCCGCCGGATCTCCAGAGTCCGCTGCGTGGGCATTGTCCTCAGCTCCCTCATTGCGTTCGCGCGTTCAGATGCATACCCGTGCGCGTGCCGCGATAGCACGGGATCGCGGCCCCAGGATCGCCGCTGCGGCCCTGGCGGCCCTGGTCCTCACCACCACACCGGCCAGCTCCCGCTCGCGTGGCGCGCTCAGCGTCCACCGGTCCTGGCCCAGGCCACGGGGGAGCGCCCGCCACCGGGGGAGCTGACCGGGCGGTCTCGTCAGTCCGCCGGGCAGTCGGAGGCCAGGGCTGCGACGTCAGCCTTGAAGCTGGCAAAGTCGCTGCCGTTGGCTGCGTCCGCACTGACGAGGGTGCCGTCAGCATTGAAGTTGTAGACGTCACCGGTGAGCTGGCCAGGCTGGCTCGGAGTGGAGGGATCAATGTTCCCTGCGCCTGTATCCGCCGTGCCGTAGGCGTTGTGGCCTGACACCCAGGCGTTGATCTGGTTAAGTGCCCGCTTTAGGTCATGGCTGTAGGTGCCCGGCGGAGTCCAGGCCCCCAGCTCCTCCCGGATCTTGGTCTTCCGCGGAAGGCTGCTGCCGATCACGGCAAAGAGCTTGTGCTGCTTGCGCAAGCCAATGACCAGCGGCCGGATCACGCTGTCCAGGTCTGCGCATGTTAGCGCTGACGGGCCAGGGCTGGCCGGGGCCGTGGATGTGACCGTAGGAACCGGGGCCGTCGTGTGGCGGGCCGGGCGGCCAGCGGCACTGCCACCGCACCCGGCGAGCAATGCCGCGGTGGCCGTAACGGTGATCAGCGCTGTCTTCATCGCCAGCCTTTCCCTGGGTCCGCCCTCGGCATCATCAGCTACGCGGCGGCAGGCCGAGCATCGACCTGATCGTGTCCGGGATGGTGGAGGTGTCGGACGCTATGCAGTCCTGGTTGGTGTAGGCGAGTTGGCTGTCGGCGGCGTAACTTCCGCCCGCGGCGGCGGCCTGATAGCACCGGATGATCGACGGGCCGTAGGTCAGCAGCCAGGAGTCAACGTAGGACTGGACCCTGCCCGGCCAGCGGATAGCGCGGAACTGCCGGTCTTCCGAGCGCGTCTCCCTGACGAGCGCGAGAGAGTCAGCGCGGTACTGGCTGAACGGGCGCTTGTCATTGAGGTCTCTGCCGATCGCGTCACTGATCGCGTTGCCCGGATCAACGATCCGCACGTAGGCCCGTGCCGCCTGCTTCTTGGTCAGCCTCTTCGGCGGTCCTGCCGGGCTCGGTGTGGGTGCCGGCGATGGTGCGGTGGCCGCCGGGGTAACCGGGGCCGCTGCGGTCGTGTGGGCCGCGCTAGGCGAGCCGTGCGTGCCTCCGCTGCACCCGGCGAGTAATGCTGCGGCTGCAATGGCGATCAGGGCAGTTCTCATCACTGGGGCCTCGCTTCCGTCTGCCCCATAGAGGACGCGGCCGGGCAGGATGGCGTTTACCGGCGTGCTCATATCTCAATCGCCACTATTACGATCACTGCCGTTTTCATGACTGTCCCCTGAGAGCCTCGGCGCGGATGATCTGGTCGGCCAGATCCTCTGGTGACTCGCCGCACACGGGCTGATCTTGCGTGCCGTGACGGCGGCCGTAGTACAGGCCCGACACGCCGCGCCAGCATTCCCAGTCCGGGTGCCGCCGCGCGACGGCGGATAGCTCGCTGCCGGTGCTCATGTCGCGCCCGCGATCTGCGGGCCTTCGAGCAGCCCGGCTGCGCGCTCGCAGGCCACAGCGACCTCGCGGGCGTCGGCCGCCTCCGTGAAGGCGAGGTAGCTGCCCACCGCCGTCAGGTAAACGACTGCCAGGCCGGGTGAGTCCAGCCGGGCGGACGGGTCGTGCACCGGCTGCGGGGCGGCATTCAGGTGCCCGGTCACGGCTCGACCGTCCCGGCGGTGCTGAGCTTGCCGGCCAGCTCGGCCACGCTGTGGGCCACTAGGTAGCGCACGGCCCGGCCGTCGGCCGAGCGGTGCTCAGCGGACACGATGGAGGAATCCAGGTGAACCAGGATCTCCCAGCCGCTGCCGTACTGCTCACGCAGGCTGGTGAGGGTGACGGCTGCGGGACCGGCCGGCGGGGTGTCGTGGTGCGGCTGATGATCGTCTGGGACGCTTGGCATGGGTTCGCCTCCATGGGGCGGATCAAGGGCCTGGTCCGGTGTGGAAGCACTTGGCCAGGCCCGCTCTGTTGACATCTTCGCAGCACATTATGCCTATCCGGTCATGGCCGTCTATGAGAGGACAGGGCCGGTCGGCGTATTCCCAGGTCAGCTATGGTCGGTCGGGTGACGGTTGATCATGGCAGCGATGTGCCGCCGTACCGGCAGCTCGCCGCGATCCTGCGCGCCAGGATCGAGAGCGGCGAGATAGCGCCGCGCTCGCCGCTGCCGTCGATCACCCGCCTCCAGCAGGAGCACGGGCTGGCCAAGGGGACCGTGCGGAAGGCGATCCAGCTCCTGGTGGATGAGGGCTACGTCCGCATCGAGCCGGGATGGGGGACCTTTGCCGTCCCGCCTGGCGAGCGCCGGGCATGACAGTGCCCCGCCATCTGGACGATCGGTAAGTTCAGCAGGCGGAGCCGCCCCCGTGGGGACACACTTGCGCTGTGCCTTCCGAATTGGTTCCCGACATACTGAACGGCCTAGTCGCGGCCGGGACGCTGGCGCTGGCAGGGGCAACAGTCTTTGTCGGACGTGCCGCAGTCCGCGCGGCGGTCGATGGCCGATGCCCACGGGTGATTGTGACCCAGCTACAGGTGGAAGACGAGCCGCGCAACTGGCCTGTTGCCGCGAAGGCCGAGCCTGAAAAGATCAAGCTCGGGGTCTCGTGGAGTATGGCCCAGCATGGCGCTGACCGGATTGGCATGCAGGCCGTAGGCCAGCTTCGCAACGAGCGCGCCTTTACGGCGCTGTTCCGCTTTGAGTTTGATCCAGACTGCGAGCTGGGCTCCGTTCTCTGCCGGGATCCGAGCCCACTTAGCGGACTTGCGGTGACCCAGCCTGCTCCGCCGCGGGAAGGCTGGTACGTGATCGTGCCCGGAGGCGGGGCAGACTTCAGCATCGTTTGGTGGCAGCCCGCGTCCGCCTGGGAGAAGGCATGGCAGCGCGGAGACGGGGACCCCGAGTCTCCGCCAACCACAACGGTGCGTCTCGTCGTGCGGGGCGCGAGCGGGGATGCGGTGGACCGCTGTGATCTCACCTTCGGCGGCTACGTGGTAGTGCCCCACCCGCGCGAGGATGGCTGGGTCATCGCGATCGTTGACCAATCGTGGCGGAACATCCCGGGTACGGCACCCGAGCGGGTTGCCCGGATCGGGCTCATGCGGCGTTCATACCCGGGCCTTCGTCGCCGACGGGCCGTTTGAGACGGCTCATTAACACTGCCCGTTGGACTCCCGGCTCACCGTGGCCACGACCTGGCCCGCCTGGCGCCTGCTGATGCCATGCGGGCCGCGAGCTGTCTGGCCGACAGCGGCGAGCCTGATGCGACGGACGCGCGGTAGGCTGCTGTGGCCGCATTCTCGCTGGCTGGCACGGGTGGCGCGGTCTGGCCTGATGGGCGGACCATGCGGGCCAGGACTTCCACGCCAGCAATGAGCGCGACCGGCGGCCACCCGCTGATGACTACTCCGGCGGGTCCGTAGCCGATGCAGTGCACCACGTTGGCCCAGCAGGTCATGGCCACGCCGAGCCCGACGGTGACTCGCGCGGCCCAGGTCGGCCACGAGCACGGCGGGCCGCATCCAGCACCGCGAGGGTTCCGGTGAGCAGGAGGCCGTCAACGGAGATCGGCAGCAGTTTCGCCGTTAGCCGGGACTCGCCGTGACCAGCCGCCAGCTCGAACTGATGACGGTAGGACAAGACGGCTGCCACGAGCCCGACGCACACGACGGCGGCCACCGTTGACCACCTGATCGCGGTCGGCGGTCACCGGGAATCATCCCAGTCGCCTTGTGCCGGCCCGCGCCATCGGCCCTGAGTTCGCGCGTCAGCCGACCGCGGCGCAGGAACAAATCCCGCAAGAGGCTGTCGATCGCATCAACGGCCGTGGAGCCCGCCTTACACGCGGCGGCCTGGTCCCTGGCGGTCTCGCGCTGGTTCCACCAGGCGAGGTTCATGCCCAACTCGCCGAGTGATTCATGGAGGCCGGTCATGGGGTCCGGGCCGCCGTGGCCGGTCATGGCCGCCACTCCGAGGGGAACAGTCGGGGAACAAACGTCCGGGGATGACCGGCCACCGAGCGGGTACGGAAAGTGCCGCTACCTCGCCTCTGACCTCGCGAAACGGTACGGGCGGGCACCGCCGGGCACGAGCAGTGCAGCCTTGCAGCGGACTCATAATCCGCCGGTCCTGGGTTCGAGTCCCAGCCGCCCCACTCCTCAGAACCGCAGCTTAGAGAGCCTGACCTGCGGAAACCCATGACCTTGGTGATCTTGTCTCGCGGCCGGGTGTGCGGCTGTGTGCGGCCGCAGGCGGCGAAATGCAGGTCGCTGTGCCCAATATGTGCCCAAGTCCAAGATCACTAGTGGAGACAGCATCTATATCAGTCCTGCCGCAGGGCTTCGCTGATGCGGCGCTTGGCGAGCTCATCCTGGCCCACCACGCACCTGGCATAGATCCGCAGGAGCACATCCACGCTGTGCCCGGCCACTCGGCTACCTGGGTCGGGTAGACGCCGCCGTTGAGCCATGTGGACAGGCAGGCGTGCCGCAGGTCGTACGGGCGCCGGGCGAGCGGCGAGGCCTGCTCCGCGCCGCTCAGAGCCGTCTGGCGCGCTTTGATCCAGGCCCGCCGGTAGGTGATGGTTGGCAGTTCGCCGCCCCGGACGCCGCCGAAGAGACGGCCATCCGGGGCAGTGCCGAGCTTGTCGAGATGGTCGCGCAAAAGCCTGGTCAACTCGGGATGGGTGGGCACGATGCGGCTGTCTCCCTCGGCCCGGTGCTTGAGCTGACGTCGCTCCCGAGGACTCCCGTCGTCCGTCCACTCGCTGCCCGCATCGGGCGTCGCGCTGCGGATGTGTAGCTCGCCCCAATCCTCATCCTCGGGTCGACCCCAAGGTGGCAGGATCACGTTATCCGCCGCGAGATTGATCGCCTCCTCAGGGCGGAGCCCGGCGTAGTACATCACTGCGAAGAATGCGACGAGCCGGGGGCCGCTCGGCCGCTGGGCACGTACAGCGTCCAGCAGTGCCCGCGCCTGCCGCGGGTTCACAACGCTGCGCCGGTCTACCTGGCTGGAAACCTTGGGCGCCGCCCACTTGATCGCCCGGATCGGGTTCGTGTCGAGAAGGCCCAGTTCCACCGCGTAATCCGCGGCATTGGCCAGGATCGTGCGGTTCCGGCGAGCCGTGCTCGCGGCCGCGTTCTTGCCGTCCACCAGACCAGTCGCCTGGACGAGCACCCTCCGGGCGGTTGCGGCCTCGGCCAGTGCCGACACGGGACCGCTGTTGCGGGCCACCCAGGCGAGAACCTCGGCAACGTCCTCGGGCGGGTGGGAGCGCTGCTTGGCGTTGAATCCCCACCGCACCAGCGCCCGGCGGATGCTCGCGTCATCGGGCCGCCCACGGACCTCGGCCAGCATCGCTGGCGTTGCTGCGGTCAGCGCCCGGGCTATGTCCTTCCGGTACTTGGCAGAAGCCTGCTTCCACTTCATGTCCACATACGCGCCGGCGAACTCGTACCAGGTTGTGGCGGCCTTGCGCCGTTCCCATGCTGCTGGCCTGCCGGTGGTCATGCTGAACGCCTCGCCCTTCCGGGCAGCGGTCAGCAGAGCGCTGCGGAAGCTGTCTGCTTGTGCGGCGGTGCGGAAGCCCTCTTTCCACTGCCTGCCGCCGACCTTCCATCGCACCTTGTACGTGGTGACCTCGGTGCCCTTGTAGACCTCGGTCCGGTAGACCCGGGCGTCGTAGGTCGTGCCCTCGCTCATTAGGCAGCCTCCTCGCGCGACGCCAGCCAGCGCTGATACTCGGACCGCCGGATGCGCAGGCTGCCGTTCGGCAGCGTGATGCACTTGGGGGCCCTGCCCTTCGCCCGCCATTCGTAGAACGTCCGCCGACTGATGCCGAGATCGGCGCACACCTCCGCGATGGTGAGCTTGTCCCGCTCTTGGCGGCCGTGGAACTCGTCAGCCCCGGGCATGACGGCGCCCCTGAGCCCGAGTGCCGCACCGGCCGTCCGGCTCAGACCGCCGAACCAACCGGCACAGCCGATTGTCCATGGTTACTCTCCTTCCGGGTGGTGGGGAACCAGGCAGGACTGGATTCGCTACGGGAATCCGTCCTGTTCGTGAGGCGGCATTAGCCGCAGTGGCGGGCGCAGGGCAGGCGGCCCCTGCTTGCCGCGGCCAGACGGAACAGGTTGTAGGCCTGATGCCCATGCGATTGGCGCGAATTGGCGGGTAGCAGACCCCGCAGGTGATGCGCCGGTTCCTCATCCACGCCGGTAAGGCGTTCTTGATCTTGCCGGTGCCCTGGGCATCCAGCCCGGCACCTTCGGCAACGTTATGTCGGCTCCTGCATCCAGAGTGTAGCCACTGTCAGCGAGGCGCAAACACCGACCGCATGCCGGGGCCGGTGCGGCAGTGTGCGCAGACGTCCGTACCTGTCCGTCAGCGTCCGTCAGCGACCGCGATGGCCGGAACAATGTGACGTAAGTCACACGATTTGAGGAGGGACGAGCCCAGTCGCTGGCTGGGTCGGCGCTCAGGCGAGTGATGGCCGGAGCTGTCATACATGGACCGCATGCTGGATTCCATGGGCAAGTCGAAGCGCCGGTCGGGTCCGCGAATCAAGCACGTGCAGTCGCGGTGGCGGCAGCAGGCGTCAGCAGAACCCGCAGGCTCGGCGCAACGGGTCACCCAGCTGTCTGCACCCCAGGTGCTTGAGCAGATCGAGCACGCCCGGCACGTGCGGGCCGAGGCAGAGGCGGAACTCGCGACGCTCATCGACCATGCCGTCGATCAGGGCATCGGGTGGCCAGAGATCGCCGCCCGGCTCGGGGTCACCAGGCAGGCGGCACGCCAGCACTACCAGCGCCGCCACCGAGGCGGCACCAGCCGCCCGGATCGTGTGGCCTGACTAAACCTCCGCCAAGACGCTGGTGTAAAGCATCAGCTGGCACTTGAAAACACGTGTTGTCGGCCCTTGGTGATCACCAACGCGTGGAGATAGTCGCCCGACCAGCGGAAATCCCCGCATTGGCCGCCGACAACGGATGTTGTCCGAAGTTGTGACAACTTTCTCTACAGACTCAAGGGCACGCCTTCGGCGCGCCAGGCCGTCCAGCCCTGGCCGGGCTCTCAGGCAAGGGGCGCGTGGGTCACCAGGGGGAGTGCGTGACCGAGTCAGGGATGTCACGCCGTTGGCGGCCGGGTAGCCGGGGAGTCTCGCCGCTGTGGGCGGCAGCTTGGCCCGCTGCCTCTAGCGCGGCAGCGCACCGGCGCGGGCCGCTGCCGCTACCGCCGTTCCCCCGCACCCGCCGCCTGGCGATCCCCGCCGTCACGCACCCTTGGTGATCGCGCCTGCAAGAGCGGCCGGGCCGTCCTCCTCGCGCCGGGCATTGTGTCGCCGCGCAAAGATCACCGTCAAGAGCGCTCCCTGCGGTCGCGTCCTTCGGATGGCGCTACGCACCACTCCTGACAGTGATCTTCCACGGCAAGAACCAGCACCTATCGGAAGGACGGTCCAAAGCCGACTCGGTTGACACATCCGTCCAAGAGCTATAACTCAGCGGTAGATAGCAAGGATATCGAGCATTACGGCAGGTCCTTCGAGGTAGTTTTCATCCTCGCCTTCTTCGGGCCGCTTCCGCTCCAGAGCACGGCGTTCGGCTCTGGGCAGCAAGGATGAGCCAGGAAGTGCCAGCAGTGGCTTCCACACTCCCTTCGCCCAACGAGTCGAAATCTTCCCCACCATTCGTGCGCGACCCTCTATATCGCCGTTTATAAATTCACCCTTCAATTGGCCCGCTAGACGCCAGTCTGAGTCGTCCAGTTCACCAATCGCCACCTGATTCCCGCCAAGCACAGCAGCGAATTTCTTGACTCCCTCACGTTCCTTCTTACTGGGTAGACCGGTGGTATCAAACCCGAAAGTCTGGGCGGCAGGCAGCAAAGCCTCAAGTGCATCTAGCGCTTGCGTTATACCACCGCTGGAGGATAGTGCCTTGATGACGTCTGGGACGTACACCTCACATTCAACATCAATCATCGCTCCGGTTCCAGACTCCGCAAGATCTACTTCAGAATCAGTGACTTCCACCCATCCTGTAGTTTCGGGATCGAACTCCACTAGTTTCAGAAGGCGTTCAAAGCGCGCTTGCGGAGTGTCACTCATGGTAAGCAGTTCCTCATCCGCACGGCTGCGTGCAAGACCTCCCTTAAGAATTTTTGCGTCAAGACCGCCTTCTGAAGATCCCCCCGTCATTTTCTTTGTTTGAAGGGAACTGCGGATTCCTCCCTCCAGGGCACTTAGATAGTCAGTAACAGCAGGGCTATCAAGGTACAAGAACCGCTTCAACATGCATCCATCGTAGTAGCAGCAGCACCGGCTCCGTGGCCGCGAGGACGACCGTGCCAGATCCGCGCCAGAACAAGTCGGCCAGCACGGTCGTTCAGGGGTACCGGCACAGCACCCCGGCCCGGGCCGACCTGGGGGCGGACAGGTTGCGCAGGCAGGGGAAACGACCTCCTAAAGCTGTGAGTCGGCCGGTTGACACTTAAGATCTTGATTCCCCTGCGGGGCGCTTCCGGGGATGAGAATGGCGGTGCGCATGGTGCCCGCCGACGTCGGTTCCGCTTGGCTCTGCGAGACCGTGCTTAAGATTGACGCTGGAGCCCCCGCCTTCGGGTGTCCCCCGGTTGCGTCGCGAACGCGAGTATCAGTGTCTTAGATCATTTCGGGGCTCCGCGGGCGGCATGCGCGCCATTACCCCTACTGAGGCTGGGAGGCTGGCGGCATGCGGGTCCTGTACGAGTGGTGCGCGGCGGTCGATGCCGGCAAGGATGTGATCGCGGTGGCGGCCCGGCTGCCTGGCCAGGGGCCAGATGGCCGGCAGACGGTCAAGCGCACGTTCAAGACGTTCTATGGGGTGCTGGGTGAGGCGGCCCGGTGGCTTTCCTCGCTGGGGGTGACCCACGTGGCGATGGAGGCCACCGGGATCTACAGCATGCCGGTCTACCACGCCCTGATCGAGCACGGGCACTTCAGCCAGGTGCTGGTGTGCAACGCCGGGCATGTCAAGAATGTGCCGGGCCGCAAGACCGATCTTGCCGATGCCGAGTGGCTGGCGCACCTGCTGGAGTGCGGGCTGCTGAAAGGCAGCTTCATCCCGCCGGTGGACATCAAGGCGGCCCGGGACGTCTTCCGGTACCGGGTCAAGGTCGTGCAGTCACGGACGTCGGAGGTTCAGCGGCTCGGCGCCGTGCTCCAGGACGCGGGCATCAAGATCGACTCGGTGGCCTCCTCCATCGCCACCAAGTCCGGGCGGGCGATGATCGAGGCGCTGATCGACGGCGAGCGCCGCCCCGCGGTGCTGGCGGACCTGGCCAAGGGCAAGATGCGCGCCAAGATCGGCGACCTGGCCCTGGCGCTGGAAGGCCGGTTCGATGACCACCACGCCCTGATGTGCCGGCTGCACCTGGACCACATCGATCACCTGGATGCGATGATCACCAGACTGGACGCCCAGATCGAGGCGATGATGGTGCCCTTTCGCGCCCAGCGGGACCTGCTGACCACCGCCCCCGGCATCGGGCCGCTGGCCGCCGCCGGGGTGACCAGCGAGATCGGCGCCGATCCCGCCGCGTTCTTCACCACCGCCGCGCACCTGGCCTCCTGGACCGGGCTGTGCCCCGGCAACCACGAATCCGCCGGCAAACGCCACTCCGGCCGCCGCCGCCACGGCAACACCCACCTGCAATCACTGCTGGTGGAGTGCGCCTGGGCCGCGGTCCGCCACGGCGGCTACCTCAAATCGCTCTACCACCGGCACGTCATGAAATGGGGCGGCTACCGCAGCCCCACCGCCAAGAAGAAGGCCATCATCGTGGTCGCCCACACCCTGATCGTCATCATCTGGCACATCCTGGCCACCGGAAAGCCCTACCACGAACTGGGTGCTGACTACTTCACCACCCGCCTCGACCCCGAACGGGAAACCCGGCGCCTGATCGCCAAGCTCGAAGCCCTCGGCCACCAGGTCACCCTCCAGCCAGCCGCCTGACTGGCAAGCCCCCAAGAACCCGGCTCCGCTCACGCTCCGCCGGGTGCTGCCGCCTGCCCAGCTGAGGGCCATTCACGTATCAGCGTCAAACCACTTGCGTGCAGCACCAAAGTGCAGCAACCGCACCGCCGTGGAGCGGTCCTGGGCCAATGACATTAAGTTAAAACTGGGATAGGCATCAGCCAGAAGACGACCCTGGTCAGCGGGGTCAGGCGGGTTGTTTCGCCGGGCTTGCGGGTCTTGTACCGGCCGCCGGGGCGCTTGGTCTTGCGCTCGTAGC
>WNGE01011064.1_pt1 | contig 13520 bp, 15 predicted proteins | sample 5400651 | NCBI WGS metagenome assembly WNGE01 (sample SAMN13153370, study PRJNA577476) | soil metagenome | isolation source: 60 cm soil or saprolite under grassland replicate 2 | place: USA:California | collected 2016-06-15 | reverse complement strand
CTGCCCAGGGCTGATGTCCCAGAGGAGGAGCCGCTGCCGCGCGGAGTCGTAGAGGTCCAAACCTCCGCGAGCAACGTCCGCGTTCGGAGACGTGCGCAGCCGCTGATGCGCGCGGAACGCAATCAGATATTCCTCCTGCGTCGCCAGAAGCTCGGGACTGTAGATCGAGAGCAGCGGCTGGCCCTTGCGCACGGGCTTGCCCGTGTAATCCACATAGAGGCGCTCGACGTACCCCTCGAACTTCGCGTGGATCTGCGCCTGGAGCGTCTCGTCGAATGTGACGCGTCCCACCGTCCGGATCGTCTTCGTCAGATCGCGGACCTCCGCTTTTCCGAGCCGCACGCCGATCGCCTGTTGACGCTCCGTCGAAACCGTGACGGGCACGTAGCCGGCCGCGGCATGCTCTTTCGTCTCGCCGCTCGAGCCGTCCTCGTAAACAGGAACCAGATCCATGTCCATGAAGGGAGACTTTCCGGGCTTATCCGACTTGTAGCCGGCCACCATCGGATCAACCCAGTAGAGGATCTTCCGGGCGGGAGGCGTCGCGCGGGAGGCGGAAGGCGAAAGCGCCGCGGCGGACGTTGGATTCTTCGAGCTCTCCTTTCGGGAGAACACGATTGCGACAAGGGCCACCGCGAGAAGCGCGGTCAGCAGCCAGGGAAGTGTCGAGCGAAAAAAGGACTTCATGCTCATTACCTCATGGAAGAAGAGGAGCCCATGCCAATGGCCGCACCGGTCGAGCCCATTGCCCCTGGAGCGGTAGCCGAAGCCGCGGGAGCCATGCCGGCGCCGGCCTGCAGGCCCGCCTCGTCGATCGCGACGCGCAGTTTCTCGGCCTCGGCCAGTCGGGTCCTGTAGATGGACCGGTCCGCGTAGAGCGTGTTCAGAGCCTCGAGAACGGTGACGAAAGGGACTTTTCCGGTGCGGTAGCTCGCGATCGCCGACTCGAGTGAGAGCTGGTCCACGGGCAGCACGCCCTCGTCGTACAGGCGGGCGACCTTCAGGACGGCGGCGAGGTTCTCGAAGCGCTCCCGCGTCCGGAATTCCAGTTCCAAGCGCGTCGAGGCGGCGCGGGCCTGTTCCGAGCGCAGATCCGCCTCCGCTGCCGCCAGGCGAGGGCGCTGGCGCGACCCGGCGTGGATCGGCAGCGTGATCCCGACGCCGACCTGCCACATCGGGTCGAGACCGCCCCGGTACATCGGACCGCCGCTAACAACGAAGTCCGGCAGGAAGTCCTTCTTCGCGAGCGAGACGCGAAGACGAGCCGCCTCGATCGCCCGAGAAACCGCGGCGAGCTCGGGGCTCCGGTCACGGACCGCCTGAAGGAGCGCCGGCAGGCCCGGCACGTCCGAGCGGAGGGCCAGATGCGCCGGCGTTTCGATCTCCGTCTTCTGCAGACCGCCCAATACGCGGTTGACTTCCGCGCGCCGGTTGGCAACCTGCGCCTCCTGCTCCGCCCGCGCCTCGTCTATCCGGAGGACCTCGATCTGTGCCCGCAGCACGTCCTGCTGGACGCCGATGCCGACCGCATACCGCTCGCGCACGATATCGGCAATCTCACGCCAGGACCGGCTCCTGTCCTCGACCAGCTCGAGCAGTGCCCGCGCGAGCAGGTAGTCGTAGTAGGCGCGCCGCACCCGGGCCTCGACGGCAAGGCGAGCCCGCCCCACGGTCCCCTCCTTGACCTCCTCGGCGCGATTGTGAGTCTCCTCCCCCGCCAGACGCAGCTTTCCGGGCCACGGCAGGGGCTGCGAGAACATCGCTCCGAGAAACGTCATGTCCTGCTTGCCGAGCGATGGCGACTTGCCGTCATTCTGGTAGTTAAACGACAGAAAGGGGTCGGGCAGCGTCCGCGCTGGGGCGATCCGGAACCGCGCGGCCTCGGCCGAGGAGACCGCTCCTGCGATCTCCGGATTCTGCCGCAAGGCTTCTAGGACCAGGCCGTCCAGATAGGGGTCGGGCGAAGTCGCCCGGCCTTCGGGAGAGGAGGTCTGGGGCGGCATCTGCCGGGCGGGAACCGGCGCGACCGCCGCGAAGAGCGCGATCGAGACGAGTGTTGCGATTCTGTTTCTGATTCTGATCACCGGTCTTGCCTCCAGAGGCCCGGGAGACGCCCGGGCGGACGGGCGGAGTAAGGCTCCGCCGTTGCTTCTTTGGGAGGAGACCGGTCTTAGATCAGAAGTTGCGAGTGGAGGCGGTAGAGAGGCAGTCCGCCCGAGAGCGGTGTGAAGGAAGGCTCGGAGCCGGCCAGACGAGAGAGACGCGGCGCCGAATCAAGCGATCCCAGAGAGTCGACCGAGACGAGCCCGGTCGTTGGCACCGAGACGGCGCCCGGAACCACAGCGGAAGAAACGGCCTGCAAGCGAGCCGGGCATTCGGATGCGTCCGCGCAGCAGTCCATGCCGCTGACCTGCTGCTCCACCAGGCCGCTCGGAGAGCAGCATTCACCCCGCGCTGCTGTCGCGACGGTCGCGATCATTAGCAGGGCCAGAGCCAGAGCCGTTCCGCGAGAACTCATTTTCAACACGTAGGCTACAGAGAACCCATCGGCGACGGCCTGATGTAAACGCATTATTCCGGCCCTGATAAGCTCATCGCACCAGCACGGTCAGCGTAGTGAAACGGCTCTCCCAGTCGAGGTCGGGCTTCGTGGACCGCTCGATGTTCGTGGCGCGCAGCAGCCACCAGCCCGCGCGGTCGAGCGGGAAGGAGACGCGTCCCTGCGCGTCGGTCCTCTGGATGGAGCCGTTCTTCGCTTTCGCCGCGACGAGGCCGACGGGGAAACCGGGCAGGGGCTTGCCCTCCTTCACGAGACGGAAGCTGATGCGGTCGCCCGAAGAAAGGACCGTCGGGTCCTGCTCGGGGACGATCTCGAAGACCATTCCGACAGCGTCCTTCCACGAGGAGTCCTGTCCCGGTTCTCCCACGCGTATGAACGTCTTGGCGTATTTCGTGTAGTTCTCGCGCCACTTCGCTCCCGCGCCCCGGGCTTTCCACTCGCGCCCGACCGTTTCTGCAGCGCCGATTTCCTCGAGATACTCGTCCACCTGATTCGGCGTCAACTCGATGAACCTCGGCTTGCTCTCCGCCCAGACCGCCGCGATCCCGCTCTCGCCGAGTGTGGCCGTGAGCTTCAGGGCGTGCGCGCTGGCGGCGCGGTTCAAGATTTCGGACGTTTTTCCCCGCAACCGACAAGAGGCCGTCGCGAGCCGGTCCGCCGCGACCGGGTGGTCGAGCGCGGGGAAAGCCATGCCGCTCGTCATGTCGAAAGAAAGGACGGCTCCGGGCCGGACCGAGCCCGAGGCCGGGAGGATCCACGTGTCGTGGGCGAGCGCCGCCGAGGCGGCCAGGCAAGAGAGAACCGCGACGAATCGTCTGGTCATTCGCTACCTCCCAGCTACTGCTTCGGCTTGTCTTCGGGAAGCTGCACCTGCGCTGCGTTCCCGTCGTCGCCCAGGTGCACGACGACCCGAGAGCCGACCTTGACGTCCGCCGCCGTGGCCGGCGCCTTGCCCTTCGAGAATTTGGTCTTGTTTGTGAGCATGACGTGGATTTCCTTGCCGTCCTCACTCTTGACCGTGAGGTGATCGGCGCCCACCGCCGAAATCGTTCCCTTGACGTGCCCCTTCCCGTGGGCCAGCGCGAAGGCGGGCGAAAAGACGAACAAGACGGCGAGGACGAGAATGATGAGCTTGCGTTTCATCGAGAGGGTCCTTTCTCAGTGTTCGTGACCGGCATGCGGCCGGCGCGCAGGGGGAGCCGACAGCTTCCCTTCGAGGAATCGAGCCTCCTCCTCTCGTTCTTTCAATTCCATTGGGCCTATGGGATTCATCGTCTCCATTTCGGAAAGTTCCGCCTCGGTGATCTTCGGCAAGTGGCGGATGAAATGGACGAGCTTCCAGGAGTCCCGGTCATCCTCGGCAGTCTCCGTGCCCCAGGCGGGCATGCCGGAGAACCGGATGCCATTCTTGATGATGTAGAAGAGTTCCCCGTCCGACAGGCGCCGCGTCTCCGGGGCGGTCATGTCCGGTGACTTGGGATAGAGGTTCCTGCCGATTTCCGTTTGCCCCTTCCCGTCGTTTCCGTGACAGGAGGCGCAGTGGTCGGCGAAGTGCGCCATCGCCTCCTTCAAGACCTCCAGGCTGGATGGCTCGGGGTTGACAAGATTTCGGGCAGCGCGGGGGATGGCCAGGTGGCGCAGTCGGCTCGCGACGAAGGCTTCCGTCGCGCTCGGCCGGCGGCGCGCGCTGACTCCGCGATTGAGAAAATCGGCGACCAGGAGAAGACCTCCGAGAATGACAATGCCAAGAACGACCAGTTCGATTCGTGCGCCTCTCTTCATGATGGTCCGCTAACTACCCTTCAGATTTTTGCGGTGTCGGGGCTTGGCAAGCTTGCCACTTTGGCGCGACCCTGGTCAGCCCGCCTTTCGTCTTGGAATGGTCCATTACCGTCTTCAAAGGCTCCATCGCTCCGCCGAAGTCGGCGACGCCGTTCACATCTTCATTCCGCCGTGGTCCATGTGGCCGGCTCCATGAGGATTCCCCCAGCGCAACCGAAGGAAGGCGTGAACGGAGACCGGAAACCGTCCGTAAACCAGATCGAGAGAAGAGGGGAAGCTGTAGATCGTCAGATCTGCGCCGATTCCGGTCTTGAGCCCGGAGACGAGATCGAAGTCCCGAAGATACCCGGCCGTGTACGCGCCCACTCGGACGAGATCGGCGCCGCCGCCGTGCGCCCCGCCGGAAATCTCTTTCGTCGAGAGGAGCGTCGAGTCCTTCTGAACAAGCTCGGCCCGGCCGTAGATGTGGTCGCGAGCGGTGACCTGGTATGCGGCCTCGAGCAGGAAGCTGTCGCTGCCTGTCTGCGACTCGTCGTTTCTTCCCCACAAGAGCGTGGCCGCGAAGGGGCGGTCCCCTTGCGCTCCGTAAGAGACGGCGGCGGTGGTCCGGTGCGTGTCGCCCGGCTCGAGAGGCTCCGGGTTCTTCAGAAAGCCATGGGAGATCTCACCGGACCAGCCGCCTCCGAAGAAGAACCTGGCGCGGCCGGAAGCGGAATCGATGCTCCCGCCCTCGATGTCCCAGCGGTGCTCGTCCGGCTCCTGACCATGAAAGGCCGATCCTTCCAGAGCGACCCACTTCCAGCCGCCGCCCAGCGTGATCACGTTGAATGCTATGTGAGTCGAGTCCTGCCAGTGATGACCGAGCGGCGCGGTCGGGTTTTCTCCCGCGGAGGCGCGATGCATGAACGCGGTCGGCCCCAGAGCGGGCTCGCCGACCGGCGCGATCTGGAGCCAGGCGCCGCAGTCGGCGCCGAGGTCGAGCCTGTAAGTCGCGGAGAGGTTCATGAAGAAGTCGTGCGGATGTTGCCGGTCCACAAGGGGCCGGCCGCGATAGCTCTCACCGGTTTGGAAGAGCTCTCGCGACCCGAGCTTTTCGTACGTTGCAGGTTCGAGCGAGTTCATCATCATGAGGCTCAGCCGTCCCGGGCCAAGCGTTTTCTGCGCGTGGATCATGTTCCAGTTGTTCGACTCGATCTCGTTGCCGCCGGATGGTCCACCCTGGCGGTTGTACAACAGCCGAGCCACGCCCAAATCCATCAGGTGCCAGCCAGGCATCTCCATCCCGGCCATGGAATCCGTCGGGACCATACCGTTCATGAGACTCATGTCGGACTGAAAGAGGTTTCGATTGGAGTCGCTGTCGCCATGACTCATCCCCTTCATCGATTCGTCGGAGGTTGAGGCGTGTGTCTCCTCAGTTGGCCGCGAAGGCGTCGGAGTCGGGCTCGGAGAGATGGAATGCTGCTCGTGCTGCGCGAACGCGCGGGCGGCAATCAACCATCCGAAGATAAGAACCAAGAGCCTGGATGTTCTCATTGAGATCCTCTCATTCGACTAAACCCGAGGTTTTTGTTGCCGCCGCCGGTCTGCGGCCGCCGGACGGCTCAATGGGCGCGTCGAAGGAGGGTCTTAGATTCGAAGCACGGAATGAAGAGGACTGGGCGGGAGAGACCAAAAAGCAGGCCGGAGAGGTGGGAAGGCGCTGCTGAAAAATAAGTTGGCCACGACTGGAGCGGATCCCGGGGCGGTCAGCGGGATGAGTTGTTGCGCGGCACCCGGTTCGGCCGAGGACGGGCGAACGGCCAGAACCGCGATTTCGCCGGACCGTTTTCCATGACACGGCACTCCGCCGGACGAGTGGTGAGCCGGCGGATTCCGTTCGCCCCGCTCCGCCATGGCGGGACAGCACTCATGGGCCGCGGCGAAATCCGCCTGATCCGCCTCCACCTGCGAGGCTCTGCCGCCCACCGATTCACAGCGCAGGTCGCAAGCAAGGGCGAGGCCTGGCAAAGCAGCCAGGATCAGCGCGAAAGGGACGACAAGCCAGCTTCGGCCCTTCATGATCGAAGTAGGCAACCCGAAGGGTGATCGGTCCATTCCTTGATCGAGCGGCGACTTCGCGGGGATTCCCCCAGAAGACCCGGGCGGAGCAGGATTCCCTTCGGCGGCCAGGGTCACTCTTCAGCAGGCTTGCAACAGCAGGGATCGACCGTCTTTTGCGCCAGCGTGCAGTAGAGCTTCCCGTCCTTCTGCTGGACGCAGCAGCACTTCTCCACGGTCGTGTTCGTCAAGGTGCAAGTGACCCTCGCGGTCTTCTCAGCCGCGGCGGCAACCAAGACGATGACGCTTCCGAGAAAAACCGCCAGTAATCCCTTCTTCATGCTTCTCTCCTTTGGTCCCTAGCGGACCATCCGATAGATCACATCCAAAAACTCGTCGTAGATCTCCTTCTCACGGCCTGCCTTGATCCCGCGGGTCACGCAGCTCTCCACGTAATTGCGCACCATGATCTTGCTCGCTGCGCGGAGGGCCTCCTGCGCCGCGGCGAGCTGCTGGAGGATCTCCCGGCATGGCCGGTTGGCTTCGAGCATCCGCTCGATGCCATCCACCTGCCCGCGCGCTCGCTTCAGACGCCGGCGGACATCAGACTTCCGCTCGTCGGGAACAAAAACGTTATCGACAACCGGTAACGAAACGGCCTGACGACCCATATCACCTCCCGAGCAGAAGCGAACATATACTCCCCAGTAGTATTTGTCCACCCGCTGGCCCTTCGTCGTGTGGGGCGACTCTCCCAAAGCACGGATTGGTCGGCGAGAGCGCAACCCGCCTCCGGTGTAATGTCGTTACTTGATCAGGCGGCGAGAGTCGATTGGTTTGGCGCGATCTTAATGTCTTGGCTGCGTCGGATCGGGCGAGAGGGGCGGCTTGCGCCGGGCGTGATCGCGGCGCTTCTCTGGCTCGCTCCGGTCGCGCTCTTCGCCCACAAGGACGACTACTTGGGAGATACCTTCGTCTTCGTTACGCTTGTCCGCCGTGAACTCGAGCTCGAGTATTGGATCGACCGCCGCGAGAACCCCGTCGGCGGTCGCCACACGCTCGGCGCCGAGTACGGTCTGACGGACCATCTGATGGCCGATCTCTCGGCCCGGTGGTTCCAGCGCTCGGGCGGGCCGCTGACGTTTGAACAGGGTTTCCTCGAGCTGCGCTACAGGTTCGGTGAAGAGGGAAGGTATTTCCTCGATCCCGCTGCCTCGATCGAATACGAGATCCGGCGCTCGCCTGCCGATGGCAGCAAACATCGGCTGCTTGAACCGCGCATCGTCCTCTCACGCGACTTTCACGCCTGGAATGTCACGGTCAATCTGTTCTACTCGTACGTGACCGACCAGCCTCGCCGCTCCGCTTTCGAGGCCGCTGCGGGCGTGCGATCCCCCCGGCTCGGGCGATGGAACACGGGTGTGGAGTTGCGGCGAGAGACGGCGCTCGACAACGAGACGTTCGTCATCCCTCAGGTCTGGTACCGGCTCCGACCGGACGCTTACCTGAAGGCAGGTGCGGGAAGGAACTTCGCTGGCGAAAAAGACACGTTTGCACGGGTCGCGATCGAGATCGAGTTCTAGGAATTCGCCGCGGACCTCTTCGCCCGGGCTCGCGTTGATCTTGCGGACGCAGCTCTCCGAGTAGCCATCGTCGAAGAGGAGGTGCCGCGGGTCTTACGCGCTCCGGCGAGCGAGAAGGACGATCGCAGCCACGAGGCCGGCGACAATGAGAAGACCGAGGAGCCAGGCCCCGGCTCCCATGCCGCCCATCATTCCGCCCATCATGCCACCGCTCATCATCGAGGCGTGGAAGAGCCAGGAGCCCAGGATCAGGATGAGCGCGATTCCTCCAATGACCGCAAGCACGAGAAGCAGTGAGTTCGAGCCGTTCTGAACCATAGAAGCCTCCGGCGGGAATCTCTGCAAGAGCGAGGCCGGCTTGCGTCTATTCAGTCTCTGAACCTCGCCGCTCGAGCTTCATTCCGGAAACGCGCAGCGTCCCTTTCTTGCGGGCCCGTTCTTTCATGAGGAAGAAGATGACGGGGGTGACGAGGAGGACGTGAATCGTCGAGGTGATCATCCCGCCCACGATGGGCGTCGCAATGGGACGCATGACCTCCGACCCGGTGCCGGTGGACCAGAAGATCGGGACCAGGGAGAGGATCGCTGCCGAGACAGTCATCAGCTTGGGCCGCAGGCGCAGGACGGAACCTTCTCGCGTCGCTTCGAGAATATCGTCGCGCGTCAGCGTGCTCTTCGCGAGGTGACGGTCGAGGGCCTCGTGGAGATAGATCACCATGATGACGCCCGTTTCGACCGCCACGCCGTACAAAGCGATATAACCAATCCAGACTGCGACAGAGAAATTGTAGCCGAGCAGCCACTGGAGGATCACGCCGCCGGTCATCGCGTAGATCACCGACAGCATCACGATCGTGGCCTCGGAGGCGGAGCGGAAGGTCATCGTCAAGAGAAAGAAGATCGCGGCGAAGACGATCGGAAGAACGACCTCGAGCGTCTTGCGCGCGTGCACCTGGAACTCGTATTGGCCCGTCCACTCGAGCGTGATGCCTGGCGGAAGCTTCACGCGGGTGGTGACGCGCTCTTGGGCCGCGCGGACGAAGCCGACCAGATCCGAGGTGTCCGTGTCGACGTAGACAATGCCGGATAGCCGGCCGTTCTCGTCGCGGTACATCGGAGGACCGGGCGGCCCTCGACCGTTGTCGTCGCGATCTTTCCCCCGGTCGCCGCCTCGAGCGTGTTCTGAACCTGCATGACCGAGAGGCCGTAGCGTGCGGCGGCGTCCCGGTCCACCACAAAGTCGAGGTAGGAACCACCGGTTGTTCGCTCGGCGTAGACGCTGCGCGCCCCCGGCAGGTCCTTCAAGGCGTTCTCGACGTCGAGACTGACCTTTTCGATCGTCGGATAGTCGGCGCCGTAGACCTTGACGCCGACTTTCGTCCGCACTCCGGTCGCCAGCATGTCAAGGCGGTTGCGAATGGGCTGCGTCCAGGCAACCGGCATGCCGGGCACCTGGAGCTTCTCGTTCATCGTCGCGATCAGCTCTTCCTGCGTCGAAACGCGCATCTCGGGCCAGATCGGACGGAAGATCGGTTTGATCCAATCGGGCCAGCCCGAGTACCAGCGCCGGTGAAAGGACTTGGGCCAGTTTTCGCGCGGCTTCAACACGATCGTCGTCTCGAACATCTCGACGGGCGCCGGATCCGTCGAGCTTTCGAACTTACCCGACTTGCCGAGGACCGACTGCACCTGCGGAAACGTCATGATCGTTCCGTCCGTCTTGACTAGAACGTCGCGCGCCTGCTCGACGGACATCATCGGAAGCCCCGTCGGCATGTACATGAGGGAACCCTCTCGAAGCTGGGGCATGAACTCGGAACCGAGTGACATCGCGAGAGGAATGACCGCGGGAACCAACAGGAAGTTGATGAGGAGCGTCGGCTTGGGGAACCGAAGTGCCCAGTTCAGGACAGGGGCGTACAGGCGCCGCGTATAGAGCGCGGCCGGATTCTGCTCCTCGGAACGAATCTTTCCGCGCATCCAGGCCGCCATCAGAATCGGAACCAGAGTGATCGACAGAATGGAAGCGGCCGCGATCGCGAAGGTCTTAGTAAATGCGAGCGGATGGAAGAGCCGACCCTCCTCGCCGGTCAAGAGGAAGACCGGCAGGAAGGAGACCACGATGATGACCAGCGAGAAAAAGATCGCGCGTCCCACCTGCTGAGAGGCGGCGACGATGGCCGTCTCGCGCGCGGCTTTGCCCCCGGCGGGATCGATCTGCGCCAGATGCCGGTGCGCGTTCTCGACCATCACGATCGAAGCGTCCACGAGCACTCCGATTGCTAGAGCGAACCCTCCGAGCGACATGATGTTGGAGGAGACGCGCAGGAGCGCCATCGGTAAGAACGAGATGACGATCGCGACCGGCAGGACTGTGATCGGCACGAGTGCCGAGCGGAAGTGGAAGAGGAAGATGAGGATGACGAAGGCGACCACGATCATTTCCTCGATCAGCGTGTGCTTCAGGGTATCGATCGCTCGGTGAATCAGCTCGGAGCGGTCATAAGCGATCTTGAGCTCCACGCCCGGAGGAAAGGATGCGGCGAGCTCCGCGATCTTCGACTTCGCCGCCTCGACGACGGAGAGAACGTTCTCGCCCGCTCGGACGACCACGACGCCGCCGACCGCCTCTCCCTCGCCGTTCCAATCGACGACGCCACGGCGCATCTCCGGCCCGAAATGAATCGTCGCGACGTCGGAGAGATAGACGGGCGTGCCGGTCGAAAGACGCGCCTTGAGCGGGATCTTTTGGAGGTCATCCAGGCTCGTGATGTAGCCCCGGCCGCGCACCATGTATTCGCGGCCGGTCCACTCGACCACCCGCCCACCGACGTCACCGTTGGACTCCTGCACGGCGGTCAGCACATCTTGGAGTCCGATTCGATACGAGGCGAGCTTGGTCGGATCGACCTCGACCTGATACTGCTTCTGGAACCCGCCGACCGAGGAGACTTCCGCGACCCCCGGCACGGCCCGAAGCCAGTAGGACAGGTCCCAGTCCTGGAACGTCCGCAGGTCGGCGAGCGAGTGCCGGCCGGTCTTGTCCACGAGGACTTACTCGAAACCCCAACCGACACCCGTCGCATCGGGGCCGAGGTTGGGGTTGACGCCACCCGGAAGCTGCCCCTTCAAGCCGTTCAAGTACTCCAGCACGCGGCTTCGCGCCCAGTAGAGGTCCGTGCCGTCCTGGAAGATCACGTAGACGTAGGAGAACCCGAAGAAGGAGTAGCCGCGAACGGTCTTGACCCTGGGGGCGGAGATCAGGGCCGAGACGATCGGGTAGGTGACCTGGTCCTCGATCAAGTTGGGGTTCTGTCCCTCCCAGTTCGTGTAGACGATGACCTGCACGTCCGAGAGATCCGGCAGGGCATCGAGCGGGATGCGCCGGAGTGACCAGAGTCCCGCCCCGAAGAGACCAACCACAATGACGACGGTCAAGAACTTGTTGCGGACGCAGAGGGCGATCAGCTTCTCGATCATTGCGGCGGCCCTCCCGGCGTGGGCTTGCTCCCGAGCGACTGCGCCGGTTGCCCCGCCGAGCCGGCCGGCGCCGCGCCGATCGCGCCGATACGCGATTCCGAGTCGATCAGGAAGTTGGCAGAGGTCACGACGGTCTCCCCTTGCGAGAGCCCGGACAGGACTTCGATGAAATCCTTTCCCTGCACGCCGGTCTTCACCTCCCGCGGCGCGAAGACGCCGGCGGACTGTTCGACGAACGCGATCTGTCTCTCACCGGTCTGGATGAGAGCGGAGCGCGGGATCGCCATCGCCTCCCGCGCCTTGCCGGAGAGGGAGACGCGGACGAACATGCCGGGCTTGAGCAGCCCTTTTGGATTGGGAATAACGAGCCGCACTTTGACGGTGCGGGTCTCTTCGGTCAGAGTCGGATAGACGAAATCGATTCGCCCCCGGAAAGTCTCGCCGGGCAGGAACGAGGTCGAGACTACGGCGGCGTTCCCCGGCACCGCCAAGGCCATCTCAGACTGGTAGACGTCAGCCAGGACCCAGATGGTCGAGAGATCCGCGATCGTGTAGAGCGGCATGCCGGGCATGATGGCGAGACCGGCGACCGCGTCCTTCTTCAGCACGACGCCGGAGACCGGGGAGGAGAGCGTCAGCGTCTTGGAGACCTGGCCGCTCTTCTCGATCCGTTCGATCTCGGAATCGGGGATGTCCCAGAGCCGCAGGCGCTGCCGCGTCGCGGAGAGAAGCGAGGAGGCGTCCGAGGCGGCCTGCGGGCTCGCGGAGGAGAGACGCCGGGCATTCTCCACGGCGAGAAGTAGCTCCCGCTCGGTCGCCACGAGATCCGGGCTGTAGACCGACAGCAGCGGCTGGCCGCGGCGCACCGGTTGGCCCGTGCGGTCGACGTACAGTTTCTCGATGTAACCGCCGAACTTGGCGTTAACCGCGTTCAACCGCCCTTCGTCTTCCGCGACGACCCCGTTGGTCTCGATTGCTCCGCCGATCGTCCGCTTCTCGACTTTCGCGGTGGTCACGCCGATCTCCTGGCGGCGCTCAAGAGGAATCTTCACGACTGAGAAGCCGGGAGGCAGCGCGCCGGCGCCCGTAGCCGGCGCTTGTTCGGCGTACTTCGGCTCGAGCTGCATGTCCATGAACGGGGACTTGCCGGGATGGTCGAAGTGGACCTCCGGCTTCATCGGGTCGTACCAGTAGAGGACCTTCTTCTGCGCCGCCGCCGGAGCCGGCGCTTCTTCGGCGTACCTTGGCTCGAGCTGCATGTCCATGAATGGGGACTTGCCGGGCTTGTCGAAGTGGACTTCCGGCTTCATCGGGTCGTACCAGTAGAGAACCTTCCGGGCGGAAGGCGTGAGGCGGGAGGAAGGCGACGCCTCTCCTTTCTTCTTGCACGCCAACGGCGCGCCCGCCACGAGAAGCGCTGCCGCGAAGAGCGCCAGAGCCTTAGTTCTCCACATGTTGTCCTCCTGGCTTTGGCGTGCCTTCGATGAGCGGCAGTCCGGACGCCTTTTGAAGAGCGGCGAGCCCGCGGCCGACTCCGGACACGCGGCCGGCGACCTCTCCCTCGTACATGTCGAGGTCGAGCGCCGCTTTTTCGAATGTGAGAAAGTCGATCTGGCCGACGGAATAAGCCTCCTGGGCTGCTCGGAAGTTGATCTGCGCCTGCGGCAGGATCGAGCTGCGATAGAGTTCCTTCTGCTCGACGTTCCTTTCCAGTTCCGCCGCTGCTGCCTCAACGTCCCGCCGCAGTTGATTGCGAACGGACTCCAGATCCGCGCGCGCCGAGGAAAGCTCCGACTCCATTTCCGCCCGTCTCTCGTCGAGTCTGCGTGGATGGGCAAAGGGGAGATTGAAGGAGAGTGAGGCGCCGGCCAGGTCCTCGAACTTCTCGCGGCGCCCGTAATACGTCATCGCCGTCCAATCAGGCCGCCGCTCGAGACGAGCGAGCTTCAATTCCTCCTCGGCGTGCCGCACGCTCGCCCGAGCCGCGGCGACCGCGGGACTCCTCTCCTCGGCTTCCCGGAGTATCTCGGGCGCGCTCTTTCCTGGAGGAACAGGGTCCACCGGCTCGATCGGCG
>WNGE01011718.1_pt1 | contig 13522 bp, 12 predicted proteins | sample 5400651 | NCBI WGS metagenome assembly WNGE01 (sample SAMN13153370, study PRJNA577476) | soil metagenome | isolation source: 60 cm soil or saprolite under grassland replicate 2 | place: USA:California | collected 2016-06-15 | reverse complement strand
GTGAGTGTCGTGGACCCTGCCAACCGACCAGCCACGTAGCCCGAGATCCCGAGGGCGAGCAACACAATGAACGCGGCAAGTGCCCGCCACCCCAAATGCCCGCGCATTCGGGTCACGCTTCGCCGTCATCACGGACGTGCGCGAGCGGATCCTCGGAGGAGCTGTGGGAGTGGCGTGGGGCAGACACCGCGCGATGCTACGGGATGTGCCTAACGCCAGACCGCCAGACTCCAAAGCGCGACGGTTCCTAGAACCGCGCGTTGCGTAGCCTGACGGCGCCGGTGGTACTACTGCCGAAGTGCGCCCACATCGGTCAAAGACCGGCGACCGAGATCGTCGCTTGCCCTGACTCCCGTGCCCATCCCCGACCCTGTGACGTGAGGACCGTGCGTCCTCAGGCTTGAAGCTAGTCGACGGCCACCCGACCGCGTGATTGCCTTCAAATTCTGTCCGGGGTAATCTGGGACTAACAGCGGTAAACGCCCGCCACCGAACGGTATCGGGACCGCTGGTTTTTCATCCGTTTTCGGCAAATCTGAACTCAAGAAGTCGTGGCGGTCAAAAACCGTTGAGGGCAACCTCGTGAGGGTTCGAATCCCTCTCTCGGCACCAGCTTTTTGTATTCGGATCGATCGGATTTCTCTATCGGTGCGAGTGGCTTGTGGTCGCTGGAGGGCACCTCCGACTGGCAATTGACTGGCAATCTGACTGGCGATCGAATACTCCGAGCTGACTGGCGATGAGATCGGAGGTATTGAGATGGTCAAACGGGGTCGAGGTGAGGGTGCCGTGTACCTGCGCGGGGATGGGCGCTGGGAGGCTCAGCTGCGCCTGCCCAGCGGGCGTCGCAAGTCGGTCTATGCCGGCTCACGAATCGAGGTCATCACTCGGCTCGCGGACGTCAGCTGGCGATCACTGCATGGGTTGCCGATTCAGGCAGCTCGAGGCTGTTACGGATCGCCCGGAAACCAGCATTTGTGATCGCGAGAAATCCAGCAGAAAGATCGCCAGAAAGCCCGCATGTGTAGAGGGCGCGAGGACCCCGCGCGATTCTACTTGCCGGTTGGCCGCCGGCGCTTGGCCTCCTTGAGCCTGTAGCTCTCGCCGCTGTGGGTGAACACGGTCGCGAAATGCAGGAAGCGGTCGAGGACGGAGGCGGCGACGACCTCGTCGCCCAAGAACTCGCTCCAGGTGTCGAAGCCGCGGTTGGAGGTCAAGATCACCGAGCCGGTCGTGTAGCGGCGGGTGAGAAGTTGACAGAAGGCGTGGGCGGCGACGTGGCCGAGGCGGAGGTGAGCGACCTCGTCAAGGACGATCAGCTGGGGCCGGACCCACTCCAGGAGGAAGCGGGGAATCTCGGCGGCGGCCTGCGCGGCCTCGGCCTGTTCGGCCCATTCATCGAGGCGCGCGAAGCGAACCGTGTAACCGGACTCGACCGCGGCCACGCCGAGGGCGACCGCCAGCATCGTCTTGCCCAACCCGGGCGGGCCGAGGAAGGCAATGTTGTCGTGGTCATCGATGAAGCGGAGGCTGCCGAGGCGCTCCACCTCGGCCCGGTTGAGGGCCGGCTGAGCGTCCCAGTTGAACTCCTCGAAGCGGTGGATGAAGGGGAATCGGCAGGCGGCCAGGCGCCGCTCCCGGGTCCGCTGGGCGCGAATCTCGAGTGCCTCCCGGACCAACCCGGCGAGGAAGTCCTGGTAGCTGAGCGAGCTCTTCGCCGCCCGCTTGAGGTGGGCCTCGAGGACTGGCACCAAGCTGCTCAGCCGGAGCCGGCGGAGGTTCTCGAGGAGCTGCTCGTATTCGGGGTTGGCCATCACGGCCGGCTCAGCCGACATGGTCGGAGTAGACCTTGAGGGAGCGCTGCTCGACCTCGGGCAGATAGAGCACGCGCCGCGGCGGCGTCCCGACCGCGACCGGCGGCAGGGTCGACATCCGGCGGCAGGCCTGGCGCACAGCACGGATGTGGAAGGCGCCCATCAAGACCGCCTGTTCGACCGCGAGATCGACGTTGTCATGCCCCCAGTCGGCGACCAGCTCGCGGACCTTGTGGAGGTGGTAGGCGGCGTTGCCGCGGAAGCGCTTGACGCAGCCCTCGACGAAGCGCTCGTGGTGGGGGAATAGCTTCAAGAAAGCCTCCCGCTGGTAGGGCAGGTGGCTCGGGTAGCTGGGCCTGAACAAACCCTCCTTGTGGTCAGGCAGGTGCGCGGTCCGGCCGACGCCCTGAAGAAGATCGTGGCGGGCCAGCTCCTGGCCGGCGAGCATGATCGAGAGCCGGTCGCCGACCTCCTGGCAGAGGACCCGCCGGCCGGCGAACTGGTAGGGGACCTCGTAGAAGTTGTCCTTCCAGCGGACGGTGAAGTCGAGGTAGACCCGGCGGCCCAGCTGGGGCCGGTAGCTGAACTCGCCGTCGGCGAGCGGGCGGAGGTGCTCACGCTCCTCCAGCAGTCGGTCGACCGGCCGCTGGTGGGTGGTCTCGTGGATCCGCACGTTGCAGACCTCGCTCAGCCACCAGCGCCCGTGCCGCTGCGCCGCCTCCAGGGTGGTCGGTCGCTGGCCGGCCAGGCAGTTGCGCTTGACGTACTTGACCCCGGCCTCGGTCTTGCCCTTGGTCTGAGCCCGCCCGGGTTGGGCGGCGATGGGCTCGAATCCCCAGTGCTGGGCGAAGGCAAGGAAGGCGGGATGGAAGACGATCTCGTCGCGGCGATGCTCCAGGACCGCCGACTTCATGTTGTCGATCAAGATCGCGGCGGGCACCCCGCCCGCCTCCCGGAAGGCCGCCTCGAAGCAGCGGAAGAGCACCGGCTGGGACTCGCTGACGGTGAACTCGAGAAAGCTCCAGCGGGAATGGCCGAGCACGTAGATGAAGCCGTTCAGCCGATGCCGCCCGGCCTCGTGCCCGACCTGGTGCTTGGTCTCCAGCCAGTCCGCCTGGGCCTGCTCACCGGGCCCCGTTTCGAATCGGGCGACCGCCTCCACGCTCGGCTCGCCGCGCAACGATCGGCAAGCGATCTTGACCCGCTCGTAGCCGCCCTCGTAACCCTCGGCCACGAGCTCTCGGAAGAGCACCCGGGCGCTCAGGTCGGGAAAGTCCGCCAGCCGCTCGACCAGGTAGGGCCGGTAGCTATCCAGCTTGCTCGATCGGGTTCGGACGATCGAGCCTGGCGGCGGCCGACGCTGCCATCTGGCGACCGTCTCCCGGTCGATCCCCAACTGGCGGGCGATGGCGGCATCGGTCATACCGCGCTCGCTCAGGACCTGGATCTGACTCCATTGCTGCATCGTGATCAACCCCTTGTTCCTCCGCTGCGACGTCTGCTAGGTCGCACCGGAGCCTATGGCCGCCTGAGCGGCCGCTACAAACGCGGGGTTTCTCGCGATCCCTCTCTACAAGTGCGGGTTTCTAAGCGATCCCTCTGCTGGTTTTCTCACGATCACTTCTGCGGGAGTCCTGACGATCCGTGACAAGGCAGTGTGCGCGACTACTTCACGTACTGGCTCGGCGTTACCCGGCGACGTGTTCGGCCCACCACGTACGAGAACTACGACCTGAACCTTCGCCGGCTCGACCCAGACCTGGGTGGTGTCCAGCTCGGTCGCCTCGGACCGGCACGGGTGCAGGCCGCCTACGACCGCCTCCTGAGGTCGGGTCTTTCGCCTCGCAGCGTCGCGCAAGCGCACGCTGTTCTCCACCGCGCCCTCAACCAGGCGTTCCACTGGGGGCTGATCGCTACCAACCCGACAGAGCTCGTCGCAGCGCCTCGAGCGAGCAGGCGGGAGATGACTGCTCTGACCTCAGTCGAACTCCAGCGCTTGCTGATTGCGACGCGCGATGACCGCTGGTATCCGCTCTGGGCTGTACTCGGCACGGCTGGACTCAGGATCGGCGAGGCGCTCGGCCTGAAGTGGGCCGACATCGATCTGGATGGCCGGCGGCTGGCGGTAAGGCGCGCCCTTCAGCGCCAACGAGAGGTGGGCCTGGTCTTCGTTGAGCCGAAGACCTCAAAGAGCCGCCGATCGATCCGCCTGACGCGCTTCGCCTCCCAGGTTCTCGCCGAGCATCGTCTTCGGCAACGGGAATTAGCCGAGGCAACCCGCGGATGGGAGGATCACCGGCTCGTCTTTCCCAACCGACGGGGCGGACCGATGGAGTCTGGCTCAATCAATGAAGCGTTGGCTCGGGCATTGAGCAAGGCCGGCCTTCCGCATATTCGTGTCCACGACCTGCGGCACACTACGGCGAGCATCCTCTTGGAGGCGGGGACCCATCCGAAGGTCGTCCAGGATCTTCTGGGCCACAGCACAGTCGTCCTCACGCTCGACACATACAGCCACCTGACAGTATCCCTCAGCCTGGAGGCAGCTCAGACGATAGATGCGCTACTCGCCGCGGGTTAACCGGCCACCAGGAATGTCGCTCGCTCGGCTGGTTGTCAGTTACCCCCGATCGCTCGAGGTCAGTGGCCGTCTCTCGCGATCCCGCCACCGTCGCCGTCGGGATCAGCGGTCACCGAGTAGCCGATCGCTGCGTACCCGCGCAGGCGTTTTTGGTACATCCTCGCCAGCATCGGCACACCCACATCCACATAGTCGTAAATCTGCACCTCCCGTTTTCGATCGTGGAGGCGGTGCAGCCGTCCTGCGTACTGTTGGACGGTACCTTTCCACGAGACCGGTAAAGCCAGGAAGAGCGTATCGAGGCGCGCATCGTCGAAGCCCTCGCCAATGTAACGTCCCGTCGCGAGAAGGACACGCGGGGCTTCGTCCGGGATCGCCTTCAGCTTTTCGAAAACGCCCTTGCGCTCGCCTGCACCCATTCCGCCGCGCAGCACTACCAGGTGTTCAACCCGCGAGGAAAGTTGGCGCTGCATTTCCTCCAGGTGCTCGGTGCGCTCGGTAAGTACAAGCGGTGATCTGCCGCTCTGTAGGGCGTCGAGAACGTCGGTAACGATCATCGCCGTCCGTGGGCCGTCCGCCACGAGCTGGGAGTAGATCTCCTGAATTCCAACTTCGGAGGGGTCGGCCGGTAGTGTGAAGGTCGTGATCCGAGGCACGACGACGTGCTGAAACGGCCGCGCCGCAGCCTGCTCCCTGGCGTCGACCCGATGTCGAATTGGCCCGCATTGCATGACCACGATTGGATGGTGGCCGTCCTTGCGGACTGGAGTCGCTGTAAGCCCGGTGACATAGCGAGCCTTGACTTCCTTCAAGACGGCTTCAAAGCTGAAGGCGGGGATGTGGTGACACTCGTCGACCAACACGTAGCCGTAATCGGCGACGATGTCTTTGACCGTCCCCTTGCTCTGGAGACTCTGCAGCATGCCGATGTCGATCGTCCCCTTGCCCTTGTTCCGGCCAGCACCAAACTGCCCGATGGAGCGCGGAGGAAGGTTGAGGAAAGCCGCAAGTCGCTCGCGCCACTGATCCGCGAGTTGTTGGCGATGAACGAGTACCAATGTGTTGACACCACGGCTGGCGATCAGCCAGGCCGCGATCACGGTCTTGCCGAACGCGGTCGGTGCAGCCAGCACGCCGATATCGTGAGCTGCCATCGCCTCCGCGGCCAGCTGCTGTTCGGAGGTCAGCTCACCAGTGAAGGTGAAGTCGCAGGAAACGCCGGCCTCGCGTTCGTCCTTAATCGACGTCCAGATACCCTGGCGCTCCAGCAGCTTGACCGTCTCGTCGAGCGAACCTCGCGGAAGCGCCAGGTGGTCGGGAAACTCCTCCGAACAGTCAACGATGCGCGGCATGCCGCCGGTCCAGAGCCGCATCGCTTGGGCTCGGTAAAACTCCGGATTCTGGAAGGCTGCGAGGCGGCGCAGCCTACCGAGGAGGACCGGCGGCATTCCAGTCTTGGCCACGAAGACTAGATTGGCGAACACGATCTCCACTGAAGTGGGGAGCGGCCCCTCGATCGGCCCGTCCAGTCGGCGGCGCGAAGGGGGAAGGCGCCAGGGCTCGCGCGCGTCTTCATCCGTCTCGAACCAGTGGGCATCGATCCCGAGGATCTTGCCCGCCCGTGCGGCTTCCCGAACGATCCGTTCGCAGTCTGCCAGCCCGAGCCTACGGACCGACGAGAGATAGTGCCATTGGTCCTCATACGGCTTAAGGCTCGAGTCCAGGAATACGGTGTTGCCAGCCTGGCGCGCGAGCCGCTGAAGCGGTAGTGCGATCAGATTGCCAAAGCCTCCTTTGGGCATCGTGTCCTGACTCGGAAATAGTCGGTCATACGAATCGAAACCGATCTGGTTGCGGCGTTCGAGGGCGTGCGTCAACATAGCGCAGCCAAGGTTTCTTGCCGTGGTTGCCGGGACGGGGCTCGAGAAAAAGACCCAGACATGCGCTCCGCGCCCTGAACGTGACCGCTCAATTGACGCCGGGACGCCCAACTCGGCGCAGGAACGCATGACCTCGACGACGTCGGACTGCCAGCTCGCCTTGTCGAAGTCGATGGCCAAGAGCCAGCAGGTCTCATCGTCGAGCAACGGATAGATGCCAACCACGCGGCGGCCGAGGAGGTGGCTCTGAATTACTTCAGCGTCGAGAGGGAGAAGCGCCTTCAAGTCTGGTCGCTGACCCTTTTGCCTGCGGATGCCGGGGCGCAGCGCCGGGGAGTAGCCGGTCTTGCCGTCCCGCCCTTCCCATCGATAGGCGTACACGTCATCGCGACCCCGAAACAGGCTGCGAAACAGGCCGATCTTGGATGCCTCGGATGAGTGCGCATCCAGTCCGCCGACCGTGCCAACAATGTCCGGGCGCCGGATCTCGTCGACCTGCGTCAGCTCGAACTTCGCTGGCTCCAGGAGGCGTTTGAGCCGCTCATTCTCCGATCTGAGGGCGCCGATCGTCGCCAAAGCGTCCGCCAGCCTCGCCTCGAGATCCGCAATCGCGTTTGGCTCTGCCATGAACGAGACCGCCTCTAATCTCGTGCGGCTCGATAGCGGGGTCGCCATGCGGTTCCGTCGCAGCCTTCGGGCAACTCGGGAAACCCGTCGCCCGAGCTGAATCGCCGGCTGTGAGGGCATGCGGTCCCCGTGCCATCGCAGAGGTACTCGCGTGATGCTGGGACTTGCTGGCCGGGTGAGTAGCGAATGGCGATGCGGCGCGGGTTGCTTGCGCGATATTCGGCCCCAAGCTCACCGACGGCGGCGTAGTCGCCCTCGCTAAGGGCCGAGCGTAACGCTTTGGCTCTGCCATCCAGCAGCACGATGGCCTCCCCCGGCAAGCCGGGACCTTGGCGATCCAGGTAACAGAACAATCGGTAGTTCAACCTGGCAGCACCTCGCGGTTGGCCCTGAACGCGAACTTCGTGGTAACCCGACATCGGCGCGTGCATCGCCTCCCAGAAGCCACCGCCGGAGAAGGCCGGCGGCGGGGCTGCGGCGACGGCATCGAGCACTGCAAGGATGCGTGCTCTCACGGCAATCGGACACATCGCGAGGAAGCGCTGGGCCGGAACGGAGCCATCCTGTCGCTCCAAGTACAGGATGGCCCAGGGCAGCGGCACGCCTAGCCGGAGGCTGCCAGTTTGGGCTTCGAGGCTCCCTTGAAAGTTGGTCGGAGGCGACCCCCCAGGGCGATGGTCAAGGCGCTCACCGTTCGAATCTCCGGATTGCCGCCAGCCGCGAACAAGCGTCGAATCTGTGCGGGGTTCTTGCCGACCATCCGCGCCAGCTCGGACTTGGTCAATCGAAGTTCCTTACGGCGGTCGTCGAGCTGGCGCACGATCTCATCGATCTGCTCGATCGCTGCCCGGCTGCGCTCATACTCAGCCTGGAACTCGGGGTCCTTTCTCAAGTCGTCGAGGATCCGGTTGTGGTAGCTCGTGTCAAGGGCCATCTAGAAACCTCGAGTAGAAGCGTACCACAGGTGGTACGCAAGCGTAACAGTAGAGACACGGGCGATTGGTTCGGCCCGCTCGGCCGCTGACAGCAGTTTGACAGCAGTTAGGGCGAACTTGGGCGAACGGTGGCAAACACGGGACCCGACGCGAGGCCGATTTTCGTATTCCAGCGGACGTCAGCGAACCACGGCGAACGCGCGTTCGGTCAAAAACCGTTGCCCGCAAGGGCGTGGGGGTTCGACTCCCCCTCTCGGCACCACCCCTCTCGGCACCAACCAAATCTGAATACAAATCGGCCCGAAACGCGGCCTGCGCCCGGCTGTCGGGGAGACGCGCCAGCGAGCTCCTGACTGGCAGTTTGACTGGCAGCCTCAATCTCAGCCCATCTCAAGTACAGGGAGGCGGGCGATGGCAAAGCGAGGAAACGGGCAGGGCGCGGTCTACCTCAGAGGTGACGGGCGCTGGGAGGCCCAGATCAGATTGGCCGGTGGACGGCGGAAATCGGTCTACGGGCCCACCCGGCGCGAGGTGGTCCGTCGGCTCCGAGAAACCCGCTGGCTGCTCGCCCAGGGACTGCCAGTCAGTGCACGCAAAATGACGGTGGGCCTCCTCCTCGCCAGCTGGCTGGAGTTGACACGAGAGCGGATCAGGCCCAGCACCTACGAGAGCTACGCGCTCAATGCGCGCCGCATTTCGGAGAGTCTCGGCGACCTCCCACTTCTTCAGCTCACAGCTCCAGACATCCAGGCCGGCTATCGACGCTTGCGTGAGCGCGGCCTAACCGAGCACAGCCTGAATCAGGTTCACGGTTTGCTCGATCGCGCTCTCCGTCATGCCCTCCAATGGGGACTGATCGTCAGGAATCCGGCCGTCCTCGTGTTCGCACCTCGCCCGCGCCGGCGGGAAATGACGGCGCTCTCGGCCGAAGAGCTCATGCGACTCCTCGACCACGCTCGCGGACACCGGCTCTGGCCGCTGCTGGTCGTCCTTGGCACGTTGGTGGAACCCAAGACGCCGCGGAGCCGCAGGACCGTGCACCTGACACAGCTCGCAATCGACGCACTCGCTGAGCAGCGGAGAACGGAGGCGGAGCGCGGTCAGACCGCAGCCGGGTGGGCCGGGTCTGGCCTGGTGTTCACTAACCTGTCCGGCGGGCCAATCGAAGCAGGAAACGTGAGCGCGAATCTCACTCGCATGCTGGCTGAGGCTGGTCTACCCCGGATCCGGGTTCACGATTGCGCCATACGACTGCGACGGTCCTGCTTGAGGCAGGTGTCCATCCGAAGGTTGTCCAGGATCTGCTCGGCCATAGCACCATCGCGGTCACTTTGGACACCTACAGCCACGTCGCGCCGGCCTTGCACGGTCAGGCCATCCGGGCGCTCGAACGTCAGCTCATGGCTTTTGGCTATGCGACCGGTAGGCGCGAGGGGCCCGCTGGCTCCTAGCCGGCGACCGCAGTACCCAGGCGCTGGAGAGAGTCGGCCACGTCCTGGAACTGAACCGCAGTGAGCTTCAGCGGCGGCGGCCAGCTGACGCTGTAGTGCTCCGAAACGGGCCAGATTCTCGAGAGTCGTCCGGCGGCGGCGCCGCCTTGCACGAACGGCTTCATTTCAGTCGAGTCGGGCGACTGCCTGACATCGAGGACGGCGACCACAGCAGACACATCAGCGATGCTTATCGCGAACATGTAGCCGTCGCCCATTGGCGCATTGTCCAGCCACCGGTCCTGCCACTGAAAGCGCTGTACCCAGAGGGCTGCCTCGTGAGTGCGCTCCTCGAGGTGGCCGATCCAGGCGGCGCTCGCAGGAGGGAGGTCGAAACTCTGGCCAAGATCGCGGTAGTGCGACTTCGGTAGGGCGGCGGCGTCATGGTCCATGGTGGTCGAGACCATCAGGCCGGTCTTGTAGAACCATTGCGCGAGAATCTCCTGCTCGAAGGCCGTGAGACGGGTCGTTGCCCCACCAACCAGTCGTGGCAGTACCTGCGCCACCCTTCCTTCGAGGTCGCTCAGCCGGCCATTGCAGTCCCCACAGAGGACCCGCGACGTATGAGTGAAGGCGGCACCGGTCCGCACCTGCCAGCCGCTCGGATCGTTCGTGACCCCGATCCGGTAGGAGCCAACCTCGCTTGTAGCGATCTTCCGAAGCCACTTCGGCCAGACATGCTCCCTCGTGCTCTTGGCAGACCCGCAGATCCAGCACGGACGACCCATGTCTGCAAGTCTACCCGAATTTCGTACTACAATAAGCCTGTGTCGTGGAGATCCACCGATCGGCGAAGAAGCACGGGGTTGGCGAGGAGGACCTGCGCCACGCCGTGGCGAACTCGGTCTTCGCTGGCGACCTCGATGACGGGTCACCCCTTCGGGTGTTGTACCTCGGACCCGACAGGGCTGGGAATCTGCTCGAGGGGGCGTGATCGAGCGGGACGACGGCAGTGAGCTGGCGTCCACGCCATGAAAATGCGACAGCAGTACGAGGAACTGTTGCCCGTGGAAATGAGAGATGAGTAAGACCAACCATGGCAGCTCAGGCGGAGTAGAGCTCACCGAAGCGCTCGTCGAGCGCCTCGCCAAGGAGGCCGAGCGCGGTTACGACGTTACGCGCCTCCGACCACGTCCCCGGCGCGGGCGTCCGCCAATGGGTTCAGACGCTGCTGCCGTCTTTCAACTGAGGCTTGAGCCCGCAGTGCATGACGTTCTCGTCCGGACCGCGAAAGAGCGGAACGTCTCACCAAGCGAGTTGACCAGGCGGGCGTTACGGATCTACCTCCGCGAACTTACAAGCTCAGACGAGTCCGACGATCCTCTGCTGCCGCTTATCGAGCGGGCACGTTGGATCCCGGACACGTTTGATGAGCTGAAGAGCGAGCTTGGGGAACGATTCATCCGATGGGATGATTTTCCAATTTCGACCCTCAACAAGCTCGAGACTGCTGGCCGCGTTGACTTCCACGCTGGCTTGAGGCTGCTCGAGCGTCCCGCCGAGGCGTAGGGGGCCGAGATCCACATCCGCACGCTTATTGAACTCCTCGCAACGGTCGCGTGGACGACTGGCTTCGATCGCTTTCCACCACATCTCGAAGGAGCCCGGCAGCGAGCGATCTGTCTCGAGTTCGGGGCTTCGGACATGCTCCGCCGCGCGAGCGACAAGATCCCGAAGCGTTTCCACCTGGGCAAGGACACGCACCGAGGCGCGAACCAACGCTATCGGGCCCTTAAGAGGCTCCATGAGGAGACGGGTTGCAAGTGCGATGGACGGCGGTGGCACGAGGCGCAGAACAGCCTGGACCAGGTCATAGAGACGAGCAAGCAAGTTGTCCAGCTCTTGGGCCGTGCTGTTACAGACAACCAGTTCGAGCAGTACAAGCATCTCTACTCGACGGCGTCCGCAATGTCGCACCTCGGCTTGTGGGACCGGATCTTCCAAGAAGTCGCACCCGGAGTAAATGACTTCGTGTCGGCGAGCCATCAGCACCGCGGCAACCTGCTGGGATGGATCGCTCACACCTACGGCACGACTTGCATCTGGATACTCGAACTGGAAGGCTCACCGCGGGTCGCTGAGATGGTGGCTGCGATCAATGGAGTGCTTGGCGATCCTACGCTGCGGCGAGCATGTGAGGGCCATCTGGATGAGCGCTCTAGGCGGAAGGCCTAGCTGAGGCTCGGCGCCGGCGATCGATGCCGTCGGTGCGCTCCCGTACTGAGCTAGGTAGCCTTCGCGGGTGACCTTCCGGACCGCGTACTTCCTCGTCTCAGGAACCGTATTGATCGCATTGGGACTGGCGCTGCTGACTGACTTCCGCAAGTTCGGGACTTATTGGGAGGATCGACTAAACGAGCGCAGCGCAATGGTGAATCGGTTCATGAGGCTGCCGTGGCCACACAATCCCGCAACCGGACGCGTCTATCGGCCGTTCGTCGGCGCTGCAGCTCTGCTACTCGGCCTCGCCATGGTGGGTCTCGCTCTGGGCGGAGCCTATCAGTAGGAGGTCGCTGCGAATGGCAGTTTCCCGGTCCGCGGTGGCGGGCAGGCGTAAGGCAGCCGACAGTCTGCCTCTACACTACTTGAGGTCGACGGTCCGGCCGACTCGAGGTCATCTGCATCCCTCAGAACGTCACGGCGACGATCCACCATTCTCCTAGGCTGCTCACCTCATGCGACTACGGCCGGCCGAGCGCTCGAATCGCACGACACAAGGCACAGGCTGGGCTCTCGGTGTTGACGATCACTCGTCGACAACAGGGAGACCATCAACCAGTGCGCGAATCCGAGCAAGCACCCAATCGCGGTCCCGCCGAACGAAGAAGCTGTTTGCAGCCATCACGGCAGCGAAAATCGCAGCGTCCTGTGCGAGCCAAAGGGGATAGGTCCACCACGCGGGCTCGCCTGGGAGATGGCTACTGGCGAGCGCGACCACGAAAAATGCGATCGGCCCCCCAATCGCAAATACTGCGAAGAGAGTCATGAAAGTGGCCATGAACCGCGTTCGGGCGAAGCGGATTGTGACGGTTGATCCTGACCCTGAAGCGTGCAGCAAAAGGTTGGCAACTGCCCAGGGCTGATAGTGGAACCAGGAGCGGCGAAACACAACGAGGGATCGACTGAACCATGGACGACCCAACTGACCCCGGAACTTGCCGCTTGCCTGGAGAATTGCCTCCCGCGCCGATTCCGCATCCATCTGGCTGGCGATCTCCGACGTGTGCGCTGACCAGGGGTTTAACCAATCGGGCAGGCTCTTCCGGACCCGGGGTCGGTCCCTCGGAGCGCCACCATGGTCCATCGCCCGGCGATTGTAGGGTTGTCAAGCCCTCTGCCAATGTGATTGCGGGAGCAGAGTCGCACCCCGGTGCAGCCTGTCGCCGCTGCTCCGGCTGACAGCAGTTTGACAGCGGTTAGGGCGAACTTGGGCGAACGGTAGCGAACACAAGACCCGACGCGAGGCCGAGTTTCGTATTCCAGCGAACGTTGGCGAACGCCGGCGAACACTCGTTCGGCGGTCTCAAAAACCGCTGAGGGCAACCTCGTGCGGGTTCGACTCCCGCTCTCGGCACCAGGACGGTCCGACTGGAGTCGTCGCATCTCGACCGAGGTCTTTACCTGAATCGCCGCGCGGCTGCCATCCCCGTCACCGTGAGGCGTGGATGCCGGAATCTCGTTCGACTACTTGACGTGCTCGAATTTCTGCTTATCCCTCTCGCCTAGGAGACGGACCCCAGATGAGCGCTTGCGGTAGGCTGCATCGCCCTGACCGCGTCAACCAAGGGTGTCTCGACCGTGGTGGCCGAGCCAGAGTAGGACTCGTCGTCAAGGTCGGAGAGACAAACGGGCGCTGGCTCTGGATGTCAACTACGGATTGCCACTCTGCCTTCGGAACCTCGACCTCATGATGGCCGCGCCACGGCATGTGCTCTTCCGGTTCGAAGTCGGGTGCGGCGACGCCCCGGCGTCGGAGCGCCTCAATGATCGCAGCGGCCGCGCTCGGTGTCGGCTGAGCCTAGTTGACATTCCTCTAGCGAGTCGAGACCGGCGGCCATTAGCCTGCCGACATTGACGCTCTGCTCAAGTGATCTGACGCTAAATTCTAGCTACCCCGTCCTTGTGGACGTGGCCGTCTGGATCGCACCGAGGACGACGATGCCACCGGCGAGGAGGACCGCCACCAGCAAGAAAA
>WNGE01006064.1_pt1 | contig 13525 bp, 10 predicted proteins | sample 5400651 | NCBI WGS metagenome assembly WNGE01 (sample SAMN13153370, study PRJNA577476) | soil metagenome | isolation source: 60 cm soil or saprolite under grassland replicate 2 | place: USA:California | collected 2016-06-15 | reverse complement strand
ACAGTTGCGCCTTCCGCTCGTGCAATATCGGTATAGCTCTTAATTCGATTGAGTTGTTCCTGCGATACTTGCGGACCCATATGCGTAGCCTTGTCCATCGGATCGCCCACGACAATCTTTGCGGACTTCTCTTTTAGTTTTCCGAGAAACTCGTCCTTCACCGCCTGCTGAACAAAGAGGCGTGAGCCGGCGCAGCACACCTGGCCCTGATTGAAAAAAATGCCCATCATCGCACCGTTAACCGCCTGCTCAATATCAGCATCAGCAAACACGATGTTCGGAGCTTTGCCGCCGAGCTCAAGAGACACCTTGGTCAGATTTTCAGCAGCGGCCCTGGCAATCAACTTCCCGACTTCCGTCGAACCAGTAAACGCAACTTTATCGATGCCGGGATGGGCAGCCAGCGCGGCACCGGCAGTCTCACCGTAACCGGGAACGATATTGACAACACCTTCGGGAAAGCCGGCTTCCAGGATCAACTTTCCCAGCTCCATTGCCGTTACTGGAGTCTGCTCCGCCGGCTTCAGGACGATCGTGTTGCCGGCAGCCAGCGCGGGCGCGAGTTTCCACGCCGCCATCAACAGCGGAAAGTTCCAGGGAATAATTTGCCCGCAAACGCCCACTGGCTCTCGTAAGGTGTAGTTGAACATTTGTCCGGGAACAGGAATCGTCTCACCTTCAATCTTCGTGGCCCACCCCGCGAAGTATTCAAAGTTCTCGGCGACCTGTGGCAGATCGACATAAGCCGATTCCCTAAGTGGCTTGCCGTTGTCCGCAGTTTCCAGCGCTGCCAGCTCCTTGCCATGCTCTTCAATCAACTGCGAAAGCTTATAGAGCAAACGACCGCGATCGCGCGCGCTGACCTTCGACCATTTACCTTCAAAGGCTCGGCGGGCAGCCGCAACAGCCTTATCGATGTCCGCCTTGTCGGCCTCCGCTACCTCGGCGAGCGTTTCGCCGGTGGCGGGATTTGGTGTCGTGAAGGTCTTGCCGGATTCAGCATCGACCCAATGCCCATCGATCAGGAGCTGGTATTTCCGCGGCGTGTTGGCTTCGGCTGGTTGAACTGATGACATTATGACTCCTCAGACTATTTGTACTCTGCGCAACCTCTGTGTTCTCTGTGTCTCCGTGGTGAACCTAGAATCACCAGCCTTCACCACAGAGACACAGAGAACACAAAGAGAACACACAGAGAAAATCAAAAATCGGTCGTACCGGCGAGCAGTTGTCGCAACACGTACGGAAGGATTCCGCCGTGCTGGTAATAGTCAATCTCAATGGGGGTGTCGATACGAAGTGTGACCGGCACTTCTTCGGTACTACCTGACGCTCGATGGATTACAAACCGGAGATCTTTTAGCGGTCTTACTCCATCCTCCAATCCGATCACATCAAACGTTTCGCTACCATCAAGTCCCAACGATGCCGCGTTGGTTCCTTCTTTGAACTGACAAGGCAAGACGCCCATGCCGACAAGGTTGCTACGATGGATACGTTCGAAACTTTGGGCGATCACTACCTTTACACCCAGCAGCTTTGTTCCCTTCGCCGCCCAATCGCGCGAGCTTCCAGTGCCATACTCCTGCCCGGCGATAACTACGAGCGGCACTCCTTCCGACTGATACTTCATCGCAGCGTCGTAAATGCTGGTACGCTCGCCGTCCGGCTGACGAATCGTGACGCCGCCTTCAACACCCGGTACCATCAAGTTTTTGATTCTTACATTCGCGAATGTGCCTCGGACCATTACCTCGTGATTGCCGCGGCGCGAACCATAGCTGTTGAAATCCTCGACGCTAACGCCTTTTGCCTGGAGAAACAGTCCGGCCGGAGAGTTAGGTTTGATTGCCCCGGCCGGACTGATGTGGTCTGTTGTAACCGAGTCGCCAAAGATTGCCAGAGGTCGCGCGTTTTGTACATCGCGCCAGTCTTCAACCGCATTGCTAAAGTTCTCAAAGTATGGCGGCTCCTGAATGTAAGTTGACTCGGGATCCCACTTGTAGACGTTTCCCGTGGTGGTGGGAATATCGTTCCAGAGCGGATTCTGCGCTTCAAAGTCGCGATACAATCTTCGATAAGTTTCCGGATCCATCGCTGCACTCATCAGTGCGTTAATCTCCGTAAGGTCCGGCCAAATTTCGCGCAGGTAAACCTCTTTACCGTCACTATCTTTGCCTAACGCTTCTTGCGACAGATCGATGTCCACTCTTCCAGCAATCGCAAAGGCCACCACCAGAGGCGGACTCATCAGGAAATTCGCCTTGATACTTTGATGTACGCGTGCTTCAAAATTGCGATTGCCGGATAGAACACTGGCGGCGATGAGATCGTGATCGCTAAGAACCTGTTCGATGTTTGGATCGAGTGGACCTGAATTGCCGATGCAGGTCGTACAGCCATAGCCGACCAGGTTGAAGCCAAGCTTGTCCAGGTACTCCTGCAATCCTGTCTTTTGCAGATACTCACTGACTACTCGCGAGCCGGGAGCTAGCGAGTTTTTTACTGAAGAGCGAACATCGAGACCACGCTCCACCGCTTTCTTTGCCAGCAGTCCCGCAGCGAGCATAACGCTTGGGTTCGAAGTATTCGTGCAGGAGGTTATGGCGGCAATTAAGACGTCGCCATGTCCCAGGTCTACTTCCGCATGCGGAAATTCTTCTGGATGAATCTCCTCAAGTCGATCCGGAGTGGGTCGATTGTTAACCATTTCGGTTTCAGTCCAGACGCTCGTGTTCTGAGGAGTGACCACTCCACCCGCGGCAACCGGAACCGGTTCAGGTCGCTGCTCAGCGCCGCCACCCGACAATGTCCTGGCAATGTCTACGGTTCCGATGCGGGTGAAATACCGCGCCTTAATCTCGTCGCTTGTTTTCCCGTACCCGCCATCAGCAATTGGTTTCTCCAGGAGTTCGCCGAATTGCCCCTTCAGCTTCGAGAGCTCGATGCGATCCTGTGGCCGCTTGGGACCTGCAACGCTGGGGACGATAGACCCAAGGTCGAGATCAAGTACCGTGGTGTATTCGCATTCACCCTCCTTCGGAATACCAAACAATCCCTGCGCCTGGTAATAGCCGCGCACCGCATCGATATGTTCTTCCGTGCGACCAGTGGCTTTGAGATACATGCAAGTCTCTTCATCAACCGGAAAGAATCCCATCGTCGCCCCATATTCAGGCGACATATTGGCGATCGTGGCGCGATCCGTTACGGACAGACTGGCAGCGCCGTCACCGTGAAACTCAACAAACTTTCCGACTACCTTCGCCTTGCGCAACATCTCGGTAATGCGAAGCACAAGATCGGTCGCCGTAACGCCCTCGCGCAAACTGCCTGTCATGTGCACGCCAACAACGTCCGGTGTCAAAAAGTAAACCGGCTGACCCAACATTGCGGCCTCGGCTTCGATGCCGCCGACGCCCCAACCCACAATGCCCAAACCATTGATCATCGTGGTGTGAGAGTCCGTACCCACCAGTGTGTCAGGATAGTAAAAGCCATTTCGTTCCCGGGCGTTCTTTGCGAGAAATTCAAGGTTGACCTGATGACAGATTCCGATGCCCGGCGGAATCACTCCGAAGCCCTCAAAGGCCTGTTTTCCCCATTTCAAAAACTGGTAACGGGAGTTGTTGCGCTTAAACTCCATCTCCATGTTTTTCCGCAGCGCGTCTTTGGTGCTTGCGAAGTCAACCTGGATGGAATGATCGATTACGAGATCAACTGGAACGAGCGGCTCAATGACCTCGGTATTTTTATGCAGACGCGCAACCGCGGAGCGCATCGCTGCAAGATCCACAAGCAAGGGTACGCCGGTAAAGTCCTGGAGCAGCACGCGCGCCACGACAAAAGGCACTTCCTCTGTTCTCTCTCCGTTGGGCTCCCAGTTGGCGAGTGCGCGTACGTCGTCTTCGGTTATCTTCTTCCCGTCACAATTGCGCAGCACTGACTCCAAAACAATCCGAATGCTTACTGGAAGCTTAGAGACCGGACCGACGCCTTCTTTTTCAAGCTGCGGCAAAGAATAGAACTTACCTGTTTGTCCGGATCCCGCAGTAAACGTTTGCAGTGAGTTGAAGGGAGTTTGTGGCATAGAAAAAGGCGAAGTCTGTTCGCGATCGCCAAGCGACACTTCGTCGCAGCAGAGTTCACGCAGAGAAACTTCTTAGTTTTGGGTTAACAAACTTTAGTTTAAAGTCCGCGCTGCTTGGCCGTCAAGCAGACCGCTTTGCAGACTTCGGTAGTTGAGTAGCAGGCTTGTTGCTGACGTTTCGTTGGTTTGCTATAGTTCTTCCAACCCCCGCAGTTTGTTAAGAGGATTTCAACGTCGAGAGCTTCGCCGCTGTTGTTCAAAGCTGATTCGGGGCCGCGCAAGCTTACTGAATTTCGCTTGAGGAGAGTTTATATGCCAAAGAAACAGGCTGATAACTTCGAATACTTGAGCAACGATCCCGACTTCGTTCCTGATCCTGCGATCGAGGAGTTTATGGAAGAAGAGATTGCGCGGGCGCCCAAAGATCCCGATCAGCTTGCGCATCGATTACGCAACAATACGGCTGCGTCTCCCAAAGATGCGGGCGGGGACCTCGATGCAAGCTGGGAAGATGTGAACGAGAGTGGCTCAGAATCGGTAGGCGGCGACAATCCTACTCCCGATCAATCGATGGTCGAGGAAAATGCCAACGCGGTGGGCGTGAACTTTGAGGACAATGAGGAGCTCGATTTTCTCGACAAGATCGAGCGGCGCGATCGTGACCGTTTTGAACTGGACGAAGGTTCAAAAACCTCGGAAGACATGATTTAGCCCAACATTGCGTTGAGGGGAACCCTGCAGCCATGCGGATACCTTCAGCGCACAAAGACTGAGTTCGGCGTTCATCTCAAATTTGACTTTGAGGATTTTGCGCACCAGAGTCGCTTTTGACTTGCAGGGAACGCTGAAGTTATTCAGGCGTCCGACTCTTACACTGTTAGTGCTCCTCACCTTCGCTTCCATCGCCCTGGCACAAGGAACTCCCGCACAAGTGTCCATCAGTTTCGATTTCAGCAATGGCAGTCTGGGCTGGGAAGCCGGCTTTGCCGACTATCCGCCATCTACCGATAAAAATGATGTTTATGAGCTAAGGGCTGACGTTCGAAGCTTGCCGCCTGAACTCGGGGTTAACGGTACCGGCTTCTACCTTCAGGGCCACAATCGTTCCGACGATCTCTTCATGTTTTTGAAACGCCGGCTCAATTCTGCCGATGGGATCGTCGCCGGGCAGACCTACCAACTAACTTTCACGCTTGTCTTTGCCTCGAATGCACCCACCGGCTGCGTTGGAAGTGGTGGTGCCCCAGGCGAGAGCGTCACGATGAAGGTTGGGGCGTCACCAGCCGAACCCAAAGCTCTATTTTCTCAACTTAACCTCGCCTCTGGCGCCCTCTCTTACTTGAGAATGAATGTCGATAAATCAAATCAATCGCAGAGCGGCCTGGCGGCCTCGGCTAGTGGAAATATTGCTAACGGACATCCCTGCGATACTGGCCCATATCAATATGTGTCGCTGCAACAAGCTCACCAACACCCGTCTCTGGTCAACGCCAATGCGAAAGGAGAAATCTGGCTTCTGGTGGGTACAGACTCGGGATTTGAAGGACTCACGGGTCTTTATTACCAGCGGATTGCTGTAACCCTCACACCGGTGAGCCCGCCGCCTCCGCCAGTCCTGCTCACGGATGACAACACCGGGAGAGCGGCGGCACTGGATTCCATTACACTCGCGCGTGAACCGTTCTCCGTGACTTCGCCGCAGAACTTGTTCAGTTCAGACCAGCACACACGACTCACTCTCTTTGGTTACTATCTGGAATTGAAGCAAGGGGAGGGTCTCGACGCTATCGCGGCTCAAGCCGAAGATTCTCAACATAGGATCTACGAGTTACCGGTTGAAGCGGCACGACCGGTTCCGGATTTTGATTGGATAACAGCTGTGACCGTCAAACTTCCTGAGGAGCTCCAGGGTGTTGGAGATGTGTCAGTGAAGATTGCCTTGCGTGGCGTAGCTAGTAACCAGGCCCTGGTCTCTATTAAGTAATGGGCGGCCAGCTGAACCCTGAAAAACGGAAGCACCAATCCTTGGACTTGTTCTGACTGGGCATTAGCTTATGGTTGATTCGTGAGGTGCTTTGATCGTGGTTGCAGCGTGATGCTCTTAACAACGATTCTGTCCGCCGGCCGCTCTGTTTCCTCTTCAACCGGAGCACGCATGATGATTTCCGCATTTGTAATTCCGCTAATCACTTTACCAAAAACTGTGTAGTCCTCATCAAACTGTGGCTCGCGTCCTAGTGTAATGAAGAACTGACAGTTCGCCGTGTCGCGTGCCTGAGCTTCGCTTACAGCAGGGTTGCCCGCGACCTCCGTCGATGTGCCTCTCCTCGCCGCGCCAACCGTGCCGCGATCAAAGGGAATATCGCTAAACTCGCCAGGGACGTTTGCGTACGGTGAGTCTCCTGTGCCGTCGTTTTCAGGATCGTTGTCTTTCGACAGCGGATCGCCACCTTGAATCAAACCCGATTCCGCATTAATGCGATGAAAAGTCGTGCCGTCATAAAACCTTTCCTGAATCAGCTTCTTGAAACGTTCAACCATATGCGGTGCGACGTTGGGATAGAGCTCGATGACGATGCTGCCGTAGTCCGCGGTTTCAATGACCGCCACTTGTTCGTCCGGCACGGGCGCAATCCCTTTCTTTACGTCGACCCTGGAAGCAGCGTATGGGCCACCATCGAAATCTCTTACGGCTGTCTTTGGCTTGCTGCACCCTGAAAACAGTAAAGCGGCCGAGAGTGCGACCAGGAAAGCGACCAGGAAACAGTCTCCGCATTTTCCCGGTAGGCAGTTACGTTTGAGGATCACAATTACCTTTCTCCAAGCCTCGATTTCCGAAAGGAATCGGGCACATGCAGCAAGGAATGCCGTTAATCAAAACTGCTTGCGGCTGTCGAGCAGAATAGTAACCGGCCCGTCGTTAACCAGTTCTACCTGCATCATGCTGCGAAAGCTGCCGGACGCGACTTCGACCGACAGCTTGCCTACCAGCTCGATGAAGAATTCATATAGGGACTTCGCAACTTCCGGCGCCGCTGCTTGGATCCACGAAGGACGAAGTCCGCGCCGCACATCGCCGTAAAGGGTGAACTGCGAAATCACAAGCACTCCCGCGCCAATGTCTTTCACAGATCGGTTCATCTTGCCGGCCTCGTCGTCGAAGATGCGCAGAGCTACGATCTTCGCCGCCAGATACTCGGCATCAGTCTCGGAATCGTCGCGCGCCACACCCAGCAAAACGACGAGACCTCGTTTGATCTCGCCGACGACTTCGTCTTCCACAGTAACTCTAGCGCGCGTCACGCGCTGCACCACTGCTCGCATTATTTCTTTGGAGGTTTGCTCGGTCTAATTTCAACACGACTGGGAAGACTGCGGTCATCATGGTGAAGCAGATCGATAACTACTCTGGCCACGTCGAAAGGTTGCAACTGCCAGGAGTTCGTGTCGCTCGGGTTATCGCCGCCAAATTCAGTGTTTACTGAGCCGGGCATGATGTAACTGACTTTAATACCATCATGCCTGACCTCCTGCATCAATGCTTCACTGAATCCGTTTAGGCCAAACTTCGACGCATTGTAGGCAGCCATACGCGGATGAGGGTTGGCGCCGGCGAGTGATGAAATGTTGATAATATAACCGCCTCCGCGCTTCTTCATAAGCGGGATGGCTTCATGGCAGCAGTAGAAAACGCCGAAGAGATTGGTTTCGAGCACCGCGCCAAAATCTTCAGGCGACATCTCTTCGACAGACGCAAAAATCCCGATACCCGCGTTATTGACCAGAATGTCCACGCCACCGAATTCTATCTCGGCAAGTTCGAACAGAGACTTTATTTGGGCATGAATCCGAACATCGCACACTATCCCCGTAACCCTACTCTTACCCAGCGCCATAAGATCGCGAACGGTTTCATCAATCTCGTTTCGGCTGCGAGCGCTGACGCAAACGTCAATGCCCTCTCGCGCCAAAGCTTCAGCTATGCCGCGGCCGATGCCTTTCGTGCCGCCGGTTACGACTGCAACTTTGCCATTGAGATCCATGTGAGTTCTAAATCAGACTAGCGGCTCTACCGCGTTTGCAGGACGGAAAGGTTCGTGCCTTTCCATCCGGCCAGTGCTAGCCATCTTCACCCGGAGTTGTCCCGAAGGTAGCCGGTGGTGGAAGCGAAACACAGAACCAGCGGTTACTATCTGCCAGTCTTTCAGGCTGAGCGACGGTTCTCTGGCAGCTACTAGTCCTCTTGATAATTAACTCAATTTCTCCTTCAGTCGCTCATTCACAACTTTCGGGTTCGCCTTGCCTTTCGACGCTTTCATCACCTGGCCTACGAAGAAGCCAAACAAAGTCTCTTTGCCTTCCCGATAACTTGCAACTTGCTGCTGATTGGCGGCCAGCACGTCGTCGATAAGCGCATCGATCTCTGCCGTGTCGCTAAGTTGTACCAAACCCCGCTCCGCAACAATAGTGGCCGCGCTCTTGCCAGACTTGAACATCTCAATGAGCACATCCTTGCCTTGTTTGCCGCTGATCTTTCCTTCGTTGATTAAACGCACCAAAGCTCCCAGGTCTTCCGCCGACACGGGAGAAGAACCAGCCAGCGCGCCCACGCTCTCGAGTTCACGCAAGAGTTCCGAGCGTATCCAATTCGCAGCCGCCCGTGGACTCCCCGAAGCCGCGGCGGCCTTCTCGTAGTATTCAGCGAGCGAACGTTCCGAAGTCAGTTGTGAGGCATCGGTAAACGAAAGTTCATAGTGCTCCATGAATCGGCGGCGCCTCGCCTCCGGCAGCTCGGGCATTTCCGCGCGCACTCGCTCGATGAACTCATCTGAAACCAGTAAAGGAGGCAGATCGGGTTCAGGAAAATAGCGATAGTCGTGCGCCTCTTCTTTGGAACGCATGACGCGAGTTTCCGCCGCGCGCTCATCCCAGAGCCGCGTTTCCTGTTGCAAGCGGCCGCCGCTTTCAAGCACTTGAATCTGCCGGCTAATCTCAAACTCAATCGCGCGCTGCATGAAACGCACGGAATTTAAGTTCTTCAATTCGACTTTGGTGCCAAACTTTTCATCTCCGATTCGTCGCACCGAAACGTTCGCTTCACAACGGAGATTCCCTTTCTCCATGTCCGCCTCGGAAGCTCCTACCCATTGCAGCGCACGGCGCACATGGTTGACATAATCATAAGCTTCCCAGGAAGAACGAAAATCCGGTTCGGTAACAATTTCGGCCAACGGAGTACCAGCGCGATTGAGATCGATGTAGGAATAACGATCTACGTCAGGCAATCCCTCGTGTACATTTTTGCCGGCGTCTTCTTCAAGATGCAGTCGCGTGATCGCTATTCTTTTCGGTCGCCATTCAACGGGGTGCCCGGCTTCATCGCGCTCGGCAGTCATGATCTCCAGCTCACCGTTTGCTGAAAACGGTTTATCGTATTGGGAGATCTGATATCCCTTGGGGAGATCGGGATAGAAATAATTCTTGCGCGCGAAAATTGACCGGTTGTTAATTTGGAGACCGAGGGACAGCGCGGCTCGGGCGCCGAGTTCGATTACCCGGTGATTGAGCACCGGGAGCGCCCCTGGCAAACCCAAACAAACAGGACAAGTGTTGGCGTTCGGCTCGTCGCCAAACCGCGTCGAACACCCACAGAAGATTTTTGATTCTGTGCTTAGTTGGGCATGAATCTCCAGTCCGATAATTGTTTCCCAGGAGTTAGTCATCTTAGATTTTAGATCTTAGATTTTAGATTTAGAATTTCCAATATTTGACGAGGTTAAGTCTGAAAAACCGGGTCACCTCGGGGTATAAACCCGACGCTACGGCGGCAAGTTCTGACAAGCGCTCCTGCCGTCTGCCTCCTGCTGTCTGCCGTCTGCCGTCTGCCGTCTGGCCTCTGCTGTCTGCCGTCTGCCGTCTGCCGTCTGCCGTCTGCCGTCTGGCCTCTGCCGTCTGCCGTCTGCCGTCTGGCCTCTAAGGCCTCAGCCATCCTGGCGGCGCACCAGCACGTCGCGCTTCCTCTTCGAGTTCTCGCCACCGAGCAGTAAGTCCCGCGCGCGCTGATCCCAACTCGTTGAAATGCGTGATAAGTTCACTTCGCTCATACGAGGGATCATAGGCTGCAATCGACGATCCGACGAGACCGACACCAGGGAACACCGGAAAACTATTACCAATCCCCCTGGGCCACATATGTGGAAATGTTCCGGGATTGACAAGCACTTGTCCTCGCATTCCGCCGCCTCCGAAAGGAACGCGACCTGTTATTCGGGAGTCCTGTCGAGGCGCCACAAAGACACCGGGCCGCTGCGCCCCACGGCGTTGAAAAGATCCGATCGAACCAAAGTTTCCAAATGCCCTTCTGCCAAAATTCCCAAACGAGATAAAGGGTAATACAGTGTTAACGGTTGTGAACGACCCATTTCCCCAGCCGTTCGATAACGGAAATGGACCTTCGTCAAGTCGCGCACGAATCCAGGCGATCTCGGCATCGAGCGCTACCATTTCAGTTCTTAGGGCTGCAGCCCGCTCACGCCAGTAATTTTCAGATTCCTTTTCTGCAGCCCGCCTCTGCTCCAACTCAGAGGCAATCGAATCAGATTCCGCGGCAGCTTGCGTGCGCGACTCTGCTACCGAAGGCAGCCCAAGTTGCTTTCGCCTGTTCTCGTAAGCTAACTCGCTATCCTTTCGTCGCCGCATCGACGAGTCCAGGTCACGATTCGTAATCGTCCGCTTCTTAACTGCCGCTGCGGCAAGCTTTTCTGTCTGAGCTGTGCTCGATAATTCCCCGGGCGTCGATTGGCCACGTCGCAGCAGACTTCCCGGCCTTTCATTATTAGCTCTCTCGGTTGCCGGAATATCGATGGCCGCCATCTGAAGAGTTATCTGAATTCCCGGCGCAGTCTCATATGTTAGCGTCGACGCTGTTACAACGAATTGCGAGGGAATCTCGATGCGCCGCCCACCACGCATTACAACGGTGTAGGCACTTGCGGTGACTGTAAAGATAAATATCGACAAGAAAACTATAGCGATCCGACTGGCTGCGCCCTTTTCCATGTGAAGTCCGTGCATAGCTATTACTTCCTAAATCCTGCAATCAATCCTGTTCGTGGGGGAATACGGCTGACAGTATAACATTCGCCGAAAAGCACCTCGAACGAACCCACGGGTTTTCTCTCAAAAAAACCTTTGCAAACGGCTGACAGTTTGATATACATCGCTTTCATTCAGACGTTAGTTTCGCTTAGGTAGTGCGGGCGCGTCTTTGCTGCTGCGGCCGCGTGGTTGTCAACCCTTCACTAAGGAGATTAGGCACATCATGGCAAAGACTGTTTGCAAGATTCTAGGCGTCGTGTTTCTTCTGGTAGGAATCTGCGGATTCTTTGCGCCCCACCTGCTTGGCGCTCATTTGACACCAGCACACAATCTCGTCCATCTCGTCTCCGGCGGGTTGGCTCTTTATTTTGGCTTCGCCGGTTCACTATCGGGCGCGAAGGGATTCTGTCTGGTTTTCGGTGTTCTCTATCTGGTACTGGGATTTCTGGGACTCTTTGTACTGGGTGATCCGGCGATGGATAGAATGTGGAGGGTTGGTCCGTTGGCACTGGGTAGGGTGGATCACCTTATTCACATAGTGCTCGGACTTATTTTCCTGGCTGGCGGTATGTTTACGAAGAAACCTGAGCTGCCGGGCTAAGGGAACACCGCGCCACAAGTTTCAGGTTGCAGGGATGAGCTCGATAAGTAGCGCAATTGCGCCCTGAGCTTTGAACCTTGCAACCTGAATTTTTTGCGCCGTTTGATTTTAGGATCTCAGATTTGAGATCTGAAATTATGAAGTGAGGTTACAACTCCAACCGTTGATACGCTTTTTTGGAACCATTCCATGAAAACAAGTCGGGGTGAATAAGGTGAGCCAAAAGCTCTGTGCCATCCACCACTCTAGGTCCAGGCCGGGCAAAGTAAGAATTCGCGTCGACAGCATACACTCGATGGTTAACGACAGCAGGAAGACTAGACCAGCGCGGATAAGTGCAGAGTTGCTGCGACTGTTCGACCGCTTGCTCCAGGTTGAAGCCACAGGGCGTGATGATTAGAATCTCGGGTTTCCATTCCAGCACCTCATCCCAGGGAATGCGAACTGAATCGCTCCCCTCGCGCGCAAGCCCATCCACGGCGCCCGCGATTCTGACCATCTCCGGCACCCAGTGGCCGCTGCAGTACACGGGATCAAGCCATTCCATGCAGAAGACACGGGGTCGGTCTGATAAGTTTCCCGTGAGTGCGGCTATTCTTTCCAGCTTCGTGCATGCCTCGGCAACTAATTCCTTAGCTTCCTCAATGCGCCCTGTTGCTTCGCCCAGCTCATAGAGATTAGCAAAGATTTGTTCCAGGGAATTTGGCGTCAGCCAGAGGATTTCCGGCTTCTTGGGTAGCAAACTTAAGGCATGCGATACCTCGTTCCCCGAGGGCGCACAGACCTGACATAAGTCCTGTGTCAGGATTAAGTCGGGTGCGAGCTCTTGCAAGAGTTCCTCGTCCACCTCATAGAGGCTCCGTCCCTCTCGCATCCGTTCGCTAACAGCCACATCAATCTCACGTTGACTCATCTCCTCGATCGGAAGAGCTTTTCGGACAACTACAGGCTTTCCTTTTATCTCAGGCGGATAGTCACACTCGTGTGTGATTCCTACCAGTTGTTCCGACAGCCCCAACGCGCACGCCATCTCCGTGGCAGAAGGCAGAAACGACACGATCTGTTGCGCGGCTCCCATCGCTTGTCTCCTCAAGGTAACTGTCTTTGCACGCGAAACCTGGCTTTAGATAATTGCTTCATAATCTTCAGCCACTATCATTCTGGCAATAAGTCGCGAAACCAAAATGACTCTCTTAAAATAGTTTCGCCGAGAGAAAACCTCACCGGCGCTGTGAAGATCGGTCCATCAAACACGAACGAATGAAACTCTCCATTCTCGCCGCAAGGATCGACCTGGGCAGGCAGCGATAAAAGAAAGGACTCATCGATTAGTCGACCGGCGAAGGATTGGTCCAGCACGCTTGAATCCACACAAGTAACAACTGCTCTGAATCCCAATTCGAGAAACTGTCTGATGAAAAGGCCCGTATCGCGCTGCCACACGGGAAACAGGCCACGCATTCTATGCCGGGCGAGAAATTCCTCTCGATAGGCTCTAATGTCTTCAAGAAAAAGATCGCCAAATACCATCGAATCGATTCCACGACCGCGATAAAGCGACAAAGTCTCGCCAATTTTCGTCTCATACTCTTCGTTAGTCGCACCCCTGGAGATGAGAACCTGATGTAGTTGTAAGCCCAGGCTGGCTGCTTGCCTTTCGAGCAGCACCCGGCGGACGCCATGCATGCTGATCCGATCGTATTCACGCGTGACAGTGGTTACGAGTGCCGCCACAC
>WNGE01032933.1_pt1 | contig 13529 bp, 17 predicted proteins | sample 5400651 | NCBI WGS metagenome assembly WNGE01 (sample SAMN13153370, study PRJNA577476) | soil metagenome | isolation source: 60 cm soil or saprolite under grassland replicate 2 | place: USA:California | collected 2016-06-15 | reverse complement strand
CCGCCGCGGAACCATCCCATCCGGCAGTCACACCGGCAGCGAGAATGTCAGACCCAAACGTGAACATAAAGCCAGGTCAAACGTGAAGACCACTGCGTGGAGCTAAGGGGACTCGAACCCCTGACCCCCTGCTTGCAAATTACTTGCGGCCAGGTCAGTGGAGGGCAGCAACGCAGGTCACTAGGTCGGTGACGGTCACTGAGAGGCGGCCGATCTACCGTGCGGCTGCTGTACTTTCGTGCTGTACGTGGCGCCGGCCTTGGCGAGTGACCATTTACTGGTCAAGGACGGTCGGGACGTGCACCGTAGTCGCTGACCAGGGTTTGGCGACGCGGGCGGCCCGGTCGGGTGTAGGCCAGATCCGAAGTCGTTGGTGTCAGCCTATGGCTGGCTGGAGCGCCCGGCCGGGTGGTGGCGGAGTCCTTCTCCGCGGCACATCTCCAGCGGCCAGCTCGGACTTGACATGATCGAGGGCTGCATAGCTTTGCTGTGCTAACCTCCGTACGACCCTAACTCCTATATCGTCCGATTCACCTAGAGAGTTACGATTGTGACCGATCTAGTCTCAGTGCAGGATGGCGACGAATTCGTCGCGGAAGAGACTGAGCAGGTTAAGAATATCGCCCATGAAGCTCGGCTCAAGTATGAGTCGGTGAAGGGCCTGTATGAGGACTTTGCCAACCGAGTCGCGAGTGTGCTGGCTGATTGTGTTGCCGCAAAAGCGATAGTCACACTCTCAATAACGCCTCGAGCAAAGGATCCTGACAGTTTTGAACGCAAGGCGGCTCAACTCATGCCCGGAGCGCCTAACTCACCCAAATATTCTGATCCTATGGAGCAAATCACTGACAAGGCTGGCGTACGGGTTATCACTTACTTCCTGAATACAGTCGAAGACGTATCGCGGGTCATATCTGAACAATTTGAAGTGCTGGAAAAGGTGCTCAAAGCCAGTGATGATCCTGCCCGGTTTGGTTACCAAAGCCTTCACTACCTCGTCCGATACTCCGAGACGAGGACTGCTCTACCGGAGTATGAGAAATTCAAGGGACTGGTGGCAGAGGTACAAGTTCGAACAGTCCTCCAGCACGCCTGGGCGGAGATTGAGCATGACATTCAATATAAATCCCCTTCAGTGCTTCCGAGGTCAATTCAGCGGCGATTTGCTGCACTCGCGGGCTTGGTGGAGATAGCAGACAGAGAGTTCCAGGCCATTGAAGACGAGAATCAAGCTGTTCAAGCGGACGCTCGGCGCAAGATTAACCTTGGCCAGCTTGATCAGGTTGAGATTACACCTGACTCCCTCCGTGTGTATCTCGACAAGAAGTACGGTCCGGATGGCCGGATGTCTGATTACTCCTACCAATGGGCCGTGCGCGTTCTACTCCGGCTTGGCTTCACCAATCTCGCACAGGTCGACGAGTGTATTCGTGATTTCAATGATGATGCGATCAGCCGAGCCGTGTTCAAAGGCCGAATGGGCCAGCTCACCCGGTTTGAAGCAGTTCTGCTGGCGAGCATGGGTGAGGGCTTTATCTTGGCTCATCCGTGGGCGGATAGTGCTTACGACTGGCTCGTATCGTTTCTTGTCAAACAGCTTCAGCGACTCCATGGTGCTGGAGTGACGGTGGGAAGCTACCGACCACCCGCGTACCCCGACACAGTATTGCGGCCTAGTGATCTCGAAGCAATACGGTTGGGGATACAGGAACGCGAGAATAATTCCCCCGCTAGCGATCTCGAAGCAATGCCACAGCAGATACAGGAGCACGGGACAGATTTCTCATCTGCCGATGGGTCTAACTAGATATCGTGCCCGGCGGTTGTCGGGGCCGGGGTTTGGGCTTTTGCTCATTCCTCGCCGTCCTTCCGATAGGCGCCGATTCGAGCCGTGGAAGATCAGTGTCAAGGGTCTGCGCGTAGCGACGCGCCGGAGGCGCGCCCTTGACGATGATCTTGCGCGGTTCAAGACTGGAGCGCCGGGAGGATGGCCCGTTCTTGCAGTTCGCGCGCCAGGCGCTGGGTCGTTGCGGCGCTTAGCCCGTGCGGCGGGTCGCGGGGACAGGTCGCGCGCCGACGCCGCCGTGGCCCGGCAGGGCCTAAGAGCGGCAGGCGGCGCCCCGGCGCCGCAACCGTTTCCCCGGAAGGCCAGCCGGTGACGGGCGGCAGCTGCGCCGCGCTGGAGTCAGCGCATCCCGCGCGCAGCGCTTACCAAGATCGGCGGCCAGCCTGGGCACGGCGCGCTTCGCGCGCCCTTGAAGCCGTAAAGAAAGTTCTCACGGACACAAGGTTGCAGGTTGCAGGTTTGTCCGACTCCGACTGATGGTTGACAAGGTTGCAGGTTGCAGGTTGCAGAGCTGCGCGGCCTCACTTGATGTGGGACGCTGGATAGGAGGCCGAGGGTTCGCGATCGTTACCGACCGTAAGCGGTACTCCGTCCCACGGGTGCGAATGTTGCATGACTCTCATGGCTTCGGCACGGTGAGCAAACCACTCGATTACACAACGCTGTGCCCATTACGCTTGGAGAATGTCCAAGTGGGAGATTCCCCCAGCGGACCCGAGCGATGTCTACCTGAAGCGTGTCCGTGAGCTGGAGTCCGAGGCTGACAAGCGGATCAAGAATCAGCATGTCGTCTCGAAGGTCATCCTGAGGGGCTTCGCTGCTCCAGGCCCGCGTAGCGCGGGGTGGCAGCTTACCCCGTTTGATCTACGTCTCGGCCACGAGCAGAAGCCCCGGGGGCTTCGTGCCTGTGGCAAGGTGCCTGACTTCCTGACATTCGCTTCGGAATCGGCTGAGCAGCTTTGGAAGAGCGTGGAAGACCAACTCCATGACGCCATCGGGGCCGCCCGGGCCGGGCACCTACACGATCAGAATGCACATGCTGAAGCCATCACAGACGGCATCGCTCTCCACCTTGTACGGAGCATCCGCTACCTAGAGATGCATCGGTCCATTATTGCGAAGAGCACTGAGGATGTGCGCCGGAAGGCGATGCACTCCAAGGAAGCGATGTTGCAAACCGAGTTCCGGCGCCGCTATGGACTGGAGGCAGCTGGGCCGGAAGCCCTGGCCATGATTTTGGAAGGTCCCATATCAAAATGGCAAGCATTGGACACGCGTGGTGCCCTTGTTCGGACGAGTATGGAGGCGATGTTTCGCCGTGTGCGCGAAGCTCTTCGTACACAAGCTGTCGAGGTCTGGCACGTCCCACGTGGTTACGAGCTTCTGATCTCCGATTCGCCCGCGCTCACCTTTCGATACCTCGCAGGGAACACGAGCATCGAGCCAAACGTCGCTATTGGCGATTCCCATAGCATTGCCCTGCCCTTGGCCCGGGATTGTCTGGTGGCGATCGGCCGGGAGGCCAAGGACAGCGAACTATTGCCAGACCAAGTCTCTTTCTTCAATCGACTGCAAATCGAAATAAGCCATCGGCGCGTTTACTACCATCCCGGAAGTGGGCTGAAGGCGTTCGTGCAGGCGACGCTGTGACGATGAGGGCGCGGAAAACCAGCAAGTCGTCGTGCTGCTGGGCCTGCCCGAGGTCATGCAACTTTGTCTTCGACTGTCCGCTGGATGGATGGCAAGACAGACACCTTCGATGATGTGGAGCCCGTCCACGTCGCTGACGGTGTGCTGACCATCCATGAGCGCAAGCCCTGGTGGTCCACCGGATCAGCCGAGACCTGGCACCTCTCGCTGGCGAACATCCGGTCGTATTTTGCCGACTGGGTGAAGCGCCAGTAACCCGGCCGCCAGGTCACATGCTGGCAGGATCGCCGCGCTCCAGCGCGGGCTGCGCCTGGCTCCCCAGCTCCGTCCGCATCCGGTCCCGGATAGCCTCGTCGGCCTCGTGCATCGCTCTCCGGTACTCTTCCAGCGCCTGGCGTTCCCGGAGCGCATCGTCGGCCAGTGTGCCGGGGTTCCGGGACTGCTCGGCCATCCTGATCACGATGTCCGCGTTCTCGATCTTCTGTGCTTGCTCGCGCCACTGCTCCAACAGCCGCCGGACCTCCAGGCTGCCGTGATTCATCACCAGAGTCTCGATCCGCCATCGCTCTTCGGGCGGCATCGGCTCAGGCGTGGGGACCGGACCCAGGAACGGCTGAACGGACCTGGCCCAGTCTGCGTAGTGCGAGAGGTATTTCCCTAGCTCCCAGTTGTTCAGCCATCCGCTGCCAAGGCCACCCGCCGCCGCGAGCCCACCGCCGGTCAGCACCGCCAGGAACGTGTTCACGGTAAGAGTTTGGCGGACGGCTACGACAATCTTTCTGAGGCGCCCCGGCCCGGCCGCGGGATGATCAGGCCGGGTCACCCTGCGGAATGCGCCGCCACGCGGTCAGGTGCCACAGTGGCTTCGTGGCCAAGAACTTCAACGCCGATTTCTACGTCACCTGCGCGACCGTGATCCCGGTTCTCTTCCTCGCTGTGGCCGTGCAGGGACGGGCATACGAGTCTGTTCTGCGGGCCGCCCGGATGGCGGCACAGGCCAGGCACGGTAAACGGTGGACACGCCAGCTCGGGCTAGTAGGCATCGCCGTCTCCCTGCGGCTCATCGCCTACGCCGTCGTCTTCGCTGGCGGATACGGCGAGTTCTTGGCTCTCTGGGCCTTGTACCTGAGATCAGAGCTGAGGGGGATGCGGGCGTCGGTACTCGCGGCGACGGTGGCCCTGGTGGTCGTTGTTTCCGCTGGTCCTGCGCTAGCCTACCTCGGCATGGGAGATACCCTTGAGAAATTGGAACACCTGCCACGGCGGACGGCATCTGACGAATATGAGGGTGCCGAAGATCAAAGCGGCGATCCGCGACCGTAGCGCAGTTGGTGGCTGAGTGCGGTGACCCGCAGTGAGCCGTATCTGTGTTCTAATCGTGCCCATGGGGGTGCGGCGGCCGGACTGGTGGTGCTACCCGGAGCGGCGCTCGGCGTAGGCGGCCGGGCCCGGTGGGGCCAACCGCTGGGCCGCCGGTATGAGAAGCGCCTGGCCACCTGGGCGAGGGCTGGTTTGCCCGGCGCGTAGGCCGTACCGTCACCGTGTGCCTAAGCCGCTCGGCGGTCCGATTCGGTGATCTTGTCCGCTGGGCGCACGTTGACGGACAACCGACGCGTTGGGTGCGGTGCACCGCGGGCACCATGACCAGGGACGCCGCGGTGCCGAAGACGGCGAGTTGTACTAAGTTCCGGTTATGAAGCCTGCTGTTGAGGCTGCGCTTATTGCAGGCGGCGTCGGCCTCGTCACCCTGATCGGTACCCTGGTTGCGCAGGCCTACGGCATCCGCAGAACCAGCAGCGACAATAAAGAGACCCGCAAACAGCAGAGTGAGCAGCTGCAAACAACACTCGCGGCGCAGAGTGAGCAGCTGGACACAACACTCGCGGCGCAGCGCGAGCAGTTGGCGGCAACGCTCGCAGACCAGCGCGAGCAACTGGACAGAACACTCGCACAGCAGCGCGATCGAACGCTGAACGAACGGTTCGCCACGGCTGCCGACAGGCTGGGCAGTGATAAGCCACCGGCTGTCCAGCTGGCCGGAGTTTACGCTATGGCGGGGCTGGCAGATGACTGGCCGAAGAACCGGCAGACCTGCGCCGATGTTCTGTGCGCCTATCTGCGCCTGCCGTACGACCCTAATCCCGGCGACGACGCCGCTCCGGCGGACCGGGACGCCTACCGGGCGAACCGGGAGGTACGCCACACCATCATCCGCCTCATCGCCACGCATTTGCTCCCAGACGCGGCCGTGTCCTGGCAAGGCCTCAATCTCGATTTCACCGGCGTCGTCTTCGACGGTGGCGACTTCACCCTCGCCAGGTTCTCGGATGCGTTTATCCGGTTTGTCGGCGCCAGCTTCGTTAGCGGCGCGGTCTACTTCAGCGGCACCGAGTTCTCCCCCGGCACGGTGGACTTCAGCCGCGCCAAGTTCTCCGGCGGCGCGGTCAGCTTCCAGTTCGCCAAGTTCTCCGGCGCCATGGTGGACTTCCGCGGCGCCCAGTTCTCGAGCGGCAAGATCTACTTCGAGAGAGCCAGGTTCTCCGGCGGCACGGTCAACTTCCAGCTCGCCGAGTTCTCCGGCGGCGAGGTCGACTTCCGCGGCGCCGGGTTCTCCGGCGGCACGGTCAACTTCCGTGAACCCGATGAATGGTCTCGGCCGCCGAGATTCGATTGGGACGGTACACCACCAGCAGGGCTACTGCTGCCAACCAACGCAAATCCCACGCCGACCTGACAGCCTCGGCACTGAGACGGCTAGGGCTGTTCGCGGCATTGAGGTGTCCATATGCCCGGTTCCGCCTGATGGGCGACCCGGCAGTCCCATGCTTGATCCCCGCGTCACCAGGTGCCCATCCGCCGCCCGGTGCAGATACCGCGGCTCGTGCACAACTCCCGACGCGTGCTCACGCGGATCGACAGGCTCACCGTGCTCCAGGCAGCGTCCGATTTCGGCCCCGATGCTCTCGATGCAGGCGAGGAACCCGGCTCGTTGTCGAACGCGGCCACCAAGTCGAGGCCCGACTGTCGGGCTATGGCCGGGGGGCACTGGTCTGAGAGCGGCACCTAGAGGATGGCTAGGCAACGTGCGAAGGACTCGACCAGGCTGGCTATCACTGACTTGCCTTTTGCCGCAGATGCGAGCGATGGCCGGCCGATGATGCCGGATGTGGTGTAGCCCTCCATCCCTAGAGTTAGAAGGGCTGATCTGTCATCCGCCGTGTGATCGCTGTTCTGGTATCCATCGCGGACTAGTTTCGGGCAGGCGTGCATCAGGATCGATGTCTCTAGCTCGCCAGCGTGCATATCTTCATGATCGGTGGTAGCCATCTCTGCTGCTTCCCGGGCGCGCACCCAATCGGCGCTAGCGGGGAACAAGGCCATTACCGGACCATCGACCGTCGCTTCCTGAACGATATTCCGGAGGACGTAGTTCCCGCCGTGCCCGTTGATCAGGACTAGTTTGCTGATACCGGATTGTCGGAGTGATTGCTGGATGTCCGTGATAACTGCATGCAGAGTGCGGGATGTGAGGGGCAAGTAAGGGCCATGCTGCTCAAAGCTGCCGATCGGGAGAACGGCGACGGTCGTGTTGCGGGCTCGTTCGTCCTCGGTTGTCGAGATCGGCATCAAGTGCAGCATCGCGAGTTAGCTCCCGTATTGCGGCCGTCTGTTCCCGCGGCCGCCTTAGGCAACCTGGTTGAGTTGCGCTCTGAGGTCCCGCATAGCTGGATTGCCGCTGTGCGGAGTCAGCTCATCGTATAGGGAGCGGAGCTGGCGCCGGATGCGTGCTGATCCGGTGCTGCGGGCGACGGTGAGCGCCTGGGCGCCTGCCTCGCAGCTGCGCTCAGTGTGGCCTTGCACCGCGGCGGCCGTCGCCAGCCGTGCGAGGCACAAGCCACGGTCGCGTGTCTGGCTGCTGGCTGGCCAGACAGCAAGACTGCTCTCGAATGCCTCGGTAGCTTCCGCTGGCTGGCCGAGCTGTACCCATGACATCCCGGCTTCCATCGCTACGTACGAGGGTGTGCAGTACGGCGCGATGTCTGGGGCTTCCTGGGTCGTGCCGTCGGACGCCTGGACTAGCGCTTGATCGACTGACGCCTCAAAATTCCGACGCTCGGACAGCATGGCATAGGCATTTGCCTGCGTTCTCAGGGCGCTAGCTCGCATGCGTGGCGTTAGGGTATCGAACGCATTGAGCGCGGCATTGGCCAGGCCTAGTCCATAACCGGGCTTGCCGGACTCGGCAGCGACGTTGCTCTTGCGCATCATCACGTAGGCGATGAGCTGCGGATCGTTCAGCTCTTGGGCGTAGTCGAGAGCATGATTGGTCCAGAAAAATGCTGAGTCTGGCTTGCCTGAGTCTTGATAGAGCCAGCCGCAGAACTCAGCAAACTGCGCAGCCACGGCTAGCATCGCCGCCCGGTCGGCCCCTCTGGTGGCCTGGCATAGCCGGTCAATCATCGGCAGCTGGCTCTGGACGGCTGGAACGAGATAACGCGGCCCCACCACAGCATCGGCCTTGACGTGCTCCGCAAGGACGTTCGACAGGTAACTCAAGATCTCGGACGAGGCATGCTCAGGTAGCTCGGTTGGCAACGCGGGCGGCACGGGTAGCGCGGCGTGTGCGACGCTCGGTGAGATCCCCAGCTCGTCATCGGTGGCGCGGTAAAGCTCACGGAACACCGGCCGGTACTGGCCTGGGACAGCACGACGGTTGTTCTCGAACATCGACAGCAACGTCCGCAGGCTTGACCGGGCAGGAATCTCTACGGCCAGGACCCGGGCAATGCTCTCGAACCGGACAATGGCTTGCTCCTGAGACCAGCCACGCCGCAGACGCGCCTCTCTCAGGTTGTACGGTCCTTCGCCCATCGCTGCCTCGGGGTCTGCTGGCTACACCAGTCGAGTTTCCTGCACGTACCAGCATGCACCATACGGCTGTCTGTGATGAGGGGTTAACACGCCGTGTTAGGCGATGTTAGGACTTGTCGGCTGTCACTCCTGCCGCGTTTCGCCTGTCATGGGCTCATGGCCAATCCCGGCCAGAACACCGAGAGATGCCCCATGAGCGGGCATTCGGAAGGAGTGGTTGTCATGCGGCTGCTGCTTGAGACGTCGGCGTCGAGCTTCCAGGTCACCAGGGCTGCGGAGGCGCGCAAGGACTTCGGCAAGGACGTGCAGAAGGTGGACCGCGACACCGGCCGCCCGCAGTGGGTTGTCGAGGTGCTCGCCCAGGACGCTGATCGCGGGGAGGTGATCCGGGTCACGGTGACTGGTGACCAGCCCAAGGTGACCCCGGGTCAGCAGGTCCGCTTCGACGCCCTGGAGGCGATCGCCTGGAACAACAACGGCAAGGGCGGCGTGGCTTACCGCGCCGCGGCGATCCACCCCGCGCAGCAGTCCCGCGCCGCCTAGTCCCGGCGGACTCGTCCCCGGCTGCCTGCCGATGACGGCAGGCATGCCACCGACCCGCATGTCCTCTGCATGACACGTAGGAAGGAACTGCTGCCATGACCAGCAGCACACCCACCATCAAGGCCGTCACTGACGGCACCAGCACCGGCATCAAGGACCCGGTAGCCGAGCTGCGCCACGACGAAGCGCAGCATCTGATCTCGATGGCCTGTGACGCGGTCAACGCGACCGGTGAGGTTCTTCACGAGGTCCATTCGCACATTTACAAGCCGGCCGGAACCCCGGCTGCCGAGACGCAGCGCCTGCTGCTGGCTGTTTTGACCTGCATGGAGACCGCAGAGCATTACCTGCGGATGCTCGATGAGGTCCTGGCCGATGTCCCCGATCCCGGTGCGCCGTCCGAAGCGGACACCGACGATCCCTGGGCGCAGTGACGTGAGCGCCGGGCCCGGAGGACTCACATTCCTCCGGCCCGGCCGTCCACCGGAACCCTCACCCAACCCGTCAAGATCGGAAAGGGGTGCGTGGCATGTTCCACGCTATCAAGACCCGTATCGCCAGGGCGGTCCGCAAGTTCGCGGCCTTCCGGCTGGCTGAGGCCAGCGAGTATGCCGCCTGGCATGGCTGGACCGTCACCCAGGCTGGGCCTGGCACGTGGCGGTACCGCGACCCGCGGTTCGACCAGCTCAAGACCGCCCGTACCGCACAGTCTCAGCCTGTCGGCACTGGCCGTACCTGGGCCCGCGCTGCGCTGGCTGAGCGCATCCACGGCCTGGACCTCGCCGCCGAAGACACCGGCAGGGCGCGGAGGTGGTCGTGATGCCCGCCAAGGCCAATCCGCGGAATCACCGCAACAATCCGTATGTCCTGGACGGCTGGGCGGTGCAGCTGCACCGCAGCGCCGCCGGGACCCTGTTTCGGCTGCGCACCGAACTGGCCATCCTGCTCTCCGGCAGCGCCGGAGTCCTGGCCATGGCTCGTGCTATGACCCTCACCTGGGCGCTGATCACGCTGGCCGGAACCGTCGGCCTGGCAATCATGCTGCCGCCGACTCGCCGGTTCACGTTCCGGCGGGCCTGGTGCGTGATCTCCCGGCACCGGTTGCAGCGGGTGTTCTTCGAGACCCGCATGCACACCCGGTCCGGGCGGCTGTCCCTGATCTTGTGGATCCGTCCCACTCAAGTTGGTGAGCGGGCCTGGGTCTGGTGTCGCGCCGGGATCTGCTCCGAGGATCTGGAAGCGCATACCGGCGAGATCGCCGCTGCCTGCTACGCCCGTGAAGCCCGCGTCGCCAAGTCGCCGCGGTGGGCGCAGCTGGTCAAGGTTGACATCGTGCGCCGCGACACCCTCGCACCGCGCACCGTCATCGCCTCCGGGCTCGCGCCGCGCTGGCCCGCAACCGGGCGGGACACTCCATGAGTACTGACATCCTGCTGGCCGCGCTCGCTGAAGCGCGCCGCCGCCGCGACGCCGCGGACCGGGACATCCGGCTGCTGATCGCCTACGGCCGCGAACTCGCGGCTCCCCGCCCCTACCGGCTGGCCGACCTGGCCGAAGCCGCGGGCATGTCCATCTCCGGCGTCCGCACCGCCTACACGGTGGCGGATGTCAATCACATCACCAGCCTGCTCGCTGCCTCGTACGTGGCTGCCCGTGAGCACGGCACCCCCGCCGCCTGAGCGCGGCAACACCTGGCGGGATGCCCCCGGCCACCTGGCGCGATGCCGGGACCGGGGGCCTTCCCTCCGCTGTCATCACACCGAGGAAGGAGAGCGTCATGCAGCTCGACAGCGAATCGTGGTCCTGCCGCCAGTGCGGCGGCGGCTTCATCGGCGGCAAGCCCGATGATCTCATCTGCGGCCCGTGCGCCGCTGGCGCCGACCCCGGCGCCGCCATTGACGACTTCATCGCACGCAGCCGCGATGACCCCGGGGAGGTGACCGGCGATGACTGCTGACATGCTGCCCGCCGCGCCGGTGTCGATCTGGCAGCCGGTACATCTGGGCACCGATGAGATGGGCCAGCAGGCCCACGTCACCCTCGCCGAGCGGAACATGCTGATCGGCGGCGAACCCGGCGGCGGCAAGTCCGTCGCGCTGCAGCTGATCGTCGCGCACGGCGCCTTGTCCCCCGATTGCCGCCTGGTCCTGGTTGATGGCAAGCAGGTCGAGCTCGGCCTGTGGCGGCACTGCGCCGAACGGTTCGTCGGCCGCCGTGACAGGCGCAGCGGCAAGTCCGTCCTCGATGACGCCATCGACACGCTGCGCTGGCTGCAAGACGAGATCGATGACCGCCTCGACTGGCTGCTCGATCACCGGATGCGCAAGATCGCCCCGGACCTGGGCTGGCCGGTGTACCTGATCGCGGTCGATGAGATCGCCTACTTCTCCGCCACCATCGGCACCAGCGTGGCGCAGAAAGAATTCAGCGCGCTTAACCGCGACATCGTCGCACGAGGCCGCGCGCCGGGCATCATCCCGGTCGAAGCGACCCAGCGGCCCTCCGCCGACATCATCCCCACCAGCTTGCGGGACCTGTTCGGCTACCGGTGGGCGTTCCGCCCCAGTCACGGGGCGTGTCCTGGCTCCGCGCCGAGGACGGCTTTCCCCGCCGTGTCAAGGCCGCCTACCTCTCCGATGAGGACATCATCGCCCTGGCCGACATAGCGGCAGCCATGCGCGCCCAGCCGCAGCCAGGAACCGGCGCAGCTACCGGCAAGGTGATCGCATTGCGGGAGGGTGATGCCGCATGACCCGCTCCGCGACCTCACCCAAGGCGGCTGTACGGAATAAGAAACGAATACCGTCCGCGCCGACTGCTCATGTCGGCTACCGGCCTGCCGGGCATGATCTTCAGGGCCGCAAGACTGCTGAGTGCTACCACGCCGTGGCCGACCAGGACCGCCGCCGCGGCCTGGCCACTTATCAGAAGGGCGATGCCCTGTGCGGGCGCCTCGGCCCCTGGCCCCAAAGCCCCGTTGGCTTGTTCCCGCCGCTGGTGACCTGCCGGTGGTGCCGTCAGATCGCCGCCAGTACCGGCGTCACGATCATCGAAGGCGATGCCGCATGACCGCCCCGGAGCACGGCGACCGGTGCCCGGCCTGTGGCAGCGACGAGGTCCAGCCTTATGCGGTGATCGTGGGCGCTGCCGAGGCCTACGGTTACCAGTGCCTTTCCTGTGCCGTCACCTGGCCCGTTCTCCAGTCCGGCACGCTGCCTGATGCCCTGGCTCCCGCGTGGAGCGTGAAGGGCCCGGCCGCATGACCAGTGTCCCGGCGTTGGCCCTGGCCCCCGTGCTGATCGACACGGGGACCGGAGCGAGCACCCGGACCCTCGATGCCCAGCTGCTCGACCGGGCCGCCCGCCCCGACTACCACCAGTGGCTCGCCGGGACCGCCGCTGCTGGTGGCTGCGTCCGGCCGGTCCGTCTGCGCGGCACCATCCGTGACATCAACCCGGCAACCGGCGAGATCCTGCGCACCCTCGACACCGACACGCTGCCGGATCGGGCGATCTACACCCCGTGCGGGGACCGCCGCGGCTCGGTCTGCCCGGCCTGCGCCGAGACCTATCGCCGCGATACCTACCAGCTCATCCGCGCCGGGCTGACCGGCGGCAAAGGCATCCCCGAAACGGTCGCCTCGCATCCGTGCGTGTTCGCCACCTTCACCGCCCCCTCCTTCGGCCCGGTGCACACCCGCCACCTGCAGCCCGGCGGCCGAGCCGCTCGCTGCCGCCCTCGCCGTAAAGCCACCGTGTGCCTGCACGGGCGGCGGCTGTCCTGTGGCCAGCGGCACCGCGAGACCGACTCTTGCCTGGGCCGGCCGCTGTGCTCGGACTGCTACGACTACCAGGCGGCTGTCGTGTGGAACGCCCACGCCCCGGAGCTGTGGCGGCGCACCACCATCGCCATCCGCCGCCACCTCGCCAAGACCGCCCGCGCGCACGGCATCGGCCGTCTTCAGCTCTCGTATGCCAAGGTGGCTGAGTTCCAGGCTCGCGGCCTGGTCCACTTCCACGCCATCTTCCGCCTCGACGCCACCAGCCCCGCTGGGCAGCTTGCCCCGCCCGCCCTGTCCGCTGACGCCCTGGACGCCGCGATTCGCGCCGTTGCCGCATCGCTCTGGTTCGCCACCGTCGCCCACCCGGCCCGGTCGCGTGGCTGGGACATCCGCTGGGGCCGCCAGCTCGACACCCGCACCATCCGCCTCCCCGCCGAGGCCAGCGGGCAGCTGCCCAACGTGGCGGTCGCGTCCTACCTCGCCAAGTACGCCACCAAGTCCACCGAAGCCGTCGGCACCATCAGCAGCCGCATCACCGCTGCTAACGTCTCCTATTACGGCAACCCGGCCAGTCACCAGGGAAGGCTGATCCGCGCCGCCTGGCACCTCGGCAGCCACCAGCACCCCGACTTCGCCGCCCTGCGCCGCTGGGCGCACATGCTCGGCTACCGCGGCCACTTCGCCACCAAAAGCCGCCGCTACTCCACCACCTTGCGCGCCCTGCGCCAGGCCCGCGTCGACTACCGCCGCCGCCACAACCCGGCCACCGCCACCGGCGGACACGGCGACCAGGCCGCCATCACCATCACCTGCCTCAAATGGGCCGGACGCGGCTGG